>Ga0190270_10000521_pt1 | contig 16742 bp, 22 predicted proteins | sample Popmic320T_FD_133748 | JGI IMG/M metagenome (GOLD analysis project Ga0190270, IMG submission 133748) | Populus adjacent soil microbial communities from riparian zone of Weber River, Utah, USA - 320 T | ecosystem: Environmental > Terrestrial > Soil > Riparian zone | place: USA: Utah | collected...
ATCCCCGGCTCGAGTTCGAAGACTCCGCAGCGAAGCCGTTGGGGCCTTCCGACCGGGCGCCAGGCTAGCTGTCGCGAGGCCTCGCACCGATGGGGCGGGCGCGAGAGCCGACGACCATCCCCCCGGCGATCAGTACCAGGTTCTTGATGACGAACTCTCCTTCCACCGTCAGGAGGAAGGGATTCCCGTCTCGGAACACCACGTCCGGGAGGACCAGGAAGACCAGGAACGTTCCGACCATCTGCGCAGCGAACAGGGCGAGCGCAACCCGGAGGAAGCGGTTCGCGATGAGCAGGATCCCGACCACGATCTCGAAGGCGCCGAGCGCCGGAACGACCACCTCGAAGGCCCTATCGCGCTCGAAAGGTGGCTTCCGTGCCATGTGTTGCGGCGCTGACGTTGGCTCGACCTCTCGGACTCGCCGCTTGAACCGCAGCGCGAAGGGCCGGGCCGGTCCCCAACCTCCTGGCCCTTCAGCGTGTCCGGGCGAGGTTGCGCAAGGATCGGGTGGCTCCGATCAGCCCGGAGGATCTGTCGGATCCCGCGTTTACGTGCGCGACCGCAGGGAACATCGGCCGTCGGTCGCGAGCTGAGTGGCCTCTCCCCGCGACCGATCGCCCTGCCGGGGTCCTCTGCATGTCGCCGGTGGGGGCGGTGCGGGACGCCGGGGGCTTGGTCCCCCGGCGATCTCGCCCCGTACGTGGGTCCGCTCTCCTCGACGGAGGCCTTCGCACCCGCCAGGCCATCTACCTGGCGGAGACCCCCCGGTCTCTCGAGGACCTGGCGGGTGCTCCGGCTCTAGAAAAACGCTAACCCAGACCGATGTCCTCGCTCCATCGGGTGAGTCACCTACAGGCGGAGCGGGGCACGATCCGGACATCCAGGTGCTGCTCGGGGCGAGCGGAGCCGGTAGGGGGCCCGGCGACCGTGAACCGAAGCGGATGCGATCGCGCTCGAGCAGGTCGGCCATCTGTGACTGGGCGGAAGGCTAACCTGGCTCAGGAGGCGCGCAGGTCGCCGGCTTGACGTTAGGAAGCCGCTCGGTGTTAACTGAAGTTGAAGAAGTCGTTGGGGCCTTCGGGTTCCGGCGGCTTCTTCATTTCGAGCCCTCTCGGCGTTGCGGGTGTCCGCTTCGAACGGCAGCGCGCGGGGTCGCGATCTGTTCGAGTCATGCAGCGTGGATGGCGTCAGGCCGATCCGGGATGAGGTCCTCGACGGGCGAGCCACTCCACATCGATATCGCCGTCTGCTCGTCCATCTCGGAACTGAGCTCGTCGAACAGCCCACGGAACTCCTCCGACGGCTTCAACTCCAGGGCGAGGATCCAGGCGATCGTCAGCACGGTGATGCCGGCAGCAGTCCCGACGCCGAGCGCGATGAGGACGTCCATGTCCGATCACCCCGGGGTCCCGGTGGGATCTGCCACGTAGGTGCGCTCGGACTGGATGGAGCCGTCCTTCTTGCGGATGATGACCTGTGCGTTCCCGGCCGCCTTCGCGCGGCTCGCCGCTGCCTTCACGGCGTCCTGCTTGGTAGCGAAAGGCTCGCGGACCGAACCGACCTTCACGACCCATCCTCCCGATCGTCCATCGGGTCCCACGTCGTACTTGGTCCTGCGAGCCATCGTCGTGCTCCTTGTCGGGTGACCGTGATTACCCGGCAGGGTCTCTGGTAACCATCGGCCATGACGCCTGATGAGTCGGCGCACGCGCCCGGAGACCCATCCGTCCCATTCCAGATCACGCCTTCCCGCGATGGGGAAGGCCCCATCTGGCACCTCTCGGGGGAACTCGATCTGGCCACGGCGCTGGAACTTGAAGCGACGTTCGAATCGTGGCGTGACAGCGTCGCTTCCCCTGTCGCGGTCATCACCTTCAAACTGTCCGAGCTCTCGCTGATCGACAGCACCGGTGTGCGAACTCTCGTCCGGGTCGCCAACGCCCACGAAGTCAATCGGGTCGTCCTGTTGGATCCGACCGATCTCGTCCAGCGCATCTTCCAGATCGTGAAATTGGAGGACAACCCCAAGATCGAGATCCGCAGCAGCTAGCCGTTGGGTGAGGGCTCGGACCGACGCGGGATCAGCTGGCGAAGTTCGTCGTTCAGCTGGGCAAGATCGTCCGGTCTCCCGTCGAACGAGGCGGGAGTGTTCTGCCACAAGATGATCTGCCATCCTTCGACCAATCGAACCGCGACGAGTGACTGGACCGAGGTGTTTCCGTTCAGGTCGTGCGCGCCTGGAGGCACCATCCCGGCCACCGCTCGCAGCAGTGCTGACTCACCCGAGAGACCCTCGACGCCGCGCACCTTCCCTACGTACCCCGCCGGGACGTGATCCTCGAAGATCGCCCTGAGCGAGGACCGGATCTCCTCGCGTCCATCCAAGAGCGAGCCGTCGTAGCCGATGGCGTGGCCCTGGAGGGCGAACAGATCCGCGAAGGCGTCGGCGTCTCGCTGATTCCACGCATCGAGGAGCCTCACGTAGAGGTCGGTGACCTCGCCTTCGCGAAAGCTCCGCGTCACGGTCTCACCGTTCGACTTCGACCTCGAACCGTAGGTTCCAGGTGTCCATCCCCGACCGGATGTCGTCGGTCCGGAACGCATCGACGACGTTGATGACCCGCCAGCCGTCTGCCTCGAGGTCCTGCTTCGCGATCACCACCGCTTCGTGGAGGGGCATGTCCTCGGGGATACGGGGCACGGTCGTGAGCTGGTCGGCCATGAGGAACCGGTACCCGTGGAGCATGTTCCGAATCCTCGGCAGAGGGGATCCTGGATCCATCGCGATGCTCACGACATCTTGCGCCGTTCGCGCTTGGGGTTAAGACGCGCGGGTATGGGTCAGGGGTCCCTCTCCCCCCGCACCCCCCGAGGAGCGGACATGCGACGGACGATCCTCTTGGTGCTGGCTGCGTGCGCCCTCACCGTGGCGCTCGCTGGCGCCGCGCACGCGCAGGGACAGACCTACCCGCCTCCCCCATCTCCCGCCGTCGAGGCCGCGCGGAAGCGAGGACGGCACAGCCAACACGGGAGGCGAGACGAGGTCTCCGACGATGGTGGCGGGCGCATTGCTCGTCCTCGGAAGCATGACGCCGTACATCGCGCGACGCCGGGCCAAGGCGTTCCTCGGCCAAGGAACGCCTTCTCCGCATCCATGCACTGAGGCTGAGTCGTGGGAAAGGGCGGGAAGACCCGGGTCTCACGTGCGCCGATGTTTGGCACTCGTCGTGACAGGACACAGATGCGCCCATGTCGTCCGTTAAGTCGCTGTGGGCCTACGTGCAAGGCGATCCGACGTTCATGCGCAGGGTAAACGGATGGCTGACGATCTTCTGGATCGTGATGATCCCCGTGTCGATCGCTACGGGGTGGATCAGCAGCGTCACCTACGTGGCTGCGCTCTCGCTGTGGGCGCTCGTGTCTGGCCATTGGGCAGCGTGGCAAGCTGCCAGGGTGGAGGTCAACCAGGAGAAGGACGAGGATCGCCTGCCGAGGGAGATCGCTGAGCGCGTGCTTGCGGAGCTGGAGAAGAGCCGATCTGCGCATTGGGATGTCCCACTTGAGCAGGCCCTGGCCGAGCTGGAGTCGACGTCGCGGTCAGGGGAAGTCGATCTCGCGGAAGCGCGTGACCGCGTCATCTCCGACTAGCTCCCAGCTTTTCCGGTACGCGGTGGATCGTTTCCTGAACGCTCTAGAACCGAGCCCATTTGGGGACGGGTGATGGTGACCGCGATCAATTTGATGACACGCGGTCAACCGTCCTGCGAGTTGGTGCCAGACGCAGGGATCCTCGTCGGATCCCACGAACCCCTTGTGCCACCTGTCGAGTCGCACCTATCCTGGACATCCGAGGCCGCCTGGACGGCCCTCGACGGTGGCACGAACGAAGGTTCGGGTGCATCGAGCCGGTCTGGTAGCCGGGAGGGGTACTCCGCGATGCGGACATCTCCGAGAGCCGTACTGGTGATCTCGATTGTGGTCGCCTTAGACGTGAGCGCCGTGGCGTCCGCCCATCCCCATCCCGCCCCGCGTTCCACGACATCGGCGCTCTGCGGCCCGCCGGCGTGGCATCTCGCTCCGACGGCGAACCACGGTCCGGAGACGAACGAGCTTCTCGGGATCTCGGCGACGTCGTCCTCCGATGCGTGGGCCGTGGGGGAAGGCTTCGATGAGCAGGAGGGTCACCCCGTCGGGATCGCCATGCGCTGGGACGGCGACCGGTGGACCGACGTCCCGATCGAAGAGGTCGGAGAATCGAGCGGGCTGTTCGCGACGGACGCGCTCAGCGCCACCGACGCCTGGGCTGTCGGCTTCCGCTCGCTGCCCGGAGGGATGGTGAGCCGCGCGCTGATCGAGCACTGGGACGGCGCGGCATGGGAGGTGGTGAGCGCTCCGGTCCCTGACCCCTCGCCGCTCGTGACGACGGTTCTCACCGACGTGCTCGCGCTCGCGCCCGACGACGCGTGGGCGGTCGGTCGATGGGCCCCGGTGCCGGACCATCCGCCGTTGCCGCTGATCATGCACTGGGACGGATCGGGGTGGACGGTCGTGGACGCACCCGAGTTCGACACCTGGACCGAGCTCAATGGTGTCGCGGCGAGTGGACCGAACGACGTCTGGTTCGTCGGCAGCACCGAGGTCTTCCTCGAGCGGCGCAACGCCTTCGTGGAGCGGGCACTCATCGAGCATTGGGACGGCGACGGGATCGAGGTCATCCGCGCGCCCCACAACCGTCGGCGACCGCTGAACGCGACCAGACTGGAAGCGGCCGTGTCGGTGTCGCCGACCGATGCGTGGGCCGTCGGGGCGACCACCAGGCCCAGCGGCACGGCCGTGAACCAGAGTTACCACTGGGACGGCGAGAGGTGGAAGCGTGTCGCGGTCCCGAGCCCGTCCGAGTCGTTGCAGTACCTCTCGGACGTCGCCGCCCTGTCCTCCGAGCGGGTGTGGACGGTCGGCCGGTCGCTGGGCGACCGGAACTACCGGACGTTCGTCGCGAGGTGGAACGGGGAGCGCTGGCGGCAGATGACGAGCGAGAGCCGACGGAACGACAGCGAGCTCTACGGTGTCGCGGTCGTTCCCGGCTGGAAGTTCGCCGTGGGATCGTCATGGTCGGATCGCATCGAGGGGTACCGGACGTTGGGCCTCCAACGCTGTTCCACGGATCCGCAGGTATAGCGTCCCGCGAAGCGGCCGGGCCCCTCTGAGGGGACCTCAGGGATCGCTTCCCTTGACCGTTCCGCTGGATGGATCTTGAGGGCCAACCCCTCGGGGCCCGACACCCGGTCAACCATTCCGTGTTCGCAAGCTCATTCGCAGCTGCGACGAACATCTTGGCCGGCTCCGCCTCGGCATTCATCGACCTGCGGACCACCCCGGAGATCGTCGTTCCCCCTCCGGCCCTTGAGGAGATCGCGCCCCCGATCCCCGTCGAGGAAGTCTTCGCCCGCGCCTGCATCGAGGACGTCCGCGCCGGGACCCCCATGGAGTTCACTGTAGCCGTGCCCGGCTCGGAGCCGGTCCGCGCCCTTCCGCCCGAAGAGCCGGACCTCGATCCCGCGGAACCGACGTGTGTCGATGCGGTCCCGGCCGGATCCGCCCACGACGTAGACACCATCGATCTTCGTGAACGGGATGACCATCGGATGCACCCCGAACCGGCGGGCGGCGGTCGCCCCCACGACCCATCGGCCTCCCCCTCCGACGTGCAGCTGCTCGAACTCGCCGCCACCGCCGTTGACCTCGCCACCGCCTGGACCCGGCCAGAACGAGTCCTGTCGGGGTCCACCCCGGAGCACGTCGTAACCGGAGCCCCCGTGCAGGAGGTCGAACGAGTCGGATCCATCGATCACGTCGTCCCCGGGGCCGCCCTCGACAGTGACCTGCCCGAGACCGTCGAACTCATCCTCGGGACCGACGGCGACGAGCGTGATGCGATCCGACCCGGCACCCCCGCGGACGTAGATCTGCTCGATGTGTCCGCAGCCGATCGCTCCGGTCTGCGGGTCCTGGCCGTTGATCTTGATGAGACCGCCCACGCAAGCGATCGAGATGGAGTCGGCTGACGGACCACCGAAGACCGAGAGGTTGTCGAGGAAGACCTCCGACGTGACAGCGGAAGCGGATCCCGACGTCGTGACGATCGTCGCGGCCACGGAGATGGTCACCACGAGCCAGCGAGACGGCCGCATCCCGAGTCCGCTCCTCACCTAGCAGCCCTTGATGTCATCGTCTCCACCGCCCCCGAGGCAGTTGTCCCGGCCCGGCCCTCCGAACAGCTTGTCGTTGCCACGCCCTCCCCAAAGCACGTCGTTCCCGCCGCCACCGCGAAGTCGATCCCTGCCGTCGTTGCCGAAGAGGCGGTCGCCGCCGCCCGAAGCAGACATATAGTCGATCCCCGAGCCACCGATGAGGCGGTCGTTCCCCCCGAGGGTGTCGAGGTACATCGTGCCCGAATAGGCAGCGCCGTCGATCCGATCATCCCCGTGACCGCCTCGGATCCAGAGGTGCTCGACCGAGGTGGTGGGGATCACGAGCGGGCCCGGGCTCACGTGTTCGACCTGCGTGTCCGTCGCCACCCAGACACCCCCTCCCTCGACGAAGACCAAGTCCTCCGCGGGACCGCCGTCGACGGTGGCTCCGTCCACGCCGGGGTCGAGTTCGTCTTTCCCTCCACCGCCCGAGAGCGTGTCGTACCCCGCGCCCCCGATGATCCAGTCCGCGATCTGCGACCCGGTGAGGGTGTCATCGCCGGAACCGCCGATGAGGAACATCCCGCCTGGGATCAGCCACCGGAAGTCGTCCGGGCCGACGTGCTCCAGGGTCATGGTGTCCGCTCCGCCACGACCTTCGACGTAGATTCCCGTGAGTTCGCCGCAAGGATAGGGACCGGTAGCGGGGTCGACGCCGTTCACCTTGACATCGCCCGCCTCGCACGTGACATCGACCACATCGTCCGCGGCATCCCCGAGCACGCGAAGCTCGTGCCCAGAGACCTCCGATCCGATCGTGGCCCGCGCCGGGAGGATAGGCAGAAGAGTGGCGCCCGCGACTAACGCCACCCTCAAGAGTCGGATCCCGGTCCTTCGCACCTCTCCTCCTGCGTACTTGCCGCTGAGTCTCTTGCTGCCTTCCTTCGGACGCAACCCCGCTTGAGCCGAGCACCGCATCATCGCGACGTTCGGCCAAGGCAACGCTACGGGTACCAGCCCGAGTCTGGAGCCCGATCGTCGTGGCTGCCGTTCGCGTCGGACGTGAGTTCACGCGTATGGACGTGCCACCTGATGACCTTGTCGGAGGCGAGCCGAGATCTCGGGACGCTCCACCAGAGTCTGGCGAGGAGGAGGGAGGGGTCGTCGTCGATGAGATCCGCACGACACCTAACGGGTCGGGGATCACCATTCGGGAGTCGCCAGATCCTGCATCGACTCGTCCCGAATGCCTCGAAGTTCCTCATCCGGTAGTCGGCTCGGGAATCTCCGCGCGTATCGAGGTACACGGAGACTGACCAGTTCGGGGAGAGAGTGGCGATCACCTTGAATCGGAGGCGGTCAGGAGCCCCGTCGATCACGACCTTGTTCTTGCTGGTCCTCCAGACGTCGACGAAAGCGTCCCCCTGAGGATCCCAGCGCGAGACCGCCAGAGCAACGGGACCGGGCGAACTCACGGCAACGAGCACGCTCGCGAGTAGCAGGACCGTGATCCTCGGGAGCCACGCCCGGCCCTCCATCGGAGGACCGTTGCACCTCCCGACGCACGCGTCAAACGCTCCACGACGCCTGGAGGCGGTCTCCGCTGGTACCCAGCGCACGATGAGTCGATCGCACCCTCGGACGTCGTCGCCCTCGTCCACCCTGCAGAGGTCGCGATCCCTTACGAACCACGTCGTGCCTCCCACGAGCGAGTCGGCGCCGTGGTTGCCCACCCGATGAAGCTCCGGGGGTTGGACTCGCACCCACAACCTTACGGATTGACAGGTCGTCGATCGGGCGGCCAGTACTCGACGACACACGGTCAACCCCGACCGAGCGTCGGAGCGTCAGCTCGAGCCCGTCGCCTCGTGTCCGAGCCGAACCCCTAGCCCTATGGTGCGTCAGGATCTCGGCGGGGCGCTCGCCGACTACGGACGAACATTCGAGAGATGAACGCCCCCGCTCGTCGTCGGGGAGGAGACTCCCCCGGGCAGGCTGGTGGCTCGCTCTCTAGGCGACAGTCTGCCAGTGGCCCCGGTCCTGCCATCCCGAGCGATCGAGCCGTTCGTCGAGGAACCATTGGAACGGGCTCCGGCCGGGACACTGTGAAACACAGCCCGGAGCGGCTCGCGGCACTCAAACCCGCGACGACCACCTGCGGGCAACCATCTCATCGATAGAGGAACGCCGGAGGCCCTCCGGCCCCCGGCGTTCCGTTCAACTTCCTCTAGACCTCGATGAACTGGGGGTCGCGGGACAAGATGAGAGACCACGCCCTCACAGATCCCATCGACACAGCCATCGCTCGGATTCGAGGACGGGGATGATTCCCGGCCGTCCGACGGAGAAACGTGGATCGGGCCTCTACTCGGTACCGGGTACCGGCGAGGGGACAAGGCGGAACGTCATCCCGCGGTCCAGAACTCAGGTCACTGTCAGTGTGCCTTCCATCCCCTGTGACCGATGGAACTCACAGAACATCGTGTAGGTCCCTGCATCCAGGGTCACCGTCACCGAATCCTGCTCACCGGCTCCGATCTCCACGCTGAGATCGGAGCCCTCCACGGAGAAGTTGTGCACCGCATCGTCTTGGTTATCGAGCCCCAGTTCGGTGCCCGTGGCGGCTGAGACCTCGCTGGGAGTGAACAGGGTGTTGGCCATCACGATGGTCTCCCCGGCCGATCCCCCGGCAGTGGGTGTGGGCAGCGTGGGTGCTGGGGCGAGCGACGCGGTTGCCGTTCCGTCGTCGGAGCACGCCGTCAGCGCGATCGCCCCCAGGGCCGCAGCGATGAACACCTTACGTGGCATCTCGTCCTCCTAGTCGGATCGGCTGCCGCGGACTGCGCACGGTGAGAGGCCATTCCCGGTCAGAAGAGTTTCGTCACCTGTTCGCAGGGAAAGCCACCGGTCCATCGAGGCCAGCTGAGGCCTCGTCAGAGTCTGGGAGGTCCTGATGGAGCGGGCACGGTTGGAGGAACTGTTGTTGCAGTCACTCGAAACGGAGCGCGGGGGAGTGCAGGTCTACGAGACGGCCGTGCGGTGCGCGCGGAACGACGACCTGAAGAAGGAATGGCAGAAGTACCTGGAGGAGACCCAGAACCACGAACGGATCATGCTCCAGCTCCTCCCGGTCTTCGGGTTGGACCCGGAGGCCGCTGACACGCCCGGGTGCCAGATCCTCCGGACGAAGGCATCCACCCTGGTGGGCTCGATGGAGACCGCCCTGCAGGCCGATCCGGTCGCCGCGCAACTGGTCGCCGCCGAGTGCGTCGTCGAGGCCGAGACCAAGGACCACATGAACTGGGAGCTGATCGGCGAGGTGGCGAAGAAGCTGAAGGGAGATGAGGCCAAGGCGCTCCGCGAGGCTCACGAGGAGGTCGAGGAGCAAGAGGACGAGCACCTGTACCACACGATGGGATGGGCCCGAGAGCTGTGGCTGGAGAGCCTCGGTCTGCCCGCGGTCCTGCCGCCGCCTGAGGAGCAGAAACACACCAAGTCCGCGATCGGTGCGGACCGTGCCAAGCAAGCACGGACGGAGATGCTCTAGCCCTTAGAGGAGGCGGGTCCCTGAGGACCTACCAAGGCCCTTGCGTCCCTTCGTGCCCGGTGATGAACGAGCGATGGCCACGACGATCAGGTCGCCACGAGCCACGGGGGGGCCCACAGTGCCCAGTATCACCGTGCCTTGCGTCCTCGGTGTCGGCCTGGGCGGCCTCTTCGATGGGATCGTCCTGCATCAGATCCTTCAGTGGCACCACATGGTGAGTTCCACCGGAGACCATCCGGCCACGACCCTGTCCGGGTTGGAGGCGAACACCCTGTGGGACGGGCTCTTCCACGCGGCGACCTATCCTCATCGCTGTCGGCTTGTTCATGCTGTGGGCACGGGCTCGAGGAGGCGGGGTCGTGTGGTCATGGCGCAGCCTGCTCGGATGGGGTCTCCTCGGATGGGGCATCTTCGATCTCGTCGAAGGGACGGTTGACCACCACATCCTCCAGATCCATCACGTTCGCCCGGGACCCGATCAGCTCGCCTATGACCTCGGCTTCCTCGTGGTCGGGGCGACCCTCGTCGTCGTTGGCCTCTTGATCGCGCTCACCGACAAGCCGTCCGAGGACATACCGAATGAAGAAGCCGCCGGAACCCGAAAGCCCCAGCGACCTCTTCGAGAAGTAGTGAACCCCGAACTACGATCCTCTGTCAAATCTGCTTCCGCAGCCCGGGAGTAAGAACCCTTCGGGTCACCCGCGGGTTGCACGAGAGGGACAGGCCCGAGATTCTCCCGTGGGCCCGGACCTGCTCGCCGTCGCAGGCGCCGCAGTGCACCTGGTCGTGGAGGTGCTACTCGGTCTGCACGCGACCCGCGCCTCCCGACGTTGCATCGTCGACGATGTCGTCGGGCGGAGGGTGGCCCTCGAGGCCACCATGCGCCGTGCGCACATGGTCCGCGATCTCGGCATCGGACCCGAAGGCCCTGCCGCAGATCTCGCAGTCTCGGTCGCCGCGTTCGGCCTCGCTTTCGCTCGTCATGTGTGGGAGCTACCCGCACGTCCGCATCCCCACACCCGTCCCACGCCGACAGATGTTCGACCTCTTCCACGACTACCGCCGGTTTGAATACGCACGTCTGGCCCGCGAGCCGGGTGAGCCGCCACTGCGACATCCGGCGGTTCAGCTGACCGAAACGGCGCGGAGTCGACACACGGTCAGTCAGCCCCGCCGCGGCTCAACTCGTGACACACGGCACGCGCTGAGAGTCGCAGCTGTCGGGCGCTACGCGGAGGTGCTGGTCAGTTGGCTCCGCGCCGAACCTGACTGACGTCGGTCATGATCCCTCGTCAGTCCTCGTCACATGTGCGCACGTCTTCGTGAACCTACGGAAGGAGAACCCTCCCTCCCGACCGCGGTGATGTGGTTCCCTGACCTCCGGGACGGGTATCGGCGCACCCCCGACCACGAGGAGCCCTCGATGACCCGACGTGACACGAACCCGGATCCACGGCAGCCGGGGAGCCAGCCGCCGTTCCCGCAAGGCGAGCAAGCCCCGCCAGGGAGCGAAGCACGGATGACGCCGCGACCGGACTACGGCGAGGACACGTACCGAGGACGCGGGCTCCTGCAGGACCGGGCTGCGATCATCACGGGCGGCGACAGTGGGATCGGACGTGCCGTCGCGCTGGCGTTCGCCCGGGAAGGCGCGGACGTGCTGATCAGCTACCTCGAGGAACACGAGGATGCCGACGAGACCGCGAGGGCGGTCCGCGACGCCGGGCGCCGGGCCGAGCTCGTCCCCGGCGACATCGGCAGCGCCGAGCAGTGCCGTTCGATCGTGGAGGCGGCGATGTCAGCCTTCGGACGGATCGACATCCTCGTGAACAACGCCGCCTTTCAGATGGCCCACGACCACATCACGAAGATCCCGGCGGACGAGATCGAGCGGGTCTTCCGGACGAACATCCTGGCGATGTTCTGGTTGACCCAGGCAGCGGTCCCGCACATGGGGCCGGGTTCGACGATCATCAACACCAGCTCGATCCAGGCATACGACCCATCTCCGGAACTGATGCACTACGCGGCCACGAAGGCGGCGATCGCGAACTTCACCAAGGCGCTCTCCGTCCAGCTGATCGAGCAAGGGATCCGCGTGAACGCCGTGGCACCCGGACCGGTGTGGACGCCCTTGATCGCGATGTCGTTCGACGAGGAGAAGATCGAGCGGTTCGGCGAGAACGACCCGATGGGTCGGCCGGCCCAACCGGCCGAGCTCGCCCCCGCGTACGTGTTCCTGGCGAGCGATGAGTCCCGCTACGTGGTCGGTGAGATGCTCGGTGTGACCGGCGGACGGTTCCTGCCCTGAGTCCTACCTATCCGGCGAGAGCCGCCTCGAGCAGCGATCTCGTCCCGGGATCGTCCTGGCTGGCGCTACGAGGTAGCGGACTGCCCGGGCTAGTCCTTGGACGAGGGCACCGCTTCGCCGAGTTCTTCCAGACGCATCTCAGCTCTTCCGCTTCTTCGCGGTGGCCTTCCCACCTTTGCGACCCGCGGCCTTCTTCTGAGCAGTGGTCCCACCCTGGCGGGCGTCCCCACCGGAGCCGGACTTCTTCCCGCCGCGCTTCGAGGCGCCCGCCGAGTTGGCAATCTTCGCGGCTCGCTCCTTCGACATCCCCTTGTCCTTGAGGGCCTCGTACTGATCCTCGTTCTTCACGCTCGCACGCCGTCCGGGCATGACCCACCTCCGGTGCCGGGGACCGGGCTCCGACGCCCGATCCGATGGTGATGCCTTGCCCAGCCCAGCGCGGCCTAAGCATCGGCACCTGATGTGACTTCGGCGCCGCCCCACGCGCGGCCGAGCCAGCCCGGATGGCTCGATCGCCGGACCGAGGTTCCCTCGTTTTGCAGGTGGGTATCGAGCGCTCATGGCGACCCGGACGGCCGAGCAGGCGTACGAGCTGATTCGGAGGGTAACGAGGATCGAGAGCAGCTGGCGACGCCCAGGATGAAGGAAGGGCACGAGGATGGCCGAGGTGATTCGATCTGGATCCGGGGCCTCCGGGCATCCCGGGAAGCCCGAGAGGCCGTCACGGCCGCCTTCTCGGACCTACCTCGCCTGCTACGCGAGGACATCGAGTTGCCCGTGAGCGAACTCGTGACGAAAGCTTCGTCCACGCGTCGTTGGAATCGCAGGAGCGGATCGGCGTGTGGGCGAGGATGGATGCGGAACGCTGCGGGTGGAGGTTTCTGATGCGTCTTCCACGGTCGCCCAGCGGAGGCCATCCTCGGGTGCAGGCGGCTTCGGCTTGAACCTGGTCGAGGCTTTCTCCGATCGCTGGGCGGCCGAGATGCGCAACGGTCGTCACATGACCTGGTTCGAGATCGACGTCCCTTAGCCAGGCCGCGCTCGCTCTGGTGAGATGGAGCCGAGATCGGCGGTGATCGCCTCCGGCACGAAGGTGAGCGCCGTCCGGAACGTCTCAACGCTCGGCACGTCCCAGATGTTGATGGGCCATCCTCTCTCGCGCGTCGCCGCCACGAGCTCGGCAAGTCTGGGGATCTCGGCACCGAAGCTGAGCCAGTTGATGCCCCAGGCCCTCAGCGCATCGACGACGGCGAACGCCTCCTGCGGCGTGAGGAGCAGATATGAGGCGAGCGTGTCGAGGGGACACGAGACCCGTGCCCGCGGATGGGCAGCCGAGATCCGTTCGAAGCCGTCACGACCGGGGATCTCTACCGCCGCGTTGAACCAGAGCTCGTCGTCGCTCCATCCGAGACGTGCGACGCTCTCGAGCGCCTGGTCGAGCACCGATCCATCTTCCTTGAGGTCGATCTTCGCCGAGCGGCCCGCAGCACGGACGACCTCGAGCCATCCGTTCAGTTCCATCGCGCCGCCGACCCCGCCGAGGGGCTCGTGGCTGACCCTCGCGGTTCCCGCTCGGTCTGCCCGCGCGTCGCACTCGGCCCACCGAACCGATGAAGCGAGGAAGGCGTCGAGTTCAGCCTCCGTGTTCGCGCGATGCCACACGAGCACGACCCGGCCGATGCTGGGAGACCAGTTTCGCGCCGCCTCGAGGCTGGTCTCCATGTCGCTTCCTACCCCTCGACTCTCCGCGCCAGTCATAGACGGGTGATCCGCGAGCACCGACGGCAGGCTCGACACCGTCGAGTCATGCGGTCGAGGCTTACCGCGTGATCGAACGGTGGGGCGCAGATAGGCGCACGACCACACCTTGGCCGGGCCGATCGACAGCGGGTGGCTCGACCCCCGTGGTGACGACCAACCATGGCCTTTCCGCAGCGATCTTGGTCCCGTGTACCGTGGATCGGGGATCGACCCCCTCCGTCACGCGGGCCCCTGCCACCGACCAGGCCCGGAACTAGTCGGCGCGATCGGCAAGGGGGGCCGCCGGGGCGCGTTCGGGCGACCGGTCCTCCTCGAGTAACGCGTCGCGATCGTGCTCGACCGTCTCCGGGTCGACCGCCGGCCCCGTACCCCGAGCGGCCGCAGGGCCAGTGTCCACAGCGAGCCGCTCGACCTGCTCCGCGAGTTGCCGGATCATCCCCGCGAGCACACGGACGTGGTCCGCTCCCTCGGGGTAGTCACCCTCCGCGAGCTTGTCGGCCGTTTCCCGGACCTTCCGCACCTCGGCGATTACCCCTTCCATCATCCCCGGATCCGACATCTCACTCCTCCTCGCTCGTCACCTGACGCGAGATGCCCCTAGCGGAACGACACGAAACGCTCGGCTCGAAAGCATCGGCGTTCTACGCCCCGCGGTTCGCCATCGTTCAGGCTCGCCGAGCATCTCGCTGCCGGAAGCCGTTGCTGGTCTCGATTCAGGTGCAGACCAACCGGTCCGTTTCGAACTGGACGGTCGTCTCACCGTTAGCGTTCACCGTGAAATGCGCATGGAACGTGGCGATGGCCCTGGACCCATCAGACCCGTGCGCTACAGCTCGGAAGTGGTCCGTGTCTGTCTCGACGAGCGACGCGCCGCGCCTGACGGCCCGGATGCTCTCCGAATCGCTATTCCAGAAGTTTGCCCTGTAAGTGGGACCGGTCCCGTCGACGGGAACGGATACAGCCTTGCCGTGCACGACCTCGTGGAAGCGCAGAGCGCCGGCTTCTTCGAAGAAGGTGAAGTGCACGACCGCACGGAGGGTTGCGGTGACGACGTAGGGCTCGCCTCCACAGAAGAACGGCTCGGTGAAGCTCTCCGAGAACGTCGAGACCTCCGTACCCGTGAGCGGCGGCTGCGCCGAAGCAGCTCCAGGACTCACCACCATCACGCCGACAGCAACGAGCACCCGCAGGACGCGCCTGGTGCGATCGTGATCCACTGCGGTTCTCACGACATTGTTGTAGTCCAGCGCTCGCTGTAGGTCAATGGCCCGTGTAACGCGGGCGTAGGCGGTGTCCTCCGTCCCGCGTCTCAGTTCGCGTCAGGAGCGCCACGGCGTATTGCGACTGAACAGGATCCCCCAGCTCAGAGACGTGGTTGGTCTTGCAGGGATGCGGGAGGGCCCGCGACTGACAGGCGCTGATGACCGTCGCATGTCAGGTCGCCACCGTCACCTGAGGCCGGCGCCGCTGCTACGGTTCACGAGATGGCCCCCTCGACGCTCGATGACGCCTTCGGACACCACGTCTGGGCGACCCTGCTGCTGATGGACGAGTGCCTGAAGCTGCCGCCCGAGCAGCTCGCGACCACCGTGCCGGGCACGTACGGGTCGATCCTCGACACGATGCGGCACATCGTGGGCGCCGACGCGTCCTACCTGTGGTTGCTGAGCGGCGGACGGACGCCGCTCATCGACGAAGACACGATGGATCTGCCCGCGCTGCGGGACACGATGGCGACCAACGACGACGCGTGGTCGTCGGTCCTCGCATCCGCACCCGGTGCCGACACCATGCTCGTCAGGCATCGCGACGATGGGTCCTCGACCGAGGCGCCGGTGAGCATCCGCCTCTCGCAGGCGCTGCACCACGGCACCGACCATCGCAGCCAGATCTGCACCGCCCTCACGTCGCTCGGGATCGAGCCGCCGTTCATCGACGTCTGGGACTACGGCGCCACGCAGGGTCGCGTCGTCGAGACGCCGCCCTCGTGATGGAACGAGGCCTGGCCCGTGCCCCGTTCTCGCTGACGCACGTCCGCCAACTCGTGTTCGTCATCGCTCCACATGGGAACCGGGACGCTCTATCTGCAAGGCATGCAGACCGATCTGTGGGCCGCGGGTTAACTAAACGTCTAGCGTCACGCGCCGTCCCCGAGAGACAGCGGTGCTTCGCGGAGTGAGTAGAGACCGCCGCTGCTAGCGGTCACGCTGCGTGGAGCGAACCTCTCGTTCGTAGAGACGCCGCTTCGCGCGCACCACATCGGCGTCGCGCGGGTCGATGGGCAAGGGGTCCGTCCGTGTCGGCTCTCGCTTCACGATCTTCTTGACCTGGTGCTGTCGCATGCCGCCATCACCTTCCTTGAGGAAGTGCTCGGCGCGCATCACCCGGTTGATGATCGTGACAGGCAAAGATGCCTGCGATCGAGTAGTCGGCTCGCCAGGGCTGGCTGAGGTGGAGCACGGCTCGCCTCCGCCGACGCCAGGCATCTGAGGCCGGGAACCAACGAGAGTCGTTTGGGCCGAGCGCTACACGGGGATGGTGTATCCAAGAGTTCCGTGGGGAGGGTCCGTGGGGAGGGAACGATGAGACGAAGCAGAGTTGTTGCGTCACTTGCCATCTTCACCATGGGAGCGCTGGTGTGGGCCGCGGCGCCGGCAGCCGGTGTCGGGCCGATCCGGGAACCGTACGGACCGTCTTCCGCCGGTGGATCGGTCGCCGGTACGTATCCGGCCGGCGTTGCCTGTCCCTTCGCCGTCTCGTTCGAGATCGTCTCGGGTGGCACGGGTCAACAGCTGACGTTCTTCGACAGCAACGGCGACGTCGTTCGCATCTCCAATCGGGTGACACCCTCAACGTGGGTGATCACGAACCTCGACACGGGGGAGTCCCACACACTCCGGCTCCCGGCCGGCACGGGGACGATCACCTTCGC
>Ga0190270_10000522_pt1 | contig 16723 bp, 15 predicted proteins | sample Popmic320T_FD_133748 | JGI IMG/M metagenome (GOLD analysis project Ga0190270, IMG submission 133748) | Populus adjacent soil microbial communities from riparian zone of Weber River, Utah, USA - 320 T | ecosystem: Environmental > Terrestrial > Soil > Riparian zone | place: USA: Utah | collected...
ATGGCTGGGGCGGGTGGATTCGAACCAACGAATGCCGGTTCCAAAGACCGGTTCCTTACCACTTGGCTACGCCCCAATATCAGAATCAGAATTGAAAGAGCGTACGAGCGGAACCTCGCCCACACTTAACGCGCGAATGTATTCGTTCCGCGACAATGTAACACACGCAAACGTACGCCAGCCCGGTTCTAACTGGATTTTATTGATTGCGATTTGTTGCTTTTCCGGACTTGAAAAGATACCAAACACGCTCGACCCACTTCCTGCTAACAGCGCATCAACCGCGCCAGCCTGAAGCAATGCTGCTTTCGTTCGTTTAATCTCAGGCTCGATATCAAAGATCACCGACTCAAAATCATTCTTCAAGTCATGCTGCGGGAGTGCCGGTGTCGAAGCTTGAAAATTTGCCTCTGTTGGCGAACGTGAAAGAATAGGGTCGACCCCTGGTGTTGTCAAGGCAGCGGAATTGAGCGCGGCGTAAGCATTCGCAGTGGAAACATTCACGCTCGGTGTGACGACAATGAGGTGCTCGGTAGTGGCGTCTGCCAGGGCAGACAGCGTTGTTCCAGTTCCTTCGCCCAGCGCCGTTCCACCCCACAGGAAAAAGGGTACGTCTGCCCCTAAACTCTCCGCGATCTCATGCAATTCGGGCTGACGAGCTTCAACTTCCCATAGTTCTGCCAGTGCAAGCAGCGAGACTGCGGCGTTTGAAGAACCTCCACCCAATCCGGCTTTAGCCGGAATTCTCTTATTCAGACTGATGCGCGCACCGTTGCCGAGCCCATAACGATCCTTCAAAGAGTAGGCCGCTCGGACGACGAGGTTTCTCTCGTCGGTCGGGATATCCGGATCGCTACAGGTTAGCGTTATCGCGCTATCTCCACTTAATTCAAAGTGGAGATCATCGTGCAGCGAAATCGTCTGTAGTACCGTTCTTAATTCGTGGTACCCATCCGGTCGCTTGCCGATGACTCGCAAGCTCAAGTTGATCTTGGCAAATGACGGAAGGCTGAAGGAGGTTGAATTCACTTTGGGCTAAGTCGTCGCCGACCCTAGTCGGCCCCCCAAAGTTTTGCGGACGGGCAACTAGCGGTTAATGAAAACCTGAGTTAGATAAACGCTGCCATCACTTGAAATGTAGGTTCCGATCGCGGAGGCTTGAAAACCGACATAGAGCATATTCGCTCGATGGCCGCCGGAATTCATCCATCTCTCAACGGCAAAACCGCCGGGGTCGTCGTAGCCTTTATTATACGCGATGTTTTCGCCGATCACTCGGAAGCGCTGGATCCCCATAGCTCGCGCCCGGTCCTTCAACTGCAAGCCGTTCGGTGTCTCATGCGCGAAATATCCCTGACGCGCCATGTCTTCTGAGTGGGCCCTTGCCAACCTACACAATCCCGCGTCCCACACGAGAACGGACAACCCGTTTTCGGCGCGCGCTTTATTCGTTTTTTCGAATGCACTTCTCTCAATTGCGTTCGCTTCATCCAGCGAAGGCGAAAGAACAGCAGTTGTCTCAGGGCTTTTAGGAGTTGAACTTACTGTCCGAGGCCTTGAAGCGACTGGGCTTACGGGATCAGCCAGCAGGCGAGCCACCGGACGCATCTGAGAATTCTGCGCAGTCGCAATCTGACAGAGGGTAAGCAGCAATAGCGAAGCAGTGAGAACGTTTTTTAGGTAGGCCAGGGGTAATTTGTCGAACGGTCTCATTTGAAGAGTCATCTTTCCCGGCAGGGTGCCAGTTCAGGTCTTAGAGTCGGCTATTAGTGAAAAACCTAGCCGGGGCAGGCAGGTCAGAACTGTTGGCAAGCCTAACAAACGGTTAAACAAAGAGCAACGTCTTTGATTAGGTTTGTTCGCTTACAGGCAAAAGCGAGGTTTTGGGCTGCAGAAGATCGGCGAGAGCCTGAGGTTTCTTGCTGAATGTATACTGGAGGGCAAAGCACGGCTGCAAAGGCGAATCATAAAAGTGGGCTGATCCACTAATGCGATGAAAGGTTACATACTCAATTTCCTGCTGCTATCTGCGCTGAGCATAACCGTACAAGCCCAGCAGGCAGTGCCTTCTCCTTCGGGCGGCGCGGAGATGGCGAACGGGCAATCGGCGGCGCCACCTCCGAAAGACGAAGAAGTGGGTGAAGGAGACGTCCTTCGCATCTCGGCAAATCTTGTGTCCGTGCCAGTCACCGTCATCAATCGTCGCGGTCAATATGTTGTAGATTTGGACAGGAGCGACTTTCGTCTATACGAAGATGGTGTGGAGCAGACCATTGCTCATTTCAGTAATGTTGACCAGCCTTTCTCAGTGTCACTGCTTATCGATACAAGCGGCTCGACAGCGCCCTTCCTGGATCAAATCAAAGGAGCCGCTAAAGCCTTTTTGGACCAACTGAGGCCTTCAGATAAAGTTCGCCCCGTCTATTTTCACGGTGACGTAAAGGCGCTTACAAAAGTGGGCATTAATGATCCGAAGCTTCTGAAGGCGGCAGTTGATCAGATCGAATCGGGTCCCATAATGATGGGCACGAGATTGTACGACGCCGTTCACTTCACCCTCCTTGATTTCAGACGCGAGTCCGGGCGTAAAGCAGTCATCCTGTTTACCGATGGTGAAAACACCTGGGGAAAAGCCACCATGAAGAGCACTCTCCAGGAGGCGGAGGAGTCGGATGTCGCCATCTACACTCTCCAATACGGCGGCATGGCTCCAAATAAATATCTGCAGCAGCTGGCAGAGAAAACGGGAGCACGTTATTTCAGAGCCGGCAGCACAACTGAGATTGGGCAATCTTTTGCTGAAGTGGCCGAAGAGCTTCGGCGACAATATGTGATTGGCTACTATCCAAGGGAACCGGCGCATAGTGGACAGGAGAGAAAGCTGCGGGTCAAAGTCAATCGTGAGCGTGTAGCCGTGAGGGCTCGCAGATCCTACGTCTACGGCCGATAGAGACTGCGTCTGACAAAGACGCGAGGTAGCGAGACTAGTTGGATTGAGGGCCTGGCGCGAAGCGTTTAATCGCCTTCTCCCAGGAACTTCTAATCGGATAGCAATAGAGTAGGACTGCAACAGCCACCAGTCCGGCGCCATAACTGTAGAAGGGGTTCCCGGTCAGTAGCGTAGCAACAAACCCCACGAGTGCGATGATCGCGCCGAGCAGAGCAACCTGAAGCGTGGTGCGTTGAAGCGTGATCAATAAACCTGAGGCTCCTTTGAGTGCGCCGATGTCCTGCAATCGCATCGTCGCAAACTTGGTGCGTCGTATCGTTATCGCTCCGAGGCCAAAAATCAGAATGATGATCCTCACGGCGATATCCAGCGAGGGATTATTTCGCGGAGGAAGCGAAACGTTGATGAAAAAAGCAATCGCACTCAAAAGGACACTCAAAATCAGCAGCACACGCACCGTGGTTACGGTCGCTTTGTGACGCCGTTGCAATTCAGGCAGAGCGCTCTTTGGTTGTTCAGTAGAAGTCTCCATTTACCTCTCCGAAGCAATCATCCGGCATGTCGGCGATATCGGCAAGACCGCGTAACGCCAAAATGCGAGTTTGGTAGGACAGACATTCTTGTCTGTCTAACTGTCGCGGATGTTAGTTGCGCTGGATCTTTTATCTCCGACAGACTTCCTCTCTGAGTCAGACAGGCAGGAATGCCTGTCCTAACAGCAAAAAAGGCCCGCTGCATGACGCAGCGGGCCGAAGACTGTGAAATGAACCCGTTTTAAGGCTTTCCGGGCGTCGTAGCGGCCGGCACGACCGCAGGCTGACCCACATTCGGTGCAGGTGGTCTCGCGGTGTTATTCGCGGGTAGCGTACGGTTATTCGTCCGCTGGACAGGAGCCTGAGGCATAACATTCGTCGGCAATTGGCCGTTGTACTTGATGGCCTCATCGATTAGATCGTTGCGACCCTCTTTCTTGTCCTTGCTGATCAAAATCCCATCCGGTCTTACCGAGACATCGGCCTTACCGCTAACCTGCTTCATCAAATTGCCTACAAAACCGAGACGCTCAGCCGGCATCACATTCTTTCTCGCCGGATCCGGATCCGGGACAGGTGCTCCGATAATACTCAACTGTTCCTTAGCTTTCTCCACGTAGTCGCTGTTGGGAAAATTCCGTATCAGCTCCTGATAGAACTTAGCCGCTTCGTCGGGCTCTTCCTCCTGCTGGAACGTATAAGCAAGCTTGAACAGCAGTTCGTCGCGCAAAGAGAAGTGTGGATACTTTTCCATAACTTCCTTGTACCGAGATTGCGCTCCCTTTAGACCACCCTTATGCCCCTTGTAGCGAGCATCCAGGTAAAAGTTTCCAATTTGGTATCCATGCATCGCCAGGTTTTCCTGCGCATCAATCAGATGGCCCTCAACAATCGGCCGCAGGTTCGACTGTGGATACTGCTGCAAAAGAGCCTTCAAGCGCTGCTCCGCTTTCCGGGCATGCGTCACATCGCGATCGGAAAGTCCCATCTGTCGCATTTCCGCCTCCGCGACCTTGAGCATCGCGTCGTCGGCAAGCGGATCTGTGGGAAAGAATGTCAGCCAGTCTAGATATGCCTGGGCAGCCTGAATTAAAGCCGAGGTTGTGCCCTCAAGATAAAAAGAGTCGGCAATTGCAAGTTTGGCCAATGGTAGAAACGCGGAATCCGGGTACGTATTAATAATCGTGGAAAAGAGCAGCCTGCCAGTTTCGTGGCGCCCTCCCCTGACTTCTTTCGCCGCTTCTTCAAAAAGCACTCGGTCTCGGCCCGGCGCTACTGTGCCGGTGAGCTCTTCGTATTTGTCGTCACCGCCACCGCCAAAGAGTCCAAAGAACTTTCCCTTGTTCTTCTTTTTGTTTGATGAGATAGAAGACGCGACCGAGCTCGTCCTGGCGCCAGCCGTCGCCTGAAGTCCGGTTTCTACTCTGGTGTTGAGCTCTGCTACAGACGTTTCAAGCCGCTCCAGGCTGGTCTGATCATAACGTTCAGAACGTTCCTGTTTGCCGCGGAGATCGTTAACTTCAGACAATAACGAGCCGACTTCTTTGTCGAGATTACGAAGTCTTACGCGGGGATCATCGAGGTTTTTATTATCTTTGTCTGCCGAACCCAGCGCAGAGAGACCGCTATTTAGCGATCGTCGCATTGACTCCAACTTTGATCTCATTACGTCGAGCCGCTGCAGCGCAGAAAGCTCACTCTGCCCGCCGCTCTTTTGCGCCAAGGCGACGCCGGCCAAACCAAAAATCAGTGTGGCGCAAATAATTAAGTGAGCACCAAAGCGGAAATACATAACTAAAACCTCCAGGAATGCGTGCGTATCAGACTTTCAGACTTCTATTCGAACCATTAAACCCATTGTACGGTTGCTTCGCGCAACTCTTTTACTGATTTTTCCGGAGTGCCCGAGCCGAAGATTGCAGATCCCGCAACGATAATCTCCGCGCCCGCTGCCACGACCGACGCGATATTGTCGGCATCGATGCCTCCGTCGATTTCAATCCGAGTCGGGAGGTTTCGCTCCTCGATCATTCTTCGCAAACGCCGTACTTTGTCGATCGAGGTTGCAATGAAACGCTGTCCGCCGAATCCCGGATTAACAGACATCACCAACACATAGTCGGCGAAAAATAACGCCTCGCTCAGATTCTCCACCGGCGTTGCAGGGTTTATTACGATACCCGCCAACGCGCCGGCTGACTTGATAGATGCCAGGGTACGATGAACGTGTGCATCGGCTTCGAGATGTACCGAGACCATTTTTGCCCCGGCTTCAACAAACTGTTCTGCGTATCTCCCAGGCTCCGAAATCATCAGGTGCGCATCTATCGGAAGCGAGGTCACACGGGAGAGAGACTTAACCACAGGCAAACCGATAGTGATATTAGGGACGAAATGGCCGTCCATTACGTCAACGTGAAGTATCCCTGCCCCACCACGCTCGACGGCCGCAACCTCCTCGTTTAGCCGGGAAAAATCGGCTGACAGTATCGAAGGGGCGATGTCGATAGTCCGGTCGTTCATATCGAGATGACTCTGGCGCGTTTACCGTGGAGAAGGCTTCGGAACGGGAGGACGTGTGCTGCGATTGTCGTTGGCGGCCGTTCCCCTCACGTTCATATTGTTGGTTAACGTCGGGCGATTCGCGTTAATTGGCAGCTTATTCTCGTTGCCGTTATTGGCGTTCCGGTTAGGACTTGGCCGATTGTTGTTTGCGTTGCGATTTGAATTCGAGTTTTCGTTTGCGTTCCTATTTGTAATCTTTTTCTTGGGCTTATTCTCGTTTGCCGCGGCGTTGTCGTTAGTGTTTTTCGCGTCAGTCTTCTCTTCGGGTTTCTTATCTGGAGCTACTACCTGAGACGCTTCGCCCTCTTTGACGGACCGGCTAATGTCCATGGCCACAGTCTGACCCACCTTGACCACATCACCGGCGCGAGGAAGTTGAAACAGAACCGTGTCGGCCTTCAACTCACTGCTGGGCCTGGTGGCACGAATACGAAAATTCAGACCGGCGCTGCTCAGTATTCGCTCCGCTTCAAACCGATCCTTACCTAATACCTCCGGCACGGTAACTTCCGGGCTGCGTAGAGACAAATAAACTGTGGTGGCGAGACCAAACAGAAAAACGATCGCTATCGCGGTCGCGATACTGAGGCGTCGAAGCGCTGGGAGTGCCCCGCTGGCATTGTTCACGTACTATCCTCTGGTCAACTCTAAACTACTGAGTGGCCCCAAAAACCAGCCGCGAAGTCTAACATTCAGCTTCAGCGGGCCGCAAGACGACGAACTTTGAGTTCCCTTGCACGTTGTACAGAACTGAGCGCGGAGCGCCGGATGCTAGAGGCTACCTTAGCTGCGAAAGGTCGGAGTACCAGCCGACGAGGCTGCTTAAGGTGGACGATTTCAAGAGAATTCTGTGACGCCTTTAGCATCCGGCGCTACCGCGTTCGGTTTTGTAAAACACGGCGATAAAAAACCCGTCGGTTCCGTGCTTTTGTGGCCACGTTCGCACAGCGCCCGATGAAGTCGTCATTGAAGGTTCCACCTCTAGATTCACGGGTCTAAACAACTCATTGTTTTCAAGGAACGCTAACCGGACGTCTTCGTTTTCGTCAGTTTCAACTGAACAGGTTGAATAAACCAAGCGGCCGCCAGGTTTGACGGTACGTGCCGCATTTTGAAGAAGCTGTTTTTGTCGGGTAGACAAATCGTCGATATCAGGTGGTGAGATGCGCCAGCGGATTTCGGGGTTGCGCCGAAGCGTACCCGTGCCTGAACAAGGAGCATCTACCAAAACGCGGTCAAACGAGCCTTCCAAGAAAGGCAACGGCTGTAACGCGTTTAAGGTCACGGTCTGGATATTTCTGAGCCCTTGTAACTTTGCCGAGGAAACTACAGTCCTCAGGCGATGTTCGTGCAGGTCTCCAGCAAACAACGAGGCGGAATCGAGTGCGCGGTCGGCAATCTGAGTTGCCTTGCTTCCCGGTGCCGCACACAAGTCCAGAACCCGATGGCCGGGCTCGGCACCCAACACCTGGGCAACCAACTGAGATGCCTCATCCTGGATGTAGATTTCTCCTCTGTTCACCAGTTGTGACAACAAACTCCCAGCCCCGGTGATTCTCCAGGCGCCATTGGCAATCTTTGAACGAGCGAGCACAGCGCCCGCCTGGCGCAGCTGCTCCAGAACTGCAGCTTCGTCCGCTCGGGTGGTCACCACACGAAACGCGACTGGAGCAGGCTCATTATTCGCCCTGGCAAATTTCTCCGTTTCCTCCGGGCCAAACGCTTTGGACCAACGTTCGATCAACCACGCGGGATGTGACGTGTTGACTGCGATTCTCTCAATCGGATCCTCGATTCCATTGGACGGATCAATTTCCGGTTCGCGTGTGGCCCTTCGCAGCACTGCGTTAACGAAGGGTACGGCAGAACGCAGGCGCGCAAACTTTGCCAGGTTAACTGACTCATTGACCGCAGCCGAGTCGGGGATGCGAGACAGGAACCGCAGCTGGTAAAGACCAAGGAGAAGTATGACGCGGATCGCCAGATCAAGATCAGACGCTTTGCGGGCAGAGTAGTATTCGATGAGCCTGTCCAGCCACAACTGCCAACGCAGTACACCCATTACCAATTCATGAGTCAGCCCACGATCGAGAGCATCGAGTGCTTCTTCTTTGGAATTGAGGAGGATGGAAGCGTAGGCGCCTTCTTCGACGCGCAAGAGAATTTCAAATGCTGCCAGCCTTGCGGGAGAAATAGGACTAGACTTCGCCAAATCGATCACCAATTCTTAAATGAGTGCCGTTGATAAAATCCTTCGCGCTCATCCGCCGTTTGGCTTCCGGTTGCACTTCAAACAAACGCAGCGAAGTATCTTCACCACATTTCACAATCAGATCATCGCCATGCGCGGCTACAATTGAACCGGACTCCCCCTCGTGAGTAATCTTGTCAACCTCGGCCTGCCAAACAATTAGCCGTCGCGACTGATAGTACGTGTACGCATTGGGCCAGGGCTGGAAGCCTCTTACGCTCCGCCCAATCGCCGGCGCCGAAGCGGACCAATCAATAAGGCCGTCGGCCTTCCTCAGCAAGGGCGCGAAAGTCGCTTTGCTATCATCCTGCGGCTGCGGCGTTATCTCATCAAGTTGTTGCAGTGTTTCGCTAAGCAGATTCGCCCCCATCGTGGCAAGCTGATTCATCAGTTGCGGCGCGGTTTCTGTTTCATCGATCGATGTTTCTCTCTGTAACAAAATAGGGCCGGAATCCAGTTCCTGCTCGATGAACATCGTCGTTACGCCAGTTTTCTCTTCGCCGCGGACAATGGCCCAGTTGACCGGCGCCGCACCTCGGTACCGCGGTAGTAAAGAGAAATGCACGTTGATGCAGCCCTTCCTCGCGGCAGTTAGATATTCGGAGGGAAGAATTCGACCGTAAGCAACGACGACTGTGACGTCTGCATTGTAGGAAGCAAACAACTCTTTTGCTTCGGTGGTCTTGATCTTCGCTGGTTGTTCGATAATGAGCCCGTGGGCCAGCGCAAACTCTTTGACAGGCGGAGAATGAATCTTGTCGCCACGACCCGCAGGTTTGTCTGGCTGGGTCCAGACCGCGACGACCTCATGACCATCCTTCAGCAGACGCTCAAGTGAAACCACAGCTGACTCGGGCGTACCCATGAAGACGATGCGCATACTAGGTGGATTCAGCGCCAAAGGCGCGAAATGTAAAAGCCTGGGGCATCGCTCCAGGAGGTTGAGGATCCATGAATCTCAAAAGCGCTGAAAGCGCGAAATCGGAAGTTTCGGTGGAAGAGATCCGTTCTCATTTCGCGCTTTCAGCGCTAAAGAAACATCCCTGGTTCCTCCTGGGCCAATGGCCCAGGCTATTACATTTCGCGCCTTTGGCGCTTAGACCCGGAAGTCTCGACACCGCCTCCGAGTCTTCTAGAAAACGGCGAAGCCGCGTTCGCTCAGATTGCTGCCCTCTTTTCCGCCAGCTGGCTAGTGGCCCCAACCTTCTCTGACGCAAGCTTCGCCTGCATAAACAGCAGGAGATAATCTCGTCCACCCGCCTTTGAATCGGTGCCCGACATGTTGAAGCCGCCAAATGGATGTACACCCACTAAAGCACCCGTGCACTTTCGGTTGAGGTAGAGATTGCCAACATGAAATTCTCGCCGCGCCCGTTCGAGCTTCTCTTCGTCGGCGCTGTAGACCGCCCCCGTTAATCCAAACTGCGTGTCGTTCGCGATGTTCAAAGCGTCGTCGTAATCCTGGGCTTTGATGACAGCCAGCACCGGCCCAAAGATCTCTTCCTGTTCAATGGTTGCGCCTGGCTTTACGTCGGCAATTACGGTTGGCTCAATAAAGAAGCCCTGTTCGCCATCCGACCCGCCGCCCGCCACCAATCGTCCACCTTCGCTCTTCCCTTTTTCAATGTAATGGTTGATGGTCTTAAAAGCCTTTTCATTAATCACCGCGCTCATGTTTGTAGACGGATCGCCTGGTTCGCCGAGTTTTATTTTTGCCGTGCGCTCGACAATCTTCTCAAGCATGGTGTCGTACACAGTCGCATCAATGATGGCCCGCGAACAGGCTGAACACTTCTGTCCTTGAAATCCAAATGCCGACTGCACAACGCCGGTGGCAGCATCGTCAAGATCGGCGTCGTCGGCAACTATAATCGCGTCCTTGCCACCCATTTCGGCAACGACTCGTTTAATCCAAACCTGTCCTTCATGCACCTTAGCTGCACGCTCGTTTATTCGTAGACCAACCTCTTTCGAGCCGGTGAATGCAATGAAGCGCGTCTTTGGATGATCCACAATCACGTCACCAACTTCAGCTCCTGAACCGGTCATGAAATTAACCACACCTGCCGGCAACCCAACCTCCTCGAGGAGTTCGAAAAACTTGTAAGCGATCGTCGGAGCGTCGGAAGAAGGTTTAAGGACCACCGTGTTGCCTGTAACAAATGCGGCTGCGGTCATGCCGGCCATAATGGCAAACGGAAAATTCCACGGCGGAATCACTGCGCCAACGCCGAGTGGAATGTAGTCGAGCTTATTGTCTTCGCCTTCAACCTTTACCAGCGGTTGATCGCCCGCATAGCGCAACATCTCACGCCCGTAAAACTCGAGAAAATCGATCGCCTCTGCGGTGTCGCCATCAGCTTCGGCCCAGGTCTTTGCTACCTCATACACCATCCATGCGGACAACTCGTGCTTTCGTTCTCGAATCATCGCCGCAACACGAAACAACAGCTCAGCGCGTTCCGTTGGATTCGTGTTTCTCCAACTCTTAAAAGCTTCATTGGCAGAATCGACGGCGCGCGTAGCCAGTTCTTTTGTGGCCTTCTGAAAACGGCCGACAACCTGGGTGCGATTCGCAGGATTAATGCTCTCGAGTTTCTGGTCTGTGGTAATGCGTTCGCCGCCAATCACTAGCGGATACTCACGGCCCAACTCGCTTTTCACCTTCTCCAACGCAGTGCTCATGGCCTGCGCGTTCTCGTCTTTACTGAAATCAGTAAACGGTTCGTTACGGAATTCTGTCGGCATCTCAGTCTCCAATTATTTTTTTTGGAATAGTAACACAGCGGCGAAACGGGAAGCAGGCACCAGGCGGCAGGGTGAAAGCTAAGCCAGTAGGCGTCTTAAAAAACAGGTGACTCGAAGTGGTTAGAGGTTGGGAAGGCGGGCTTGCCCCCGCTCTTCCGTCGCACAAGGCCAACTGTGAAGAAATAAAACCATGTTAGCTGAGTGCGGATTCACTTTCATGAACTCCGGTCATCAACGAAGAGCTGGGGCAAGCCCACCTTCCCAACCTCTAACTGTTCAAAGTCTCTCGATTACCGCCTTCTGACTTCTGACTTCTGACCTCTGGCCTACCGCCACTTCCCGCTCTTTTGCAGTCTCTTAATCTTTCGTTTCACCAGTTCTCGTTTCAGTGAACTCATCTTGTCGAGAAAGACTATGCCGTCACAGTGGTCTGTCTCGTGAAGCATGCAGCGCGCCGTCAACTCGGTATCGTCCAGCTCGAATTCGTTTCCGTTGATGTCATGCGCACGCACAACCGCACGTAGGCTTCGCTCAACTGATGTAAAGATTCCGGGAAACGAAAGGCATCCCTCTTCACCATTTTGTTCGCCTTCAACGTGAATCACTTCCGGATTAATCATCACGACTCTCTGATTAGGATCCTTGCCGCCGGAGCAGTCCATTACAAATAATCTCTTTGATACTCCAACCTGGACCGCCGCCAAGCCAACACCGGGCGCGGAATACATGGTTTCAAACATGTCGCCGACCAGTATGTTAAGCTCGTCGTTGAATTGAGTGACTGGGTCGCCCGGATTTTCGAGGATCGGGTTGGGCCACGTGACAATTTCCATCAATGCCATTCTTAAAAGTTCCTATTCCAGTGTGTAATTGTGCGGACTGCGTACGATGTCAATTTTATGATCGAGGATGCTTTAGTTCTAGTGGACTGACTCACAGAAAAAGAGGTGGCACGCCTGTCCTACTAATATCCACGAAGTTGTTCTCGATAGCCTTCAAAATTCCTTTTCATTTCACCTAAGCTATCGCCCCCAAACTTCTCCCGCATTGCTGCGGCGATCACAAGCGCAACCATCGCCTCCCCGATCACGCCCGCGGCGGGAACAGCTGTGATATCGGACCGTTCAAACGCCGCTAATTGTTCCTGCTTGGTATCGATATCTACTGAGCGCAATGGACGACGTAGCGTAGATAGCGGCTTAAGGTGACCGCGCATCCGGACTTCCTCGCCGTTAGAAATTCCGCCTTCCAGGCCGCCAGCTCGATTTGTTTCGCGTATAAACTCTTTCGTTTCGTCGTTATAAGCGATCTCGTCGTGCACTTCTGAACCAGGCAACGCGCTGGCTTCACTTCCCGCTCCGATTGAAACTGCCTTGACCGCAGGGATCGACATTATGGCCTGGGCCAAACGTCCGTCCAGTTTCAAATCCCAGGAAGTATGGGAACCAACACCAGGAACAACACCACGCGCTACGACTTCAAAAATTCCGCCCAGAGTATCACCGGCATCGCGCTTCGTATCAATTAACTCGATCATCTGTTGTTGTGATTGTGGGTCGGCGCAACGTAGTGGCGCGGCGTCCGAGACACCGGCAATTTCAGTCCACGATAACTCCAACGGTTTTTCGGGAATGCCGCCCAGTTGAATCACATGACTCAGAATCTCAACTCCAAATGCAGCGACCAACTGTTTGGCCAGCGCGCCGCACGCTACCCTGGCCGCGGTTTCCCTGGCTGAGGCCCGCTCCAGAATGTTTCGGAGATCGCGAGCGCCAAACTTTTGGCCGCCGGCAAGATCGGCATGCCCCGGACGGGGTCGACTTAAGCGGCGCGACTTCGCATCGGCGACTTCGCGAGGTTCGGCGTTCATCACGTCAGTCCAGTTGGCCCAATCCTTGTTTTCAATGACTAGAGATATTGGCGAGCCAAGTGTCAGGCCGTGCCGGATCCCGCTAAGGATCTCGACTTTGTCCTGCTCAATCTTCATTCTGCCGCCGCGGCCGTAACCCCATTGACGTCGTTGGAGCTCATGATTGATTTGGGCCGCGTCAACCGGTAGGCCGGCAGGCAAGCCTTCGACAATCGCAACCAGCGCGCGACCATGGGATTCTCCCGCTGTGGTAAAACGAAACATTCTGTGATTGTCAGTGGTCAGTTGTTCGTGGTCAGTTGCTATTATTGGTCTTGGTCAGTGGTCCACCGAGCTTATTGGATGTGAACGAACTACAACGAACCACTGCCAACAACTGATCTCTTAAAGATAATCTTCAGGAAAAATATTTCCACGGCCGATAATGCCCGCAGGATCAAACGCGCGTTTCAACGCCGCCATCTCGCGCAGGTGCCGATCGGAGTACAAGAGGCGTAAATAATCTCGCTTCAATTTCCCAATGCCGTGTTCAGCCGATACCGTGCCGCCAACTTCGACTGCGCGTTTCACAAAGCCTGAATAGATATCTCTCGCCTTGATGGCTTCGTTGTCGTTAAGCGGCAGTATATTTACGTGCACATGATTGTCTCCGATATGACCGAAGATGGTGTACCTAAGGTCTGTTCCTCGGAGCGTCTCCTTATAGAAACGCAGCATCTCCGGAAATGCTTTGTCCGGCACTGACATGTCCGTAGAAACTTTCCGCTGGTGGTGACGCGCAAACCATTCATTCATGAGCACTGGCAGCGCATGGCGAAAGTCGCGTAACCTCGCATGGTCTCCTTCCGTAGTTGCAAACCAGGAATCGTCGCTCAGCGACTCGTGTTTCTCGATCAACTCCAACCATTCATTCATTAACACATCTTCCGTATCAGGTGTTGTTTCCTGTTCGAAGAAAATCGCACCAACCGCTTTTGCAGGAATGGTTTCATATTTTGTCCGCAAGAAACTCAACGATTCGTTGTCGAAATACTCAAGAACCCGCGCGTCGAGCTGCTTGAAGGTTTGTTCATTTCCCTGGCGTTCAACAGGCTGTTGGTCGGTGATTTCAAGAGCTTTTTCCAACAAGGCCCCCAACTGTCTGGCGCCGGCTCCGCTTGATTGACGATTCTCAAGTGAAAGCGATCGTGCCTCGGAAACAAACGCCAGCACATTCTCTTCGGCACTGAAGAAGACATTGCCGCTTAACAAACCTTGTGGTTTCGGCAGCAAAGCGACTTCGGCTTCGGTCACGACGCCCAGCGTCCCCTCACTACCGATAAAAAGATCCAGCACGTCCATCTGCGGGGCCACGTAATAACCGGCGGCATGCTTACGCGTGTCTGGCATTTGATAACTAGGCAGCTTGGCTACAACTGCGCGTCCGCTGGCTAGTGGAATGTTGATCTGCCCATTCACATCTGCTCGGAACTCGCCGCGCCGGAGATCGAGCAACTCACCGGTTGCCAAGGCAACCCTGATGCGCAAGACGTGATTTCTTGTTGGACCGTACTTGAAGGTGCGCGCTCCGGAGGCATTGGTTGCAATTGTCCCCCCCAGGTAACAACTCCGCTCGGTCGGATCGGGTGCATAAAACAATCCCTCACTCTCAACAAACTGTTGTAAATCAAGGAGGCGCACGCCAGCTTCCGCTACCACACTCCCACCACCTTGTTCATCACGAGCCATGCTCTTAATCTTATTCAACTTCTCGGTGGCGAGAACCACGCCTGCAAAGGGTATGCGGCCGCCCACGGTTCCCGTTCCTGCTCCGGAAACAGTTACTGGTGTTTTGTCGCGGGTCGCGGCTTTGAGAATGTCAGCGATTTCTTCGGCGCTCTCCGGAAAGACGACGCTCTCCGCTTGGCCCTCACTTATGTAACTCGCGTCGGTAAGAAAGGATTTTACGGTGTCGGGATCAGATTTGATCAGCATATTTTGTGATCACGCGAGTTGCAGTTCGCGCTCGCGCAGCACCTTGATTCGATCGCGCAGTTCCGCCGCGCGCTCAAATTCAAATCGTTTCGCGGCGCCGCGCATTTCGGTTTCCAGTCTGGCAATCGTGGCCTCAATGTTCTGAGGTGAATAATCCTCGATCTCTTCCCACTCGGTAGGCACCTTAAAGTAATCGGCTTCGGAAGCCGTAATCAAAGTCGATTCAATAGGCTTTACGATTGTCTGCGGAGTGATTCCCTGCTCGCGATTGTAAACTTCCTGTATCGATCGCCGTCGCTTCGTCTCATCCATTGCGCGCTTCATTGAGTCCGTCATCCGATCGGCATAGAGAATCGCTTTGCCCTCTGAATTTCGCGCGGTCCGGCCAATCGTCTGAATCAAAGACTGCTCCGAGCGCAGAAACCCTTCCTTGTCGGCATCCAGTATTGCGACGAGTGAAACTTCGGGTAGGTCCAGACCCTCACGAAGAAGGTTGATACCCACCAGCACATCAAACTCCCCGCGCCGGAGGTCCCTAAGAATCTTGATACGCTCAAGGGTTTCGATATCGGAGTGTAAATAGCGAACTCGCACACCCACTTCGGTGAAATACTCCGTGAGGTCTTCAGCCATCCGCTTCGTCAACGTCGTAACCAAAACTCGTTCACGCCGATCTGTTCGCTTCCGACACTCTTCCAGCAGATGGTCGATCTGGCCTTTCACCGGATGGACTTCAACTATCGGATCGAGCAGACCGGTTGGTCTGATGATCTGCTCAACCACTTCCCCGCCCGACTTGGTTAACTCATATGGACCGGGCGTGGCGGACACATAAATCGTCTGTCCGATTCGCGCCTCAAACTCTTGAAAATTGAGCGGCCGGTTGTCCAGCGCCGACGGCAGACGAAAGCCATACTCAACCAGTGTTCGTTTCCGCGACTGGTCGCCTTCAAACATTCCCCGAATCTGCGGAATGCTCTGATGCGATTCGTCAATCACCATCATCGTGTCGCGCGGTAGATAGTCGAGCAGAGTAGGCGGCGGGTCGCCTGGGTTTTTACCGGTAAGGTGTCGCGAATAATTCTCAATCCCCCGGCAAAAACCCATTTCCTTGATCAATTCAAGGTCAAACATGGTGCGCTGATGCAAACGTTGCGCTTCCAGCAGTTTCCCTTCCGCGATTAGTTTTGGCTCCCACCACTCGAGCTCTTCTTTTATGGTTTTGATGGCCCGTTTGATCGTTGGCCTCGACATGACGTAGTGACTCTTCGGGTAAATCGGAACCCGGGAGGAGTGCTTCTGCACAACTTCACCCAGCAGCGGATCGATGGTAGAGATCGAATCCACCTCGTCACCCCATAGCTCAATGCGAAACGCCTGGTCCTGATAGCTGGGGAAAACCTCTACCACATCGCCGCGCACTCTAAACGTGCCGCGCTGAAAATTGACATCGTTTCGTTCATACTGCAGCTCGACCAGTTTTTGAAGCAACGTTTCGCGCGCAATGCGGGCCCCGGGCTCCAGAAAGAGCAACATGCCGTAGTACGCATCCGGATCGCCCAAGCCATAAATACAGGAAACGCTCGCAACTACGATCACGTCACGCCGCTCAAACAATGCGCGCGTCGCCGACATGCGCAGGCGATCAATTTCCTCGTTGACGATCGCTTCCTTCTCGATGTAAACGTCGCCAGCCGGCATGTACGCTTCTGGTTGGTAATAGTCGTAATAAGAAACGAAATACTCGACCCGTTCTCGGGAAACAGCGACTTAAACTCCTGGTAAAGCTGAGCAGCAAGAGTCTTGTTGTGGGCCAACACCAGCGTCGGCCG
>Ga0190270_10000523_pt1 | contig 16705 bp, 10 predicted proteins | sample Popmic320T_FD_133748 | JGI IMG/M metagenome (GOLD analysis project Ga0190270, IMG submission 133748) | Populus adjacent soil microbial communities from riparian zone of Weber River, Utah, USA - 320 T | ecosystem: Environmental > Terrestrial > Soil > Riparian zone | place: USA: Utah | collected...
GTAGCGATAACATCCTGGGGGAGTTGACCGTTGCCATTGATCCGGCGCTTGTGGGGCTTGCGTTGGTGGATGATCGGGCTGATCACCATCGGCACCGTCTTCAACTATCTCACCCGCGCGATACTCGGCGTGGTCGTCACCCAGGACGTATTCCAGTCAGACCTGGGTGTCGGCGAGCAGGAATATTCCTGGATCACGGCATTCTTCCAGGTGGGCCTGCTGCTACAGCCGGTCGCCGGTTACATCATGGATATCATCGGGCTGAAGCTGGGGTTCGGCCTGTTTGCGCTGGCATGGGCACTGCTGACCGCGCTGCACGGTGCGGCCATGAACTGGCAGATGCTCGCGGGGCTGCGTGGCCTGATGGGATTTGCCGAAGGCACGGCTCAGCCCGGTGGCATGAAGGCAGTCGCCGAATGGTTTCCGGCAAAGGAACGCGGCTTCGCCGCCGGCTTCTACAACATCGGCGCCTCGTTCGGACCGATGCTGGCGGCCCCGCTGGTTGCGTGGGCGATCCTGTTCCATAGCTGGCGTCTCGCCTTTGTGATCGCCGGTGTCGCAGCGCTGGTGTGGGTGGCGATGTGGTTCCGTTTCTATTACTCGCCGAAGCAGCATCCCACGCTGTCGAATGAGGAACGCGACCACATCGCGTCCAACCAGGAGTCGCACCTGGCGGCCGTTGCGGCCAAGCCCTCGGTCTGGCACCTGCTGAAGCAGCGCAACACCTGGGGCATCGCGATACCGCGCATGCTGGCGGATCCGACCTGGGGCACGTTGAACTTCTGGATGCCCCTCTACCTGGCCACCGAGCGCGGCTGGGACATCAAACACCTCGCAGCGTTCGCCTGGCTACCGTTCCTGACCGCAGATATCGGAGCAATGACCGGGCCGACCATTGCATATTGGCTGCAGAGGCGCGGCGTCAGTCTCATCACGGCGCGAAAGTGTGCCTTCACGGTGGGCGCACTGCTGATGAGCTGCATGCTGTTCGTTGCCAAGGTGCAGGACCCATACATGGCGCTCCTGTTGTTGTGCCTCGGCGGCTTCGCGCACCAGACGCTGTCGATCACGGTCATCACCATGTCTTCTGACTTGTTCCGCAAGAATGAAGTGGCGACGGTGGCCGGCATTGCCGGCTTCTGCGGCAACGCGGGTGTGCTGGTGTTCACGCTGTTCGTCGGCGGACTGGTGAAAGTCGTCGGCTACGATCCATTCTTCGTGGCGCTGGCTCTGTTCGATATCCTCGGCGCGATCTGGCTCTGGGCGGTGGTGCGCGATCGCCCCGGCACGACGACCGAGGGCGCCAGGTGATCCGCAATCCGATCCTGCCGGGCTTCAATCCGGATCCGTCCATCGTGCGGGTCGGCGACGACTACTACATCGCAACCTCCACCTTCGAGTGGTATCCCGGCGTGCAGATCCATCACTCGCGGGATCTCGTGAACTGGCGCCTGCTGACGCGGCCGCTACGGCGTGCGAGCCAGCTCAACATGCTGGGCGATCCCGACTCGTGCGGAGTGTGGGCGCCGTGCCTCACTCGCAGCGATGGACTCTTCTGGCTGATCTACACGGACGTCAAACGCTACGGCCGCACGACGGTGGGCGGCGCGTCGGGTGCGTCGCTACGCGACTTCCATAACTACCTGGTCACCTGTCCAACCATCGACGGCGAGTGGTCGGATCCCGTGTACCTGAACAGCAGCGGCTTCGATCCCTCACTGTTCCATGATGATGACGGACGCAAGTACCTGGTGAACCAGCTCTGGGACCATCGTCCGGGCCGCAACCGCTTCGCCGGCATCGTGCTGCAGGAGTACGAGCATGGGTCACGCCAGCTGATCGGCGAGCGCAAGAACATCTTCGCGGGCACGTCGATTGGGCTCACCGAAGCGCCACATCTCTACAAGCGCAGCGGCTGGTACTACCTGGTTACGGCTGAAGGCGGTACGGGCTGGGGACACGCGATGACCCTGGCGCGCTCGCGCTCACTTGCCGGGCCGTACGAGCTTCATCCGGACAAGTACATCATCACGGCGCGCGATCGCCCTCATGCACCGCTGCAGCGCGCGGGTCACGGCGATCTCGTCGATACCCAAACAGGCGAAACCTACGCCGTCTATCTATGCGGACGCCCGCTGCCCAACCGCGGCCGTTGCGTGCTCGGCCGCGAGACCGCGATTCAGAAGATGGTCTGGGGCAGCGATGACTGGCTGCGCACACGCGATGGCAGCGGCGTGCCCGAACTCGAGACGCCGGCGCCCAAACTACCTGCCGTGTCCCTCGATGCAAAGCGGACAGCGGCGCCGGTTCGCGAGGACTTCGATGGCAAACAGCTGCCCACCGACTTCCAGTGGCTGCGCTCGCCGTTTCCGGAAGAGCTGTTCAGCCTGAACGCACGCCCCGGGTTTCTGCGGCTGTATGGACGCGAAACCATCGGCAGCCTGTTCCGGCAGTCACTGGTCGCGCGTCGTCAGCAGGCCCACTGCTACAGCGCGATCACGGCGATGGAGTTCGAGCCGGCGCACTTCCAACAGGCGGCGGGGCTGGTGTGCTACTACAACTCGGCCAAGTTCCACTATCTATATGTGTCGCACGACGAGGAGCACGGTCGGCACCTGCGGGTGATGTCGTGTACGCCCGATTCGCCGCAGTCCGATGCCTTCACGGCGCCGTTGAAGCTCCCATCGGGTCGCATCGAACTGCGCGTGGAAGTGGATTTCGAGCGCCTGCGCTTCGCCTACAGCACGGGCGGCGGCGCCTGGAACTGGTTGCCCGGCGTCTTCGACGCCAGCATCCTTTCCGATGAAGCCACGGCGCCCGGTGCCCCCAATTTCACCGGTGCCTTCGTGGGAGTTGCCTGCCAGGACGTGTCCGGCACGGCGCAGCCGGCCGATTTCGACTGGTTCGAGTACCGTGAACGGGAATACATGCCCTGACTATCAGTTTGGGGGCAGGGGCCCCTGTCCATGAGCAATCCGAAGCTTGTGAATCGACGCGAGTTTCTCGCACTGTCCGCGTCAGCGGCCGGGTTGGGGCCTCAGCGGCCGAAGCGGCCCAATATCCTGCTGGTCGTTGCCGATGATCTCGGCTACAGCGATCTCGGCTGTTATGGCGGCGAGATCGCCACTCCCACCCTGGACGCGCTGGCAGCCAACGGCCTGCGCTTTGCGCAGTTCTACACCACGGCGAGATGTTGTCCGTCGCGAGCCAGCATTCTCACGGGCCAGTATCCGCACAGGGTAGGCGTGGGCCACATGGTCACTGACATGGGGCACCCCGGATACCGCGGACGTCTCTCGGATAACGCCGTAACGCTTGCCGAAGTCCTGAAGCTGGCCGATTACCGGACCTTCATGTCCGGCAAGTGGCACGTGGGAACCAACGATCCGACGCGCCATGGATTCGAGCAGTACTTCGGCACGCTCATCAGCGCGGCGACGTACTGGGACAGCGCGCAATACCTGCGTCTGCCACAGGGAAGCACGACGCGAAGCTACGACAGGGACGCCTTTTATGGCACCGACGCGCTGACCGATTACGCGCTGGATTTTCTCGAGGACGCCCGCACGACGGCGGATCGGCCGTGGTTCCTCTACCTCGCCTTCCATGCGCCGCATTTTCCGCTGCACGCGCGCCCCGAGGACATTGCCAGGTACCGGACCCGGTATACGGCGGGCTGGGACCTGTTGAGAGGGCGGCGCCTGGCGCGAATGAAGCAACTGCGTCTTGTTGCGCGAGATACCCGATTGCCGCCGCGCTCGAAGTTCACCAATTACGGCGAGACCGTCAGTGCAGAGAATCCGCCCTGGGACAGCCTCCCGGATGACCGTCGCGCGGATCTCGCAATGCGCATGGCGATCTACGCGGCGATGGTCGACCGCATGGACCAGAACATCGGGCGCGTGGCGGCGGATCTTCGCGCCAGGGGTGAGCTGGACAACACGCTAATCGTGTTCCTGAGTGACAACGGAGCGTGCGCCGAGTGGGATCCTTTCGGTTTCGACGTCAGCTCGAGTCCGAACAACGTGCTGCACCGTGGCGACGACCTGGAGCGGATGGGCAGCCGGGGGAGTTACCACAGCGTGGGATCGGGCTGGGCGAATGCGTCGAACACGCCCTGGCGCATGTACAAGCACTACTCGCACGAGGGCGGCATAAGCACACCCTGCATCGTGCACTGGCCCGCGGGATTCCGGCGCCGGAACGTGATCGAGAGTGCACCGGCGCACCTCATCGATCTCATGCCCACCATCGTTGAAGCTTCCGGTGCGACATACCCACACCTGTTCAACACCCGGGAGACTCTGCCCATGGCCGGTACCAGCCTGGTCCCGGCGCTGCGCGGCGAACGCATGCCCGAACGGGCGTTGTATTTCGAGCACGAGGGGACCCGTGCCGTCCGCGAGGGACGCTACAAGCTGACCGCGCTTCGTGGAGAGCCCTGGAAACTCTACGACATGGAGCGCGATCGCACGGAGCTCGAGGACCTCGCCGCCCGTCAGCCGCGGCGAGTCGAGTCCCTGGCGAGGCAGTGGGATACGTGGGCCGCCGGAAATCAGGTCACGCCGCTGCCGGCGACTTATCCCGTCAACTACCTGCGCAAGAACTGACCCGACTTCACATCCGGGAGGCGGGAAAGGTACCGCTCCCAATATCGTAAGTACAACTTACAGATATCCGAATACACATTCGGCCACGTGTTTTTCCTGAAAGTCTGTTGCCATAGTAAAAGCCCATTGGTAGCGTTACCCCAATCACGAATCAGGGCGCGGGCCCCGTTTCACGAGCTAGTTAGAAGAAAGGGGGGAGTGATGATTTCAAAAGATATCCGCCGCGCGACTCTGGTCGCGCTGGGCGTCAGCGCGGCCCTGGCCGCCAATTCCGCATGGGCACAGACCGCCGACCAGGGTGCCCAGGTCGATACCGGCGAGGAAATGGGCGTCATCACGGTCACCGGCTCGCGCACCATCACCGACAACGCCCTGTCACCGACGCCGCTCACCACGGTGGACATCGCCGAGCTCGTGAAGACCACGCCCAGCGACACGGCCGACGCACTCAACAAGCTGCCCACCATCCTGGGCGGTCGCACCCCGCGTACGCAGGGCAACGGGAGCACCAATAACGGCGGCAATACGTTGTCGCTTCGCAACTTCGGGCCGCAGCGCACGCTGGTGCTGTTGAACGGCCACCGAGTCGCGCCAAACAACCAGGACGGCTCGGTCAACATCGACGTGATGCCGCAAATGACGGTGGATCGTGTCGACATCGTGACCGGCGGCGCTTCGGCGATTTACGGTTCTGACGCCGTCGCCGGCGTAGTCAACTACATCCTGGACAAGGACTTCACGGGCTTCTCAGTGAAGGCTGACTACGGCATGTCGAAGTACAGCGACGGCGACCAGTATCAGCTCGGCGCGGCTTGGGGCACTGGCCTGTTTTCCGACCGCGGCCATTTCCAAGTCTCCGCACGCTTTCGTCATCAGGACAAGATCCCCATCAGCGAGCGCCCCTATGGCGAGGACGGGCAAGCCTGGCTCCTGACCGGTAACGGTTCACCCGCCAACCCGTTCACGAACACTCCCAATTCGCGCGTGTTCAACAGCGGCCCCGAGGCCGGCAATGTCATCTGCGGTGCGAGCTGCGCATGGAACAACTACACATTCGACGCGGCTGGCAACCTGGTCCCGCTGGTGCACGGCACCCCGACAGGATCCCCTCCCGTGGAATCGGGCGGCGGCGGCGCGTACATCAAGTACGGCACCTTCCGTTCCGAGATCGAAATGAAGGACGCGTTCACCCGCTTCGACCTGGACCTGGGTGAAAGCGCCAACTGGTACGTGCAGGGATCATGGTCGCAAGCCGAGAACCTGTCCGACTGGATTCAGTGGGTGGTCAGCCCGTCGGGCGGCCGGCCCAATTCGATCTTCGCCAACAACCCCTTCATCACTCCGGCCACGCAGACGTTGCTGGGATCGGGCATCGAATGCGGAACCGCGGGAGCGACGGGCCGGCTTTGCTTGCCTGCCGTGCCTGCGACCTCGCCACAGACCGGCAGTACGCCACCACCGCCTCCGGCCGGAGCGGGGAACGTGCCGTACCTCCGCGTGCCGTCTTATACCTGGAACCAGGTCGACGGGCAGCCCGCCAACGAAAACCCGAACCGGTTGTATCGCACCATCGGCGACCAGAAGCAGTGGAATGCGGAGACCGGCGTCACCGGATCGCTGGGCGAATGGAATTGGGACATCTACTACAACCACGCCAACAGCGAGTTGACGGTCACCAATCCCAACAACACCGACAACGCAAAATACCTCGCAGCGCTGGATGCCGTGAATGACGGCGGCACGATCAGGTGCTGGGTGGACACACAACCGCAGTTCGCAAGCCTCTATCCGGGATGCGTCCCGCTCAACGCCATCACTCCGGGCGGCGTAACGTCAGAGGCTTATGAATACCTGCGCACGCCAACCTCGTGGACGCTCACCCAGGAACTCGACGATGTCGGCTTCTCGTTCGGTGGTGGCCTTTGGGGCTTCGGGCTACCCGCGGGCGAAATCATCGCGAACGTGTCAGGCGAGGCACGCTGGGCGACGTACGTCATGGAGAGTGATTTCCTGCCGAGCGACTTCGTCAACTGCACGGGGCTGCGCTTTTGTCTCGCCAACGGCGCTGCGCCGCTGCGCTGGGTGCAGAATACCAATGCTGAAGTCGATGCCAAGAACCACGTTTACGAGATGGCAGTTGAATTCAACGTTCCGCTGCTCAAGGACGTCACGGGGTTCAACGACCTCTCGGCCAACCTAGCGGGTCGACGCGCCAAGTATTCGAACTTCGACGCGGGCGATTCCTGGAAGCTCGGACTCAACTGGCAGATCGTCGATTCGGTGCGGTTGCGCGCCACCCATTCGTCCGACTTCCGCGCGCCGAACCTCAACGATCTGTACCAGCCTGCCGGCGTCACGTCGACCGGGTTCCAGGACCGGCTCACGGGCGGCAGCAGCCAGGGCATGCGCCTGGTCTCGCGCGGCAATCCGGACCTCACTCCGGAAACGGCGAAGACAACGACGGTGGGCGTCGTGTGGACTCCGAACTTCATCCCGCGCTTCAGCTTCGCGGTCGACTTCTACGAGACCAAGTTGACGAACGCGATCACCAACATCACCTATCAGAACGACGCCATCCAGGGCCTGTGCCTGGCCAGCGCGCCTGAGTACGATTCGAACTTCTGCACGCTGGCGATCCGGCCGATCACGGATCCGAGCGATCCCAATTACCTGAATCCCGCCTTCAACATGCCGACCGAAATCCGCGCTTCACCGCTCAACGCGGCGCTGCAGAAGACCAAGGGCTACGATTTCCAGCTCGACTACAGCTTCGACATGGCGGGCGGGCAATTCTCGCTGCGTCACCTGGCGACCTATCAGCCGACGAATTCCACGCTCAACACGCCGGCTTCGCAGTTCTATATCTGGGCGATACAGCCCCATCTGATGCAGACCACGTTCCTGTCCTGGCAGAACGAGAGCTGGACAGTGGCGCTGCAGAATCGCTGGCTGAGCAGCGTCAGCGTGAAGACCAGCGACAACGATCTCAACGGCAACACGCAGAACTACGTGGACTCGAGCCTCGACTCGTATGACGTCGTGGACACCACGGTCAGCAAGCGGTTCGAGTTTGGCGACAGCAGCGTCGAGGCCTACCTGACCGTGAACAACCTGCTGGATGAACGCGTTCCGCTGTACCCGTCCAACTCGGGACTTCCGGGCTTGTTCTATCCGACGCTGGGCTTCTACGACGACATGGGCCGGTACTTCACCCTGGGGTTCCGCACGAACTTCTGAACGTCACTTCGGGATCGGGACGACCCTGCTCGTCCCGATCCCACGATGACGCGCCAGGGGGCTCGCGAGCAGCGTTTTCACTTGTTGCGATCGTTCACCGACTGCTCGATGAGCGTCGCGACGCCGCGCGGATCTTCCTGCTGCGCCACGTGGCCGCCGGGAAAAGTGCGGATGGTCCAGCCGCGCGCCACGGCGCGCTGCCAGCTCTGGTCCCTCTTCGCGCGCTCCTCGGCCGTCTTGTCCTTGGGGATGAAGGCGACGTAGGTCACCGGCAATTTCAGCGCGGCGGGATTCTTGTACGACACCGGCTGATTGAAGCACTTGATCGACTGCTTGACGCTGTGCGGCGGCTGCGTGCCAGGCTTCACCCAGGGCACTTGCATGAAGCCATCCTTGAAACGCTCGGGATCCCGCGGTCCATCTCCACCGAAAAGATTCCAGAGAGTCATGCCATCGTCGGGCACGGCCGCGTCAAGAAACACGACATGGCGAATGCGCTCGGGAATCCGGTCCATGACGCCCGTGATCACCATGCCGCCGTAACTGTGGCCGGTGAGCACCACGTCGTGCAGGTCCTCGAAAAGGATCAGGTTCACCACATCGTTGATGTGGGTCTGCAGATCGATGTCGGGACCGTTGAGGTGCATTCGCTCGCCGAGACCGGTGAGCGTGGCACGGTAGACGGTGTGGCCGTCGTCGGTGAGGAATTTGCCAGTGCTTTTCCACTCCCAGCCGCCGGCCGTGGCGCCATGAACGACGACGAACGTGTACTTGTCGCCGGCCTGGGCCAGGGTGACGAAGCCCAGGAGCAGCGCGAGGAAACGAAGCAGGGGGTTTTTCATGGACCGGGGTTCTCTATGGCGAAATGTTGAGACCGTGGATCGGCTTGTCGTTCTCGTCGAGGAAGCGTGCGCAGAAATCCGTGGCGCCACCGCCGTTGATGATGGCGGCGCGAATGACGTTGCGGCCCTTGCGCAGCGTCAGCCGCCTGGAGACTCCGTCGTCGATCACGCTCTGGCGATCATCGTTGAGCGCGATTACCGGCTCGCCGTTGAGCCACCAGCGCGAAGCAGCGTTCGAGCCGATGGCGAGGCGCACACCCGGCATCTCGCGTGGTGATTCCACGGCGGTTTCCGTCCAGAACAACACGTTGGACGTGGGTTCGGAGAGCGCCCAGGCGAAGTGATACAGGTTCAGGTTGTAGTTAGATGTCTCCAGGAGGTGCCAGGCATGGGTAACACCGTTCACGGTGACTTTCGCGCCGTCGGCGGGTTGCGCACTGTCCGGGAGCGCGGCCAGCTTCAGCGCCTCCTGCACCGCGGATTCCGTGAGCCGCCCCGCCACGGGCACGGGCTCGAGCACCAGCCAGCGACGGATGAAGCCGCGCGCATCGACGGGTTGGGTCGCGCTCTTTGGGCGGGAGAGCGTGGACGCGGCGGGGCGGGGAGCGGCCGGTTCTGCTTGCGCCATGCAGTACGACGCGGCCAGGCACCACGGAAGGATCGCAACAGCCATTCTCGTCACGATAATGCTCATCAGGGTGCGCCCAACAACCAGCGCTGGCGATCGCTGGTGGGATCGAATTTCGTAAGCGTCGGCATGCTGCTGCCGACCGCAGACAGAGCCAGCGCCTCCGTCGTACCCGGCACGGCCTTGGGGCTGATGCGATAGCTGCCATCGATGAGCTGGTCGATGCGCCACATTTGCTCCGGCGCGCCCGTGAATGCGGTGGCGCTGAGCTCGCCGCCCGCCGTGGCCGTCAGCGAGCGTTCCGTGCCCGCGATCGCGATCCGGAAGAATGGCGCGCCGGGATAACCGCCGACGCCGGCCACTGGCGCGATCACCCATTTCTGCTGGGCCTGCAGCATTGCGGGCGCGAGCCGTACGTCGGTACTCGCGGACCAGTTCGCCACGACCTGCGCAGGTTCCTGGTCCGCGATGGGCGGGCCGAACTGTGGCTCGGGCGGTGGGCCACCGGGTGGCGGGCCGCTGCCAGCAATGCCGCTGCCCGGCGGACCGCCGCGACGCTGACGGAATCCACCAACGGGAAATCCCTGTACCGCGAGCTCGAGCACGGTGCCGGTGCGCGCGGATTCGATGGTGTAGATGCCGGCCTCGAGATTGTCGCCGGCCACGGGCCAGCCGTCGCGCCACAACAGCGGGCGAATGTCGAGCACGCTGACACCGCCAAGATCGAGATCGGCCTCGTAGTGCAGTGAGAACTTCTGCACGCCCTGGCCGAGATCCAGCAAGCCGAAGTGGCCGGGCCCCACGTGACGCCCACGCGAAGCCGCGAACAGCTTGCCGCCGCCCTCGATCATGTTGACACCCATGTTGTCCAGATAGGGCCCGATCACCTTGCGCGAGCGGCCCATGCGGATGTTGTACGTCGAGTTCGCGCCCTGGCAGCAAGAGCCGTGCGTGACCAGCAGGTAGTACCAGCCGTCACGATAGATGAGGATCGACGCTTCGGAATTTATCGCGATGTTCACGGGCGCGCGGTCCGGATAGCGCCGCTGACCCTTCTTGGGATCGAGCTCAACCAGCCGGATGTAACCGAAGTAGGAGCCATAGGTGAGCCACAGACGCCCATCGGGTCCGAGCAGCACGCCCGGGTCTATGGCGTTGCTGTCTTCGACGCCGTCGGACCAGACCACGGGGCCCCCGTCTTCCCAGCGGTAGTCAGGAGACTCCGGATCCAGCGTGCGGCCGACGAGCAGGCCGATCGCCGACTTTGGCTGCGTGCCCGGCGCGGAGTAGTAGACGAAGAATCTGTCGCCGATGTGGATCACGTCCGGCGCCCAGGTGTTGTTGCCGCCGCGCGCGAGCACTTCGGCCCCGGCCTTGCCGCCGGGCAGTGCGGACATCAGTGAGCCGGCGCGATGCCAGGTCCAGCCGTCATCGGACGTCAGCATGGGCAGCCCGTTTCCGGTGCCATACGTGTAGTAGCGGCCGGCATGCAGCACGATGGTGGAAGGATCGTGTACCAGGACTTCGCCGTCGAGTGCATGCGCCGGCAGCGCCGCCGTCCCGGCCACGCACAGCAGGATTCTTCCCAGCAGAAATCGTCGGCTCATGGCGATGCGGGGAGCAGATAGGCGATGCCGGGCAGCGACGAAGTGGATAGGCGCCTGGGACGCTGGCTGGCGGGCATGTCCTGGATGGCCAGGCGAATCAACCGGCTCATGGCCTCGCGGGCGGCGTCCGCTTCCTGCGCCGCCACGGCCTCGTAGACACGTCGATGGTCCGGAACCGGGTCGCGCTCCACCTTCGCGAGACGCAACTTGTACTGGGTGAGCGCCTCGACCGCGGCGGTGACGCCATTCGTGAGCGAAACAAGGAACGGGTTTTCCGTGCCGGCGAGCAGGGCAGCATGAAACGCCTTGTCTGCCTTGCGCCCTTCAGCGCGGTGCAGCGTGTGAAGCGCCATCTGTTCCAGGGCTGTTTTCATCTCGAGCAGTTGCCGGGGCGTGCGGCGAAGCGCCGCGATGGCAGCCGCCGCCGGCTCGACGATCGTGCGCAACTCGAACAGCCCATGGATTACCTCCGGCTCCGGCGTTCCGCTGAACATCCAGGTGAGCACGTCGTTGTCCAGCAGATGCCACTCGGACACTTCGCTCACGCGCGTGCCGAGACGCGGTCGGCTGTGGATGAGGCCCTTGGCGCTCAGGATCCGCAGTGCTTCGCGATACGCCGTGCGTGACACGTGGCGCCGCGCGCTCGCCTCGATCTCGTTGCCGAGCACACGGCCCGGCCGCAGTTGTCCCGAGACGATCGCGGTGCCGATCTCGCGCGCAATCTGGCCGTGGACGCGAATCGGTGCGCGCGTTGCGCTCTTCATCAGTTCCCCTTCTGTCCGCCGCGTGCAGCAAGGTAGCACCGCGGGTGCCGGCATGACAGCGGCTTTTACTATGGCAACAAACTTGCCTTCGGGTGTTTTCGTCAGATCGAGGCGGGATTGCAAAAGGCATATGGGGCCCTCCGCAGATGCGGATGCATCCACCGTGGTACCGTGCGGCACCAGCAAGTCGAGGGGGAAGTTCCGTGAAGAATCCAGTTCGTGCGTCGTGGTGGGTATTCGCCGCGTTGTCCATTTCCGCATCGATGCATGCGGCCGCGGCCGACGACGTCATCCGCGTGACCATCGACGCGGCAAAGCCCGGTGCGAAGATCGATCGACACATCTTCGGGCAATTTGCCGAGCACCTCGGGCGCGGGGTCTACGAAGGCGTGTGGGTCGGGCCGGACTCGAAGATCCCGAACACCCGCGGCATCCGCAATGACGTAGTCGCCGCGCTCAGGGCCATCAAGGTGCCCAACGTGCGCTGGCCCGGCGGCTGTTTTGCCGATGAGTACCACTGGCGGAACGGCGTCGGCCCCCGCGACCAGCGGCCGGCCACGCTGAACCCGAACTGGGGCGGCGTCATAGAACCCAACACCTTCGGCACGCACGAATTCTTCGACTTCCTCGACCAGGTAGGCGCGGAAGCCTATCTATCCATCAACGTGGGATCAGGCACCCCGGCAGAGTCGGCCGACTGGCTCGAGTACCTGACCACACCGCAGCCGACGGCGCTGCAGAAGCAGCGTGCAGCCAACGGGCACCCGGAGCCGTATCGCGTTCCGATCCTGGGCATCGGCAACGAGAACTGGGGCTGCGGCGGCTCCATGACTCCGGAGTACTACACCGACCTGCTCAAGGTGTACGCCCGCTACGCGCGCAACTACAACCCGGACCAGAAGATGCGCCGCATCGCCGTCGGCCCGGATACCGCGGACCCGAGTTACACCGAAGCGGTGATGGCTGCGTGGAAGAACAAGACCTGGGCGTGGGACATCGAAGGCATCTCGCTGCACTACTACACCGTCGTCAAGTGGCCGCCGGCGTACAAGTCCGTGGGCTTCGGCGAGCAGGAATACGCCGAGCTGCTGCAGTCCACGCGCCGCATGTACGAGCTGCTGAAGCTGCACGGCGGCATCATGGACAAATACGATCCCGACAAGAAGGTCCTGCTGTCCGTGGACGAGTGGGGCGTGTGGCTGGAGAAAATGCCCGGCACCCAGGACGGCTTCCTCGAGCAGCAGAACAGCCTGCGCGACGCCGTCATCGCGTCCTTGAACATCAACGCGTTCGCGCGCCACGCCGATCGCGTGAAAATCGCCAACATCGCGCAGATGGTGAACGTGTTGCAGGCCATGATCTTCACGCGCGGCGAGAAGATGGTCCTCACGCCCACCTACCACGTATTCAGGATGTACGTGCCCTTCCAGGACGCCACGTTCCTGCCAGTGCAGTTCGATGCCGGTGTCTACAAGTTCGGGAACATCGAAATGCCGAGAGTCGACGCCATCGCGGCGCGGGGCACCGACGGCAAGTTGTGGCTGTCGCTGACCAACCTCGACCCCACGAGATCCGTCACGATCGAGGCGTCGATGCCCGGGGTAAAGACTGCCCGGGGCGAAACCTTGAGCGCACCGACGGTTGACAGCGTGAACACTTTCGAAGCGCCCGCAGGAGTAGCGCCGAAGAAGAGCGCGGGCAAGGTTGCGGGCGGCAAGGTGTCCGTCCGGCTGCCGCCGGCCTCGGTCACGGTGTTGTCGCTGGAATAACCGTCACGCGGGGGTGGAGCCCGGGTAGTGCGGGCAAGGGCGACTTGCCGTTCAGACGGAGTTCGAGGCGATCTGCATCGAAGCTCGCGTCGAGATCGGCGATGCTGCCCTGGGCGTCCCATCCGCGCGCGCGCCAAGCGGTCAGGTCCAGCCACTGGACGGTATCGCCGTCCAGGAAGCCACCGAATTTCGCAGGCAGGGCGGAGTAGACATTGCCATCAGCCGTGTTGTCCGCGTGCACGAAGACGATGCCGCCGTTCTTGCATCCGATGAACAGGTTGTCACGGATCCTGTGTCCCCGGCCGTTGCCGCTGCCCTCGCGATCGGGACGCAGCACCGGAAACACGCCGACGTTGTCGCAACGGCCGATGAGGTTCTGCGCGACGATCTGCTTCTCCGAGGCATGGAGGAAGACGCCGGAACCCGCTGCTCCCCGTTGCCCTGGCGTGCCCGGCTCCGCATTGCGGATATCCCAGATGATGTTGTTGTCGACCTGGTTGATGGCGAGGCTCATCTCCATGTGAATGGCCGCGCTGACGGTCATCACATCGGCAAATACATTGGCAGTGATGCGGCTGTTGAAGTTGCCGACATCGAGCCAGACTGCGTTGGCGTGGCGAATGTGCCGGACGACATTGCGTCGGAACAGCAGGTTGCGGGCGCGGTGGAATTTTGCACCGGCCGCTTCCCACGCCCGCTCGGCATCCTGCCAGCCTACCCACTCGATGAGGTTGTCCTCGACGAGCGTGTTGCTGGTTCCCATGCCGCCGATACCCTCGACGCCGATGTAGCGCAGCGTGTTGCCGCGCACGACATGCGCCTCACCGGACTGCGGATGGCGCGCGCCGCTCCAGTGCTGACTGCCGATATCCAGGCCGACACCGTTGGCCCACTCAATCGTATTGCCTTCGATGATCCAGTGATGGCCGCCCCCGGTTGAGACGAGCCCCCGCTGCGGTGGCGGAAATGCGTTGCCGGCATGTTGAAAGGTGAGGCCCTTGATGCGGATGTAGCCCAGGCCCGCTTCGCGCGGCGCAAATGCCTGCTCGCGCACGCTGATCTCCACCAGCGATGTGCTGGGATCGCCCGAAGGCACGCGGACATGAATGATGTTGCCCTGGTGTTCCACCCAGAATCGCCCGTCGGGTGACCCGCCGATCTCCTGCATGATCGGTCTGCCTCGCGAGCGCGACGGCAATCCGCTGCGACGGGGTGGCTGGTTGTCCGGAAGCGGCGCACCCGGCAGGGGTACGTTGCCGAGTTCGCGATACTGCTCCATGGGCTCCAGCGGTTTTCCATCGACGAACACCATGCCACGTCGCCGGAAATACGGTCCCATGTCGACTCTTTTCGTGTCGAGCCAGGACCAGTCGCCGGGCACGTTGACCATGGCAAAGGGGTTGTAGGCGTCGGAGAACAGCGTGCCAGGCAGCGGGTGCTTCCAGACGCGCACGCCTTCTTCGACGCCGCCACGCATGGGTTCGGTGCTCGGCTCCCATCCATCGCGCAGGACTTCAGACGCCTTCACGATGACCGTGGCACCCGGTGCCGCCTCGTAGCTGATCATCTTGTCCGGGCCGAAACCACCGCGCGCCGGGCGCACGAACTCCCGGTAAGTGCCGGCCGCGATGACCACGCGTTCACCCGGCAGCAGGACTTCGGCCGCCTTGCCGATGGTGCGAAATGGCCGCTGCCGCGTGCCGGGTCCGCGGTCGTCACTCTTCGATGAGCTGCCGTCGACGTAGTAGGTCCTGCTGAAAGAGAGCGACTGCTCCCAGAAAGTGAATTCCGTTCCGTCGGGCAGGCGTGAACCGTGGTCAACCCCGGACAGCTGCGCCGGCGCCGGCGCGCACACGCAACAGGCCGCCAGGATTGCCGCCATCCCGATCCAACTCCTGGCATCTTTCATCGCAGCTCCTCAGCGACTTTCACGATGGCAATCGACTTTCACTAATTGAATCGATGAATGACAAAATGAATATCCCGGGCAAACGAACAACGACACCTTGACCGCGCATGAGAAGTATCGGGAGTATTGTCCTGGGTGACCACATGTCCGCGCCAGATGGCAACAGTGGTGACCCTCGGGGCTGCCGTGCTCCCTCTTGCACGGCAGCCTCACCTGCCGCATTCAATAGACGAGGAAGCTTCATGAGACAGATCTTTTGCCTTGCCCTGTTGATCGCGAGTACCTGCGGCGCACAGGAGGGTGCGCAGTTCCAGGCTGCCGAGACCAACGTGTGGGGCGCGGAGTATCCGCGTGTCGATGCGGCCGGGCGTGTGCAGCTGCGTGTCAAGGCGCCCGAGGCCAACAAGGTCAGGCTCAATTTCTGGAGTGGTCCCAAGGTCGACATGGAAAAACAGGCCGATGGATTCTGGACGTTCACCACCGATCCCATGGTGCCGGGCCTGCATTACTACGTGTTCAACGTGGACGGCGCAGACGTCAGCGATCCCGGCAGCAGGGCTTTCTTCGGCGGCTCGCGGCATGTGAGTGCCGTCGAGGTCCCGGAGCCAGGGTCTACCTACTATTCCATCCAGGAAGTGCCACACGGTCAGGTCCGGGATGTCTGGTATCACTCCGGCGTCACGGCCAGCTGGCGGCATGCCATGGTGTACCTGCCGCCGGACTATGAATCCCAGCCGAAGAAACGTTATCCCGTGCTCTATCTGCAACACGGTGGCGGCGAGGATGAAACCGGCTGGATCCGCCAAGGGCGCGCCAACTTCATCCTCGACAACCTGATCGCCGCGGGGGAATCCAGGCCCATGATCATCGTCATGGCTTACGGTTATGCGCGCCGGGCTGGCTCTGCTGCGCCGAATCTCACGGGTCCGACGCTGGGTTCACCGCAAGCTGCCCAGGCGCGCAACGAGATGGCGAAAGTCTTCGAAGACGACGTCACGCAGGCGCTGATTCCCTTCGTCGACAAGACATACCGCACGTTGCCGGACCGCGATCATCGCGCCATGGCCGGACTGTCGATGGGTGGATTCCAGACATTCCATGTCACGCTGAATCACCTCGACCTGTTTTCGCATATTGGCGGATTCAGCGGCATTGGTGGGATGCTCGAAGATCGCAAATACGATCTCAAGACCGACTTCAACGGCGCGTTCGCGGACCCGGCAGCCTTCGCGAAGAAGGTGCACCTGCTGTACTTCGGCGTGGGTACCGCGGAACCCGAGCGATTCACCGCCCGGATCCGGAGCCTGCATACCGCGTTGTCCGAGGCCGGGGTCGATCA
>Ga0190270_10000524_pt1 | contig 16693 bp, 14 predicted proteins | sample Popmic320T_FD_133748 | JGI IMG/M metagenome (GOLD analysis project Ga0190270, IMG submission 133748) | Populus adjacent soil microbial communities from riparian zone of Weber River, Utah, USA - 320 T | ecosystem: Environmental > Terrestrial > Soil > Riparian zone | place: USA: Utah | collected...
GGCGACGTCACGTACTCCGCCAATCTCACCGTCGAGTCCCTCCTGGGCTATCACTCGGGCGGCTCCACGCTCGCCCAGATCGTCGACCTCGGCGGCTCGAGTGGGGACGAGATCGTCGTCAAGCAGGTGGCGACGGCGACCGAGTGGATGCACTTCTACCCCGTCTACACCCTCCACGCCGGCAAGCTCCAGGCGGTGGATGGGCCAGCGAATGCCTACGACCCCTATGGCCTACCGACCGGTGCGGGGTGCTCGACCGACGGCCGGATCGTCATGTCGACCGCCTCGGACCTCGACCCGAATGTGGCGAGGACCGTGACGCGCCGCTTCTACGAGCTCGTCGCCACGACGTGGCATCGGGGTCGGCCGCGATACCGGTGAGGTTCCCGCCGGTCAGCCGCTAGCGGCGGCGTATCCGGAGTTCGCACGGCCGTTCTTCGGCGGCTGCTGACCCCGCGAAAGGGGTGAGCAGCTACTCCGTCGGGGTCGGCGTCGACAGCTCGCACGGGAGGCGGATCGACACCACGGTCGGTCCGCCTTCCGGACTCGAGATCGACAGGCCGCCGTCGAACGACGCCAGCCTCCGAGCCACGCCGGCGAGACCGGTGCCGCCCTCGAGACGCGCGCCGCCCCTACCGTCGTCGCCGACCTCGATCCGCAGCTCGCCGGCTTCGTACCCGAGGTCGATCCAGGCCCGGCGAGCCCCGCTGTGCTTGCCGATGTTGGCCAGGCTCTCGGCCACGCCGAAGTACGCCGCGGACTCGATCGTCGCTTGCGGTCGACCGGAGAGCTGCACCGTGACGACGACCGGGATCGCCATGTCGAGCGCGAGGGCCTGGACGGCGCCGGACAGCCCGCGGTCGGCCAGCACCGGCGGGTGGATGCCTCGCACGACCGACCGCAGGTCGCCGAGGGCAGCGGTCGTCGTGCTGCGTGCCTCGGAGAGCAGTCGCTTGGCCTCCTCCGGATCGTTGGCCATCAACTCGTCGGCGAGACCCAGGCTCATCCCGAGCGCCACCAGCCTGGCCTGGGCGCCGTCGTGTAGGTCGCGCTCGATGCGCCGCAGCTCGGCCGCCGAATGATCGACGCTCTCCGCGCGGGTCTCTTCGAGCGTGGCGACTCGGTCCTCCAGTTCTTCAGTGCGGGCCGGCTTGAGCAATGACCGGTCGATGTAGGCCCGGGCCTTGAGCAGTGCGGGCGACACCCACCACCACAGCAGCAGACAGACCAGAGCGGGTATCCAGTCGAGGAAGGCCTCGGCCTGGGTGTCGAGCGTGATGATCCCGTACTCCTCGTTGAACACGCCCTCGGGCGTGACCCAGAACAGGAACGGGAAGATCGCATACCACGCGAAGCCGAGCAAGAAGATCAACGCCAGCAGCGAGAGCGTAAATCCTGCGGTCATGGACACCAGCAGCCACAGCAAGTCACGCCAGCTCGCCGGGTCGCGAAGCCAGTCGCGCAGCATCACGACGATGCCGGATCCGGTGTGCGGCCGGTAGGGCGACGGGATCGGTTCGCCGAGGATGCGGCCGGCGATCCATCGGTGCGCCCGCGCGACCTGTCGGGTCAGCGGGACGGTTGCCAGCAGCAAGAACGCTCCGGCGGTCACGAGGATCAGCGGGATGCCGACGACGGTCAGGACGAAGAGCCCGACACAGGCGCCGAACATCAGGACGTGCAGCCCGGCGTACCCGGCGAGCTCGAATCGCCGTTTCAGCGGCGCGCCTTGCGTGGTGTTCATGGCTCCATTCTTGACCCACCCGCCGATCGGGACAGTGGGCCTAGGCCCACCCCGGTTGGGGTCTTGCACCCAATGTTTCTCGTACGCGTGGACACCAGGCTCGTAGTCGGAAGCCAACGACTCGAAGGGGAACCGCGATGAGATCCGTGACCGTAAGGGCGGCGCGCTGGAGTGCGACCCACCCATGGCGAGCGATGCTGCTGTGGCTGGTGTTCGTCGCCGCCGCGGTGGGGACGGCGAGTGCCGTGCCCGTTCAACAGCTGGACGACGACGACACCCGGATCGGGCAGTCCGGCGTCGCCGACGAAATCATCTCGGACTCCGGGCTGACCGAGCCCTTGTCCGAGAACGTCCTGATCACCAGTGCCGATGGCGAGCTGGATCGTGACTCCGCCGAATCGGCCGCCTCCGACGTGCGTCAGCAGATGTCGCAGCTGCCCGAGGTCGGCGAGGTCGGACGGCCCGTCTGGTCCGAGGACGGCGCCGCCGTCTTGGTGCCGTTGCGGCTCACGACCTCCGACGACGTCGAGGCCGAGGACGACATCCAGGCGCTGCTCGACGTCACCGACGACGTGCAGGCCGAGCACCCCGACCTGGTCGTCGAGCAGAGCGGCGACGCGTCGCTCAACCAGGCGATCTGGGAGCAGGTCAGCGACGACCTCGCCGCCTCGGAGAAGCTGAGCCTGCCGATCGCGTTCGGAATCATGCTGCTGGCGTTCGCGGCGCTGATCGCGGCAGCCATCCCCGTGCTGCTGGCGCTTACGTCGGTCATGGCGACGTTCGGCATCTATGCGGCCGTGTCGTCTTTCGCACCGGACAACGGCAGCGTCATGAACATCGTTCTGCTCCTCGGTATGGCCGTCGGCGTCGACTACTCGCTGTTCTATCTGAAGCGCGAGCGGGAGGAGCGACGTCGCGGGCACAGCACCGTGGACGCGGTCGAGATCGCCGCCGCGACGTCGGGTCGATCGATCGTCGTCTCCGGCATCGCCGTCATCGTCGCGATGGCAGGGATGTACGTCACCGGCGTGGCCGACTTCATCTCGATCGCGACCGGCGCGATCATCGTCGTCGGCGTCGCGGTGCTCGGATCGATCACCGTCCTGCCGGCGCTGCTCGCCAAGCTGGGTCGTTGGGTCGACCGGCCGCGTGTGCCGCTGTTGTGGCGGGTCAGCCGGCGGATCGGCCCGGGTGGTGTCAGCCGCCGGATCCTGGCGCCCGTCATGCGGCACCCGGGAGCCGCGTTGGTGGTGTCGACCGTGGCGCTCGGTGCGCTGGCCGCCCCCGCCCTAGGGATGAAGATCGACGACGGCGGGCTGACGACGCTGCCGAAGGAGATCCCGACGGTTCAGACGCTGCAGCGTACGACGGAGCACTTCCCGTCCGAGGGCACGGCCTACGACATCGCCGTACGCACGACGCCGGAGCGGATGCCCGACACGGTGGCGGCGCTGAACGAGCTGGCGACGAAGGCCGAGTCGGAAGGCGACTTCGTCACCGATTCCGGCGAAGGCGTTCAGGTTTCGGACGACAAGACCGCGGCCGTGATGACTCTGGTGTCGCCGACGGAGGAAGGTAACGACGCGAGCGTCGACGCTCTCAACCGGCTGCGCGACGATCTGGTTCCGCAATACCTCGATCCGGTCGACGCGCAGGAGCAGGCGGTCGGCGGCGGAGTCGCCGAGTCGCAGGACTTCGCGCAGAATCAGCGCGACAAGCTGCCGATGGTGCTCGTGTTCGTCCTCGGCCTGACCCTGCTGATGATGGGGATCACCTTCCGTAGCGTGATGATCGCCCTCGTGACGACGGTGCTCAACCTTTTCTCCGCTGCCGCCGCGTTCGGTGTGCTCGCGCTGGTGTTCCAGCACGGCTGGTTCGAGTCGGTGCTCGGATTCACCGCGCCCGGCTTCGCGATTACTTGGATCCCGTTGTTCGTTTTCGTGATCCTGGTGGGCCTGTCGATGGACTACCACGTGTTCGTCTTGAGCCGGGTCCGCGAAAATCTCCGGCGCGGCCTGTCGCCCCGAGAGGCTGTGCGGGCTGGTGTCACCGAGACAGCCGGAGTCGTGACGAGCGCGGCCGCCGTGATGGTCGCCGTGTTCGGGATCTTCGCGACTCTCGGGATGATGGAGATGAAGCAGATGGGTGTCGGCCTGGCGGCCGCGATCCTGATCGACGCGACCATCGTCCGCGTCGTGATGCTGCCGTCGATCCTTGCTCTGCTCGGCCGGGCCGCCTGGTGGCCGTCAGGCGTGGGTCGTCGCTCGGCCCACCGCGAGAGTCCAGCGGTCGAGGAGGTACCGGAGCTGGTCGGCTGACCATCCGCCGTGCGCGATGTCCCGCAGGCCGTGGGCTCCCATGCTCACTCTGCGGGATGTTGCGTACGCGGGGCCCGCCGAATCCGGCGGGTCGCCGCAAATCCGCCAAGTTAACCCTTGACAATGCCTTGTCGGGGTTGTCGGGATGGTGCCCGAACCACCAGGATGGCCTCCGAAAGTCTGCCGGGCGGCATCGTGGTCGCCCGACCTGAGTCGGTCGAGGAGGCCGCACCATGCCTGTGGATATAGGCAGTATCAAGAGAAACGACCAGATCGCAGGCGCAGCCGCCGTACTAGCTCTGATCTTGTCGCTGATTCCGGGCGCTCGAACGTTCGAGGCCAAGGCCGGGGCGGGCCTCGGCAATGCGTCGGAGAGTGTGAACCTGTGGCACGGCCTGGGTGTCCTAGCCGCGCTCTTGCTGATCGTCGGCGTGGCGGGTGTCGTGGTGACAGTCCTTGAGGTCTCCGAGCTTCAGGCGCTTCCGGTTCGCTGGATCACCACAGGCGTACTGGGCCTCGCGACGCTGCTGAGCCTGATCTACATCTTCACCTACGACGGCGGAGTGAATGCCCCTCCCGGAGTCGACGTGAGCGAATTCATCGACATGGCTGCCGGTTGGGCGGGTTATCTGCTCGTTCTGCTGGGCATCGTGGCGACCGTGTTCGCCGCGATGGGTGCCGTGGAGTCCGGCGAGCAGCTGCCCGGCCGCAAGGCCACCGCTGGTGGGGAGGCGACGCCGCCCCCGGCCGCCTGACGGTCAAGACACCGACGCCGCCCCGCCACCCGATGGCGGGGCGGCGTTCGCATGTCGGGACCCGAGTATTGGCGGGAGAATCGCCTCCGGTAACACTGGCGAGGGCACTCTCACGCCAAAACTCGACTCCCGAAGGAGCTCGCCCCATGGAATACGTCCGCCTCGGTACGACCGGCCTCAAGGTGTCGCGGATCTGCCTCGGGATGATGACGTACGGGGATCCGGACCAGCGGGACTGGTTTCTCGACGAGAAGGCCGCCCGGCCGATCGTGGGCAAGGCGGCCGAGGCCGGTGTCACGTTCTACGACACCGCCGACGTCTATTCGCGTGGGGTCAGTGAGCACATCACCGGGCGGCTGCTCGGCAAGCTGTACGACAACCGCGACGACTACGTCCTCGCCACCAAGGTCCACGGCGTCATGGGCGACGGTCCTAACGATCGCGGGCTGTCGCGCAAACACATCATGGCAAGCATCGACAACTCGCTGCGGCGGCTGGACACCGAATACGTCGACCTCTACCAGATCCATCGGTTCGACTCGGAGACGCCGGTCGAGGAGACGATGGAGGCACTGCACGACGTCGTACGAGCCGGCAAGGCGCGCTACATCGGCGCGTCGAGCATGTACGCCTGGCAGTTCGCGAAGATGCAGGAGGTCGCCCGAGCCAACGGCTGGACGGCGTTCGTCTCGATGCAGGACCACTACAACCTGATCTATCGCGAGGAAGAGCGCGAGATGCATCCGCTCTGTCTCGACGAGGGTGTCGGCGTCATCCCGTGGAGTCCGCTCGCGCGCGGCTGGCTGACCCGGCCGCGGTCCGAGAGCGTCGACGGGCCGACCGCGCGGTCGAAGTCCGATGCGTTCGCCCGGGGGTTGTACGACGACAGCGACTACGACGTGGTCGATGCGGTCGCCGAGGTCGCCGACAAGCGCGGCGTGCCGATGGCCCAAGTCGCGCTGGCCTGGCAGCTGTCGCGCCCGGCGGTCACCGCCCCGATCATCGGTGCGTCGAAGGAGCACCATGTCGACGACGCGATCGCGGCGGTCGACGTACGTCTCACCGGCGACGAGATCGCGCGGCTCGAGGAGCCGTACCGGCCGCACCCGATCCTCGGCCACAACTGACCCCCACCCACCGCGAAGAGATGGCGCGATCGGGCGTCAGCAGATCGAGACCGGGGGCTCGATCAGGGTCGGACGTAGCTGTTCTCCCGCTCCGGGCACGAGGCGTGGCCCGTCGCCGGCGCCAGGCATCCAGGCCCGGACGCGGCGCTCGATGCCGATCGGAAAGACGGTCAGGTTTCCGTCCGGGTCGATCCGCATCCGCAGGAAGCCCTTGTAGTCCTCGATCGACTGGGCGGCGAACAGCTCGTTGAGGTTGACGCCGAAGCGATCGACCACGAGCAGCCACAACGCCAGCAGCTCGCTCGCGAGGTAACCGGAGACGAGGGCCACGCCGCCGACAGCCGCGACCACGGCGGGCTCCGACCAGTCGTCGACGAACTCCGCGCACAGCTCGGCGATGCCCCATGAGAGGGCGATCTGGGGGACGGCGAGCGACACGCCCCACAGCCGTTTGGCCCACGTACCGCCGCGGGCCGGCCGGGCGAAGGCGACGCTGCCGACGACCGCCAGTGCGATCAGCCCGACCAGGACCGACCACGAGTCGCGGACGATGCCCGACACGAAGCCGGCCTGGAACAACGCGAACAGCAGCGGCAGGCCCGGATTGCGGGTCGGCAAGCGCCACAAGACCCTGGCGGCTAGCCGACGCGACCGGGAGGCGCTCGGCCATCGACTTTGCCGCTCGTACGGTCGGGTCTCGTGCCGGGACGCGGTCGGGTCGGCGAGGCGTTGTGGCACGTCCAGCGTGTCCGGCAGCGCATGCGTGGCGCCGAGATAGGCACCGCCGTGGCCCGCGGTGATCAGCGTCTGCGGGTCGTGGCCGTCGGTCAGGTAGCGGGCGTAATGGTGACTGTCGCCGGTCAGGATCAGCGGGATGCTCACGTCGCGGCCGGCCAGCGCGTACTTCAGGAAATGAGTCAGCTGGTCCATGCCGGCGCTCTTGGCTTGGTCGAAGTGGTACCACGCCGGCTTGGCGGTGCACAGGATCAGCCGATCGCCGTCGGCCATCTGCTCGCCGACCTCGCGGAAGTACTCGAGCTGCGGCCGGTCGATGTAGGTGTTGAGCGAGATGTCGAGGCCGAACAGCCACCAGCCGTGCGGCAGCCGCAGCGCGAAGTACGAACGGCGCTGCTGCGTGGCCCAGCCGCCGATGTCCTTCGACTGGGCGAAGACCCGGTGGAACGAGGTGAGCCCGTCGTACCAGTCGTGGTTGCCCGGGACGGCGTAGGCGACGGGCCGCGGCTCCGGATGGCTTGGCAGCGCCGCCGCGTATACGCCGGTCGTCCGCTGCTCGTAGCCGCGCACGTCGCCGGTCGGGTAGACCTCGTCACCACCCATCACGAGCACCGACCCGCGTCGCAGCACGCCTTCGCCGTTGTTGTCGATGTCGCTGGCGATCAGGCTCGCGACCGAGTACGTCGGGTCGAAGCCGTCCCCGATGTCGGCGACGTAATCCAGCCAGTACGGCTCGTCGGCCGGTGCGTCGGTGTGGTCGAAGTAAGGGCCCTGGTCGAACGTCGGCCCGTCCTGCATCTCGCGCTTGTCGACGTACTGGCCGAGCAGCAGGCTGAGCAGCACCTTGAGGCCGGTGCGTCCGAGCTCGGTCGGAGACAGCCAGCGCACGGCCGGAGCACGGTCGACCGGCCTGAGCGTGGGGCGGACGGGGTCGTCGGGTGAGGGAGGTTGGTCAAGAGCGGCAACTGAGTCGGGCGCGTGCACCGGTACATGATGGTGCCTCCGGGTGGCGCCCGTCACCGCAGGTGCGCCACGGTCCAATCGGCGATATCGGGGACATCGGTCTCACCTGCGGCAACGCCCAGCACCAACCGCTCGGCGTCGTCGATCTCGTAGCCGATGTCGCAGTCGTTGAGTAGGCAGAAGATGCGCATCGCCGCCCAGGCCAGCCGTTTGTTGCCGTCGACCAAGGGGTGGTTGCGGGCAAGCGAGTGCATGAGCGCTGCGGCCTTGTCGGCAAAGCCCGCATAGGCGTCAGCTCCGAAGACCGACGTCTGGGGCCGCGCGGCAGCTGATGCCAACAGGCCGGCATCACGCACCAAAACCTCGTCGAGGACGCCCGTGGCGATCTCCAGCAAGTCGTCGACCGAGAGATAGTCGACGGCGCCCTCCGTCGGACTCACTTGCTCAGTCGGTCAAGGAGTTCGGCGTCCTCGGTGCGTACGTGCTCGATGGCCGCCTGCAGTCGGTGCGGCCGGTCGCTGACGTAGGCGGCAATCGCCGCCCGCGCAACCTCCTGCATCGAGCGGCCCTCTTCCTCAGCCTTGCGACGCAGGTTGGTTGCTTCCTCGTCGGACAAGCGCAGGTTCATCGCCATGGGTTCATGGTACCGCAGTGGTACCGATCTCGCTCAACGGCTACTAGTAGTCCCGGTTTGAGCGCGATGTCTGGCAGAGTTGCGAACATGGCCCACACTCGCGACCACCGCAGCGTGTCCATCGAGCGTACGTCGAACGGCCGCTTCACGATCAGCAACGCCCGCGACGGCCGGGTGACCGTAGGGACCGGCGACGACGCTGACTTCACCCCCACCGAGCTGCTCCTCGGCGCGATCGGGGCGTGTACGGCGGTCGATGTCGACATTCTGACCTCGCGGCGTGCCGAGCCCGAGTCGTTCCGGGTCGACGTCGAGGCGGACAAGGTGCGCGACGAGATCGGCAACCACCTCACCGACATCAAGGTGACGTTCAAGATCACGTTTCCCGAGGGCAAGGAGGGTGAAGTCGCCCGCGCCATCCTTCCCGACGCGGTCGAGAAGTCGCACGAGCGGCTGTGCACGGTCGGTCGGACGGTCGAGTCCGGCACGCCGATCGCGACCCAGGTCGACTGAAGCCGATGGACATGCGGATCTTCACCGAACCGCAGCAGGGTGCGAGCTACGACGACCTGCTGCGCGTGGCCAGGGCGACCGAGGACCTCGGCTTCGACGCGTTCTTCCGGTCCGATCACTACCTGACGATGGGCGGCGACGGGCTGCCCGGGCCGACCGACGCCTGGGTGACGCTCGCCGGTCTCGCCCGCGACACGTCGCGAGTCCGGCTCGGCACCTTGATGACGGCGGCGACGTTTCGGCTGCCCGGCCCGCTGGCGATCGCGGTCGCCGAGGTCGATCAGATGAGCGCGGGCCGGGTCGAGTTCGGTCTCGGCGCCGGCTGGTTCGACGCCGAGCACCGGGCCTACGGCATCCCGTTCCCCTCCGTGGCGGAGCGGTTCGACCGGCTCGAGGAGCAGCTCGCCGTCCTGACCGGGCTGTGGGAGACCCCAGACGGCGAGACGTTTTCGTACACCGGGAAACATTACGAGCTGACCGACTCGCCCGCGTTGCCGAAGCCCGTGCAGCGACCCCGGCCGCCAGTGCTGGTCGGCGGCGTCGGACCGCGGCGTACACCGGCCCTCGCCGCCCGGTACGCCGACGAGTTCAACGTGCCGTTCCACGATCTGGAGCCAACGCGGGAGGCCTTTGACCGAGTACGATCCGCCTGCGCCGAGGCGGGTCGGGCCGCGGACTCGATGCGGTATTCGTTCGCGCATGTGGTGTGCGTCGGGCGCGACGAGGCGGAGATCGGTCGCCGCGCCGAGGCGATCGGCCGCGAGGTCGACGAGGTCCGGGCCAGTGGTCTCGCGGGCACGCCGAGCGACGTCGTCGACAAGCTCGGTCGGTTTGCCGAGGCCGGAGCCAGCCGGGCGTACCTCCAGGTGCTCGACCTGGCCGACCTCGACCACCTCGAGCTGATCGCCGCCCAGGTGGCGCCTCAGGTCGCGGCCATCTGATCGCCGAGTGGCGCACGGTCGTCACCTTTCGGGCTGAATCTCGACGACGTTGCGCCACTCGACGGAGGGGTCAGGCGCCGAGGCAGGCGTCATGGACGACGTCGAGGGCACGGTTTCGGACCGGCACGCTCGGCGACACGATGATCCGTTGCGCCGGTGTCGTGCCGTAGCGGGTGAACACGCTGAGCAGGAAGACCTGCGTCGCCCCTGCCAGAGCGTGGTCGTCGCAGCGGTTGTAGGCCCCGAGCAGAACCGGGATGCGTACGCTTTGCTGGCCTCCGCTGAGCACCGCGACCGGACGGCCGGGGTTGGCGGGCCAGAAGCCTACGAGGACGCTGCCGAAGATGGAGTCGACCGTGACGGTTTGGTCTCCGCTTACCCGATCGAGCTCGAGCCAACCCCGCAGGAACGGCCGGCCGTCGACCTCGATCCGCGTCCATTGGTCGAGCAGCCGGATGTCGGCGACGGCATGCAGCGCGGCCGCCTTGCACTCGTCGGCGTACAGGCGCTCGATCCACTCCTGGCCATGGGCGTCGAGCGGCCGGGTGACGATGGAGTCGGTGTCGGCGAGCTGGATCTCGGCCGCGGGAGGCGTCGGAGGCAGTTGCGGGTAGCCGGTGCAGTCGGGCTGGCCGTACATCGTCGACAGGTCGATGGTTCGCCCCGGACCGAACACCGAGTCCTTCGGCGTCTCGGCGGACTCGGGCAGCGCCGGCCAGATGAGGCGTACTGCGGTGACCGTGAACGCCTCGTGGCCGGTGTTGGTGATCCGGATCGCGACCCGTCGGGTGCTCTCGGCCGTGCGTACCTGCATCAGGCTGACGTCCATCGGCGGCGCTAACTCGACATCGCCCGACGGCTCGATCGACGGGCCACCGTCCCATTGCGACCATGCGAACATCACGGTCAGCAAGGCGACGGCCGTCGCGAGCACGACACCCTTACGCATGACGCCACCCCTTAGCCGGTCAGTGCCTGTCCCCCGATCGTCAGGTTATCGGTCACCGTCCGTGGGCAGGGTCCATCGCCTCCAGCAACATTGCCATGGGGGCCGTTAACATTCGGACGTCCTGCAAAGTGGGGTTGGAGCGCTCCGATTGCCGGACGTCAGCGAGGAGGTTGGGGTGAGGGAGCTCGTCGACGAGCTGCGACAACGGCTCGAACGGGTCCGCGAGGGCGGCTCGGATGCCGCGCGCGACCGACACCTCGCTCGGGGCAAACTTCTCGTACGCGATCGGGTCGATCGCCTGCTTGACGCGGGGTCGCCGTTTCTCGAGTTGAGCCCGCTCGCCGCCTACGGGATTTACGACGACGCCGTCCCCGCCGCCGGCATCGTCACCGGAATCGGTCGGATCAGCGGCCGCGAGTGCGTCGTGGTAGCCAACGACGCCACCGTCAAGGGCGGCACCTACTACCCGATCACGGTGAAGAAGCACGTCCGTGCCCAGCAGGTCGCCACCGACAACCGGCTGCCGTGTGTCTACCTCGTCGACTCGGGCGGAGCGTTCTTGCCGATGCAGGACGAGGTGTTCCCCGATCGCGAGCACTTCGGCCGGATCTTCTACAACCAGGCGACGATGTCGGCCCGCGGCATCCCGCAGATCGCGGCCGTGATGGGGTCGTGCACCGCGGGCGGCGCGTACGTGCCGGCGATGTCGGACGAGTCGGTGATCGTCCGCGATCAGGGCACGATCTTCCTTGGCGGGCCGCCGCTGGTGAAGGCGGCGACGGGTGAGGTCGTGACGGCCGAGGAGTTGGGCGGCGGCGACGTACACGCTCGGTCGTCGGGGGTCGTCGATCACCTGGCGGCGGATGACGCCGAGGCACTCGCGATTGTGCGGTCGATCGTGGGGACGCTGCCGGGGGGCGAGCGGGCTGGGCAGTTCTCCGCCGCTCAAACCAGCCTCGCTCGTTCCTCGCTCGGCGGCCAGGCCCATCCACAGAGCGGCGGAGAACTACCCAGCCCGCTCGCTACTTCCGACCCGCCGTTCGGACAGTCGCTGTCGGAGCCGGAGGAGCCCGTGGAGGATCCGGCCGATCTTTACGACATCGTGCCGACCGATTCGCGGACGCCTTATGACGTGCGGGAGGTTGTTCGGCGGATTGTGGATGGGTCGCGGTTGCATGAGTTCAAGGCGCTGTATGGCGAGACGCTGGTGTGTGGGTTCGCGCGGGTGTGGGGCTATCCGGTGGCGATCCTGGCCAACAACGGGATCCTGTTCTCCGAGTCGGCGTTGAAGGGGGCGCACTTCATCGAGCTGGCCAACCAGCGCGGCATCCCGCTGGTGTTCTTGCAAAACATCACCGGCTTCATGGTCGGGCGCGAGTACGAAAACCGCGGCATCGCCAAGGACGGGGCCAAACTCGTGACGGCGGTGTCGTGCTCCGTCGTGTCGAAGTTCACCGTCGTGATCGGAGGGTCGTTCGGCGCCGGCAACTACGGCATGTGCGGCCGGGCGTACGACCCGCGCTTTCTGTGGATGTGGCCGAACGCCCGGATCTCGGTGATGGGCGGCGAGCAGGCCGCGTCGGTCCTCGCGACAGTGCGACGCGATGGGCTCGAGGCGCGCGGCGAGTCGTGGTCGGCCGACGACGAGGAGGCTTTCAAGAAGCCGATCCAGGAGCAGTACGAGACGCAGGGCTCGCCCTACTACTCGACCGCGCGATTGTGGGACGACGGCATCATCGACCCGGCCGACACGCGTCGGGTGCTCGGCCTGGGGCTCGCCGCCGCGGCGAACGCTCCGGTGGCCGAGCCGACCTACGGCATCTGGCGGATGTGACATGGCCGATCCGAAAGTTTCGGACCCGCGATCCGAGGGTTTAGACCCGGCGATCCGCGAGTTTTCGACCCTGCTGGTCGCCAACCGGGGCGAGATCGCGGTGCGCGTGATCCGGGCGGCGCGGGCGGCCGGGCTGCGTACGGTCGCGGTCTACTCCGACGCCGACCGGGCAGCGCCGCACGTACGGGAGGCGGACACCGCGGTGCGGCTGGGACCGGCGCCGGCGGCCGAGTCGTACCTCTCGATCGAGGCGCTGCTTCGCGCGGCGACGGTCTCGGGCGCGGACGCGGTGCATCCGGGCTACGGGTTCTTGTCGGAGCGGGACGAGTTTGCTCGCGCGGTCGTCGATGCGGGGCTGGTGTGGGTCGGCCCGCCGGCCGAGGCGATGGAGGCGATGGGCCGCAAGGATCGGGCCCGTGACATCGCAGGCCGTGCCGGCGTGCCGGTGGTGCCACGGTTCGAGGCGGACGAAACTTCCCCGGACGCCTACCCCGTCCTCGTGAAGGCGGCCTCCGGAGGCGGCGGCAAGGGCATGCGGATCGTGCACGACCCCGCTGACCTTGCCGACGCCCTCGCCGCCGCGGGCCGTGAAGCGGTGGCTGCCTTTGGCGACGACACCCTGATCATCGAGAGCTATATCGAGCGGGGTCGCCACATCGAGGTCCAGGTCGTGGCCGACTTGCACGGCAACGTCGCGCACCTTTTCGAGCGCGACTGCTCGACCCAGCGACGGCACCAGAAGGTCATCGAGGAGGCGCCGGCGCCGACGATCTCGCCTGATCTGCAGGCCGGGCTGCATTCGGCCGCGGTCGCGCTCGCGAAGGAGGTCGACTATGTCGGCGCGGGTACGGTCGAGTTCCTGGTCGACGAGGTCGACGAGCAGGCGTACTTCCTCGAGATGAACACCCGCCTCCAGGTCGAGCACCCCGTCACCGAGGCGATCACCGGCGTCGACCTGGTCCAGCTTCAGCTCGCGATTGCGGCCGGCGCGCCGCTGTCACCCGATCTCGGCCTGGCGGCCCCCGACGGCCACGCCATCGAGGTGCGGGTCTATGCCGAGGACCCGTATAACGGCTTCCTGCCGCAGGCCGGCGTCGCGTCCACGGTCGTCTGGCCCGAGACGGCCCGGGTCGACGCCGCCCTGGAGTCGGGGCAGGAGATCGGCACAGCCTACGACCCGCTCGTCGGCAAGATCATCGTGCACGGCACGACCCGAGGAGCCGCTCGCCAGGCCCTGCTGCAGGCACTCGACGACACCGCGATCCTGGGACTGACCACCAACGTCGGATTCCTCCGCCAGATCGCCGCCTCCGATGCGTTTCGGGACGCCGCGATCGACACCGCATGGCTCGACCGGCACCTCGAGGAGTTCGCGCCCGAGACACCGGACGAGATCGCCGTCATCGGATCGTGGTGGCTCGCCGACCGGCAGACCGCGGCCGACCCGGCCCACCCGTTCGGCGTCGCGGACGGGTGGCGATTGGCCGGCCCGGCCGCGCCGATCCTGATCGAGCTCGACGACCTGGTGGCAACCGTCGACCGAGCCGCGGGCACCGTCGCGATCTCGGATCACACCTGGCGGGTCCGGCCGATCGCCGGACCGGGGGCGGCCCGCCGCCTCGAGATCGACGGCGTCATCCACGAGGCGTACGTCGAGATCGACCGGCACACCGTCACGGTGGGCTATCGGGGGCAGCCGCATGTGCTCACTCGGCCCGATGCGTTCGGGCCGGCCGCCGCAGCGACGACATCCGACGGTTCGGTTACCGCGCCGATGCCCGGCACGGTGCTCGACGTACGCGTCGAGGCCGGTCAGTCGGTAAGTGCCGGAGACACCCTCGGTGTCATGGAAGCGATGAAGATGGAGCTGGCCCTGAAGGCGCCTTATGACGGGGCGGTTGCCGTCGTCGACGCGGCGGCGGGTCAGCAGGTCAGCCTCGGCGACACGCTCTTCGTCGTCGAGGCACCGCCTTAAGCCCGGTCGCTCTCGAGAAGCTCCTCCTCATCCCCGAGTAGCTCGTCCAGGGTCGCGAATACGTAAGCCTCGTCTTCGTAGGCGTCCATCATGCCGACACAGAATGTCGGAATTCACGCGAAACGTCCAGGCCGGCAGGTCAGGCGCCCGCAGTCGGACCCCGGTTTGCGCACTTCTCCGTCACGAAGGCTGGCGCCGGTGACGTAGATGTGCGCAAACCCGAGTCGGGTCACGGTCCGACGACCGGCTCCTGCAGCTCCGTCGTCCACCCGCTCGAGTCGTCGCTCATGCCGTAGTCGAGGTAGAGCTCGCGGTTGTAGCCGACCGAGCGATAGTCGTTGGCGTCGATCCAGCGAGCCAGCGTCTGGATGGTCGACATGACGCCGTCCATCGGTCCGCGGTGCACGATCGTAGCGGCCTGCTCGATCGGGGGCAGGTCGACGATCGCGAAGTCGTACGTGTCGCTCGCGACCGCGTTGACCGGTATCGCGGCGTGTACGACGACCCGATCACCGTCGGAGGCGTCCTCGTAGTAGGCGACGGCCGGCCCGGTCGGCGTGACGTGGGCCCGCTCGAGTGCCTTCATGAGCTGGTCGTACAGCGGCTGGATCACCGGCCCGATCGCCTCCGGCTCGAAGCCGTCGGCCGTCGCGGTGAGCTCGGCGACGCGTACTCCAGGGATCCGCTTGATCTGAACATCGTCGGTCGGCATTGCGCCCTCCTCTTCGATGAGTCGGAGCCTCGCCTCGACCTGGTGCAGCCGCGCCGTGTCGGCCGCGAGTCGCGACTGTAGGTCGGCCTCCCGCAGCCGCAGCATGCCGCGCAGCTCGTCGGCGCTGACCTTGTCGTCGAGGATCGAGCGCACCTGCTCGAGCATGAACCCGAGGTCCTTGAGGGCGACGATCCGGTTGAGCCGGGACAGCTGGCTCGCGTCGTACGCGCGGTAGCCCGTGGCCGGGTCGACCCGCGCGGGCGGCAGCAGGCCGATCGCGTCGTAGTGGCGCAACATGCGTACTGACACCCGGCCGTGACTGGCGAAGTCTCCGATGCTGAACATGACGGCTCCTGGTCTACGACCTCACACTGTGTCAGGGTCAACCGCAAAAGTTGTCAGGCACATATGGACCTGGGGCTCAACATGTGCCTGACAACGCGGAAGGAGAGTCGATGGGGCTGCCGATGGTGGTGCCCGACCCGACGCTGCCGGAGCGGGTGACGATCTATGAGGTCGGCCCGCGGGACGGGCTGCAAAACGAGTCGGCGGTGGTGCCGGTGGAGGTGAAGGCGGAGTTCGTCGGCCGTCTGATCGCCGCTGGACTACCGATCGTCGAGGCGACCAGCTTCGTCCACCCCAAGTGGGTGCCGCAGCTCGCCGACGCCGCCGACCTGGTCGAGCGGCTCGACCTTGCCGGGCCGACGCCTTTGCCGGTGCTCGTGCCCAACGAGCGCGGACTCGACCGGGCGCTGGCCGCCGGCGTCACCCGCATCGCGATCTTCGGCAGCGCGACCGAGTCGTTCGCCCGGCGCAACCTCAACTGCAGCATGGAGGATCAGTACGCGATGTTCGAGCCCGTCGTGGCCCGAGCCCGTGCAGCAGGCGTCGACGTCCGCGCCTACCTGTCGATGTGTTTCGGAGATCCGTGGGAAGGCGCAGTGCCGGTGGACCAGGTCGTCGTCGCGGGCAAGCGGTTGCTCGATCTCGGCGCGACCCAACTGTCGATCGGCGACACCATCGGAGTCGGCACGGCGGGCCACGTCGGTGCCCTCGTCGACGCCTTCGGCGCGGCCGGCGTCGGGGTCGATCGGCTCGCGATGCATTTCCACGACACGTACGGCCAGGCGCTGGCCAATGTGCTCGCTGCGCTGCGCAACGGCGTGACCACGTACGACGCGTCGGCCGGCGGACTCGGCGGCTGTCCGTACGCCGAGAGCGCTACCGGCAACCTCGCCACCGAGGATCTCGTGTGGTTTCTCGACGGGCTCGGCATCGACCATGGCGTCGACCTCGACGCGCTGGTCCGGACCAGCGGATGGATGGCCGACCGGCTCGGTCGACCCAGCCCGTCTCGCGTGGTCCAGGCACTGAGCGGGTGACCCGGCCACGAGCCGTAGGCTTGCCCCCACCATGAAGAAGGTCTTCCTCCATGTCGGTGCGCCCAAGACCGGCACGTCGCACCTGCAGGATCTGTTGTACGTCAACCGCGA
>Ga0190270_10000525_pt1 | contig 16650 bp, 18 predicted proteins | sample Popmic320T_FD_133748 | JGI IMG/M metagenome (GOLD analysis project Ga0190270, IMG submission 133748) | Populus adjacent soil microbial communities from riparian zone of Weber River, Utah, USA - 320 T | ecosystem: Environmental > Terrestrial > Soil > Riparian zone | place: USA: Utah | collected...
ACCGTGGTGGCCACCGCGATGCCGTAAGCGGCAGCAAGCGCGCTTGACGTGTGGAAGATCGCGACCAGCAACAGCACGCCGAGCAACAGCATCCAGTTCACGCGCGGGACGTAGATCTGGCCGTGATATTCCGCCGAGGTGTGGACGATGGCGAAACGCGGCAGCAGGCCGAGCTGGATCGCCTGGCGGACCAGCGAGAACGTTCCGGTAATGACGGCCTGGCTCGCGATCACGGTCGCGGCGGTCGCGAGCACCACCATCGGCAGCAGCAGCGGGGCAGGCACCAGCAGATAGAACGGGTTCGTGATTGCGGCGGGATTGGAGAGAACCAGCGCACCCTGGCCAAAATAGTTTATCAGCAGCGCCGGCAGCACCAGGCCGAGCCAGGCGAACTGGATCGGCTTGCGGCCGAAATGGCCCAGGTCGGCGTAGAGTGCCTCTCCTCCCGTCACGACCAGGAACACCGCGCCGAGCGTGATCAGCCCGATGGTGCCGTGCGACGACACGAACTCGATCGCGTACAGGGGATTGATCGCCGCAAACACGCCCAGATCATCCGCGACATGCAGCAGGCCGAGCAAGGCAATCGCGACAAACCACACCACCATGATCGGGCCGAAGAACGAGGCGACGCGCGCGGTGCCACGCGACTGCATGGCGAACAGCGCGATCAGGATCACGATGGTGAGCGGGATGACATATTCTTGGAACTTGGGGGCGACGAGCTTCAGACCCTCAACCGCAGACAGCACAGAGATCGCCGGCGTGATCATCGAATCGGCGATGAACATGGCGGCGCCGATCACGCCCAGCAACATGACAAATGGCGTGCGCCGGCCGAGCGCGCGTGCCGCGAGCGCGGTGAGCGAGAGTGTCCCGCCCTCCCCGTTGTTGTCGGCACGCAGCAGAACCAGAACGTACTTGATCGTGACCACCACGATCAGCGCCCACAGGATCATCGAGAGCACGCCGAGCACGTTCTCCCTCGTAACTGTGCCCGCCTCCGACGCCGCCATCACCGCTTCGCGAAACGCGTAGAGCGGGCTCGTCCCGATGTCGCCATAGACGACGCCGACGCTGCCAAGGGCGAGCGCCCAAAAGCTTGAATCGGCCGGACTTGCAGCAGCGGCCGCGTGCGGACGCGATGTGTCGTCGCCCGGGACTACGCTCATGGATTGTGGATCAGCCTTCGCCGCAATGCCGAAAGAGCGCGGGTTATATACCCCGCCCGTGACAATTCAATAGAGCGGGGGGCGTTCCGTCTAGGGCTTGAAACCCACCGGGATTGCGGGCGCCTCGCGCATCAAGGTGATGGTCACCCTTCGGTTGGCGGCCACGAAAGGATCATCCGGAAATAGCGGCAGGGTGTCGGCTCGGCCCGCAATCATGGCGAAACGGGCGTTGGGAACGCCTTCCTCCTCTAGGATGCGCCGGATGGCATTGGCGCGATCCGCCGACAAATCCCACGGACCGTAGCCGCGCCTGTTGGGGCGCTTGGTCGCTGCCGTATGCCCCGCGATCGTGATGCGATTGGGCAACGCCTTGAACTGGAAGGCCAGCCGCTGCACCAGGCGGCGGGTGCGCTCGTAGGGCTCCTTCATACCATCCGGAAACATCGAGCTGCCGTTCTGATCCACGATTTCGATATTGAGGCCCTGTTTGGTCTCTTCAATCATGATGTTCTTGGAGAGCTCCGCGAGCTCCGGCATCTCCTGCAGCGCCTGACGCAGGGAGGCGGCGGCCAGCGCGAAGGCGCTGTCCTGCTGGAGTTTCGCGCCGAACTCCTGGTCGCGGCCGGCACGATCCGGACCCGGCGTTGTCAGGCGAAACGCGGGCGGCGTTCTTCAATCGTGGCCGCGTCGGCAAGCCATCGACCTCGATGATGCCGGAATAACGGATCTTGTCCTGCACGCCGAACGCGTCGCGCATGGAGCCTGCAACCACCTGCAGCTTGGCCGCATCCTGGGTGAACGCGACCAGCATCACGAAGAACGCGACCAGCAGGCCCATCAGATCGGCGAACGTCACGAACCAGCCGTGACCTCCGCCGCCGTGGTCGCCGCCTCGCTTTTTCTTCGCCATGGGCTGTTACGCGCGGTCCGGGCTGTCAGGCCGCCGCGAGCTCCGCGTCGTCCGCCTCGGAGTGACGGTGCTTCTCCGGCAGGTAGGCGAGCAGCATCTCGCGCACCAGCGTCGGGCTCTTGGCCTCACGGATCATCAGCACACCGTCGATGATCAAGCTGCGATTCATCTCCTCATCGTGCAGCTTGAGCTGCAACTTGTCGGCAATCGGCAGGCAGAACAGGTTGGCGAGCGCCGCGCCGTAGAACGTGGCGAGCAGCGCGACCGCCATATAGGGACCGAGCTTGGAGGGATCGGTCATGTTGGCGAACATCTGCACCATGCCGATCAGCGTACCGACCATGCCGAACGCCGGCGCGCAGTCGCCGATCGCGCGGTAGAGCTTCTGGCCCTCGTCGAGATGGGTCAGGAAGATGTCGCGGTCACGCTCCAGATTGTCGCGGATGAAGTTCTGGTCGTAGCCGTCGGCAATGAAGCGCATGCCCTTGGCCAGGAAGGGATCTTCGATCTCTTCCTTTTCGAGACCGATCGGCCCTGCCTTGCGCGCACCTCGGCGAGACGCGCGATCTCGTCGACAAGCTCCCGCGGCGTCCAGCGGCGCATCGTGAAGGCGAACTTCATCCCCAGCGGCAGGCCATGAAAGATCGATGACAGCGGGAACCGGATAAGTGTCGCGGCGGTCGCGCCACCGAAGATCACGATTGCGGCGTGGGAGTCAGCGAACATTCCCAACTCGCCGCCCATCAGGATCAGCGCGACGAGCACCACGCCGCCGGCGATCAGCCCGAGGCCGGTTGCGATATCCATGGGAACTCCAACAAACCGACGAAACGCGCCGCCGCGACGGCACCCGACAGGACCGCGCGCTTAAAGGACTGTAAAGGCTAACGTTCGGTGACCTGTTTGGCAGGCGGCGGCGTGGCCTTTGGCGCCCTTTCCGCAGGCCGCGGCCTGCGCTATCCACTGTTAAGGATTTGTTGACGGCGTCGGGGCGCCAGGGAGACAGCAATGCGTGAGATCGGCCATTTCATTGGTGGCAAGCCCGTGAAGGGCACGTCCGGCCGGCATGGCGACGTGTTCAATCCCAACACCGGCGAGGTGCAGGCCAAAGTCGCCTACGCCAGCAAGTCCGAGGTCGAGAAGGCGATTGCCAACGCCGAGGCCGCCTTCCCCGGCTGGGCCGCGACCAACCCGCAACGCCGCGCCCGCGTCATGTTCAAGTTCCTGGAATTGATCCAGGCCGAATACGACGATCTTGCGCGGCTGCTCTCGTCCGAGCACGGCAAGACCTTCGCCGACTCCAAGGGCGACATCCAGCGCGGCCTCGAAGTCGTGGAGTTCGCCTGCGGCATCCCGCACCTGATGAAGGGCGAGTACACAGAAGGCGCTGGCCCTGGCATCGATCTCTATTCGGTGCGCCAGCCGCTCGGCGTCGTCACCGGCATCACGCCGTTCAACTTTCCAGCCATGATCCCGCTGTGGAAGGCGGCGCCCGCCATCGCCTGCGGCAACACCTTCATCCTCAAGCCATCAGAGCGCGACCCGTCGGTGCCGATCCGCATCGCCGAGCTGTTCATCAAGGCCGGACTGCCGGAAGGCGTGCTCAACGTCATCAACGGCGACAAGGAGGCGGTCGATACGCTGCTCACCGATCCTCGCGTCAAGGCGATCGGGTTCGTCGGTTCTTCCGACATCGCGCAATATATCTATTCGACCGGCACGTCGCATGGCAAACGGGTGCAGTGCTTTGGCGGCGCGAAGAACCACATGATCGTGATGCCGGACGCCGACATCGACCAGGCGGTCGATGCGCTGATCGGCGCGGGCTACGGCTCGGCCGGCGAGCGCTGCATGGCCATCTCGGTCGCGGTGCCGGTCGGCAAGAAGACTGCCGACGCGCTGGTCGAGAAACTGGTGCCGCGCGTCGAGAGCCTCAAGGTCGGGCCTTCGACCGACACACAGGCCGACTATGGCCCGATGGTCACCAAGGCGCATCTCAACAAGGTGAAGGATTACGTCGCAGCCGGCGTCGAGGAAGGTGCCAAGCTGCTCGTCGATGGGCGCAACTTCAAGCTTCAGGGCTACGAGAACGGCAACTTCATGGGCGGCTGCCTGTTCGACGAAGTCACCCCGGACATGAAAATCTACAAGGAAGAGATTTTCGGGCCCGTGCTCTCGGTGGTGCGCGCCAAGGACTACGAGGACGCCGTGCGGCTCCCCTCCGACCACGAATATGGCAACGGTGTCTCGATCTTCACCCGCGACGGCGACACCGCACGCGACTTCACCAACCGGGTCCAGGTCGGCATGGTCGGCGTGAATTTCGCCATTCCCGTGCCGCTCGCCTATCACACCTTCGGCGGCTGGAAGCGCTCCGGTTTCGGCGACCTCAATCAACACGGTCCGGACTCAATACGCTTCTACACCAAGACCAAGACCGTGACCGCGCGCTGGCCTTCCGGCACCAAGGAAGGTGCGGAGTTCGTCATTCCAACCATGAGATAACGTGACGTAATGGCTTGGCTTCGGAACGTGCTGCAGGGCTCGCTCGTGACGATGTTCGCGATCGGCGTGGCGGGCTGCCGCACTGACGGTCTTCCCAGTCTGACCGGCGCGGGTGCAACGGGACCCGCGTCAGAGGCGCTGCCTGCTCCGCCGCCCTTGAACATGGCGGGGCGCTGGATGCTGGCGCAGCCCGGCCGCGGCCAGTGCAACATGACCTTCCGAGCCGCCTCGCCAACCGACGCCGAAGGCACCATCGCGCCGGAAGGCGGCTGCCCTGGCAAATTCTTCACCAGCAGGAAGTGGACGTTTGATTCCACCGGGCTGTCCATCCGCGACCATAACGGCCAGCCGCTGGCACAGCTTTCGGCGGCCGCTGGTGTGCGCTTCGATGGCAAGGCCACGACCGGCGATCCGGTCACGCTCACGCGATGATTTGAGGATGTGATGCCCGAATACCAGCTCTATTGTTTCGCCCAGTCCGGCAACGCCTACCGCGCCGCGCTGATGCTCAACCTGATCAAGGCGGACTGGAAGCCGGTCTACGTCGACTTCTTCAAGAGCGGCGAGACGCGAAGTGCAAAGTATCGCGCCGAAGTGAACGAGATGGGCGAGGTGCCGGTACTTGTGCACGGCGGCAAGAAACTAACCCAGTCCGGGGTCATCTTGACCTATCTCTCGGAGCACACCGGCAAATTCAAACCCGAAGGCGAGGATGAGTGCCTTGAAGCGCTGCGCTGGATCATCTTCGACAACCAGAAGGTCAACGGCTTCCTCGGCCCTTACCGCTTCCTGAAGAATTTTGCCCGTCCACCGGGCGATCCTGCGGTGATGAATTTTCTGAAGGGCCGGATCGACGGCAACCTCGCCATCGTCGACAAGCGGCTGGCCGAGCGCCCATTCATGTTGGGAGCGCGGCCGACCATCGCCGACATTTCGCTGTGCGCTTATCTCTACTATCCCGCCGACGAGTTCGGCTTCGACATCGCAGGCACCCACAAGAACATCGGCGCATGGCTCGATCGCATCAAAGCGATGCCGGAATGGGGACATCCGTACGACCTGATGCCCGGCCATCCGCCGACGTTCGCTTGATTTCGGAACCATACTGCCCGAAGCTCAGTTAGGTTATCGCATGTCCCGTTCCCGCAAGCGCAAAAAGTCTCTGTTCGCCACCGAGGTGGGGCTCGCCGGCATGCACACGTTCATGACGTTGTGGTACCGGCTGCCGATGTTCGCCGCCGGCATGGCGCCCTCCGAACTCGGCCGAATGGTAAGCGAAAAAGCCTCCGCGGCGTTCGAAGGCGCCTGGGACGCCCAAGTCGAGGCCCTGCGCATAGCCGGCGAAGCCGCAACCGGACGGCTTCAACTCAACGATCTCGCGGTCGCACCGGCGGACATCGTCGCGGCGGGGTTGCGGCCGGCATTTCGCCGCGTGAAGGCGAATTCGCGGCGCCTGCATCGCCGCGACTCACGCGCCTGACGATCAGCGCGCGGTCAATCCGCCGTCGATCACGAACTCAGCGCCAGTGACGAAGCGAGACTCGTCGGACAACAGATAGACACACATGTCCGCGACCTCGGCGGCGGTGCCGAACCGGCCGAGAGGAATGTCACGAGTCAATCGCGAGCGCGCGCCTTCCGGAAAGTCGGTCTGGGCAAGGATCGAGTCGATCATCGGCCCTTCAAGGAAGGCCGGATGGACGGAATTGCACCGGACCTGCGGGTCGAGCCGCGCGCCGTACAGCGCCACCGATTTGGTCAGCAACCGGACCCCGCCCTTCGATGCATTGTAGGCCGTGAAGTTATGACCGCCGATCAGGCCGGCCACCGACGAGACGTTGACGATCGACCCGCCGCGGCGCTTGAGCAGCGCCAGCGCGTGCTTGCAGCCCAGGAACGTGCCGTCGAGGTTGACCGACATGACCCGCCGCCAGGTCGCGAAGTCGGTCTCCTCGATGGTGCCGAGCACCGCCATACCGGCCGCATTGACCAGCCCGTCGAGCCGATCATGATGCTTGCCGACCTCGCCAAGCACATGGACCCAGTCACGCTCCGCCGTGACGTCGAGCACATGATCCGAGCTTAAGCCCGCAAGATCGCTGGTGATGGCAACGCCGCCCGCTGCCCTCACTGCTTCGGCCACTGCAACGCCGACGGAGCCCGCGGCTCCCGTGATCAGAACGACCTTGTCCTTGAGGCGCGACATCAGCTCTTGTCGTGATCGTGCTTGTGATCGTGGTGGTGACCATGATGGTCGTGACCGTGGCCGTGGTGAGGATGATCATGATCGTGACCGTGCGCCTGGGCGGCCTCGTAAGCGCCGCCTTCGGGCTCGAACGGCGCGTCGATCAACGCGATCTTGGCGCCCAGGCCTTGCAGCAGCGTTTCGATCGCCGGATCGCGCGCGAGCCGCAGCCGCCGCTCCAATATCTGCACCGGCACATGGCGGTCGCCAAGATGCCAGGCGAGACGCGAGAGCGCGGCAAGATCAGGGGCCCGAACCTCGATCAGCGGTTCGGCTTCGGCAACGACTTCGATTAGTTCGCCGCCATCGAGCACCAGCACGTCGTCGGTGCGCAGCCGCGCCGGCTCCGCGAGATCAATCTCAACACAGATGCCTTTGACCCCGAACACGAAACCTTGCTTCACCTGCCGCTGCGCGAAAGGCAGGATCAGGGTGTCGATGACATTGCCGCCCTTGCGTTGGGCAGCCTGCTGGACGCTGGTGGCGCGAGGCATGGGGTGATCCGGAAGCCGCCGTCGCTCAGTTGAGGCGCGGGGGCCGCTGGGGCGGCTGTGGCGGCTGTGGCGGCATGGGTTGGCCAATATCGACCGCCGGCGGACTTTGCGAGGCAGCCGCGTCCCTGCGTTGATACTCCTGATACGACATCCAGCCGAGCGGCAGCGCGCCGAGATAGAACAGCGTGCCAATCGAGAGCACCCACCACGGATAAGCGATCAGCAGAGCGACGAACAGCACGACAACGACGAAGACCGGCAGCACCATCTCGGGCGGAACACGCTTGCCGACCCGCTTGCCGGAAAACACCGGCAGCCGCGACACCATTAGCCCCGCGATCGCCAACGTATACACCAGCGTCAGCGTTGCCGGCGCCTTGAACAGCCCGAGCAGGCTCAGATAGATCGGCAGCAGCACCACCAGCGCGCCTGCCGGTGCCGGCACGCCGGTGAAGAAGTTGCCCGTCCAGATCGGCCGGTGGGGATCGTCGATCATGACATTGAACCGCGCGAGTCGCAGCGCCGCACAGATCGCGAACACCATGGCCGCGATCCAGCCCACGTTGCCGAGCTCGTACAATCCCCAGAGATAGAGGAACAGCGCCGGCGCGCAGCCGAAGTTCATGAAGTCGGCAAGGCTGTCGAGTTCGGCGCCGAACTTCGACTGGCCTTTCATTAACCGGGCAAGCCGACCGTCGATGCCGTCGAGCGCCGCGGCAAACACGATGGCCGCGAGCGCCATTTCGAGCTTGCCCTCGAAGGCGAGCCGGATGCCGGTGAGGCCTACGCAAAGCGCCAGCAGCGTGATCATGTTCGGCAGCAGCGAACGCACCGGAATGGCGCGCAGACGCTGGCGCTGGGCCTCCAAACGGTCTCGGCTCGGCGAAGAAAGTTTCATGCCGCCAATATAGCGCGTCCGCCATGGCACCGCCACGCCGCGGCTGCCTGGGCGTTAACCATCAGCCGACTTTGAAGGTGCGGCCTGGATTCTGGGCCGAAAAGTCGGCGATAACGGTCTCGCCGGCGGTGGCGGTCTGCCCTTCCGCCACCAGCGGCGTGACGCCCTCGGGCAGATAGACGTCAACCCGCGAGCCGAACCGGATCATGCCGATGCGCTCGCCCGCCGCCACGGTCTGGCCCTCGTTGACGAACGGGACGATCCGCCGCGCAATAAGCCCGGCGATCTGCACGACGGCAATCCGCCGGTTCGCGGCGACGATGAGAAAGGCATTGCGCTCGTTGTCCTCGCTCGCCTTGTCGAGATCGGCGTTGAGGAAAAGACCCTTGCGATAGACGATCTTCTCGATCCGCCCCGACACCGGACTGCGGTTCACGTGGCAGTCGAACACGCTCATGAAGATCGAGACGCGCGGCAGCGGCCGCGTTCCGAGACCCAGATCCTCCGGCGGCACAGCGCTGCCGATCAGGCTGACCCGGCCATCGGCCGGTGCCACAACCAGGCCGTCGCGCAGCGGTGTGACGCGCGGCGGATCACGGAAGAAATACCCGCACCACGCGGTCGCCACCACGCCGAGCCAGCCGAGCGGCGTCCACACCCAGAATAGGATCAGGCTGATCAGCGCGAACCCGCCGATGAACGGATAGCCTTCCGGATGGATCGGCGCGATCTGCGAGCGAATTGAATTGACGATGGACATTTCCGAATTACTCCGCCGCGGTGGCCGCCGGGAGCGGCGCGAGGGCTGCTGCATCGAGCAAAGGGTCCGCAACAGGCGGCGGGTTGCGGTTGGGCGCAAGCGCGTCGTCTTCGACCCGGGCGAGCCTCTCGCGGGCCTCCGCCGCTTCACGCTGCCGGTTCCACAAGCTGGCGTAGAGCCCGCCCTTGGCGAGCAATTGATGGTGTGCGCCGCGCTCGACGATGACCCCCTGGTCGAGCACGATGATCTCATCGGCGCCGACAATGGTGGAAAGCCGGTGCGCGATCACCAGCGTCGTCCGGTTGCGCGATACGCGTTCCAGCGCATCCTGGATTTCCTGCTCCGTGTGGCTGTCGAGTGCAGAGGTCGCCTCGTCGAGCACCAGGATCGGCGGCGCCTTGAGGATGGTGCGGGCGATCGCGACGCGCTGCTTCTCACCGCCAGATAGCTTCAAGCCTCGCTCGCCAACCTCGGTTTCATAGCCGTGCGGCGAAAGGCGGATGAAGCCGTCGATCTGCGCATGACGCGCAGCCTCCTCCACCTCTTCATCGGTCGCCTCCCAGCGGCCGTAGCGGATGTTGTAGCGGATGGTGTCGTTGAACAGCACGGTGTCCTGCGGAACCATCCCGAGCATGGCGCGCAGCGACACCTGGGTAACATCGCGCACGTCTTGCCCGTCGATCAGGATGCGGCCGCCGGTCACATCGTAGAAGCGGAACAGCAGCCGCGAGATGGTCGACTTGCCGGCGCCCGACGGACCGACGATCGCGACGGTGTGCCCGGCCGGCACCTCAAAGCTCACGCCCTTGAGGATCGGCCGGGCCGGCTCATAGGCGAACCTGACGTTGTCGAACCGGACCGCGCCCTGGCCAACCACGATCGGCTTGGCGTCTGGCCTGTCCACGATCTCAGACGGCCGGTTGAGAATGCCGAACATGGTCTCGATGTCGACGGTCGCCTGCTTGATCTCGCGATAGACCATGCCCATGAAATTCAGCGGCTGGTAGAGCTGGATCATCATGGCGTTGATCATCACGAAGTCGCCGACCGTGTTCTTTCCGCTCTGCACATCAAGCGCGCACATCACCATGACGGCGGCGAGCCCCACCGTGAAGACCGCGGCCTGTCCGGCATTGAGCACAGCAAGCGAGGTGTAGGATTTCACACTGGCGTTTTCGTAGCGCTCCATCGAGCGGTCATAACGCCGCGTCTCGCGCGCCTCGGCCGCAAAATACTTCACCGTCTCGTAGTTGAGTAGCGAATCGATCGCTTTGGTGTTGGCATCGCTGTCGCTTTCGTTCATGCGACGGCGGATGTCGATGCGCCATTCGGTGGCGAAATAGGTGAACCACATGTAGAGCGCGACGGTGGCGAGGATCACCGCCACGTAGCGCCAGTCGAACTGATAGAGCAGCACGCCGACGATGAAGGCGAGCTCGACCACCGTCGGCGCCGCCTGCAGGATCACCATGCGCACGATGGTCTCGATGCCGTTGCGGCCGCGCTCCAGCACGCGCGTCAGCCCACCGGTCTTGCGCTCCAGATGGAAGCGCAGCGAGAGCTTATGCATGTGCTCGAAGGTGATCAGCGCGAGGCGGCGTACCGCGTGCATCGCGACCTTGGCGAACATGCCGTCGCGCAACTGGGTGAAGCCGGCCATCAAGACGCGCATGCCGCCGTAGGCCAGCGTCATCGCGATCGGCGCAGCAATCGCCCAGGCAAGCCAGTTGTCGGCTGCTACCGGCGCGCTGCCCTGCCCGGCCAGCGCATCGACTGCCCACTTGAAGGTGAACGGCACCGCGACAGTGGCAAGCTTGGCGAACAGCAGGAGAACGGACGCCCAGATAACGCGCCGTTTGAGGTCGGCGCGGTCGGACGGCCAAATATAGGGCCACAGCCGGCGCAGCGTCTTCAACAACGCCCCGCCGTCGGCCGAAACCTCACGTCTCATCACATGCGGCGATCGCTGATGGGTGTCGCTCATCTCCAGCCCGGCAACTGGCGGGCCGCGGGGCGCGGGACCGTCAGACCGGCACTCATATAGGAGATTTCCGGGAGTAAAACACTGGCGGCCTTGAGATTTCCCGCCAAAGTTTCGATATAGCTGTCATGGCAACCATCAAAAAAATCTGCGTTTACTGCGGGTCGGGCCCCGGCAGCGATCCGGCGTTCGTCGTTGCCGCGCGCGCGCTCGGCAAGATCATGGGCAAGAACGGGATCGGCCTGGTGTTCGGCGGCGGCGCGGTCGGCCTGATGGGCGAGATCGCGAACTCCGTGCTGGACCACGGAGGCGAGGCGGTCGGCATCATTCCGAGATTCCTGGTCAATCGCGAGCACGCGATGCGGCGCGGCGAGGTCGTGGTCACGCACGACATGCACGAGCGTAAGCAACTGATGTTCGAGCACGCCGACGCCTTCGTGGCGCTCCCGGGCGGCGTCGGTACCCTCGAAGAGGTGGTCGAGCAGATGACGTGGGCGCAGCTCGGCCGCCACAAGAAACCGATCCTGCTCGCCAACATCAAAGGCTTCTGGAATCCGCTGTGCAAGCTGCTCGATCACATGGAGACGCTGCAGTTCATCCGACCCGGCCTTCAGGTGAGCTATCTGGTGGCCGACAAGGCCGAGGACATCCTACCGAAGCTTCAGGCGGCCGCTGCCGCCACGAGCGAGGCTGAGAAGGAAATGAAGACGGCGGACGTCGAGCAGATGTGACCGCTACGCTGCAATCTCACCCCGTCCTGCCCGGCCTCGTGCCTGGCATCCACGTTTCGGCAACCGGGCATCCACGTTTCGGCAACAATGTAGGTGTGGCTGGCCGCGAGATTCGCGAGCGAAGCGACGCCAAGGTCAACGCGTCGCGTCAATGAACGTCACCGCTTCAATCCGATTGCCGTCCGGATCGACCACGAACGCGGCGTAATAGCCCGGCGTGTATTCCGGCCGCGGGCCCGGCGGTCCGTCGGACTTGCCGCCCGCCTTGAGCGCCGCGGCATGGAACGCATCGACCGCCGCCGCATTCTCCGCGCGCAGGCAAATGTGCGCGCCGCCGTCCGGGTCAGGCGTTGCCATATTGGCGCGGGCGTTGATCCAGAAATCCGGATACTTCTTGCCGAAACCAATGGTGGTCGCGCGTGCGATCATCTTGTTGTATCCGAGCTTCGCGAGAACGGGCTCGTAGAACCGCTCGCCGGCTTCGAGGTTGCGCACCGCGATGGAGATGTGGTCGATCACTTTATTCTCGGCGAACCGGCGTCCGTCGCATCCTGGCCGTAGTACATCCGCGCAACTTTAGCCTCGTAAGCGGCGGCCTCGCAGGCCGAACACGGCCGCGAGCTCGAATAAAGCACACACCCCGAAAGGTCGGTCCGGCCCAGCCTGGCCTGCGCCGCGCTAATCGCCTCGCGCTCCGCGTGGGCAGTCCAATCCTTCTTGAGCACGACGCGGCTCGGGCCGAATCCGATGATCCGACCGTCCTTCACCACAACGGCGCCATACGCCTGATCGCCGGCGCGCACCGCGTCGTCGTGCATCTTGAAAGCGGCGGCAACGAATTCTCGATGCTGCTCGGCAGGCGCGGCATTGGCGCGGGTTGTCAGCGCGGCGACGGCGCCGATGACAATTGTAAAGAACCCTCGACGCTGACAATTGCAGCCCATCGGTCGAATACCCGTTTCAATCCGTCGATGCTACGTCGGCGCGCCGGCCCGCAACAGCTTGGTGATGATGGAATCCATCAGCGCCTGGAACGACGCGTCGATGATGTTCGCCGAAACTCCGATCGTGGTCCAGCGTTCGCCGCTCTCGTCCTCGCTCTCGATCAGCACGCGGGTCACCGCCTCGGTGCCGGAGTTGAGGATACGGACCCGGTAGTCGGTGAGCTTCAGCCCTTCGATGTATTTCTGGTACTTGCCGAGGTCCTTGCGTAGCGCGACGTCGAGTGCGTTGACCGGACCGTTGCCTTCGGCGGCGGAGATCAGCATCTCGTCGCCGACCTTCACCTTGACCACCGCCGTGGTCAGCGTCTCGCCGCCGGCGCCGTTGCCGCGCTGCTCTACTTTCACGTCGAAATAGGTGACGTCAAAGAACTTCGGCACCGTTCCGAGCATGCGCCGCGCCAGCAACTCGAACGAGGCGTCCGCCGTCTCATAGGCGTAGCCGATCGCCTCGCGCTCCTTGACCACCTCAAGCAGACGGCCGATCCGCGGATCGTCCTTGTTCACCTTGAGCCCGATACGCTCCAACTCGGCGAGCACGTTGGACTTGCCGCCTTGGTCGGACACCAGGACCTTGCGGCGGTTGCCCACCATCTCCGGCGCGATGTGCTCGTAGGTCGCCGGGTCCTTGACGATCGCGGAGGCGTGGATGCCCGCCTTGGTGGCGAACGCGCTCTCGCCGACGTAGGGCGCGTGCCGGTTCGGCGCTCGGTTGAGCCGGTCGTCGAGCTCGTGCGAGGCGCGCGCCAGCAGCTTGAGCTGGTCGTCGGAGACGCCGATCTCGAACTTGCTGGCGAACTCGGGCTTGAGCTTCAGCGTCGGGATGATGGAAACGAGATTAGCGTTTCCGCAGCGCTCGCCGAGACCGTTGAGCGTGCCCTGGATCTGCCGCGCGCCGGCGCGCACCGCAGCAAACGAATTCGCCACCGCCTGCTCGGTGTCGTTGTGAGCATGGATGCCTATATGGTCGCCGGGCACCGCCTTGACGACCTCGCGCACGATCGCCTCGACCTCATGCGGCAGCGTGCCGCCGTTGGTGTCGCACAGCACGACCCAGCGCGCGCCCTCCTCGTGGGCCGTCTTGGCGCAAGCCAGCGCATAGGACGGATTGGCCTTGTAGCCGTCGAAGAAATGCTCGCAGTCGAGCAACACCTCGCGGCCCTTGGCGATGGCGGCACGCACGCTGTCGCGGATCGAGGCAAGATTCTCCTCGACCGTGGTTTCGAGTGCGACCTTGACGTGAAAGTCCCACGACTTGGCGACAAAGCAGATCGCCTCGGCCTTCGCTTCGAGCAACGCAGCAAGCCCCGGGTCGTTGGACGCGGAGCGGCCGGGACGGCGCGTCATGCCAAACGCGGTGAACGTGGTATTGAGCAGCCGCATCTCCGAGAACAGCGTGGTGTCGACCGGATTGGCGCCGGGATAGCCGCCTTCGACGTAATCGATGCCAAGGCTGTCGAGCAGGTTGATGATAGCGAGCTTGTCGGACAGCGTGAAATCGACGCCGTTAGTCTGCGCGCCGTCGCGCAGCGTCGTGTCGAAGAGATAGAGGCGTTCGCGGCTCATTGGATCACCACAGATAATAGTTGAGCGTCATCGCGATGGCGACGACGACAGCGATCGCGCCAATGACGAAATGATGGACGCGGAAGCCCTTCATCAAGCCGGCTCCTTCAGTTTCTTTTCCATGGTGGTGTTGGCGAGCCACTCGTCGCCGCGTAACACCGTGTTTCGGGTTTGCGCGAGGAAACCGCGATGCTGAAAAAAACCGGATGCGCTATCGCTCGCCTGTACGACGAGCTTGGCGGCGCCACGCGCAGCAGCAAGCCTTTCCAGCGCGTCGATCAGCATAGCGCCGACGCCCTGCCCCGTCACCGCGGGATGCACATAAAGCATGTCGATCTTGTCGGCGCCCTCAAGCGCGGCGAAGCCAACCGGCGAGCCTTCCAGCGTGGCAACAAGACTCAGACGCGATGCGAGCCGTTCCGCAAATTCGGTCAGGTCGTCCGCCGCGGCGGCCCAGGCCTGCTGCTGTTCCTGCGTGTAGTCGTCGCCGGTCAGTTCCTCGATGCTGGCGCGGAAGATGTCGGCCAGCAGCGCCGCATCCGACGGCAGATACGGCCGCAGCCCGGTCTTGGGATGGGCGGTCGCGTTCATCGCGCGACCTCCCAGGTGGTGCCGTCTTTGCCGTCCTTCAGCACGATGCCCATGGCGGCCAGATCGTCGCGGATGCGGTCGGATTCGGCGAAGTTCTTGGACAGACGCGCGGCGTTGCGGGCGGCGATCCGGTGTTCGATCTCCTCGTTCGCAAGTGCCGGCTTCGGCGCACGCTGCGCCTGCCACACCTTTAGTTCATGGGACCGGAAACCGAAGAATCCTAGCGTGCCGGCCAGCGCCTTGCGGCCGGCGGCGTTCTTCAAGCTGTGCATCTCGGCGATCGCCTTCGGAGTGTTCAGATCATCAAGCAGTGCATCGAGCACGGCCGGCGCGGGCCGTGGATCAGCCTCCGCGGACGCGGCATCGTAGAAGCCCGACAGCGCCTTCTCAGCCTCCTCAAGCCCTTTCACCGTCCAGTTGATTGGTTGACGATAGTGGGACGACAGCATCGCGAGCCGCGCAACGTCGCCCGGCCAGTCCTTCAGCACGTCACGGATGATGATGAAATTGCCAAGGCTCTTGCTCATCTTGTCGCCTTCGACCTGCAAGAAGCCGTTGTGCATCCAGTAGTTCGCCATCACCTTGGTGTGGAAGGCGCAGCACGATTGCGCGATTTCGTTCTCGTGATGCGGAAACACCAGATCGATGCCGCCGCCGTGGATGTCGAAGGTCTCGCCGAGATGCTTCCACGACATCGCCGAACACTCGATGTGCCAGCCCGGGCGGCCCGGCGTCGCAATGCCGGTCGGCGACGGCCAGGCCGGCTCGCCGGGCTTCGACGGCTTCCACAGCACGAAATCCATCGGATCGCGCTTGTATGGCGCCACGTCGACACGTGCGCCTGCGATCATTTCGTCGAGCGGCCGCTTCGACAGCGCGCCGTAATTTTTCATCGAAGGCACACTGAACAGGACGTGCTCCTCGGCGACGTAGGCGTTGCCGCTCGAAACTAGCCGCTCTATCAGTGCCTTCATCTCCTCGATGTGCTCGGTGGCGCGCGGCTCGACGTCCGGCGGCAGGCAGCCTAGCGCCGCGACGTCCTCCTTAAAATTCTTGTAGGTCTCTTCGGTCAGATCGCGGATCGAGATGCCGCGCTCGGCGGCGCGCGCGTTGATCTTGTCGTCGACGTCCGTGATGTTGCGCACGTAGGTAAGATGGCTCTTGCCGTAGATGTGGCGCAGCAGCCGGTACATCACGTCGAACACGATCACCGGCCGCGCATTGCCGATGTGCGCGAAGTCGTAGACCGTCGGCCCGCACACGTACATGCGCACGCGCTTGTCATCGAGCGGCTTGAACGGCCGCTTCTCGCGCATGAGCGTATCGTAGAGCTTCAAATCCATACGGAACCCTGGGCCTGCTGGCCGGGCGTCCATTGGTCTCGATCGGAGAATAAAGACGGCCGCGCCAGCGATTTCGCTAGCGAATAATTTCCCGGCAAATGCCGCAGATTACGTTAAGGCCGTTCATGACGCGGACAATGGGCCAGGCGCGGGTGGCTCGTCAAGGGCCGGAACGACGGGGTTAACGCGACCTTAATGGGTTTGCTCGCATTATATGCATTCTGCCGATCCAGGCCGAGGAACAGCGAGTCAACCCATGCGCATGATGTTGGCCATTGTCGCCCTCGCGCTGGCCGCCTCCGCGGCCCAAGCCGAACGGCGCATTTTCATCATCGCGAACAACGGCGACGGTTACGGCGTGGATCGCTGCCTTGCCAACGGCCAGCCCTGCGGCGCGCCGGCGGCGAGCGCCTATTGCAAGTCGAAGGAATTCCAGCAGGCCGTGTCGTTCCA
>Ga0190270_10000526_pt1 | contig 16603 bp, 10 predicted proteins | sample Popmic320T_FD_133748 | JGI IMG/M metagenome (GOLD analysis project Ga0190270, IMG submission 133748) | Populus adjacent soil microbial communities from riparian zone of Weber River, Utah, USA - 320 T | ecosystem: Environmental > Terrestrial > Soil > Riparian zone | place: USA: Utah | collected...
AGCAGTCCGACGACGGTGGTGAAATTCACGCTGAAGGTCATGTCGCCGCGTCAACGCGCCGCAGCAGTCTCAGTTCCGTGCAAGCTCATCGCCAGCACGCGCGCGACGTGGAGCGCGTCGCGCCCCGCCCCGTCGTGGATCTGATGTCGGCAGGACGTGCCGTCGGCCACGATGATGGCGTCGGCGGGCGCGTTGCGCGCCGCCGGCAACAGCGACAGCTCGCCCATCGCCAGCGACACGTCGATCGTCTCGGAATGATAGCCGAAGCTGCCGGCCATGCCGCAGCAGCTCGATTCGATGGTCTCGACGTTGAGACCGGGCACCAGCTTGAGCACCTGCTCGACCGGGCTCAGCGCATCGAACGCCTTCTGATGGCAATGACCGTGCAGCAGCGCGCGCTCGGCGATTTTCTTGAGCGGCAGGTTGAGCCGGCCGTCCTTGGCTTCGCGCGCCAGAAATTCCTCGAAGGTCAGCGCGCGGGCGGCAAGCCGCCGCGCTCGCTCGTCCGGGATCATCGCCGGCACCTCGTCGCGGAAGCTGAGCAGGCAGCTCGGCTCCAGGCCGACCACCGGCGTGCCGCGCGACACGTAAGGCGTGAGCGCCGCGAGCGTGCGCTCGGCTTCCTTGCGTGCTTGGTCCACCCTGCCGATGGAAAGAAACGTGCGGCCGCAGCACAGCGGCCGCGATGAATTGTCGGCAGGCTGCGCCATATGAACCTGGTAGCCGCCCGCGGCGAGGACGGCGAGCGCGGCATCGATGTTCTCGCGCTCGAAGTAGCGGTTGAAGGTGTCGGCGAACAGCACGACCTCCCTTTTCCCCCCCATCTTGCCCGGCGGGTCGCGGAACACATCCTCGCGCCACTTCGGCAGCGTGCGCCGCGTGCTGAATCCCGCCATCGCCTCCGACAATTTGGCCACGGCCGGTATCGCGTCACGCATGTTGAGCAGCCACGGCACCTTCGCGGCATAGCGCGCGTAGCGCGGCAGGTAGCCGACCAGCCGGTCGTGCAGCGACAGCCCGTGCTTCGCCGCTCGCGCCGCCTGCACCTCGATCTTCATACGCGCCATGTCGACGCCGGTCGGGCATTCGCGGCGGCAGCCCTTGCACGACACGCAGAGCTTCATCGTCTCCGCCATCTCGTCGGAGGTGAGGGCGTCAGGGCCAAGCTGGCCGGTGATGGCGAGCCGCAGCGAGTTGGCGCGGCCGCGCGTCACGTCACGCTCCTCGCGGGTGACGCGATAGCTCGGGCACATCACGCCGCCGGCCGAGGCGCGGCAGGCGCCGTTGTTGTTGCACATCTCGACCGCGCCCTGGAAACCGCCGCTGGCGCCGGGGTAGGCCGACCAGTCGAGCCGCGCCGCGATGTCCTGCGCCGCATAGCCGGGCCCGTATCGGAAGTTCGTGCGGTCATCGAATTTCGGCGCACGCACGATCTTGCCGGGATTGAAAAGGCCCTCCGGGTCGAACTTGTCCTTCACCTCCTCGAACGCGCGGGCGAGCCGCGAGCCGAACATCGGCTCGTTGAACTCGGAGCGCACCAGGCCGTCGCCGTGCTCGCCGGAGTGCGAGCCCTTGTACTCGCGCACGAATGCAAACGCCTGCTCGGCGATGTTGCGCATCGCCTTGACGTCCTTGTCGAGCCGCAAGTTGAGGATCGGCCGCACGTGCAGGCAGCCGACTGAGGCGTGCGCGTACCAGGTGCCGGTGGTGCCGTTCCTCTCGAACACGCCGGTGAGCCGCGCGGTGTAGTCGGCGAGATGCTCGAGCGGCACCGCGCAATCTTCGACGAAGGAGACCGGCTTTCCGGCATCCTTCATCGACATCATGATGTTGAGGCCGGCGGTGCGCAGCTCGGTGATCGCGCCCTGCAGCTTGGGGTCGAGCACGTCGACCACGCCGCCCCAATAATCGCCGGCATGCTTCCAGTTGAAGCCGAGATCGCCGATCAATTCATGCAGACGCGCGAGGCGCCGCACGTTCTCCTCCCATTCGGCCTCCGCGAACTCGACCAGGAGCAGCGCTGCAGGTTCGCCGCGCACGAACGCCTCCAGCGTGGGGCGGAACATCGCGATCTCGCGCGCAAGCGAAATCATGGTCGAGTCGACCAGCTCGACCGCGATGGGTGCCAGCTTGACGATGTGCTGCGCCGCCGCCATCGCCTCGTGGAAGCTGCCAAAGTGAACGGCACCGACGGCGCGGCGTCCGAGCACAGGCGAGAGCTTCAGTTCGACCGCGCTGGAAAATGCCAGCGTGCCCTCCGAGCCCACCAGGATGTGCGCGAGGTTGACGTCGTTGCGTCCCGGCACCAGCGAATCGATGTTGTAGCCGCCGACGCGGCGTTGAACCTTGGGAAAACGCGCCGCGACCTCATCGGCCTCACGCGCGCCGAGCGCGAACAGATCGCGCGCCAGCGGCTTGAGCGGCGACAGCGCCGGCAGGTCGGACAAGTCCGCCGCGACCGGGCCGAAGTGCGCCTTGCTGCCATCGGCCAGGATCGCATCGACCGAGAGGACGTTCTCGCGGGTGTTGCCGTAGCGCAGCGAGCGCCCGCCGCAAGAGTTGTTCGCGGTCATCCCGCCGATGGTGGCGCGCGAAGCGGTCGAGACATCGACCGGGAACCACAGACCGTGCGGCCGCAGCGCGCGATTGAGATCGTCGAGCACGATGCCCGGCTCGACCTTGCAGCGGCGTCCTTCGACATCGAGATCGAGAATGCGGGTGAGATGCTTCGAGCAGTCGATCACCAGCGAGGCGTTGACGGTCTGCCCGGCCTGCGACGAGCCGCCGCCGCGCGGCAGCACGGTGACGCCCTCCTCGCGCGCCAGCGCAATCGCGCGCTCCGCGTCGTCGATCGTGCGCGGCGTCACCACGCCGAGCGGCATGATCTGGTAGTGCGAGGCATCGGTGGCGTGGCGGCCGCGCGTGAAGCGGTCGAAATGCACCTCTCCCGCGATCTCGGCCTTGAGCCGCCGCTCCAACCCCGGCAACAGGCGTTCCGACACATGCATCTCCGCTGACAGACCCGAGCCTTATCAGGTTCGCGGCCAAAGAATAGCACCGGGCCGGGTTGTCCGCGTCAGCCCCACGTCCGTCGCGCGGTCTCGACCAGAACGTCGAGCTTGCGCCGCTGGATATCCTCGCTGATCCAGGCGTCGGCACCGGCGCCGGAGAAGCCACAGTTCGGGCAGATGCTGAGATTTTCCATCGGCACGAACTTCGCGGCGGTGTCGAGTTTCTGCCTCAGGCCGTCGACCGTTTCGACCTGCGGATCGCGGATGTTGATGAGGCCGAGCGAGATGATCTTGTTCTTGGGCACATCGCGCAGCGAGTCGAGCGCGCCGGAGCGCTCGGAATATTCGATCAGGAACGTGTCGGCTTCCAAGGCATCGATGATCCTGCCGACCGTCGGCGCCTCGTAGGTCGAGCCCGCGCCACCGAGCGGGCCTGGCGCGCCGAGGATGTAAGTGCCGAGGCAGATGTGCACCGCGACCGTCACGCCGTCGCGTTTTGCCGCACGCAGCAGCGTGTTCTCGGCGGCGAGCACGGTGTCGAGTTCCTTCGTCGGATCAAGTCCCTTGTCGAGCACCTGCTCCTTCAATCGCTCCGGCACGATGAAGCGGCTGTAGCCCGGTGCGTCGACCTGGATATAGGTGACGCCATCGTCGGCGATGGCCTTGACCTCGTCCGCCATCAGCCGCGTGAAATCCTCGAAGAAATCCTGCCACGCCGGATAGGCGCGGTCGCTGATGCCGGCTCGATACTGCGTCGGAACGAGCGTGACCGGGCTCGGCAGCGTCATCTTGAACGTGCCGGGCGAATGCTTCTTCATGAACTTGATTTCGTCACCGGTGATGCGGCCCTTCTTCTGCAGCTTGTCGACCACCACGGGAACCTGTGGCACGAATTCCTCGCGGTCTACGACATCCTTTCCGGCCAGCGTGGGATAACGCGCGTAGTCGATGCCGCGGTTCTCGAAGCCGTGGAAGAACTTGTCGGAGATCGCGGACAGCCAGAACGCGCGGCGGAATTCGCCGTCGGAATAGATTTCAATGCCGGCGTCGCGCTGCATCTTCAGCACGTCAAGGATCGCCGCGTCCTCGACCGCAGCAAGCGCGGCGTCGTCGATCCGGCCGTGCAAACGATCGAGGCGGGCCCTGCGCAATTTTTCGGGACGTATCAGGCTGCCGCAATGGTCGGCGCGGAAGATTGGCTTTGTCATAAGGGTGAGCCGTGCTTTGATTGCGAACAGAAAAATCCGGCGAGGCCTCGACCTTATTGACGCGGCCGCGCCAGGGCAACGCTCGCCGATGTTGGGCAAGCGGGCAGCAAAGGTGGGAGGGCAGTAATGGCGTCGCGAACGCGCGCGATCACTCACAGCCGCCGGACAATCCTCCAGCTTGGCCTGTCCGCGGCCTTCGCGCCGATGGCGCCCGCAATCGTGCGCGCGCAGGCGTCCGATCTGCCGCCGGGGCCGATCAGGGTGATCTTGCCTACCCTGCATGGTGGACAGGCCGATACGCTGGGCCGCCTGATCGGGGATCGCGTCAGCGCCGCAATCGACCGCAACTTCGTCATGGAGCCCCGTGCCGGCGCCGGCGGATTGATCGCCGGCGAATACGTTGCGCGCGCCGCGCCCGACGGCAACACGCTGCTGTTCGTCACCGGCGGTCACACCACGTTGCCCGGTCTCTACAAGAGCACCATCAAGTTCGACGCGGTGAAGGATTTCGCATTTATCTCCCAGATCAGCGAGTCGAGTTTCGCAATCGCGGTTGCGCCCGACCATCCGGCGAAGTCGTTCGCCCATCTCCTGGAACTGTCGAAGAAGGAGCCGGGCCGCTACACGTTCAGCAGCACGGGCGTCGGCTCGACCCAGCACCTGATCGGCGAGGTATGCCAGGAACGGTTCGGCGTGAAATGGACGCACGTGCCCTATCCGGGCGGCCCGGGACCGGTCAACGACGTGATCGCCGGCCGCGTCGACATGTCGATCAACTCCATGCTGACGCTTGCTCCGCTGGTAAACGGCGGCAAGCTGCGGGCGCTGGCGGCAAGCTCGCTGGAGCGCGATCCGCTGCTGCCCGACACGCCGTCGTTCGGTGAAATTTCGCCGGGCTTTTTCGTCGGCACGATCCTGGGGATCGCGGCGCCGGCGCGCACACCGCGGCCGATCGTCGAGCGGCTCAACCGCGAGATCGCCAAAGTGGTAAACACCGACGCCATGCGGGAACGGCTGGCGACGATGGCCAACAAGGCCAAGGGCGGCACGCCGGAGGAATTCACCGCCACGGTGGCTCAGTACGTGGAACGCTGGTCGGGGGTCATCGAAAAGCTCGGAATTGGCCGGTAAGTGCCAATTGAGCGATAGACTTTGGGGGACTTGACCGGACCGCTGCATCCGGTGTTTGTCCCGGCAAGAATCCCCCTCTTTTTCAGCCGGAGCTTTCCACCGATGGCCCAGAATTCCGCACGCAATCCCGGGCGCCATTTCCTCCAGATTCCAGGGCCGACGCCGCTGCCGGACCGTGTCCTGCGCGCGATGGACACGCCGATCATCGATCATCGCGGCCCCGAGTTCGCCAAGCTCGCCAAGCGCGCGCTGGAAGGCATCAAGACGATCTTCAAGACCACCAACCCGGTGATCATCTACACCGCGACCGGCACCGGCGCGTGGGAAGGCGCCCTCGTCAACACGCTCAATGCCGGCGACCGGGTGCTGATGGTGGAGACCGGCCAGTTCGCGACGCTGTGGAAGAAGATGGCCGAGCGGATCGGCCTCAGACCTGAGTTCATCACGACTGACTGGCGCCAGGGCATCGATCCGAAGGCGATCGAGGCCAAGCTGCGCGAAGACAAGAACAAGGAAATCAAGGCGGTCTGCGTCCTGCACAACGAGACCTCGACCGGCGCGCTCACCCCGATCGCGGAGATCCGCAAAGCGATTGACGCCGCGGGGCATCCGGCGCTGTTCATGGTCGATACGATCTCGTCGCTGGCCTCGGCCGACTACCGGCACGACGAATGGGGCGTCGACGTTTCGATCGGCGGCGCGCAGAAGGGCCTGATGCTGCCGCCCGGCATGTCGTTCAACGCCATCAGCGACAAGGCGATCAAGGCCAACGAGAAGTCGCAGATGCCGAAGTCGTTCTTCGCCTGGGACGACATGCTGGCGATGAACAAGATCGGCTTCTTCCCGTACACCCCGGCGACGCAGATGCTGCACGGCCTCGTGGTGGGCGTGGAAATGCTGCACGAGGAAGGCCTCGACAACGTGTTCGCGCGGCATGAGCGGCTCGCCGAGGCGACCCGCCGCGCGGTTTCCGCGTGGGGCCTCGAGAACCTCAACAAGAACGCCAAGCAGCAATCGCCGACGATCACTGCGATCCTGCTACCGGAGGGTCACGACGCCGACAAGTTCCGCGCGCTGGCGCTTGACACCTTCAACATCGCCTACGGCGCGAGCTTCGGCCCCTACACCGGCAAGTACTTCCGGATCGGCCACCTCGGCGACATCAACGACGGCACGCTGATCGGCGCGCTCGGCATCACCGAGATGGCGCTCGCGCTCGCCGGCATTCCGCACAAGAAGGGCGGCGTGCAGGCGGCGATGGACTACATCACCTCGGTGCACGCCGGGCCGAAGCGCGCTGCGGCGGAATAACTGCGGCAAACTGTTTTGAGGATGCGGCCGGGACCTGGTCCCGGCCGTTTTTCTGTTAGGCTCGCCCCTCGCAATCCTTCAACGGTGACCCTTCAACGGTGATTCATGGGCGCGTTTGCGATCGGTCAATCGGTGCTACGGCGCGAAGATCCCCGCCTGCTGACCGGACGCGGCCGCTATTACGACGATCTGAAACTCGCGGGGGAGCTTCACGCTTCGATCGTGCGTTCGCCGCACGCCCACGCCGATATCCGCGGCATCGATGCCCAGGCCGCGCTGGTGATGCCCGGCGTGCTCGCCGTACTCACGGGAGACGCCTATGGCGCCGACGGCCTCGGCACCATGCCGTCGATGGCGCCCTACAAGAAGCGTGACGGCAGCCCGATGTACCTGCCGCACCGCCCTGCGATTGCGATCGGCCGCGCGTTGCACGTCGGCTATCCTGTCGCGGTCGTGATCGCCGACACGCTCAACCGCGCCCGCGACGGCGCCGAACGCGTGTCGATCGATTACGCCCCACGCCCTGCCGTAGTGTCGGCGCGTGACGCCTTCGAGCCCGGAGCGCCTCAGCTTTACAACGACTGCCCCAACAACGAGGCCTATTTCTATCAAGCCGGCGACAAGGCCGCGACCGATGCTGCGTTCGCGTGCGCTGCGCACGTCGTCGAGCAACGGCTCGTCATCAACCGCGTCACCGCCAATCCGATCGAGCCGCGCGGCGTGACAGGCGAGTACGACGCCGGCACCGGCCGTTACACGCTGCATTGCGGTTTCCAGCGGCCCTGGCTGTTTCGCAACGGCATCGCCGAAACCACGCTGAAGATTCCGGAAGCTCAGCTCCGTCTGATCACCGGCGACATTGGCGGCTCCTATGGGCTGCGCGGCTCGATCTATCCAGAAATCATTTTGATGCTTTGGGCCGCGCGCCGCGCTGGCAGACCGGTCAAGTGGACCTGCACCCGCAACGAGGCGCATGTCAGTGACGATGACGCCCGCGACAACATCGTCGACGCGGCGCTGGCGCTCGACCAGCACGGCAAGTTCCTGGCCGTGCGAGTGCGCAGCTTCGGCAATCTCGGCGCCTTTGTCTCGTTTCGCGGTGCCATGCCGCCGGTGGTTAACATCGGCACCTTGTGCGGCGTCTACACCACGCCCGCCGCCTATGTCGCGGTGTCGGGCATGCTCACCAACACGCACTGCACCTCACCCTATCGCGGCGCCGGCCGGCCGGAGGCGTCCTACATGATCGAGCGATTGGTGGACATCGCAGCGGACCAATTGAAGATCGATCCTGCCGAACTGCGCCGACGCAACACCATTACGCCACAGGCCATGCCCTACAAGACGCCGCTGACCTTCACTTACGACAGCGGACGGTTCGAGGAGAATATGAACCGCGCGCTGGCGCTCGCCGACTGGAATGGTTTCGAAGCGCGGCGCAAGGCGGCGGCAAAGCGCGGCATGCTGCGCGGCATCGGCCTCTCCAACACCATCGAGCAAGCGTCCGACCCGACCATCGAGACCGCTGAGATCCGCTTCGACCCGCTCGGAGGCATGACGTTCGTGACCGGCTCGATCTCGCATGGCCAGGGTCACGCCACCATCCAGACGCAGATGCTGGTGGATCGGCTCGGCGTCGATCCGGACCGGATCAAGTTCATCCAAGGCGACACGGACGCCGTCGCGTTCGGCATGGGTACGGGCGGCTCGCGCTCGACCACGATGAGTGGCGGCGCCATCGTGCTGGTGAGCGAAAAGATCATCGCCAAGGGCAAGAAACTCGCCGCGCACCTGCTGGAAGCCGCGGACGACGACGTAGAGTTCAAAGACGGCCGCTTTGCAGTCGCGGGCACCGATCGCGGCATTGGCATCCACGAGTTGGCGAAGTCTGCGTTCAAGCTCGAAAATTTGCCGGCCGGCATGGAGCCCGGCTTGTACGAAACCGCGACCTATCACGCGCACAGCGGCAACTTTCCGAACGGCGCGCATGTCTGCGAGGTCGAGATCGATCCCGAGACGGGCTGCACCCGGATCGTCGGCTACTGGGTGGTGGATGACGTTGGCACCGTGATCAACCCGATACTGGTGAAAGGCCAGATCATGGGAGGCATCGCGCAGGGCATGGGCCAGGTGCTGATGGAAGACAAAGCCTACGACGCTGCCGGTCAGGTGCTGACCGGCTCGTTCATGGACTATGCGATGCCGCGCGCTCACGACTTCTGCGACGTCACCATCGAAGACAACCCGGTGCCGACGCCCACCAATCCGCTCGGCGTCAAAGGCGCAGGTGAGGCCGGCACCGTCGGCTCGCTGTCGGCGGGCATGAATGCCATCGTTGACGCGCTGTCGATTTACGGCATCCGGCATATCGATACGCCATGCACGCCGTACCGGGTCTGGCGCGCAATCGAGGACGCCAGGCGGAGGAACGCGGCGTAGCTCCAGCCTGCCCATTTGTCGCCCTCGCGCTGCCGTGGCCGGGCTTGTCGCGGTCATTCGCCTCTGTTTTGCTAGGAGCAGGACAATGAGGTTTCCGATGCGACGTTTTGGATTCGCGCTAGCGCTTGTTCTGATCACGGCCACCTCCGCCCTCGCCCAGAGCTATCCCAACCGTCCAGTCCGCCTCGTGGTGCCGTTCCCGGCGGGCGGCGGCGTCGACACGATGGCGCGGATCGTGGGCAACAAGCTGTCCGAACGAATCGGACAGCCGGTGCTGGTCGAGCATCGCCCGGGCGCCGGTGGCGTCCTTGGCGCCGATGCGGTCGCCAAGGCGGCGCCTGACGGCTACACGGTGCTGATCACCGTCAACGGGTTGTCGATCAGCGCCGCGCTCTACAAGACGCTGCCGTTCGACCCGCTCAAGGCGTTCGAGCCGGTCGTGCAGGTCGCCGCCAACCCGTTCGTGCTGGTGGGCTCGCCGAAGATGCAGGCCGCGACGATCCAGGATGTGATCGCGCTCGCCAAGGCCAAGCCGGGCACGATGAACTATGGCTCGAGCGGTCTGGGTGCTCCGTTGCACCTGCTCACGGAGCAGTTCAAACACAGCGCCGGGCTCGACATCGCGCACATCCCCTACCGTGGCGACGCCCCAATGTTCACGGCGCTGCTGTCGGGCGACGTGCAGATCGGCTTCATGCCGGCCGGCACCGGCGTTCCCCAGGTCAAGAACGGCCAGGTCAAGGGACTCGCCGTTACCGGACAAAAGCGATCGCCGGCGCTGCCGGAGGTACCGACCTTTCTGGAAGCCGGCGTCAAAGGCCTGGAAGCGGATTCCTGGTACGGCCTGTTCGCACCGGCCGGCACACCGCGCGACATCGTCATGCGACTGAACCGCGAAATGACCGAGGTTTTGAAGGCGCCGGACGTCGTCGAGCGCCTGCGCTCCGCCGGCAACGAGCCCGCTGCTGGCACGCCGGAGCAACTCGACGCGGTGTATCGCGCCGACATCGCCCGGTTTGCCAAAGTCATCGCCGACGCGAAGATTCCCAAGCTGGACTGACGACATCGCAGAGGGCGGCGAAAGGCCGCCGGTGAACGCTCAGGAGCATCACGCCGGGGGCAACGATGAAATTGCCGTTCATTGCCTTGTCGATCGCGCTCGCTGCATGCGGCATCGCCGAACCTGCGTCCGCGCAAGGCTGGCCGAACCGCACCATCCGCATCGTTGTGCCCTATGCCCCGGGCGGCGGCGTCAGCGTGCTGGCCCAGATCGTCGGCAACAAGCTGTCGGAGCTGACCAAACAGCCGGTGGTGATCGACAACCGGCCGGGCGCCGGCGGCAACGTCGGCGCCGACATCGTCGCGAAGGCCACGCCGGACGGTTACACCATTCTGCTGCACACCAGCGCGCTCGCAAGCGCCGTGCCGCTTTACAAGTGGCTGCCGTTCGATTCGGTCAAGGATTTCGTGCCGGTCACCATGGTGATCACCTCACAGACGCTGGTCTGCGGGTCGTCCAAATACCCGGCTACGACGCTGCGCGAGTTGATCGCGCAGGCCAAAGCCAAGCCCGGCAGCATGAACTACGCCTCGAGCGGACCGGGCTCATCGCTGCATCTGCTTGCGGAATTGCTCAAGAGCGCGGCCGGGATCGATCTGCAGCACATTCCCTATCGTGGCGACGCGCCCATGCTGACCGCCATGATCGCGGGCGACGTCCACCTCGCGTTCCTGCCGCAAGCAAACGGCCTCGCGGCCATCCAGAGCAATCTGGTCCGGGGGCTGGCGGTCACCGGCCGCAAGCGGATGACACAACTGCCCAACGTGCCGACCATAAGCGAGGAAGGCGTTGCGGGCTTTGAAGAAGGCAATTGGATGGGCATGTTCGTGCCGGCCGGCACCCCGTCGGACGTCGTGCTGGCGATCCAGCAGGCCATGGCCAAGGTGGTCGCCGAACCGCAGGTGCGCGAACGCGTGCTCGCGGTCGGCCAGGAGCCGGTCGGCAACCCGCCGGCCGAGTTCGCTGCTCAATTCAGGGCGGATGTCGCGCGCTACGCGAAGGTTATCGAGCAGGCCAGAATTCCGAAGCTCGACTGAGCGGCGTCGTTTCATTTGCCCGTGAGCCAGGAGAACTCCGGCTTGAACGCTGCGGCGACGCGCTCGGCTCCAGGCGGCAGCACATGGCCGGCATCGCGGAAGAACACCCTGTCGCCGTCGAACGGCTTGCAGATGCCGGCGGCGCAGAACGCGTCCTTCGGATCGACGTACCGGACATTGGGATGGCGCGCGGCTAAAGATTTCAGCACGTTGACGCGGGACTCATAGGCCTTGTCCAGACCGGCGCGCGTGCGAAGGCAGCGGTCGCGATTCGAGCCGTAGCGGTCGGACAGCACGACGCAGTCGAGGCTGGAGTTGTTGAAGACCGGCCCTGGCCCCATCAGCAGCACCCGCGTCTTCGGATCGAATTGCGCGACCAGGTCCGACATCTCCTTCGCATCGAGCTCGTAGGGCCAGAGCGACGCGAAGATCACGAAAGCGATCCTGTCCCGCTTTTCGAGGATGCGCTCGAACGGCGGCAGCATGCTGATGCAGCCGTGGGGCCGCTTGTTGCGCTCCTGCGGCGAGAACAGCACCGGCTGACAGCCCGGCCGCGCCAGCGACACCAGCCGCACGCCGGCCTGGTCGAAGCTGCGGGTCAGGCTCGGCGCATAGGCCTGTGCGTGCGAGTCGCCGATCAACAGGCCGAACCGCCCGTCGAGACAGCTTTCCTTGAAGTCGCCGGCCCGGAAGATCACGCAGCCGTTGTCGAGCACGCCGGAACCTTCGGTGCCGTAGTGCGCCTGGACATGCGAATCCGTCAGCCGGTAGCCGACGTAGCCGCTGGCGGCGCCGAGCGCCGCGACGGCGAGACACGCGGCGACACCGGCGGCGACCACCTTGCCCGGACGGATGGTTCCGCGGTGCGCCTGCCGCCAGCGCCGGATCGGCAGTTCGACATACCAATACGACAGGCACGCCAGCGCGAACGCGAGCACGCCGCCGCCGAGCAAGTCGGGGATCAGCGACGGCTCGCCGAGCCGCAGGATGCGCAGATAGGAAAGGATCGGCCAGTGCCACAGATACCAGCCGTAGGAGACGAGCCCGATGGCGACCATCAAGCGCAGCGACAGCAGGCGCGCCACGAGGTTCTGCGGGTTCGCCAGCCCCGACAGAATCACCAGCGCCGCCCCTGCCACGGGAACGATCGCGCGCCATGACGGATACGGTGTCCCGGCATCGAGCATGGTGATGGCGGCGACGATGAGCGCAAGGCCGACGACACCGATCGCATCGATCGCAACGCGAGGCAGGCGGCTCACCGCGGCGGCCAGCCCCGGGCCGATCAGGCCGCCGGCAATGAACTCCCAGGCGCGCCACTGCGGAAAGTAGAACGCCGGATTGCGTCCATCGACGATGGTGAAAGCGATCGCCCCCACGAGAGACGCCACGCCCAACGGAATCGCAATCGCGACAGCAAGCGCACCGAACCTCCCCTTGCCCAAGCGAAACAGCAGAATCAGCAGGATCGGTGCCAGCAGATAGAACTGCTCCTCGATCGACAGCGTCCAGGTATGCAGGAACGGCTTCTCGTCGGCGTTGAGGTCGAAATAGCCCTGCCGCGTGTAGAACAGAAAATTCGACAGCATCAGCGGCGAGATCGCCGCCTGGCGCATGTATTCGAGATAGACAGCCGGCGCAGGCAGCACGAACGGCGCCACCGCCAAAGTGGCAAGCAGCACGACGATAAACGGGGGCAGGATGCGCAACGCGCGGCGCGAGTAGAACCCGACGATGGAGAAGCGGTTGGCTTCAAGGGCATCCTTGATCTGGTTGATGATCAGGAACCCCGAGATGACGAAAAACACGTCGACGCCGACGTAGCCGCCGGGAAATCCCGCCAGGCCGACGTGGAAGCCCACCACCGCCAGAATGGAAACCGCCCGCAGGCCGTCGACGAACGCCAGGTAGGCGTGCTGATCCGGCTCAAGACGCGTGGCCTGAGGTGGACTGCCGGGAATGTTCTGCAACATCGTTGATCGCGACTTATTGCGGCTGGATGCCGGCTTCTTGCACGACTCGCGCCCATTTGACGATCTCGGCCGCGAGGAATTTTTCCATTTCCGCCGGCGTGCTGGTCAACGGCTCGATGGCATGCGCCTCGAGCTTGTCGCGGACGTCGTCGCGCCTGAGATACGCGGTCAGCATCGCGTTGAGCTTGTCCACGATCGGCGGCGGCGTCCCGGCCCGCACCACCACCGAGAACCAGCCGGTCGCCGCATAGCCCGGCAACCCGGCCTCCGCGACGGTCGGGATGTTCGGCGCGGCCTTGACCCGCGCCGGCGCGGTCACGCCGAACGCCTTCACCTTGCCGGCCCTGATCTGCGGCAGCGCGACCGCAAGATCGACCATCATCATCGGGACCTGGCCGGCGATCACGTCGGTCAGCGCGGGGCCGCTGCCGCGATAAGGTACGTGCTGGGCGGTCGCGCCGATCGAACGCAGGAACATTTCCATGAACAGATGGTGCGGCGTCGACGCGCCCGAGGTCGCGTAGCTCATCTGTCCGTTCTTGCCCTTGATGAGCGCAATCAGGTCCGCAAGCTTGTCCACGCCAAGCGACGCATTGGCCACCAGCGCGAATTGCGCCGACCCGACGAGTCCGACCGGCGCGAAATCCTTCACCGTGTCGTAGGGCAGCGTCTTGAACACGCTCGGGCCGATCGCCAGCGTGGTGATCGGCGCCAGCAGCAGCGTGTAGCCATCGGGCGCCGATTTCGCAGCGGCTCCCGCGGCGAGCTGGGTGCCGGCTCCGGGGCGATTCTCGACGATCACCGGCCGCTTGAGCTTGTCCTGCAGCTCCTGCGCCAGCATGCGCGTCAGGATGTCGGTGCCGCCGCCGGCCGGGAACGGACAGAGAAAGGTGATCGTCCGCGACGGGTAATCATCCGATTGGGCTTGCGCCCCGGCGTTGCCGCAGACCGCCATCGACAAGGCCAGTCCCAGACTCGCGATTGCCCGCTGCATAGATCGGCCTCCCGGCGTGGTCTGACCCATGCGATGCTAGGTCAGGGCACCGGAAAATCATAGACGGACGGGCGCCTGCCGCCAGTTGCGCGCGCATGGGCGCGGCGATAAAAGCAGGCCCGGCGGACAGCGGGAATTTTCAAACGCAACACGCTTCGCTTCGCCGAAAATCATAGAATTGAGAATTTCCAGACCATGCCGCCGGTGCCGACGCCTCACGCCGCGAAGAAGCCGCCCTTGACGCGCCGTGCGTTGAACGCCGTGCTGCTGACGCTCTATCTCGCCGCGATCTATTTCGCCTGCGACTTCGCCTACACGAAATTCCTCTACGAGAAGGACCGCTCGGGCCGTATCTCGCACGACGACTACCATCACGGCCTGATGGCCAACTTCGAGGGCTACGAGACGTGGGGCCGGCTGCGCGGCAAGCTCACCACCAACAGCCTCGGCTTCAAGGACGGCAAGATCCGGGACGTCCCGGCCGTGGGGCACACAAAGCGGGTTCTTCTGATCGGCGATTCGTTCACCGAGGGCGTCGGGCTGGAGTTCGAGCAGACGTTCGCCGGCATGCTGTATCTGGCCGGACAAAAGCGTGCCGAGAAAATCGAGTTCCTCAACGCTGGCGTGATCTCCTATTCCCCCACCATCTACTACAAGAAGATCAAGTATCTGCTCGACGCGGGCCTCAAGTTCGACGAGGTCGTGGTGTTGTCGGACCTGTCCGACGTGCAGGACGAGGCGATCGCCTATTTCTGCATCGACGAGCTTGCGGAATTCCGGCGGTATTGCACCGAGCCTCCCTACAGCTCGACCGCCAAACCCACGCTCACCCCGGTCCCCGGCCGCCACGCGCTGCCGAAAGCCGATCCGAAGTTCAAGGACAACTTCGCCATGACGGACCGGCTGCTGCAGATGTTCTGGCATGAGGTCGACACGCGCACGGGCAGCGGCCGACGGTTCGCCGACCGGCTGCACATGACGGAGCGCGCCGGCTGGACCATGAGCTCGATCGACGTGGACAAGGCTTATCAGCCGCTCGGCGTGGACGGCGGCATCAGACGCTCCGTCATGCATATGGAGGCGCTGGCGGAGCTGCTGCGCCCGCGAGGCATCGGCCTCACAGTTGCCGTCTACCCATGGCCTTTCCAGCTATTCTACAACGACCGCAAGAGCCGTCAGGTCGAAATCTGGCGCACGTTCTGCGAGAAACATTGCACCCGCTTCATCGACCTGTTTCCGGTCGTGTTCGCGGAGCGGGACGCCCGGCGCAATTGGTACGAGGAAATGTTCATTCCCGGCGACATCCACTATTCGCCGGAAGGCAACCGCGTGCTGTATCAGGCGATTGCAAAAGAGCTGATGTAGATTATCGATCCGTCATCCTGAGGTGCGCGCTTGTGCACGCCTCGAAGGATGGACGGCACGGCTGCTGCAACATCATGGCCGATTCATCCTTCGAGGCTTGGCCTTCGGCCCGAGCACCTCAGGATGACGGGTCGCTACGCCGCGATCTTGACGTACTCGAAGTCGCCGGGCCGGTTGTCGATGCCGACCTTGGGCGGCGAGATCCACGACGCGAACTTGCCCGGCTCGACCACCGGCTGCATCAATGACGTAATGAAGTCGCCGTCGGCGGCCGACGGCAGATACTTGTCGCGGTCGCGCTTCCAAGTCACGGCATCGAGCAGCACGCCGGACGGCGTCGCCTCGATGTCCTTGAACTCGCCGATCTGACGGTGGAACGCGACGTGCGGCAGCGCGAGGCGAAACTTGACGCCCGTCCGCTCGATGATCTTGTTGAAGCGCTCGATGCCCTTGGCGCAATCGCGCGTGTAGTCGTCGCGCAGCCGCATGTTGAGCGCGGTGAGCGCCGGCTCGTCGACGTTCTTGATCTCGCTGCCCACCATCTTGAGCACCGGATAGATCGAACTTTCCAGCCGGTGATCGTCGTCGATCGCGGCCTCGCGGAAGCGGCCCTTGATGCCGGCGTTGTAGGCGTTCGCTGCGTTGGTCGAGACCTCGGAGCCAAAGAGATCGAGGGAAAGCGAATAATGCAGGTTGAGCTTCTTCTGGATGGTCGGCAGGTCGATCACGCCAAGCGCACGCACCTTGGCGATGCCGTTGGTGTCCTCGATGCCGGCCTGCTTCATCGCCTCGCAGGTGCGCTGCACCGTGCGGCCGATGCCGGTCTCGCCGACGAACATGTGATGCGCTTCCTCCGTGAGCATGAAGCGGCAGGTGCGCGACAACGGATCGAAGCCCGACTGCGCGAGGCTTTCCAGCTGCATCTTACCGTCGCGGTCGGTGAAGAAGGTGAACATGAACAGCGACAGCCAGTCCGGCGTCGCCTCGTTGAAGGCGCCGAGCATGCGCGGCGAATCCTCGCTGCCGGAGCGGCGGCGCAGCAACTCGTCCGCCTCCTCGCGGCCGTCGCGGCCG
>Ga0190270_10000527_pt1 | contig 16582 bp, 18 predicted proteins | sample Popmic320T_FD_133748 | JGI IMG/M metagenome (GOLD analysis project Ga0190270, IMG submission 133748) | Populus adjacent soil microbial communities from riparian zone of Weber River, Utah, USA - 320 T | ecosystem: Environmental > Terrestrial > Soil > Riparian zone | place: USA: Utah | collected...
GGATCTCCAATCCCTCCTACACCTAGATCGGCTCCCCGTAGCTGCAGGATCGTGGGCCGTGGCGCGGTTCGAGGGTCCAGCTTGCTTGCCCCAGCAAAAGTGGGGTGGTTCCGAGCTGTGGTGGGCCTACCTGGACTTGAACCAGGGACCTCTTCCTTATCAGAGCTGTTAGGCGCTGACGACTGATCCGAGTAAGAAGGGCGAGGTTGAGCAGACCTGCAGGTTCGTGCCGCCTCGTGTCGTCCAGTGGCGAGGTGCATCGCAGGCTGCTGGTGCTTTTCTGATGCCTTCGTGGCCCTCACCATTCGTGACACGTCCTAGGGTGGTGCACCGATGGATCTGGGGCTGCGGAGGTGAGGAGTGGCCGGTACGGCGGCTGACAGGCGCGAGGAACGTGACCGCGAAATCGTGCGCCTTTATGGGGAGGGCATCCCCAGTACTGAGCTGGCCAAGCGTTACGACGTCTCGCGGCAGCGCATCCACATGATCCTTAAGTCGAGGGGGCTGTCGTGGCCGCCGAAGCACGGCCCATACGCGCTAAGCGACGCGCGGATGAGCACGAGGAGAACATCCGCGCCTTCCTAGATCAGCATGGTGAGACCTTGCACACGCTCGCTGAGGCTGGCGCCTCACGGGTGGAAGTTGAGGAGAAGTTCGCCATCCTCGAGCCCAGCGTTTCCGCCGACGTGCTCCGCGGTGCGCTCAGGGAATCCGGCACGCTCTTCGCCGACAGGCGCCTGACCCTCCGCTTCATCTGTACCTGGCTCTCGAGCGAGGACGCCGCGCGACTTGCCTCATTGTCAGAGTCCGTGATTGAAGCATGGCGTGCCATGCTTGCTGGCGAGGCTGTCCAAAGCCGCTAGCAAGCCCGCATCCGTAGCCGATCGTAGGTTGTAGTGGAGCGGGTCAGGGGGCGGGCTTGCCCGATCATGCAGTGGCAACGACGGCGCCTTGGGGGCGGTGGCCTACCTGGGCTTGTACCAGGACCTCTTCCTTATCAGGGACCTACCTGGCACTGCCAGATATTGTCCAGAGCCGCCGAACCGGGGTGTCGGGGTGCCTGGACGTGCGCCGTTGTGCCACTCCGTAGACCGGCAGTTAGCCCGGCGCGCTGGGCGGTCGTCTGGGGGCATGGCTGGATGGTCCTCGGTTGGTGGGTTGGGAGTCGTCGGGCCATGGGGTCGATTTCGTGGATGATCCGGTCGGGCGAGTGGCCGGGCCGATTGTCGATGCGGAGCATGAACCGGTTGCCGTAGCCGAGGACTCGGGTGGGTGACTGGTAGGGCTCACGGATGAGGCGTTGTCGTGTCGCAGCTGTCGGGCGGGGCCGCTGCATCTCTCGAGTCTGCGGCGTGGGAACACGTCTACAGTGGTGGTGTGGCCGACGAACGCGCCGCCGAGGTCCGCCGCCAGGTCGTAGCCGAATTGCTAGAGCTCGCCCGACGCCACGCCGCCGAGCACGCGGAGCGGTACCAGAAAGCGGTCGAGCAAGGCCAAGAGGACATGGCCCAGCGTGCGTACGCGAGTCAAAACGCGTGGATGGAAGTGGCACGGGTGCTGCGGGTCGGGTGGCTCGATTAAGCACCAGCCGTGCATGAGACAGCCTCCGGTGTCGGGACTTGCCCGGGTGCCGGCGCTCCGCGTGGCCACTGAATAAGAGGTTAGGTTGCGGGGCGCCGATCCTCTGGGCTGTGCGTCCGCGCGGTCGTCACATCAGGGAGGTGCGGCCTCTCCTGAACTCATTGTCGGATTGCGATCCCGCGGCGTTCACGGCCGTGTTCTGGCCGGGTATCAGTTGCCCGCGGGGTTCGGTCCCGGTTGATCTCGTCATACGGGGAGGGGTCTGCCGGGGAGCAGGAGCTGCAGGTTGACGGCTACATCGGTCTGATTGTCGCCCCATGAGGCGTCGACATGCCAGCTGGAGATACCCATCGTCAACACGGCGTTCAACGCGTCTCGCAGCTCGGTCGCTTCAGCTTCCGACATCGCCACCGAGGCCTCCACTTTGGAGACGCTTTGGCCTGGTGGCATGACGATCCGCATGGTTGATCACTCCCTGCCCGGCGGTTTCCGCGCGCGGGTCGTGCACGGTTCGTGGTGGGTTAAGGCCAGTTTTGCACACCGTGCCACGGACCGGGCGCCGGTTGATCGACAGGTTTGGAAACGATCCGCGGGGTACGCGCACCCCCATGGCGGATGAGACTGCCGGCAGGTCGCGGCATCGTACGCCGCGCCGATCCCTCGAACGGCCGGCTGACCGGGCCGACGCCGTTGAGATGCTGCTGGACAAGGGCCTGGTGATCGACGCGGACGTGCGTGTCACGCTCGGCGGGATCGAGGTGATGACCGTCGACGCCCTGTTCTTCGTGGCCAGCCTCGACACCTCCCTGCGCTCCTGGGCAGACCCGAAGCAACGAAGGTTAAGACCAGGAAGTCGATAGCCCAGGCCACGGCGACGACTCCTGATTCACATGCGGCGGGGTGTCGATCGTTGCAGCCGGCGTCCCGTCGATGGCAGGAGCGTGTCACGGCCGATCGGACCCGGAGGTTCGCCTGCGGTTGGTGTCAGCGGTCGGACGTTTGGGTCTTTTGGGTGGGCAGCGGTTGTTCGGAACGCTGTAGTAGATGCTGGCGGATGTGGGACCGGTTGGTCGCGAGTGCCCTGGCAATCCCTTTCTTGCCGGTGCCGTGGAGGTAGCCGATGCACCAGTCCAGTTGTTGCAGTGCGTCCTCCGACGCCCGCCGGTAGCGCTCGACGTATTCATCGAACGCAGGCACCTGTCCGTTTTGACGCGAGTCTACAGATCCGTCTGTCTTCGCCATGATTCCCTCCGCCCGGGTGGGCTAGACATCACCGACGAGCACGTCTGGGCCGCCTGTCTATGCGGCCCTCTCTAGGGAGTGGAGAGTGCAGCGCGGGCCCGACGCACTCATCGTTCTTCGACGCGCGTACCCAATTACTAGCCAGTCATGCCGACAAATTTTGCTGCCGCGTTTCGCAGCCGGGAGCCAGGGGACGCACCCGGCCAAGCCCGACTGATACGGCGTGTTGGGCAAAAAGCACCCACACTCGTTGCCAGATGGCCGACCTGTGCGGCGAAGACCCCGGCTGTGAGAGGCCGGGGTCTTCATGCTCGCGGACCGGCTGAGGACGAAGGGGGCGGCTCGGGTTGGCCTTCGCAGTGGAGGACACCTGGAGGGCCCGAGAACGAAACCGTGCCGGGACTCGAACCCGCACTGCCAGCTTGGGGTCCGCAAGGAGCCAGGGGACTGGTTCTCGCGGACCCATGTCCCGCGTCGTTTATCGCACCAGGCCCAACACGGCTGCGACCGCCACCGCCAAGGCGCGGATCGGCTTTGATAGATGCTCCATCGGGGGTGACTCCCTTGTTCCTGGGGCCGCTTTCTGACCGCAGACCCACGAGGAATAAACCGGCGGTGTACCCCTTCCGGCTGGGGAGGGTATGCGGGCCCTGGCGCGTCGTCTGGCCCGGCCTTGCCAGGCAGGCCCGTTTGTCGCCACGTGGTGGGGTTGGTTGGTGGCGGTCGGTCATCAGGTTCCCCGCCGTGGCGCGGTCTGGCGTCGTGGTCTTGGGAGTCCGGCGCGGCACTGTTAAGGGAGTGTTTGGCGGCCGGATCCGGGTACAGGCCCCTGACGGGTGCGAAGAAGGGATCGTCGAAGGGCCCGCGCGAGCGGTCAATTCTTCATTCCGGTAGGTGATGCGGCGTCCAGACAGCAGCGGCGCCGGTGGTAACGAGTGAAGAAGTGAAGGATCCCATGACTGTCGCAACGCACAGCACGAGCGGCTATCTCGACCGCCCATCTCCGAGCAGCCTGGCCGACGTGATCGACACCATCCTCGACAAGGGTTTGGTGATCGACATCTACGTCCGGGTGTCACTGGTTGGCATTGAGCTGCTCACGATCGACGCTCGGATCGTCGTGGCCAGCGTCGACACCTACCTGAGGTTCGCCGAGGCGGTGAATCGGCTCGACCTCACCGAGACCCAGGTCAGTGGTATTCCAGAACTCATGGAGGACCTCACCGAGTCGGATCAGGAGGGCAAGGGCAGGGGAGCGATCGAGGCCGCCACGGAGAAGGTCTCCGAGTTCCTGGGCGGCGACGAAGACGAGCAGGAAGCGGAGACGGGGCGCGGCCGATCCACCAAGAAGAAGACTGCCGCCACGGCCAAGAAGTCCAGCCGAACCCGGAAGAGCTCCAGGAGTTAGGCAACACCGGCCGTCATGGTTCCCGGCCACACATGGCTCCGCACCGAGACGGAGCTGCGTCCGGTGCTCACACGCGGAGCCCGAAGCGATGGACATTGTGTTCAAACCCAAGACCAAGACCGACGCGGTAGACCGGCAGGCCAAACGTGGGTAGGCCTACCTGGACTTGAACCAGGGACCTCTTCCTTATCAGACCTGTCCGGCGCTACCGACGGGGTCCAGCTAGGTCGGCCGAGACCGGGCCACCTGCGTTTTCATACCGTCCGATGCCATCCTGTACTGACCCGCGTCGACTGCTTCTGATGAGTTTCTGGTGAGACGCGGCTCCGTTGTCGCCGGCTCGCGACGATGCGCCGCACGTACATCTGCTGATCGCGATGTAGCTCGATCAGCACGGCTCGCGGGGTCAAGAACAGCGCCGATGGGAGTAGTGTTAGGTGCGACTGGAGGTTCAGCCAGTAGCTTCCGGTGATTACTGAGGCCAGCGGTGCCGCGAGGCCGGCCGGGACGTCTCCCAACGAGACGAGGCCCTCCGTGGCGCCCGATTTGAATCCGCGTGAGTTCGCCGAGCTTGCGTCGGCGCTGCGGACCGCGCCGACACCGGATCGCACGGCCGAACAGGTGATCGGCTACGCCGTCCAACAGCTGGAGGCCGATCACGCCGGCATCACACTGCTCCGCCGCGGTGGCCGGTTGGAAACAATCGCCGCCACCGATCCACTGGTCATGAAGCTTGATGCGCTGCAGTACGAGCTCGGCGAAGGCATCAGCCGAGACAACTCCTGGCATGGCGAGGCGTTGCTTGCGGTCGATCTTGCCGCCGATCTCCGGTGGCCACACTGGGCACCCAAGGCCGTGGACCTGGGTGTGGCGAGCCTGCTCGCGATCGAGTTCACCACCCGCGACGACCGCCGCGCCGGCTCGATCAACCTGTACTGGCACCGACCGAGAGCATTTCAGGCCGATGACACCGCGTTCGCCTACATCTTCGCCCGCCACACCGCCGTGGCCTTGGAAGCCTCGTTGGAAATCCACGGACTTAACGTGGCGCTCGATGGCCGCAAGCTGATCGGCCAGGCCCAAGGCATTCTCATGGAGCGCCACGGCCTTGACGAGAAGCAGGCCTTCGAAGTGCTGCGACGCTACTCCCAAGACCACAACCTCAAACTCCGCCAGGTCGCGGAATACCTCGTCTCCACCCGCCGACTCCCCGACCGCGTCGTCGACGCCACAGCCGAAGGTGTCACCGGCCGGCTGGATGGAGCCCACCTCGCCGAAAAGGACCTCGGATCGACTCCCATAGATCCAGCCGGAGTCTGAGGGAATCGAGGACATCGCGACTCGCCGCTGCCGGCACACGGCTGGTGCTGGCCGATGCTGGAAGGGCGTGTAGGCGAACTCCCGCCACCTGGGGTTGACGAGAGGATGCAGGGACGAGAGTCCTCGTAATGCGCGGATCGTCTGGTTCGACGCCGTGCGAACCCACACTGTCAGCTTGGGAATTGGGCCAAGGATGCGCCTATGTCGCGTGTCCCGCCTGCCCGACCGGCCAGTCACGGCCTGGAGTGACCCGGTTGTGACGGTGTTAATGGCCCGCTAATGGCCCGCGACCGCTACCGTCGGCTGCGTGAGTCAAAGTGCTGCGCAAGCCGCTGCCTTCTTCGCGGAAGTCGTTAGTTCTGAGGCGGTTTGGGCTGTGCGGGATGCCGATGGGTTCCCTGCGCCGGTCAACTCCGACGGACAGCGAGCCATGCCCTTCTGGTCGAGTGAGGCACAGGCTCGCCGAATCGTCAGGTCGGTGCAGGCGTTCGCTGGCTTCGAGGTGGAGTCGATCGACCTAGCCGCTTGGCGCGACCGGTGGCTGCCCGGCCTTCAGCGTGACGGCATCCTCGTTGGCCTGAACTGGACTGGTGAGCGTGCAACGGGTTTCGATCTGGAGCCTACGACCGCACTGGCACGGCTGACGGCCGCCACATGTTCCGCGTCCTCCTAATAGTCGACCCCCTCCATGCCATGGCCGTCCGCTGCTGTCGATCCGTGTCGGCCTGTGGCCGAGCTGTCTGTCTCACGCGTGGCGAGTGTCGATCGTTGCGACCTGTCAACTCACGGTGTCAGGAGCGTCGCCGACTTTCTGCCGACGATCGCCCTCCACCGCTGACCATCGACACATCCGCGCTTGCCGATCCAGGCCAGGACTACAGGGTCTCTGGAAGTCCGAGCGGCCGCGCGGCATCTCGGCGAACGGCATCGGGGATTGCGAGACTAGCTGCGTGTTCGCCGTCATCGTGACTGGTCCACCGGGGTCGGGCAAGACGGTGACGTTGACCGCGTTGAGCGGCGCACTGGTCAAGGACCGCGTGGCCCATGCAGCCGTCGACGTCGACGAGGTCGCGTGGGCATACCCGTACCCCGCTCTCGCTCAGCGCTGCGAGCATCTCCGTGTCTGGTGCGCCGCTCACCGAAGAGCCGGCTGCGAGACACTGCTCGTAGCCGAGGTGATCGAGTCAGCCGCCATCTGGACGACGTTCTCGCTGCGCTCGGCGCTCACGATCACCTCCTTGTGCGATTGGACGCCGCACTGGAAACATTGCGCCAGCGCATCATTGCGCGTGAGCCTCCCGCATGGGTCGGACTCGAGGACCTGCTGGACGAGACACCAAAGCTTCAGGTCGAGCTGATCAGGCTGGACGGAGTGCACACCGTCGTCGACAGCAAGGACTTGAACTTGACTCAGATCGTCGCTCAGATTCGCTCGGCCCGTCCCGACATGCTCGCGTAGTGCATCACATGAAGCCCCTCGTCCGGCCACACCTGGCCCTGCACCCCGTAGCTGCCGATCGTAGGCCGCAGCGGAGTGGGTCCAGGGTCGGCTTGCCCGATCACGTAGTGACGCGACGTAGGAGCGCCCTGGACGCGCGAAGTGGAGGCCGAAGACTGGTGCGAAGGGGTGCGGGGCCCCGCCACAGGTCGTCGCCTGACATGCGCGAGCGGCGTGCCGGATGGCGCTCAGGTGTGTTGCGTCCCTCATCGTGGGCGGGGCGGCGCGAGCGAGGACGGCGGCCGGAGGCATGTCGCCCGCAGCGAGCAGGCCGACCGCCCGGCGCGCCCGAAGGGCGCGCCGTTGACATCATTAGAGAATGGCTCGGCAGGGCGGCGTACGGCGCGCGTGGCATGGTTCGTGGCATGAACTGGTGGTAATCGGGGGTGCTGGACGCTTTCGGTGGGGGCCGTCACCGAACTCCTGACGCCTGAAGACAATCAGAGTCAACGGTGAGCATCCTCCTTGTAATCGGAACGTTCTCGGTTCGATCCCGAGCGTCGGCTCTCTGACCTGCGGAAACATTGATTTCAGCCGACTCGGCAATCCGCTCGTGGTGCGAAAGTGTTGTGAGCCATCGTGTGTAGCGGCGACGGCGCAAGAAGTCCGCTGCGCACCGAGGAGCTGCCCTCGGTCCGGCTGCGGATTCTCGGTGTCGCGGCCCAGTTGACGACTAGACCACAAGTCGTTTCGTCGCGCCCTCCGTGGCTCGTGGCGAGAACCGCGTTCAATGGATCTCAAGCACAATTGGCGACCTGTCGAGCGTTCTGACCGTGCACCTGGGAGCGGCGGGCCGACTTATACGAAGATTTCCTCTACCGCGCCTGTTGCCCGATATGCCGCGGCGCCGCAGGTTTCATCGCGTTGACGTTCGATGGCCTTGTGGCTGGAGCCGCTTCGAGAAGTACTGGAGCGCCTCTTTTGTCTTGGTCTGCTGCTCGCCGGTGAGGTCGATGCCGTGCTGGGTGAGGAATGCTCCGGTTTCGGTCGCGACCTGGAACGTCTCCGACGGCGCGCATTTCGTGGACAGTTCGAGGATCATCGAGTTGTCTGGGTAGAGCCACAGCTCGGCGACGAGTCTGCGAGCGTAGCCTTTCGGGGCGAACTTCAACTTGAGGACCGAGATCGGGCCGAGGATCGCCAGGTCGTCCAGCTCCAACCCGTCCGGCGCGTGCGCCGCATACAAAGCCCGTTGCTTCTTCGAGAAAAGCTTGTGGATCGGGAGCTTCCCGAACACCACATCCCTGACCGCAGGCGTTTTCAGTGCCCGCTTCATGGATCCCGAGCAGACGAACCCACCCGGCATCACGTCAACTTCGACGCCGAAGTTGGGCGCGAGGCGTAGCGCGGGCGGGAGCTCGTCCGGAACCACGGGGCGTAGGTTGACGACGGTGTCGTCGCCTTTGCGCTGAACCCGGCGAGCGCGAACGACGATCCCGGCCTTGTTCAGTGTCAGGTCCGGAGTGTCGAAGAAGTAGACCTGTCGAATCTGGGCGTCGAGGGGGTCCACCCCGAGCTCAGCGGCCCCCTGGCTGCGATCTGACACCGGCACGGTCAACTTCAGCTCGACACTGTCGGCGCCCTTCGTCAGCGCGAGCAGGTCGGCACGGTCCTGATCGGTAAGGGTACGTGCCTTCGTTGCGGGGGACATGATTGCTCTTTCCTCGCTGGGTGGGTGTGACGGGGTTGGGGGCGCCTTGGCCAACCGGTTGGAACCGGTCGGCCGGTCCCCGTCACGCAGGTGCCGGCATTCCGCGGGTGCGATCGCCAACGAGGTAGGCGACGACGAGCGCCGCGGGGAAGAAGAACAGGCTGAAGATGAAGTAGCCGACGAAACTATGCCCTTTTCGGGCGGCCACGCGAGCGCGCCAGAAGGCGATCGCGATCCAGATAAATACCATCAATATCCACCAAATGAACTCCATGGGGGGCGACCTCTCCGCGCTTCAACGAAGCGATCATGCTTGCTGTGCAGCGGTCCCTCCGTACCAACATTGCGTCCGCTGGCAACCGCCGATCTAGTTCCACACTCCCCAAACTCGGCGCGCTGGGCATCATCCGAACCGGGTAGTTCGGTTGACCGCGCCTAGATGAGGCCGAGCTCTCGAGCACGATTGACGGCTTCGCGCCGATTCGTCACCGCGAGCTTGCGGTAGACCGACCGTGCATGCGCCTTCACCGTGTTGACCGAGACGAAGAGTTCGGCGGCGATCTCGTCATTCGTCTGCATCGTGGCTATGTGGCTCAGCACGATCTGCTCACGATCGGTGAGTGGCTGGCTGAGCGGCGTGACTTCGGGCGGGGGGACTGTCTTGGCTACCACAGCTAACACCTCGTCCGCGAAGGGGGTCTGAGAGCTGACTCGCCGCCGATGACGCAGGAGACCCTGCAGCCGCGGATTGATGAACGAGACGAACGGTCGGCGGATGCCCTCGGGTTCAGCGTTGATAAGCGCTTGCTCCAACGCCTCAAGCGCACGGTGATCGTCGCGCTCATGATCGGCCACCAGGGCCGTCACAAGCCAAGCTTCGACGGTCGCGACCGGGTTCTTCGAACCTCCCGTCACGAAAGCTGCCATCTCCTCGGCCTGCTTTAACTCTCCCAACCCAAGCCTCGCGCGAGCGGCGCACACGATCATCTCCGACTCGAGCCCGCCGTCTCCTCGCATCAACGGGACGAGACGCTCGATAGCCGCCGCCGGGAGGCCGCTAGCCAGGTCGATCTCGGCCTCGACGATGGCAATCATCTGGGTCAGCAGACGCGGACTCGCGGGTCTAACGTTCTCGGCCTGCATCGCGTCGAGCGCTGCCTTCGCCTGTTTCAGCTGTCCATCGGCGAGGTAGTGCCTTGCCTGGATGGCCTGGAGCGCAAGGTAGGGGAGACGTTCAGGGTCGTTGCGCTGCGCGGCCAAACCTGCGTCGAGCAGACGTTGTGACTCCCTCATGTGATAGCGCTCGAGCTCCACTTGCGCATAGGCCAGGTAGCCCCCGATGGATTGGGCCAGTTCCGTCCAGCCTCGATGCTCGGCGATCTCGATCGCGTCGCCGGCGGTCCCAGATGCGGCGCGAAGGTTCCCCCGGCCGACCTCGACCAGGGCGAGGTAGCCGAGCGTATTGACCAGCACGAGATCGGCATCCGTCTCGGCGGAGAAGGTCGCCGCCGCCAGCAGGCGCTGCTCGGCTTCGTCGCGTCGACCCGACCACAGCAACCCCACTCCAAGGTTGCTCAGCGCAGGTGCCTCCCACTGCACAGCCGCTGGCGACCCCTCGAGTGTTGGATCCTTCAGGAGATCCAGCAGCGTTTCCGTTGCTGCGATGATGGCCGGGATGTCACCGCCGATCCGGGCTTGCACGAGGTCCGCCACACAGAGGAAAACCTCGATCGCCGCTGTGGGCTGGGCCGGGTCACGCCGGGCGAGCATTGTCCGGGCATTCGTCACATGATTGGCGAACCCCGCGTAGTCGCGGACGAGGAAGCACCGGACGGCTCCGCAGATCCGCAGCTCCGCGCTGGAGCGCAATTCATGGGTGGGTATCTCGGCCAAGAGTCCGGCGAATGTCTGCCGGTCCGCAGAGACGGCGCGGGCTGCAGCGATCGTGACCATGAAGTCGCCGACCAGCTGCCAGTCGCGGGCATGGATCGCGTGCCGCACTGCCTCCACAGGCTCGTTCCGTTCGGCGAACCAGATGGCTGCGCTGCGGTGCAGGCGCTCGGGAAGGTCGGGGTGGTCGAGGTGCAGCCGGTGCCGCAGCAGGTCGCGCATCAGCGGGTGATAACGGAACCAGCGGCGTCCAGGGGCCAGGGCGACCACGAAGGCGTTGGCTCGCTCCAAGTTCTCCAGTGCGCGCTGGCTACCAGGTGCCTCGCACAGCAGGTCGGCAAGATCGGCGCAAACCCGGTCGACGACCGAGGTACGGAGGAGGAACTGGCGGCGATGTTCGGGCAGGTCGTTGAGAACCTCTTCGAGGAGATACTCGGCGACGCTGCCCTCGTTACCGGCGAATTCGTCGATGCGCGCGGCTTGGCGGGGACCTCTGGCGAACAGTGCCGCCAGGCGCAGACCTGCCGCCCAACCCTCCGTCCGATCGAGCACTCGCCGGCTCAGCACTGGCGGCAGATCGACCCCGGCGCCGTGCAACAGCTCGACGGCCTCCGCCTCGGTGAACATCAAATCGGCCGCGCGGATGTCGGTGAGCTGGTCATCGACGTGCAGCCGGTGAAGGTCCAGGCGAGGGTCACTCCGGGTCAGTAGCACCAGCGCGAGTGGTGTCCGATGACGGAGCAGATCGGTCACGCCACGTAGGACGTCGGGGTCACGGATCTCGCCGAAGTCGTCCAGCACGAGTGTGATGGGGTGGCCCAGGTCGGCGATTCCTGCGCCGATGCGCCGCAGCAGGTCCGGACTCATCGGGTGTCGCACCGTCAGGCCGCTGAGCGAGCTTGGCAGGTCTCCGCTGGCGCGCATCGCCGCCAACAGGTACGACCAGAACACAGTCGGGTCGTTGTCGTGGCGATCGAGCGAGATCCAGGCCAGGTGCGCCGAGTCAGGCTGTGATGCCGCCCAGCTGGCCGCCAACATGGTTTTCCCCCAGCCCGGTCCTGCGCTGATCAACGTGACCCGTCCCTTGACTCCGTCGCTGATCCGGTCCATCAACCGCCGGCGAACGACCAGGCCGGGTGGGAGCTGGGGTATGGCCAGTTTGGCCGCGAGCAGGTCGGAGACCGGGCGTTTCGTCGTTGCGCCGGGCACACGCTGGGCAGGGATCGCCGTTTCGTGCGGCGCCGCCCGTGCGGTGTCTTGTTGTGCCGACTGTTGTGTAGTGCCGGCAGGGTGTGGATCGGGCATGGCACACATGGCACACCCGCCTCATCTCGAATCCTCTTTCTCGATGAGGTTAGAAACGAGCACGGTCCCCCGTCGAGGGTCAGAAGACCCCGCAATGGAGGCCACAAGGAGTGGAGAATTCCGAGACTTCATGCGTTCTAAATGCATTGCCGTATGTGTCGCCGTTTTCGGATCGAAAGAGTGTTCTTCACGACACCATAGGGCGTCGCGGCTGCTCGTACGGCGCCAAAGCCCGGAGGCCATTTGTCTAGATCACGCAATCACGCAATCACGCAATCACGCAATCACGAGGAGCATAGGCCCGGCCGGCGGCAGTCTGCTGATTACCCGCCGCGGATGAGGCGGTTGCCAGGAAGCAGGTGCAACGGTGAACGAGACCCTTCCACAGGCAGAGGTGACCGCGATGACCACTTGGGTGTACGAGGTGCATGTCGTCGGTCGGCTGAGTGACGGTGTACTGACACAGATACACGATCAGGTTGGGGAGGTCTCCACCACAACGGAGCCCGTCTGCACCCTGATCAGGGGCAGCGTTCCGGACCAGTCGGCCTTGGTAGGGCTGCTGGATCAGCTGCATGCCCTCGGCCTCAAGGTCCTTGAACTCCGCCGTCTGGTTGATCCGGAGACTGAGCCCGATGGGGAGATCGTCCGGTTCCCCGGGCCCGGATCCGACAGGCTCGTGACATGAGGTACGAGGTTCGCATCGCCGACCGGATCGGCCCTGTCGTGACGTCGGCCATCCGGCCGACTTGGGTGGCCTCGCGTCCACAGCGGACCAGACTGACAATTGCGTGCCAGGAACCCCTCGCCGTTGCAACGCTGCTGCAACGACTGGACCAGATGAACGTCGAAGTCGAGTCGATGCGTTGTCGTCAGATCGAGCCGGGGTGAACCAGAGTGGCTTCGTGCAGCTGAGTCAAAACAGGCTCAGTCGCAACGTCTTAGTTGCTCGACTTCCCACTCACGTAGTGGATCGAATGGAAGCGGGAGTTCGAAGCGGGGAACGCTCCAGTCTGCTCTCGCGAGGAGCACGGGCGATGACCGAGCACCCTCCTCCGGATGCGGCGAGCCGTACCAAGGATGACCTAGCCTGCAGGAGACCGCGATGGCGGATTGTAGGTACGGAGGGACGTGTCAATGGGAGAGGTCATGGGCGATCGTTTGCCGCTGGCCGTGGCCGTGGCGGCCAGCCCCATTCCGGTGATCGCGACGATCCTGATGTTGCTGCCCCACCGGGCGACCAACACCGGAGTCGGCTTCCTGATCGGTTGGGTCGCAGGCATCGGCGGGGCGACGACACTCTTCACGGTCATCGCCGTCCATGCCGGACTTGAGGCGAGTTCGGGTGGATCTTCCGCGGTAAGCGCATGGATCACGCTCGTCCTCGGCGTGATGGTGCTGCTCGTCGCTGTTCGCCAATGGCGACGTCGGCCGAGGTCGCGTGAAGAGGCGACGCTGCCGAAGTGGATGGCGACGATCGACACGTTCTCCTTCTACAAGGCTGCGGGTCTCGGCGTCGTATTGTCGGCTCTGAATCCTAAGAACGTGGCAATTTGTGCCGCAGCCGGTGTGGCCATCGGCGAGTCGGCGAGCGCTGCCCGCGACCGGTTCGTCGCTGTCGTCGCGTTCACCGTGATCGGCGCCAGCACCGTCGCAGGCCCAGTGATCGCCTATCTGGTGGCCAGGGACCGCCTGCGCGTTCCGCTCGCAGGGCTGCGAGCATGGCTGGATCTCAACAGCGCGCCGGTGGTGAGCGCGCTTCTCGGTGCGATCGGCATCTTGTTGCTCGCGAGCGGACTCGCCGGTCTGTGACGTTGGCCGGCCATCCTGGCCGCCACGAGACCGCCGCTATTCACGCCGCGGAGAATCCGGCATCGGCTCACTGAAAATCGGCCGCGATCGACCGACCCCGAGTCCCAATTATCCAAAGGGGGTGATGCCGCCCGGCGCGGCGACGGCCAGGGTAGGGACGAACCGCGGTCGGCGCGGAGCTGGCCGGTACCAGGAAGGCGGCGAGGGCGTTGAGTGAACCGGATCGTACGCGTCTTCCGATCAGGCGTGAGTCGTTTTCGGGGTTGGTGAACCGGACGTTGGCCGGGTCCGAACCGGATTGGAACTTGATCGGTCACCCGACCCCGCCCGACGGTGCGCCAAATGTCCTGCTCGTGCTGATCGACGACGCAGGGTTCGGCAATCCGAGCACCTTCGGTGGTCCGATCCAGACGCCCAACTTCACGCGAATGGCGGCGGGCGGGCTGCGCTACAACCGGATGCATGTCACCGCCCTCTGCTCGCCGACCAGAGCGGCCCTGTTGACGGGGAGGAACAGCCACGCGGTCGGGTTCGGCTCGGTCGGCGAGTTCGCCGGCGGCTTCCCCGGCTACTCGGCCACGTTGCCTCGAGACTGCGCGACGCTTCCCCGGATTCTGCGGGACAACGGCTACAGCACGGCCGCCTTCGGCAAATGGCATCTGACTCCGGACGGGCAACAGGGCCCAGCTGGTCCGTTTGACCGGTGGCCGAACGGGTGGGGGTTCGACTACTTCTACGGCTTCCTCGGCGGCGGTTCCAGCCAGTGGGACCCGTGCCTGACCGAGAATCAGAAGATCATCGGCACGTCGGCGGAGTACTACGATGAGGAGAACCCGTACTACTTCCCGGACGCGATGGCGGACAGGACCATCGGGTGGCTGCACGGGATCCGCGCGCAGGATGCCGACAAGCCCTTCTTCGTCTACTTCTCGACGGGCTGTAGCCACGCCCCGCACCATGTCACCAAGGAGTGGGCCGACCGCTACCAGGGCAAGTTCGACCAGGGCTGGGACCGGTTGCGTGAGGAGACCTTCGCCCAACAACAGGAGCTGGGGGTCATCCCGCCAGACGCGGAGTTGACACCACGTGACCCGGCCTTTCCGGCGTGGGAGGACGTGCCGGACAAGCTGAAGTCGTTCTACGCCCACCAGATGGAGGTCTACGCCGGCTACTCCGAGAACGCCGACCACAATGTCGGACGGGTGATCGACGCGATCGACGAGCTGGGCGAGCTCGACAACACGCTGATCATCTGGCTATGGGGGGACAACGGCGCGAGCATGGAGGGAACGATCACCGGATCGTTCAACGAGCTGACGATGCAAAACGGCATCCCGCTCACCGACGAGATGCAGCTGCAGCTGTCCGAGCGATACGGCGGGTCCGACGCGTGGAGCACGTCACGGATGGCTCCGCACTATGGCGCCGCCTGGGCATGGGCGGGGAACACGCCGTTCCAGTGGGGCAAGCAGGTCGGCTCGCACCTCGGCGGGACCCGTAGCCCGATGGTGCTGCACTGGCCGGATCGGGTCAGCGACTCCGGTGGCCTCCGCTCGCAGTTCGCGCACGTCATCGACATCGCGCCGCTGGTCCTCGACGTCGCCGAGATTCCGGTCCCCACGACCGTCGACGGGATCGAACAACAGCCCATGCACGGGACCTCCTTCGCCGCCTCGCTAACCGAAGCGGCAGCGCCGGAGCACCGAACTCAGCAGTACTTCGAGACCATCGGCAACCGGGCGATGTACAAAGACGGCTGGTGGCTGGCGAGGAAGACCGACCGCATCCCGTGGGTGCTCACCCCTGATGCGCTCCGGCCGTACGCGCCGGACGTGTGGGATCCGGACGCCGGTCCAGCCGAGCTGTACTACTTGCCGGACGACTTCACTCAAGCTCAAGATCTGGCTGCCGACAACCCGGACAAGGTTCGCGAGCTCAATGATCTGTTCTGGCGGGAGGCCGAGCGCTACCAGGTGCTGCCGCTGCTCGCGGCACTGTCCACGTTCTTCGGGATGCTGCCGCCGCTGCCGGAGCAGACGACCTTCGAATTCCGGGGCGACGTGGAGAACGTGATGCCCGGGATGATCCCGAGGATCTACAACCATTCGTACGCGATCAGCGCGGACCTCGTCGTGCCAGACGGCGGCGCCGAGGGCGTCATCGTGGCCGAGGCCGACCACCTCGGCGGCTTCACCCTCTATGTCAAGGACGGCAAACTCACCCACACGTACTCGATGATGGGCGTGTTCGTGTTCCAGCAGATCGCCGACGAGTCACTTCCCACCGGCGACGTGACGGTTCGGCTGGAGTTCGAGGCAGACGAGGCCAAGCCAGCGACCGGTGGCGAGGTGACGCTGTTCATCGACGGCCGACCGGTCGGCAAGGGGCGCCTGGACCACACCGTGCCGATCCGGTTCTCCGGATACTCAGGCATGGACATCGGCCGGGACAACGGCGGCGTCGTCGATCTTGGCTACGAGAGCCAGAAGCCGTTCGCGTTCACCGGGACGGTCAAGAAGGTTGTGTTCGACATCAAGCCCCACCTGAGCGACCAGGACGAATTGACCATCCACACTTCCGAGCAGCACGGGCAGGCCGCCCACGGCCTGTCGGCATGACACACCGCCAATTGGAGAACCGTCATGGGAATCGACGACGAGACAACCGATGTGCTCATCGGCGGCTACCTGTCAACCGAGGCGGCGCACGAGGACTATGAGGCGGTGCTGGGTTGTGGCGCACGGCTGTGGGGTGCGGTTGTCGTGAGCAAGGACCTCGAGGGCAACGTCTCGGTGGAACAGACCGACCACATGGTCGAAGAAGGTGCCGCCGGGCTGGCAGCCGTAGGCTTCGCCGTCGGCCTCTTCGCGCCGCC
>Ga0190270_10000528_pt1 | contig 16580 bp, 14 predicted proteins | sample Popmic320T_FD_133748 | JGI IMG/M metagenome (GOLD analysis project Ga0190270, IMG submission 133748) | Populus adjacent soil microbial communities from riparian zone of Weber River, Utah, USA - 320 T | ecosystem: Environmental > Terrestrial > Soil > Riparian zone | place: USA: Utah | collected...
AGTGAACTTCGGCGCTGCCGACTATGTCCGCTGCCGCATCCTGGTTGGAACGACTCAGAAGGACGCTGGGGCGACGCTGTTGGGCAATGCGCAGCCCGGTCCCACCGGCGAGATGGGTCCATCGGTGGCCCAGATTTCTCTGCAGGCCGCGATCACAACGGTGTCGACGAAAGTCCTCAAGCTCGACTGCCAGCACGACTTCCCGACCCCCGGCATCTACGTCGATCCGGGTGCGAGGTTAATGGTCGTCAGAGCGCTGGGACCTATAAGTTGACCGACAGGTGGCGGCCTGGCCGCCACCGTTCTTTTCGGCCCATCACCCGCTCCACTTGTCCTGGTCAACGTCTGTGGGTCGATGGGCTTATTGAGCGACCCGTCGAGCGGCGTGAGCATGCTGCGCATGAAGGCAGCAACCCGGATGCTGAACCTGGCACTGGCCTGCGCCATTCCCGCGCTGGCCGGCGCTGAGGAACCGACCGCGAACAGCGCAGCAGCAACTCCCGCAGAGCAGGCGGTGCCGCAATCCAAGTTCCGCGATCCAGACGACGGCAAGTTCGACATCTCGACGTACCTTGCGACTCCGAAACGCTTTCTCCCCGTGCCCATCGTCATCACCGAACCAGCAATCGGATACGGCGGCGGCATCGCCGGCATGTTCATTCGGCCACGCAAGGAAGCAGGGAGCGAGGGCTTCGCGCGTCCGAATATTTCGATCGCGGGAGGCTTCGCCACCGAAAACGGCACGTGGGGCGCCATTCTCGGCGACTCCAGTCACTGGATGGACGAGCGCCTGCAGACGCTGGCCGCAACCGCCACCGGCGAATTGCACCTCGATTTCTACGGGCTCGGCCAGGCGAGCGACTCCCTCGACGAGGCGGTGAGCTACCAGCTCGATTTCGCAATGTTGCTGCTGCAGGGAAACTGGAAGCTTGATGCAAAGTCTCCGTGGTCCTTCGGCTTGCGCTACGTGTATTCGCAGGTCGAGCCGAAATTGGAAGACGAGCCGCAGTTCCCCGGCCTCGCCGACAACATCGACATGAAGATCTCCGCGCCGGCGCTGGTGCTCGAGTTCGACAGCCGCAACAGCCTGTTCACGCCGACGCGTGGCATGTACGCCGAGTCGTCGTACATGGTCTCGCGCGATGAACTCGGCGCCACCGAGGAATTCGAACGCTTCCAGCAAGTGATCATGGGTTGGCTGCCGCTCGGCGACACGGTGACGCTCGGCCTGCGCGGCGACTACCAGTGGTCTTCCGACGGCACGCCTTTCTTCTTGCGGCCCTACATCAAGCTGCGCGGTGTCGAGGCGATGCGCTACCAGGGCGATGACATGGCCTCGGCCGAAATCGAGGCGCGCTGGCAGGTGCGTAGTCGCTGGAGTCTGGTGGGTGCGGCCGGATACGGCAGCGCGCGCACCGACCGCGAGGTGTATTCCGCCACGCGCGACGTGGTGAGCGGAGCGGTCGGTTTTCGTTATCTACTGGCGAGCAAGTTCGGCATGCACGCCGGCCTCGACGTGGGCTTCAGCGAAGACACCACCGCGATCTACATCCAGGTCGGCAACGCCTGGTTTCGCCCCTGACTAACTACTGTGCCGGAATGGTGATGAGCGGAAGCCTGTCGGGCGAGCCGGTATCCGCGAGCGTGAAGAAGAACATCACGGCAGTCATGGCGCGCTTGGTTCCCCAGTCACTCTGGTCCACCCAGAACCAGTGATCTCGGTATTGCACGGCCGCATAGACGTTCGTGGGCTTTTCGGTGCCGCTGTGAATGCGCGCCGGCACTTGTTCGGGAGCTTCGCCCGGACTCTTGGCGAAGGCTTCGGTGGCGCTGCGATCGGCGATGTGCGCAGCGGGGATATCCACAAAGGCGGCGAGCGCGCCCATGATCTGCAGCATGGAACGGCTGTTCACCGACAGTTCGCCTTCGCCGCCGCGCATAGGTGAATAGACCAGGGTGACTCGTTGCGAGCCGTCAGGAAGTCTCAGCAGGCGGCGAATCTCGGCGGCCTTGGCGGCAATTTCGGGGGACAGGTTGTCGCGCTGGAAGATGATGATGCCCGTGGCGCCCTTGGCCTTGTCCTCCTCGACACGCATGCCCATGGCGCCTTCGGCCTGCACGTCGCGCATCAGGCGCAGCGCCTGGACGAAGTCCGGATCCGCCTTCTGAATCGTGCCGCGCGCCGTGGAGCTGTTGCGCACGCCGTTTAGCGACTCGACGGTCAGCGCCAGGATGAAATCGGCCGAGTAGCCCGACTGCAGCATGAAGAAAATGTTCTTCGGGTCGATGGGCGTGATGAGGCCGCGCAAGAATTTCTCGCCGGTCATCGGTACGTAGGTGATCGTTGGCCGGTCGGTGTAGATAGCCTGACCGCCCACCGTGGCGTAGTTCTGAGGGCCGCTCTTGGACGAGATCACGCCACCGACATTCACGCCGGTCTGCAGCGAGTAGCCGGCGACCACAGAGGCAACATCGACGAACACCGGCATGTCGAGGTAGCGCAGCTTCACAATATTAAGGAGTGTCTGCTCCTTCCAAGAGTTCGCGAGCGCGGTCCCGTAGTCGAAGCGGTCGGTCTTCACGGTGGCGGGACCAATACTCGCGCAGCCGGTAAGCAGCGCCGCAGCGGCAATCAGCCAGTTCGATTTGCGCATTGCAAACTCCGCGTCTGGAAGCCGATCTGGACAATCGCATGTTAGGTGCAATGCGACTGTCGAACTATCAAGATATCGCGACACCCGCGCGCGGGCGCAGGCAACGATGGATGAGACCAAAGGCCTATCGACAAAGCCTGGGAGCAGCGGTCGCCGCCATCTAACTACATCGCACCGCATCGCAGCACGCTGATTGCGATCCAAGCATATCGACATCCCGCAACAGTGGGAGTAGACCTACGCACCGGTTTGACGATCGGTCCGAGCTTCCATGGACAGCCAACCTATATCCGCCTCGCCCGTGCCGGCTGGCTACGCACACTGTGTTGCCACGGACGCCGTGGAGCTGTGTAAACAAACGGGCGAATGGAATTTCGAGGTCTCTCAGCTCACGAAGGGTCCACTGCACGTCGAAAGCAACTTGTTTGCACTCGATGGCGTGAGTCTCCTGTACATCACGATCAACCAGACGGTGCTGCAGCGAGGTTACGGCCCGCCCAACATGGTGGCCGTATTCATGCCTCACGAAGGATTCGCGCCGGCCTTCGCCTATGGTCAGCGCCTCGAACGCGGTCAATGCGTAACTGTCGTGGGGGCAGAAGTCGAAGCGGTCACACACGCCGGGTACCAGGAAACCGATCTTGGATTCGACATGGACGCGTGCCGCAGCCAGCTCGAGGCGCTGAACGGCGGCTCTTTCAACGTGAGATTCGGCACCACGATCGCGGCACCGGGTCCAGAGTGGATCGCTGACATGACGGCGCGAGTCGAATGGTTGCTAAGTGCGGCCAAGGAACACGGAGGAAGCCTGAGCAACCCCCAGTTGCGGAGGAGTCTCGCAGATCACCTTCTGGCGGCCATGGTCCGATTCGACACCGCGCCAGCCGATATCGATTCCACCACCCGCAAGGCAACCGCCAGCAGGCGTGTCGCAGTGCGTCTTGCGCGCGAATATATCCATGAGCGTCTGTCCGAGCCCTTGCCACTGTCCGAACTGTGTCACCACGCGAGACTGAAAGTCAGAACTCTGGAGACGGGATTCCGCGAAGTTACCGGGCTGACACCTATTGCCTACATCCGCTCGTTGCGATTGAACACGGTCAGACGCGCACTGCACGAGCCTGCGGCGCGACAGCGCTCGATTTCTGACATTGCCCTAGACAACGGCTTCTGGCACTTGAGCCAATTTGCAACGGATTACCGCAGGTTGTTTGGTGAGACGCCGATCAACACCAGGCGTCGCAGCCTGTGCAGTGGACTGCGACAAGCTTCTGTTGCGCACTGAGCGGCGACTAGAACGCGAGATTTCTTGATAGCCGCCGCGTCGGCTTGGGCATTCACTGTACGGGTGCAGTCTAACGACAGTGAAATCGAGGATCTGTCGGCCTTCTTCCACGGCTGGCCAGTGGAAGCCATCCAGCTAGGGGCCCGATCCGAGCGTACCGTCGTGTCCTGTGATTCTTTCCGGACGCATCGGATCTTGCGACTGGAAGCCGGCAGCGCGCTCGTAATCCGTGGTGCTGTGCACAAGGCGTGCTGCTGTGTGTTGCTCTCAGCATCACCGGAACCGGCGGCTCGCTTTCTGGGCAAGCCACTTCGCGTGACTGACCTGGTGTTGGCGGGAGCAGGTGTACACCTGGATCTCTTCGTACCGATTGCCGCGATCGTATTCATCCTGGTTGTCCCGGCCGGCGAATCCGTTCCGCCTCGGACCCTGCAGATCTGTGATGAGGGCGATTCACAGGGACTGATCCAGTACATCAAGCAACACCGCAGCGACGGCAACGTTTCAATGGCCAGCCACCTTCGCGAAGCAGTCGAAACCGCGCAGTTCTTGCCTGCGGCAAGCTCACGCGTCTCTGCGGTGTCGTCAGCGTGTCGTCTGATTGAGCGAGAATTTCCCGCAGCGCTGACACTGAATGAGTTGGCCCGAAGTTCCGGTGTCGGTGCACGGACGCTCGAGTATGGGTTCCGGGAGGTCTACGGCACGACTCCACTGAATTTCGTTCGAAGTCTGCGCCTCACGCGCAGCCGCATGGCTCTGCTGCGTGCCAGGAGCTACACGCCAATCAACGAGATAGCCAGTGCATTCGGCTTCAAGCACATGGGCCAGTACTCGCGGGACTATCGCCGCTGGTTCGGCGAGACGCCGTCCATGACGATGTCGCGCACTCAGAAGTCACACAAGAGCACGCGGCAACGTGCGACGACTGCCCACACGTGATGAACCCCTGGTGTCAGGCGCTCCGCGACACCTGTGTATGCGAAATCTTGATATCCAAGGCAACGCGGTAGGTGGAAGCTGCGACCGCTCGGCAATTGCGTTTTGCAGCTCGAGCTTCCTTCTCCAAAGTTACAAGACGAAGTGAGTGAACTCATGAATCGACAACGCGCATTCATCACCGCCGCTCTCATAAGCGTGTTGGCCATCACCAGCGCGAATGCGCAGGAGCCTGGAAGCGCGCACACCCGCACGGGGGATCTCGCCTTCGAGCAAGGATTTCCGACCGAGGAAACGGCGCGCAAGCTTTTCGACGAGATGGACTACCAGCGCGCCGTGCAAGCGTTCCTGTGGTCCTTTCCGGCTGTTTCGTTCGAATCCATCCGTGTCGGGGCGAAGCGGGACCTGGGCGCCGATTACAACGATCTGATCATCGCGGACAACTTCCTCGACGCCAACGGCGTCTGGCTCACGGCCAACGACACCACGATCTACGGCATGGTGAACGTCGACCTCAGCAAGGGACCTGTCGTCGTTGAGGTTCCGGCCGGGCCGGGCGTGGGTCTGATCGATGACTTCTGGCAGCGCGCGATCAGCGACTTCGGCTTGCCCGGTCCCGACCAGGGCAAGGGCGGCAAGTATCTTCTCCTGCCGCCCGGCTACACCGGAGAGGTTCCGAAAGAGGGCTATTACGTACTGCGCGGGACGATGAACAACTACAACGTCATGGATCGCGGGCTCGTGCAGAACAACGACAACGCGGCCGCCGTGAACCTCATCAAGAAGTTGCGGGTGTATCCGTGGAGTCAGCGCGACAACCCCAAGCCGAACAAGGTCGTGTCCATGTCGGCGAAGACGCTGAATACGATTCCGCCGGAGGGTATTGAATATTGGGCGCGGCTTTCCGACTTCATCAACAACAACCCCGTTCACGAGCGTGACCGCTTTTTCCTGGCCATGCTCAAGCCGCTCGGAATCGAGAAGGGCAAGGAGTTCAAGCCGGAAGCGCGGCAGCGAGCCATCCTCGAGGACGCCGCAAAGGTTGGCCACCAGATGGCGAGAACGCTGCTCTTCCACGCGGAACAACGTATCGCCGGCGCGAACGCATTTCCAGGCACCAACTGGGTTTGGGTGGTGCTCGTGAATGCAAACCAGGAATCCGCTAACTACAGCCAGCTCGATGAGCGGCTGCACTACTTCTACGGCGCTATCTACATGTCGCCCGCGATCGGAAGGAAGACGGCCGGCCCCGGCGCAACCTACATCCAGGCATTCGCGGACAAGGAAGGCAACCATTTCGACGGCGGAAAGACCTACCGCCTGCGGTTGCCAGCGAAGGTGCCCGTGTCGAGCTTCTGGTCGCTGACCCTATACGACACTGCAACCCGCTCCATGATCGCGAACACGAGCAAAGACTCGGCGCGTTCCGGCTACGACAAGTTCAAGACCAATGCGGACGGCTCGATCGACCTGTACATCGGACCGAAGGTCCCCGCGGGCCAGGAGAGCAACTGGATCCAGACGCTTCCCGGCAAGGGCTTCTACCCGTTCTTCCGCTTCTACGGCCCCACGGAGGGCGTGTTCGACGGCACCTGGAAGATGCCGGACATCGAATTTATTGGAGATAGCAAATGAAACTCTCTAACTACCTATCGGCCTTGCTGATTGCTGCACTCACGTCGCTGTTCGCGAGCTCGTCCTGGGCCCAGAGCCAGGCCGCGCCGAAATACGCCGCAAAGGTTCCGCCGTCGGTCACGACGCCCGACACGGTGAAAACCCGCATCGGCACGTTGAAGTTCTTCGACGGCCTGCCCGACGAAGCAACCGTCAAGACGGTCTACGACAACCTCGACTTCGTTCGCGGCGTGGAAGCTTTCTTGATGGGTATGCCGGCGGCCAATGTCCAGGGCCTGCGACGTGGCTTTATCGAAGGCGGCTTCCCGCCCAACCAGGCCTTCGGCATCTCCGAGGGCCTGGCGGACGCCCGCTCGCTCTTCCTGACCCCGAACACGGTCGTGGTCTACACCTGGGGGATCATCGACGTGAAGGACGGACCGATGGTGCTGCAGGTGCCGCCCGGCGTGCTGGGAATTCTCGATGATGCCCACTTCCGCTTCGTCACCGACCTCGGGCTGTCGGGGCCCGACCAGGGCAAGGGCGGCAAATACCTGTTGGTTCCGCCGGGCTTCACCGGCTCGCTTCCGCCGGCGAGCGAAGGCTACTTCGTTACGAAAACCCGTACCTATAGCAACGTCGTCATCATGCGTGCCTTCGTGCAGGGCAGCGACATTGCCACCATCGTGAAGAACGTGAAGGCGAACGCCGCGATGTACCCGCTCTCCGCCGCGGCCAAGCCGCCGCAGACGAAGTTCGTGAACTTCTCGGGCATGCAGATCAACACCGTCCACGCCAACGATTTCACCTTCTACGAGGAACTGAACGAGGTCGTGCAGCACGAGCCGGACGACTTCCTCGAGTCGGAAGTGGTGGGCATCCTCGCCTCGATCGGCATCAAGAAGGGCAAGCCGTTCGCACCCGATGCGCGGATGAAGGCGATACTCACCGACTCGGCCGCGGTTGCCAACGCCACGTCGCGAGCGATGACCTTCGCCTCGCGCGACCCGCTGACCAAGGTCTGGACCGACCGGCACTGGATTACGACCTTCACGCACTTGAACCATGAGTTCGCCGATGGCGGCGAACGGAATCTGGACGCGCGCACCATGTCCCTTTACTACTTCACCGGCATAACGCCGGCGATGGCGAGCCCGAAGCTTGGCCAGGGCGCGGCTTATGTGTACACCGCCCGCGACGCGAAGGGCGAGTGGCTCGACGGCAGCAAGAACTACAAGGTTACGCTGCCACCTAACATTCCCGCGAAGCGGTTCTGGTCATTCAACGTCTATGACAACCAGCACCGTTCATTCCTGGAGACCGACCAGAAGACAGCGGGCCTCGACAGCAACCTTCCCAACGTGAAGAAGAACGCCGACGGCTCGGCGACGGTGTGGTTCGGCCCGAAGGCCCCCAAAGGGAAAGAAGGCAACTGGGTCCAGACGTGGCCGGGCAAAGGGTACAACGTGATCTTCCGGCTCTACGGACCGATGGAAGGGTGGTTCGACAAGAGCTGGAGGCCGGGTGATCTCGAACTGGTGAATTGATCCCGAAAATCTGTGTCCGCCAACTGCGACCGCGAGCAGAAGAGGAGAGCAATATGAAAACCGAGTACTCAAGACGATCTGTCGTCGGTTTGGGCGCGCTCGCACTCGTCGGCACCGTGTTGACCGGCCGCGCTGACGCGCAGCCAACGCCCGGCAACGAAAAGGCCGGTGCCGGCAATTCCAAGACTGGCCAGGGTTCTGCCACGAGAACTCGTACCGCTTCGTGCAATTGCGGGCAGCTTCGAGTGACCTGCAAGGCCCCAGACCCGGAGCGGATCTCCCTGTGTCACTGCAATTTGTGCCAGAAGCAATCCGGCAGTGCGTTCGCCATTCAGGCGCGATTCCCAAAAGAGCAGGTGACGATCGAAGGCAAGTCGACACCGTGGAAGATTCCCCTCGAAGCCGCAAAGGTGCTCCCGTATCGCAACTGCGTCGTCGCAGGAGGCGGAGGCACATTTCATTTCTGCCCCGTGTGCGGCTCAACCGTTTGGTACATGGCCGACGCCGATGACTCCCGGATCGGCGTCAAGATCGGCGCCTTCGCCGACCCGACGTTTCCGGCGCCGAAGATCTCCGGCTTCGAAGAGTACCGGCATCCGTGGTCGATGAACGCGGCGGACCTTCCGATGCAGCATGTGGGATAGCGGCGTGTGCGTGCGAGTGTGCCAACGGTATGTGTGTCTTTCAGCTGCACTATTGGCCTGGCTCGCCCCGGCTGATACCGCTCATGCTACTGACTCCTCCGAGATCTGGCCCGAACTCAGCTTCTTCAAGAAGCTGAGTCCTCGGGCGCGGCTCTTCTTCGACGCTGCATATTCCGAGGGCAAAGAATCGGATGACGCGTCGCTGGATCTCGCCGCCTACGTCGATGTTTCCCTCAAGCCTTTCAGAAAGAAATTGCAGTCCGAGGACTGGCAGCGCAACCGTTACTTCTGGATGAGAGTTGGCTACGACCGAATCTTCAAGAGTACCGACCGTGAGGACGCCAAGGTCTCCGAGGATCGCGGCATCGTCGCCTTCTATGGCAAGGCGCAGTTGCCCGCCGAGTTCGTGCTGGAAGCCCGCGTGCGGGCCGACCTGCGCTGGATCGGCGACGACTACTCGAACCGCTATCGCTTTCGCCTCGAGGCCACCCGTGAGTTCACTGTGCGCGAACACACGGTCGTTCCGTATTTCAATGTGGAGTGGTTCTACGACGACCGCTACGACGGCTGGGCAAGGACGCTCTACCAACTCGGTTCCGAGGTGACGGTAAACAAGCACTTCCGTTACGAGGTCTACCTGGCGCATCAGCGCGATCATCTGCCGTCGAAGAGCGACCTGAATGCTCTTGGCCTGAATCTCAAGTGGTACTACTGAGATCCGCCGGGTTTGCCTGACGATTGTCCATGCCCACAGGGCTTATAGCTTCGCCAGCGTGGTTTCTATTTGATCGCGCGGGCTCGTAGCTCCGTCGTCCAAATTTGAAACTTGCGAAATATTGATAGGCGGGGCGGCGCAACTATAGGACGGTGCGCCTCATGAACTCTCAGGATTTCATTGCGCAATGCCGCATTCATACGCGCACTCGATCGATGGCCAAGCGCCAACAAACTACGAAAATAGTGAAGTGAAGGTGGGGATCATGAAAAGCCAGAACATTCGCGCAACCTTGGCTGTCGCGCTTATCGCCACAGCGATGTCCAGCGCCGCACTCGGGCAGGAACTGGATAGGACGTCACTGCCGATCCAGGAGCCGAAACGTCAAACGTACAGCGAGCTGGATGCGCGCAACGTAAAGGCGCCGCCAAGGTTCGAGGTCAAGGCTCCCGCGGGAGCGCCCAATGTCGTCATCGTGCTGATCGACGATATCGGTTTTGGTGGTCCGAGCACTTTCGGTGGACCGATACGCACGCCCACGTTCGATGCGCTTGCGGCCAACGGTATTCGACTGAACAACTTCCACACTACGGCGCTGTGCTCGCCGACGCGCGTTGCGCTCAAGTCCGGCCGTAACCACCACACTGCCAACGCCGGCTCGACCATGGAGACTTCGACGGCATTCCCCGGCAACACCGGGCAGATTCCCAACAGCGTGGCGCCGCTGGCAGAAATGCTGCGCCTGAACGGCTACAGCACCGGCGCGTTTGGCAAGTGGCACGAGACGGCCGCGTGGGAAACCAGCGTGTCGGGCCCCTTCGACCGATGGCCCACGCACCAGGGGTTCGACAAGTTCTACGGCTTCATTGGTGGCGAAACCGACCAGTGGTATCCGCTGATTTATGACGGTGTGAAGAAAGTCGATCCGCCGAAGATGAAGGACTACCACTTCAGCGTCGACATGACCAACCAGACCATCAACTGGATCAAGGCCCAGCAGTCGATGACGCCGGACAAGCCGTTCTTCGTCTACTACGCCACCGGCGCGGTGCATGCGCCACATCACGTGCCGAAGGCTTGGGCCGACAAGTACAAGGGCCAGTTCGACAAGGGCTGGGATCAGATCCGCGTCGATACACTTGCACGCCAGAAGAAGTTAGGTCTTGTGCCGGCAAACACCAAGCTCGCCGATCGGCCGGAAGATCTCAAGCCCTGGAAGTCGCTGCCGGAAGACCAGCGGCGCCTGTTCGCGCGCCAGGCCGAGGTGTTCGCGGGGTTCCTGGAGCACACCGACGACCAGATCGGGCGCTTGAAGAAGGCGCTCGAAGATATCGGCGAGATGGACAACACATTGTTCATCTACATCGCAGGCGACAACGGCACCAGTGCCGAAGGCGGCTTCGTTGGTATGTACAACGAAATGACCTACTTCAATGCCGTGGCCGAGAAGGTGGAAGACCTGATTCCGCTGATCGACAAGTGGGGCGGCCCGGAGACCTTCCCGCACATGGCGGCGGGTTGGGCGGTGGCCTTCGATACGCCGTTCAAGTGGACGAAGCAGGTGGCCTCCGACTTCGGCGGCACGCGCAACGGCGTGGTCATTCACTGGCCGAAGGGAATCAAGGAGAAGGGCGGCCTGCGTAGCCAGTTCTCGCATGTCATCGACATCGCGCCGACGATCCTCGAAGCAGCGGGATTGCCGGAGCCCAAAAGTGTGAACGGCGTGGTGCAGACACCGATCGAGGGCACCAGCCTGGTCTACGCCTTCAATGATGCGCAGGCCACCGAGCGGCACAAGGTTCAGTACTTCGAGATGTTCGGCAATCGCGGGATTTACAACGATGGCTGGTTCGCTCGCACCATCCACCGCGCACCGTGGCAGACCACCAACCTGCCGCCGCTGACCACCGACGTGTGGGAGCTCTACAACGCCAAGGAAGACTTCAGCCTCACGAATAACCTTGCCAAGAAGCAGCCGGAAAAGCTGAATGAACTGCAGGCGTTGTTCATGAAAGAGGCGCAGAAGTACAACGCGCTGCCAATCGACGATCGCGTCATCGAGCGCACCAACCCTGCCATCGCGGGACGGCCCGACGTGCTGGGTGACCGCACGTCGCTGACGCTGTACGAGGGTATGGAAGGCATGCTCGAAAACACCTTCATGAACATCAAGAACCGGTCGAGCAAGATCACCGCCGAACTCGACATCCCGTCCGGCGGCGCAAACGGCGCGATCCTGACGCAGGGCGGGCGCTTTGGGGGCTGGTCGCTGTACATGAAGGACAGCAAGCCGATCTACACCTACAACTTCCTCGGGCTATCACGCTACACGGTCACTGCGCCGCAGGCACTGCCAGCCGGCCCTGCAACTGTCGTACTCGACTTCACCTATGACGGCGGCGGTGCGGGCAAGGGTGGCAAGGCGACGCTGTACGTGAACGGCAAGGCTGTTGCGGATGGTCGTGTCGAGAAAACCCAGCCGAACATCTTTTCGGCGGACGAGACGGCGGACGTGGGCATCGACAATCAGACGCCGGTTGCCGAAGGCATCGGTGTCGGTGCGGAGACCCGCTTCAACGGCAAGATCGAGGAAATCAAGCTCGAACTGAAGTAGACGCGCAACCCTCATCGGCGAAGAATGCTGTCGCGGTTGGCCATTGACCGGCCGCGACAGCAACTCAGTAAGAAGCGCGATGAAAGAGCAGCAACCTTCAGCCAAGCCTGGGACACGAAAGTGGCTAATCCCGGCGATTGTCATCGTCGTCGCGGGAGCCGCGGGCATCGCCCTGAATGTGATGCGCTCGAAGCCGACGCCGCACGAATCGACGACTGCCATGAGCGCGGCACCCGCGGCGGATGAATTTCTCCCGACGATCGAAAGAAAGGATCCCGCGTCGGCCTCAGCTCCTGAAGGCATGGTGTGGATCCCTGGCGGTGAATTCTCGATGGGTGCACGTTCACCCATGGACACCAGCGACCTGGTCGGCATGCAGGCCACGACGGATTCCCGACCGATCCACCGCGTGGCGGTCGAAGGCTTCTGGATAGATGCCACGGAAGTGACCAACGAGCAGTTCTCCCGCTTCGTCAAGGCGACGGGATACGTCACCGTGGCCGAACGGATACCCACCGCCGAGGATTATCCGACCGCCGCGCCGGAAGACCTCACGGCTGGTTCCGTAGTGTTCTCTCCACCCGATCATGCTGTTCCTCTCAACGATCACTTCCAGTGGTGGGCGTTCGTGGACGGAGCCGACTGGCTCCATCCAAACGGACCCAAGAGCTCCATCGAAGGAAAGGAAAAGTTTCCCGTCGTGCACATCGCCTACCAAGACGCGGAGGCCTATGCGAAGTGGGCCGGGAAACGATTGCCCACCGAAGCCGAATGGGAATTCGCCGCGCGCGGCGGACTCTCGGGCGCCCTTTATCCCTGGGGCGACAACTTCATGAAAGACGGCAAGTTCATGGCTAACAGCCACCAGGGACACTTTCCCAACGACGACACGGGAGCCGATGCGTATGTCGGCGTCTCACCGGTCGCAAAATATCCGCCAAATGGTTACGGCCTGTACGACGTGGGCGGCAACGTGTGGGAGTGGGTGAGCGACTGGTATCGCCCGGACTACTACGCGCAACTTGCCGCGGCGGGGAGCATCAACCGCAATCCGCAAGGCCCCACTGAACCTTTCGATCCCTCCGAACCCGGCGAGAAAAAACGAGTGCATCGCGGCGGCTCGTATCTATGCACCGACCAGTATTGCTCCCGTTACATGGTGGGCACGCGGGGCAAGGGCGAAGTCACCACCGGCACGAACCACCTGGGCTTCAGGTGCGTTCAGCCGAGAGTCGCGGGAAGTTAGAAACTCCAGGCCACTCCGATCGCGGGGCCGCCCTGCTGCATATCCATGTTGGCCAGGCCGTTGTTGCCGCGGTCTTCAAAATCTACATCCAGGAGCCGATAGCCAAACAGCAATGAGAAACTGTCGCTGGTGTGCCAGTCGAAGTGTACCGTGGCGTGCCACGCGAAGTCGGAGCCGACGCCAAAGCCGCCGATGTCGCCGCGCGCGACAAACGTCCATGAATCGCCGATAGGCGCCACCACGCGTAGTCCCACGAGCGGGTCGATCCAGTCGTTGCCGCCTCCGGCGGTCGCGATGACATCGCCGGTCCCTGCATTGCGCAACTTGATGGTCGGGTCGATATCCCAGTAACGCACCCCGAAAACGAGTTCGAGGCTATCCGAGAACTTGTAGCCGCCATCAACTTCGAGAATTAGCTGATCCAGATCCAGCGTCGTGCGTGTAAGGCCCTGGCCGCCTTCCTGGTCAGCCGCGAGCGAAGCGAAGATCGCATCGGCCTGGAATGACCATTTTTCGGAATCCCAGCGATACGACCCCATCGCGGCCATCTCCAGGTGATCGAGAATGTCCGAAAGGGGCACATCGATATCCGCGCTCAACGGCCCGACGGTCGCCTGTCCGTCGATGCCAATGCCCAGTCCGTAAAACACCAGCGTATGGCTACGCTCGGCCGCCTGGGCGATGCCGCAGGCCAACAGGCCCAGTGGGATTACGAAGTGAAGCTTTCGCATGTGAATGAACTCCTGACTACCGATGCCAGTTCGTGTGAAGTTTCGGTCCACATGACACCGGCGCCTATCGGAAAATCGCAATGACGGGGACGCTGAACCCGCAGCGGTTGTGCGACGCAACGGTCGTGTACGATCTCATTTCCGCAAGCAGCCCCCTGTGCCTGCAATAGCACCAAGGTCTATCGACGGTCCCAAAAGCGGTGGATAGGTTTTGACCAACAATCGGAGGGGGATGTGATTGAACCGAGGTCGGCGCGACTGATCCGATGGGCTCCGGTACTGGCGGCATTCGTCACCACTGTATCCATGATCTTCGCGGTGACGACGTACTGGCAGGGCGCGCGCGAGCACCGCCAGGCTTCCGCCATCGGCATTCTCCAGGACTACCTGAAGTTCTCGGTGGAGCATCCGGAACTGGCGAGCCGCCCCACCGATGCGCCCATCGATGCACGCTACGTGTGGTTTGCCACGCACACACTGTTCACGGTTGAGTCACTCTGGACGCTGGTGGGGGAGGACGAAAGATGGGACCGGACGCTGGAGGCTCTTTTGCGTCCGCATCGCGGATATCTGCAACAGGGTGTCATGGGTTGCGACGCCTTCGATCCGGGATTTTATGAGTTTCTGAAAAGCCGATTTCCTGAACTCAAGTGCAAACAAACATGACCGGGTTTGGAAGCTGACATGAACACACCGCCGGGTTCCACCGAACGGACCGACTTCTCACTGGTTCTCGGCGGCCCGTTGTTCCAGTTGTTCCGCCGCGCGCATCTCACGGGCGATGCGCTGGAAATGTCGAATCGACGCGTGCTCATCGCCGCCGGTATCACCTGGGTGCCGTTGCTGCTGTTGTCGCTGATGTCGGGTCACGCATTCGGCGATTCGGTGGCGATTCCCTTTCTGCAGGATGTCGAAGCGCATGTTCGCTTCCTGGTCGCGCTGCCCATCCTGATCGCTGCCGAGTTGATCGTGCATCGCCGGCTGTCGCCGGCAGTGCGACAGTTCGTGGAACGGCGCATCGTCAGGCCCGAGGAGCTGCCGAAGTTTCAGCAGGCCATCGACTCCACATTGCGCTTGCGCAATTCGGTGTGGATAGAGGTGGCCCTCATCGCGCTCGTCTATGGCGTGGGCATCTGGGTATGGCGCAATCAGGTCGCCCTGGACGAAACGAGCTGGTACGCAGTTCCGGACGGCACGGGCATGCAACTGACGCCGGCGGGCTACTGGCAGATGCTGATGAGCGCGCCGATCTTCCAGTTCATCCTGGTGCGCTGGTATTTCCGGTTCTTTCTCTGGTTCTGGTTTCTGTTTCGCGTGTCGAGACTGAATCTGCACCTGATTCCCATCCACACCGACAGGACCGGCGGGCTGGGCTTCCTCGGTGCAAGTCCCATGGCGTTCGCACCTGTCCTGATTGCGCAGGGCGCGGTGTTGGCCGGATTGATCGCCAGCCGGATTTTCTACGGCGGACAGTCCCTGACTGAGTTCAAGGTGCAGATCGTGGCCTTCCTCGGATTCTTCATCATCGCCACGCTGATACCGCTGACGGTATTCGCGCCGCGGCTCGCGGAGTCGAAACGCGCGGGAAGAGGCGATGCCGGCCGGCTGGCCAGCCGCTACACGCGCAGGTTCGAAGAGAAATGGTTCCGGGACGGCGCGTCGTCGGACGAAGAATTGCTGGGTAGTGCTGACATCCAGTCGCTGGCCGACCTCGGCAACAGCATGGCCGTGGTGCAGGAAATGCGCCTGGTGCCGTTCGGTTGGCGGGATGTCACCCGGCTGGCGGCAATCACGGCTGTACCCTTCCTGCCTCTGCTGCTGACGATCTTCTCGTTGGAAGATTTCGCGACTTACCTGATCAAGGCGATCTTCTGAACATGGTGGGATTCATCATGCCGAGCGTGTCGGATCTGTGAGCGGCTCGCCGAGATCGGCCGTAGCCGACGGTTGACCGGTCGGCAATGCGCCGGTCTGCCGTTCGATCATGCGCCGCACGACAGGCCGTTCGGGCCCGCGATGCAGGGCACGAATGCGTTCCGGGATCACGGCGTCTTCGTGAGTCAGGCGGTTGTTGTGCCGCACGTAGTCGAGCCAGGTCGGCGTCGAGTACCGCTCGATCCATATTTTCGGATCCGCCAGGTCGCGCAGCAGTTTCCAGTCATTGGCGCCGTCGCGGCGGCGGATGCGGCGGCGCTCATCCATGGCGCGCAGGAATTCGAGGATGTCCTGCTCGGCAATCACATACTGAATGGTGATCACGACTGGGCCGGTGCGCGCTTCGACGGGTACTTCGGTGTCGGGCTCCTTCCAACGCTGCAGCAGTTCGAGATTGAGATCGGCCGTCTCGGCCAGCGCTCGCCAAAATCCAAGCAGCGCTGACAGGAACAACACAACTCCGGCCACCGCCAGCGCAAATCGCACGCCCTCGATGTGTGTCACCAGACCCCACAGCCAGCTGCCAAGCGCGATGCCCGCGAATACGAACATCTGGTACATCGACAAGGCCCGCGCCACGACCCAGCGCGGCGCCGACATCTGTACCGCGACATTGAACGTGGACAGCGCCAGCACCCAGGCCGCACCGGCGATCGCCA
>Ga0190270_10000529_pt1 | contig 16575 bp, 17 predicted proteins | sample Popmic320T_FD_133748 | JGI IMG/M metagenome (GOLD analysis project Ga0190270, IMG submission 133748) | Populus adjacent soil microbial communities from riparian zone of Weber River, Utah, USA - 320 T | ecosystem: Environmental > Terrestrial > Soil > Riparian zone | place: USA: Utah | collected...
TCCTCGGCGCCGCCACGGCATGCGTGCTGGGCCGCCTCCGCGCCCAGCAGCGCGACGTCGTAGGCGCACTCCGCAATCGAGAGCGGCACCTCGGCGGCGGTGTCGAGCGCCTTGCCGATCGCCTCGTCGCGGCCGCCGTCCTCCGATGCGCCCTCGATCAACGCGAGCGCCTCGAGGTACGCCTCCTCGTTCGCCTCCGCGAGCCGCTCGACACGCGACCGCAGTGCCTGCGCCTGCGCGGATACACCCTTGCCCTCGTCCCATTCGTCCGAGCGGCGAGCGGCCGAGGCGATCAGCCCGGCCGCCATCGCGATCACGACGCCCGTGACTGCGCCGGCACCAGGAGCTGGGGAGGGGCCGGCGATCTCGTCGAGCATGACGCGGAGGTCCCGGTCGTAGAGCGCCACTCTCAGAGCATCACTGATCGAGCTCGGGCAGGCAAGCCCGGACTGCGTCCACCAGCTCGTCCGTCGGCTCGTAACCTGCCGCAGCGAGCGCCGCCTCGAGGTCGGCGACGAGCCGGACCCGGAACTCGGAGTCGACGCGGGCTCGCTCGACGATCTCGTCGATCCCACGGCGTGCTGCCGGCAGCTCCTGCGCAGCCCGCACCCACCCGGCGGGAGCCGGGGGGAGGTCGCTCAGCAGCTCACCCAGGCGCTCCTCGTCGTATCCGAATGTGGCGCTCACGATCCTCCAGACGTGTCGGGGCCGAGTTTTCTTCCCTCGAGTTGCTCACGTAGCTTGCCAAGGCAGCGGGAGATCCTGCTCGCGATCGTGCCGGCCGGCAGGTCGAGCGCCTCGCCGATCGTGCGGTAGCTCTCGTCACGCGCGAAGAAACGGTCGAGGATCTCGCGACAGTCTCCCGACAGCGCCTCCAACCCCTCGTGGACGTCGAGCGCCTCGTCGAGCCGCTCCAGCATCGCGTCCGTCTCCTCCGCCGCCGGCTCCTCCGCCGGCTGCTCCCGCGCCGACGTCCTCAGCCTGTCGACGCATGCGTTCCGGGTCAGCTGCGCCAGCCACGGGCGAATCGCCGTGTCGTCGCGCAGCGACCCGAGCCGCTCGTACGCGCGGGCGAAGACGTCCTGGAAGACGTCTTCCGCGTCGTGCTCGGCGAGCCGATACGCGCGAACGGCGATCGCGTAGACGTAGCGCGAAAAGCGCTCGACGAGCTCGTTCCAGGCGGCCGCTTCACCTGCTCGACACCGTCCGACGAGCTGGGCATCACTGAGCTCCATCGTCATGGTCGAATCAGTCATTCAAGCGCGATTCGACACGAAAGGGAAGAAAGCTCCGCGCTCCTCCGTCTAGCTGGCTCAGGCAGGGGTCCAGTAGGAGGAGGAGCACAATGTCGTATCGCAGAAGGCACCGGTGGTTCCGCCGGATGGCGCTCGGGCTCGCATTCGCGTCGGTGACGGTCGCCGGCGGTGCGTCCGTCGCCGCGGCGAAGGACGACCCGGGCACGGGCGGCTCCCGCTATGTGGCGGCCGGGGGCTGGTCGGGCATGGTCGACGTCGAGTCGGGCATCCCGCTGTCGGCGGGCATCCCGGAGGGCGACGAGCAGTTCATCGACGAGCAGGCCGTCGACGTGATCCCGTACCTCTCGCACGGGATCCTGACGCAGGCAGAGGCGGACGCCACCGCCGCGCAGGCCATCCACGACCCGTACCTGACGGACGTCTACGTCCGGTCGGGCGAGTCGCTGGGCGGCGCCGACGGGCTCGCCCGCGCAGACGGTGACGCGATCGCGTTCGCCAACGCGATCGAGTCGCAGCAGCCGACCGTGATCCCGTATCTCTCGCAGGGTCTGCTGACCAAGGCGGATGCGGACGCGGCGGCGGCGAAGACGATCCATGACCCGTACCCGGTCTCGACCCGGCAGCCCGACGTGTTCGGCCCCAACGGTGACGAGATCGCGTTCGGCAAAGCGATCGTGGCGGCTGCGGATGCGCTGCACGATCCGCTGACGGCGGCGACCCTCGGTGAGGCCCTCAAGTCACGGACGACGAGCGAGCGGTTCGTCCCCGGCGTGACTGACTTCCCGACCACGCCGCAGACGGCGCCCGACAACCGCGTCGAGCGTTCCCTCGAGCAGGGTCCGCAGGTGATCCCATACCTGAGCCAGGGGATGACCTCCGACGACGTCGTCGGAGCCCGGCCGGACGACCGGGCGGATCGTTTCGCCCACTCGAACGTCCAGCCGCGGCCTCAGATGGTGAGCAGTGACAGCGGCACGTCGGTTGAGTGGAACAAGGCGCTGATGGTTGCGATCGGCGCTCTGGTTCTCGTCCTCGGCCTCGGACTGGCGTTCGGCTACCTGCGCCGGCCGCGGCTCGCGGGACTCTAGAGATCGCCTGGGGCGGCGAAGCGAAGCGGGCTCTCCGGAGCCCGCTTTCGCGTGGTCCTATCGAGGCTCGGCGTCTCGCGCGTCGAGCCGCTGCTCGAACAGCTCGCGCAGCTCCTCCCCGGTCGTGAGGACGTCCTCGTAGCGCGGCCGGCGCGGCGGCAGCTTCACGATCCGGACGTCGTTGTCGCGCATGCCGTGGCAGCGCGCGTAGGCGGCCGCCTCGTCGAGGGGGGTGAGCCCGGAGCGGCGGCCGAGGCGCATGGGGGAGGGATAGCAGAGCGCGGGTGCGCAGGCAATGCGGAGGGCGACACTGACGTCGCCGAGAAAGACGAAGGGGCCCCTGGAGGGCCCCGCCGCCTGCTTGGGTGGACGCTCCTCGAGGGGAGAGACAGCGTCCCTTCTCCCGCGTCCTGCACGGGAAAGCAAAGAGCCTTTGCGAAGCTGTGAGGAGTGTAGCTCCACAGAACTGGCGGAACAAGGCCGGAACGTAAAAACCCCGCCAGAGCGGGGCTTTTCCGAGCGAGCTGCGGGACTAGGATTCGAACCTAGACTACTCGGTCCAGAGCCGAGCGTCCTACCATTAGACGATCCCGCACCGGGATGCCGGCCAATTCTAGCGCCTAGGTTTCGAGCCGGTAGACGGGGACGAGGCGCTTCTCGGCATCCGTGTCGATGTGCGCGATCACCTCGACGTAGGGCTCGAGGCCGGAGCCGCGCAGCTTCGCCTTCAGGAGCCCGTCGACCTGGAACAGGCCCGACGAGTTGTTCATCACGATCTCGATCATCACCGGCCGGGCCTCGCCATCCTTGATCGAGACGTCGTCGATCGCGGCCGCCGAGAGCGAGTGCATCGAGACGCGGCCCTTCTCGAACGGGATTCGCGAGCGGCCCTCGGCCATGTCGAGCGCATCCGCGACGCGCAGGATGCCGGCCTCGAGCGCGAGCGGCTGCCCGTCGGAGCGATGGCTCGTGATCGCCTGCAGCACCTCGGAGACGATCACCGTCAGCTCGGGCTCCTCGTAGATCCCGTCGAGCAGCTCGCGCATCTTCGGCTCGGAGAGGAAGAGCGAGAAGTCCTCGTGCCCGTGCCGGTGCACCGACATGCCGACGCAGTGGAACAGCGCCGACAGTGCAACGATCACCTCGGCGTCGTCCTGCTCGAGCCCGAAGTCGCGCACGGCGGACGGCTCGACGCCGTGCTTCGTCAGCTGGCGGAGGAGCTTCAGGGCGATGTTGGCCACGATCTGGATGTGCACCCACGAGTGGTCGTTGATCTCCATCCGGACGACCGCGTTCACGTTCGAGACGTGCCACCACGCCTTCACCTGCTTGTCGTCGTTGACCCGCTCGAGCAGCTTGCGCAGCTTCCGGTTGCCGCGCACGGGCAGGTTGACCCGCATCTTCTCGACCGCCTGCGCCGGGGTGAGGCGCGTCTCGCGGACCGCCTCCTCCGAGACTGGCTCGTCGATCCGCTCCTCGGTCTCCTTGTCCAGGTCGCTCACGTCCCTGATCGCCTTTCGCTCCCGCCCGGCAGAGCCGGGCCCCGCGAAAGGCTGCCGCTCCTCGCGCCGCTCCAGCGGATGGGCCGCACCTCCGTGCTGTCCCACCCGCCTACGCGGCGCGAGCGACGCCCCAGGAACGTGAGCGGGCTCATGTCCGCACGACCACGCTGCGGGCGAACTTGTCGTGCAGCGCCTGGTTCTTCCGGTCGCGGAGCGGCCAAAGATGGTCGACGATCGTCGGGATCGTGAAGAGCGCCCGCAGCGCCGCGGTCGAGAGCCAGCGGCGAAACGCGCGCAGGTAGCCGATCGGAGCCCGGCTCTCGGCGTCGACGACCTTGATCCCGAGCAGCATCTTCCCGATCGTCTGGCTGCGGGAGCCGACCATCCACGTGTAGTAGATCGCCTCGGGGATCAGGAAGAGGACGACGATGAGGAGCGTGTCGCCGTTCTCGATCCGCTCGCGCAGATCGTCGGCCTTCATGCCCGCCGCGTAGAGCGCGGTCGCGATCGCGAGGCCGAGCACGACGACGTCGACGAGCAGCGCGGCAAGTCGGCGTCCCCAGCTCGCGAGTTGCTGCTCTTCCACGCCCACAGGTTAGGCGACCTCGTCGGCCCAGTCGCCGTAGAGGCTGGTGTAGAGCCCGCGCCGCGCGATCAGCCCCTCATGCGTGCCCTGCTCGACGACGCGGCCGTGCTCGAGCACCACGATCAGGTCGGCGTCGCGGATCGTCGAGAGCCGGTGCGCGATCACGAACGCCGTTCGGCCGGCGAGGAGCCTTCGCAGCGCCAGCTCGATCTGACGCTCGGTGCCGATGTCGACCGACGACGTCGCCTCGTCCAGGATCAGGATCCGCGGATCGGCCAGCAGCGCCCGCGCGAACGCGATCAGCTGACGCTGCCCGAGCGACAGTCGCGTGCCGCGCTCGCCGAGATGCGTCTCGTAGCCGTCCTCCAGCTCGGCGATGAAGCGGTCGGCGCCCACCGCCTCCGCGGCCGCTTCGATCTCCTCCCGCGGCGCATCCGGGCGGGCGAAGGCGATGTTCTCGGCGACGGTGCCGCCGAAGAGGAACCCCTCCTGCGGGACGATCCCGAGCTGGCTGCGGAGCGAGTGCTGCGTCACCTCGCGCAGGTCGGTGCCGTCGATCGTGATCCGGCCCTCAGTGGGGTCGTAGAAGCGCGCGATCAGCTTCGCGATCGTCGACTTGCCGGCGCCGGTGTGCCCGACGAGAGCGACGGTGGTCCCGGCCGGGACGTCGAGCTCGAGCCCGTGCAGGACCTCGGGAAACTCGGCGCCGTAGCCGAAGCGCACGTTCTCGAAGTGCACACGTCCCTCGATCCGGGTCAGCGAACCGGCACCGGCCGGGTCGACGACCTGAGGCTCCTCGTCGAGCACGCCGATGATCTTGTCGAGCGCCGCGATCGCGGAGAGGAACGTGTTGTAGAGCTGCGAGAGCTGCTGGATCGGGTCGAAGAAGTTCGAGAGGTAGAGCGCGAAGGCGAAGAGGGTGCCCGCGGTCATCTCGCCGTGGTAGACGAGCCAGCCGCCGTACCCGAAGACGATCGCGGTCGCGGCCGAGCCGAGCAGGTCGACCGCGGGGAAGTAGATCGCGTTCAGGATCGTCGTCTCGTAGTTCGCGGCGCGGTAGCGGTCGTTGACGCCGTGGAAAGCCTTCTGCTGCACCGGCTCGCGCGTGAACGACTGGACGACGCGCATGCCCGCGATGTCCTCGGCGAGCGTGGCGGTGACGAGGCCGAGGCGCTCGCGGACACGGCGGTAGGCGCGGTTCGAGCGGCTGCGGAACCAGGCCGTGAGCAGCGCCATCGGGATCAGCACGAGCAGCGTCGCCAGCGCCAGGCGCCAGTCGAGCAGGAAGAGGACGACTGCCGTGCCGAGCAGGAGGAGTGTGTTCTGGATCAGGCTCGTGACGCCGTCGGTGACGAGTTGGTCGAGCGCCTCGACGTCGTTCGTGATCCGGCTGATCACGACGCCGGCCCGGTTGCGCTCGTAGAAGCCGAGCGAGAGCCGTTCAAGGTGCGCGAACAGCTTGTTCCGGAGATCGGCGAGGACACGCTCGCCGACCCAGCCCGTGAGGTAGGTGTTCGCCGCCGACAGGACGAGCGCCAGCACTGCGGCGCCGAGGAAGAGGGCGATGATCCAGGTCAGCCGGCCGAGATCGGCTTCCTTGATCCCCTGGTCGATCGCGAGCTTTGCCAGGTACGGCGGTGCGAGCGCGACGAGCGTGTACGCGAGCAGCGTCGCGAGCGAGAGCACCGTTCGGCCGCGGTAGGGGAGTGCCAGCCGCAGGAGCAGGCCGAGCCGCCGGCGCGTGCGCCGCCACGACCAGTCTCGCACCTCGCCGCCGCGCTGCTCGGAGAGGTGCGACCCGGGCTGCCAGACCTTCATGCTGTCTCCTTCAGCAGGCCCTGCAGCAGCCCGTGCTCGTGGATCTCGCGGTAGATGGCGCTCGTCGTCAGCAGCTCCGCCTGGGTGCCACGCGCGGCGACGCGGCCGTGCTCGAGCACGACGATCTCGTCGGCGAGCGCGATCGTCGAGAGCCGGTGCGCGATGATGATCGTCGTCCGGCCGCGCATCGCCTCGGCGAGGCCGTCCCGGATCCGGGCCTCCGTGGTCGCGTCGACCGAGGCGGTGGCGTCGTCGAGGATCAGGATCCGCGGGTCGATCACGAGCGCGCGGGCGATCGCGAGCCGCTGCCGCTGCCCGCCCGAGAGCGTGATCCCGCGCTCGCCGATGACGGTGTCGTAGCCCTGCGGCAGCTCGAGCACGAACTCGTGCGCCTGTGCGGCCCGGGCGGCGCGCTCGACCTGCTCCTCCGTCGCGTCGAGGACGCCGAAGGCGATGTTCTCGCGGACGCTTGCGGAGAAGAGGAACGGATCCTGGGAGATGACGCCGATCTCGCGTCGGAGCGAGCGCCGGGTGACGTCGCGGATGTCGACGCCGTCGACGAGCACGCGCCCCTCGGTCGCGTCGTAGAAGCGAGGCACGAGCGCGGCCAAGGTCGTCTTGCCGGAGCCGGTGTGGCCGATCAGCGCGAACGTCCGTCCTGGCGCGAGTGCGAGGTCGATCTCCTCGAGCACCGGCCGGCCCGTCGCGTAGCCGAAGGTGACGTGCTCGAACCGGATCTCGCCCGGACCGGGCGGCAGCTCGCCGGCATCGGGCCGGTCGTCGACGCCCTCGGGCTCGTCCATGATCTCGAAGATCCGCTCGCCCGACGCGGTCGCGCGCTGCGCCTGCCCGATCCACATCCCCAGGCTGCGGAGCGGGACGATCAGCATCGCGAGCAGCAGGTTGAAGACGAAGAACTCGGACAGGCCGAGCGAGCCGTTCACGACCATCCGGCCGGCGGCGAGCAGGACGGCGCCCTGTGCCAGCAGCGGGAGGAAGGAGAGGAGCGGCACGTAGAGCGCACGCTGGCGGAAGGCGCGCACGGTCTGCTCGAAGACGGCGCCGGACGCGCGCTCGAACTGCGCCTGGCGGCGCTCCTCCTGCGCGAACGCCTTGACGACGTGGACGCCGACGATCGACTCCTCGGTCACGGTCGCGACATCGCCCAGCTTCTGCTGCACCTCGCGCAGGACCGGGTGCGAGACGTGGCTGTAGCGGTATGCCACCGCGACGATCACCGGCGTGATCGCGAGCGCGATCAGGGCCAGCTGCCACTCGACGACGAAGAGCACGACCATCACCGAGACGACGGTCAGCGCGTGCTGGAAGAAGAAGATCAGGCCGAAGCCGAGGAAGAACCGGACCGACTGCAGGTCGACGGTCGCGCGCGACATCAGCTGGCCCGTCTGATGGCGGTCGTAGAAGCCGAACGAGAGCCGCAACAGGTGCGCGTACAGCGCCTCGCGCATGTCCTTCTCGATCCCGAGTGCCTGCCGGCCGGAGATGATCCGGCGGCCGAGCATCAGCGCCGCCTTGATGATCCCGACGACGGAGATCGCGACGACGAGCCAGGCGAGCACCGTCGTCCCGCGGCCGGCCTCGATCCCCTCGATTGCCTCGCCGACGAGCAGGACGATCGCGATCGCGGCCGCCTGCGAGAGCACGGCCAGGATCGTCGAGACCACCAGCGACCAGCGGTACGGCCGCAGGAATCCGAGGAGGCGGATGAAGGTGCGGCGGTACGGGATCTGCTCGCTCACCGCGTGAATCTAGCTGCGAGGATGTGCCATGGAGCACGTGCCGGCAGACGTCTTCGGCGAGGACTATCTCTACTTCTACGAGGAGTGGCTCGACGACGAGTTCTCGGACGCGCAGGTCGAGCTGATCTGGGACGTGCTGTCCCTGAACGAAGGGGACGAGGTGCTCGACGTCCCCTGCGGGCACGGCCGGATCGCGAACCGGCTCGCCGGGCGGGGCGCGCGCGTGACCGGCCTCGACGCGGACACGATCTTCCTCGAGCACGCGCGGGCGGACGCAGCCGCGCGCGGCGTCGAGGTCGACTACGTCCACGGCGACATGCGCGAGCTGCCCTGGTCGGATCGGTTCGATGCCGCCGTCAACTGGTTCACGTCGTTCGGCTACTTCGACGACGAGGGTAACCGCGCCTGGCTCGAGACCGTGCTGCGGACGCTGAAGGCCGGTGGGAGGCTCGCGATCGACGTCCACAGCCGCGACGTCTTCATGCGCAACCGCACCAACGCGTCGGTGTACGAGCGCGACGGCGACCTCGTCGTCGACAGCCACAGCTTCGACGTCGAGACCGGTCGCGAGGCGACGGAGCGCTGGCTGATCCGCGACGGGCAGTTGCGGAAGACGGGCTACTCGGTCCGCTTCTACACGTACACGGAGCTGCGCGACCTGCTCCTCGGCGTCGGCTTCTCGTCGGTCGAGGGCGTCGGCCACGACCGGAAGCCGCTCACGCTCGAGAGCCGGCGGATGATCGTCATCGCGACTCGCTGATCCGCGCCAGCTCGCGGCGCACCTGCGTCAGCCCCTTGCCGAGGCGCGCGCGGTTCGTCCGGTCGTTGAGCCAGCCGCTGGCGCCGGAGGGATGCGGCAGCGGGACCACGATCGCGTCGCAGTGCATGAAGCTCTTCCCGATCGCGCCGGTGAGCGTCCCGATCCCGAGCATCCGCTTCAGTGCCAACCCGCCGACGGTCACGATCAGCTCGGGGCGCAGCAGCGCGAGCTCCCAGTCGCGCCAGAACTGACAGAGGTCCTGCTCGCGTGGCGTCGGCGCGCGGTCGCCGCGGCCCGACGCGGGCCGGCCTGGATAGCAGCGTGTCACCGAGGCACAGTAGAAGCGCTCGTAGAGCTCGTCGCCCTCCAGCGCGAGCCAGCGGCGCAACGTCTGGCCGGCTCGGCCGCGCCACGGCAGCCGCTCCTCACCCTCGACGATCCCGGGCGCCTGGCCGAAGAGGTATGCCCGCTGGCCGTGGAAGGGTGCGCGGACCGGCCAGGACTCCAGCTGATAGCCCGCCTCGAGGCAGGCTCGGCAGCGCGCGTTGTCGTGCTGGAGCGAGCGCAGCGACCGGTACCTGCCCCTGCGGACAGTCAACCTGCGGCGGGCGTGCCGATCCGGAGCCGGTTGCCGTCCGGATCGGTCAGCTCGATCTCGCGCATCCCGTAGTACGCGAGCTCGGCGACGACGCCGAAGTCGGCCGCGATCGCGTCGACGTCGTCGACGTAGAGGTAGAGCAGTCCGTCCGGGTGTGCGTCGCCGTTGTGCTCGGAGAGAAAGATCTGCCCCTCGCCGCTCGAGATCGCGACGAAGAGCGGCAGATGCGGCTGCGCGCGCGTCCGCCAGTCGATCGAGAACCCGAGGCGGGCGTACCACTCGGCGCTGGCCTCGGCGTCGGCGACTCGGAGAAAGGGGACGACCTTTGTCACGAGCGGGATCGTACGGCTACGAACCAGCGTCCGGCGAAGACGGTCTCGCCGCCCCCGAGCTCGACGGCCAGGCCCCCGGGCTCGAAGTAGCGCTTGAAGACCTGCCAGCGCGAGCCGTCGTCGAGGATCCGCTCCTGCTGCTCGGCCGGCTCGACGTCCTCGCGAAGCGCGGAGTCGACGACGACCAGTTCCGGTGCGACCCTGTGGGCCTCGGCGAGGAAGCGTCCTCGCTCGGGGTCCTCGAGGTGGCCGTAGAAGTGGCTCGTGAAGACGCGGTCGAACGTCCCGTCGTGGAACGGCAGCCGCAGCGCGTCCGACTGGACGAAGCCCGCATCCGGCACGCGTGCGCTCGCGAGCTCGAGCATCGACGCGCTCTGGTCGAGCCCCGTGATCTCGCCGGGGAGGTGCCTGGTCAGGAAGCCGGTGCCGCACGCGACGTCGAGCGTGCGGGCCGGCGGCAGGGCCGAGATCGCCGCGATCAGAGCCTCGCGCTCGTCGACCCAGCCGGGCCGCTCGCGCTCCTCGAAGCGGCCGGAGCCGAGCCACCAGTCGTCGTACTCCGCCGCCCGTGCCTCGTAGTACGCCTTCATGCTCCTAGAGTACGAGCCGTGCTCGAGGCCGTGCCGAACTTCTCCGAAGGGCGCGACCAGGACGTCGTCGCGGCACTTCGCGACGCGCTCTCGGCACCGGCGCGGCTGCTCGACGTGCACGTCGACGCAGACCACCACCGGTCGGTCTTCACGCTCGTCGGCGAAGGCGACGAGCTCGTCGAGACGCTCCTGGCCGGGATCGCGTGCGCGGCCGAACGGATCGACCTCCGCCGCCACGAGGGCGCGCATCCGCGCATCGGCGCTGCGGACGTCGTCCCGGTCGTCCCGATCAAGCCCGACGACCTGGAGCAGGCGCAGGCGAGGGCGCGCGAGCTCGCGCGCCGTGTCGGGGAGGAACTCGGCCTGCCGGTCTTCCTCTACGGCGCGCTCGCGCCCGGCCGCGGGCCGGCGTTCTTCCGGCGCGGCGGACCGGCCGAGCTGCAGCGACGCATCGACGCGGGGGAGCTGACGCCCGACTTCGGGCCGGGCCGACTCGACGAGCGCGCCGGCGGCGTGATCGTCGGCGCGCGCCGACCGTTGATCGCGTTCAACGTCAATCTCCGCGGCGAGCTCGAGGCGGCGAAAGCGGTCGCCGCAGTCGTGCGCGAGACGGGCGGCGGCTTCCCCGGCGTGCGTGCGCTCGGCCTCGACCTCCCGCGCGCCGGCGTTGTCCAGGTCTCAATGAACGTCGAGGACTGGGAGGCGGCGGCACTGCACGAGATCGTCGCTCGCATCGTGGAGGAGGCGGCGGCGCGCGGCGCGGAGGTCGTCGGTTCGGAGCTCGTCGGTCTGATGCCGGCGGGGGCCGCTGCCGCGGCGGCCGGGGCGATGCTGCGGATCGACGGTTTCGACGAGTCGCACGTGCTGGAACTGCGGCTGCTCCCGTGAGAGGGTTTGAGCACCCCGGGGCCTGCGGTAGGTGGGTCTCGACAACGACCAAGGGGTACAGATGAAAAAGCTCTTGCCGCTCACCGTGGCTGCGGGGATCGCGGCCTGGTTCTTCGCGAGGCATCAGCGCGGAAAGGTGCTGTTCGGGAAGCTGCACGGAAAGTTCTCCTCCTTCGTGCCGAAGCAGTACGACGACGCGACGCTCAAGGACAAGGTCGAGAGCGAGCTCTTCCGCCACGAGCACGAGGTGAAGGGCGCGATCAACGTCAACGCGCAGGAGGGCGTCGTCCAGCTGCGCGGACAATTGCCCTCGCAGGATCTGATCGACGCGCTCGTCGAGCGCACGCAGAAGATCCAGGGCGTCCGCGAGGTGGAGAACCTGCTGCACACGCCCGGCACCGAAGCACCCATGCACCACTGACCCGGGGTCCGGCTCTCGGGCCGCCCGCGGCCCGGCTTCAGGGATTTTCGCGCGCAAGGCATCCGCTGTCGCGGATGCCTTGCTTGCGCCTAGTATCGAACCGTGATCGCAAGTCACGCGCTGACCGGGAACGACCTGCGGCTCGAGGACGTCTGGGAGGTAGCCGTTCACCGCGCGCCCGTCGGCCTGGCCGACGAGGCGCGCGGTCAGATGGAGGCGGCGCGCGCGCTCGTCGAGCGCGCCGACGAGAACACCTACGGCGTCAACACGGGCTTCGGCCGGTTCGTCTCGGAGACGATCCCGCCCGAGCAGCAGGGGGAGCTCCAGCTCCGTCTGCTGCGCAGTCACGCCTGTGGCGTCGGTGAGCCGTATCCGCCGGCGGTCGTGCGCGCGGCGATGCTGCTCCGGGCGAACGCGCTCGCGAAGGGGTTCTCGGGCGCGCGGATCGAGACGGTCGAGCTGCTGATCGAGTGCCTCAACCGCGGCGTCCTCCCGCACGTGCCCTCGCGCGGGTCGGTCGGCGCGAGCGGCGACCTCGCGCCGCTGGCGCACCTTGCGTTGCCGCTCGTCGGCGAAGGACAGGCCTGGTTCGAGGACGTGCTCCTCCCGGGCGCGGAGGCGCTTGCCGCAGCCGGCCTCGAGCCGGTGCGCCTCGGGGCCAAAGAAGGCCTGTCGCTGATCAACGGCACGCAGTTCATGGCGGCGATGGCCTCGCTCGCGCTCGTGCGGGCGTGGCGGCTGGCGCGGACGGCCGATCTCGCCTGCGCGCTCTCGCTCGAGTCCCTGCAGGGCTCGCGCACGAGCTTCCATCCCGCGATCCATCGGGCGCGTCCGCTGCCCGGGCAGGTCGACTCCGCCGCGAACCTGCACCGCCTGCTCGAGGGCTCGGCGATCATCGAATCGCACAAGTGGTGCGACCGCGTCCAGGACGCGTACTCGCTCCGGTGCGCGCCGCAGGTGCACGGCGCCAGCCGCGACCTGCTCGCGCACGTGGAGGCAACGGTTGCGGTCGAGCTCAACGCCGCCACCGACAACCCGCTCGTCCTCGTCGGTGAGGGCATCGTCGTCTCGAACGGCAACTTCCACGGCCAGCCGCTGGCCTTCGGGCTCGATGCGCTGGCGATGGCCGTCTCCGAGCTCGCGAGCATCTCCGAGCGCCGCGTCGAGCGGCTCGTCAACCCGTCGCTCTCGGAGGGCCTGCCGCCCTTCCTGACGCTCGAAGGCGGCCTCAACAGCGGCTTCATGATCCCGCAGTACGTCGCCGCCTCGCTCGTCTCGGAGAACAAGTCGCTCTGTCACCCGGCCAGCGTCGACTCGATCCCGACGAGCGCCGGACAGGAGGATCACGTCTCGATGGGGAACGCCGCCGGGCTGAAGGCGCTGCAGGTGCTCGCGAACAGCGAGCGCGTGCTCGCGATCGAGCTGCTCGCCGGCGCGCAGGCGATCGAATTCCTCGCGCCGCTCGAGCCGGGACCTGGCGTGCGGGCGGCACACGACGCCGTGCGCGAGCTCTCCGAGCGGGTGCGCGACGACCGCTCGCTCTCGGCGGACATCGAGCGCGTCGCCGTCGCGATCGCCGACGGCTCGGTTCTCGGCGCCGCCGAGTCGGCAGTGGGGGAGCTGCGGTGAGCGTCTCCTCGCTCGACGCCCAGGTCGAGGCGCTCGCCGGCGACCTCTCCGCGATTCGCGCACCGCGCGGCCCCCAGCTCAACGCGCGCTCGTGGCAGACGGAGGCGCCGCTGCGGATGCTGCTCAACAACCTCGACCCGGAGGTCGCCGAGCGCCCCGAGGAGCTCGTCGTCTACGGCGGCTCCGGCCGTGCCGCCCGCTCGCACGACGCGCTGAAGGCGATCGTCCGGACGCTCCTTCGCCTCCGCGACGACGAGACGCTGCTCGTCCAGAGCGGCAAGCCCGTCGGCGTCTTCCGCACCCACGAGGGCGCGCCGCGCGTGCTGATCGCGAACTCGCTGCTCGTGCCCCGGTGGGCGAACTGGGACGAATTCCGCAGGCTCGAGGCCGAAGGGCTGACCATGTTCGGGCAGATGACCGCCGGGAGCTGGATCTACATCGGCACTCAGGGGATCCTGCAGGGCACCTACCAGACCTTCGCCGCTGCGGGCGAGCGGCACTTCGGCTCGGCCGACCTCGCCGGCCGGACGATCCTCACCGCCGGCCTCGGCGGGATGGGCGGGGCGCAGCCGCTCGCCGCGACGATGGCGGGTGCCGCGATCCTCTGCATCGAGGTCGATCCGACGCGGATCGAACGGCGGCTCGAGACCCGCTATCTCGACGAGGTGGCGGACTCGCTCGAAGACGGGGTGGCTCGCGTCCGGGCGGCCGCCGCCGAGGGTCGCGCGCTCTCGGTCGCCGTGCTCGGCAATGCCGCCGAGATCGTGCCGGAACTGGCACGAAAGCGTGAATCTTTCGATCTCGTCACCGACCAGACCGCGGCCCACGATCCCCTGACGGGGTACGTGCCCGCCGGGCTCTCGGTCGAGGAAGCCGCGTCGTTACGCGCTTCCGACCCGGATGAGTACCTCCGGCGGGCGCGCGCGTCGATCGCCGCGCACGTCGAGGGCATGCTCGAGTTCGTCCGAGCCGGCAGCTACGTCTTCGACTATGGCAACAACCTGCGAGGGGAGGCCGATGAGGCGGGCGTAGCGGAGGCGTTCTCATACCCGGGCTTCGTCCCGGCCTATATCCGGCCGCTCTTCTGTCTCGGCATCGGCCCGTTCCGGTGGGCCGCCCTCTCCGGCGACCCGGCAGACATCGCGGCGATCGACGAGGAGTTCCGGCAGCTCTTCCCCGACGACGTGCTGCTCCAGCGCTGGCTCGAGCTGGCTCCCGAGCGGGTCGCGTTCCAGGGGCTGCCGGCACGGATCTGCTGGCTCGGCTACGGCGACCGCGCCAAGGCAGGCCTCGCGATCAACGAGCTCGTGCGGACGGGCGCAGTCTCGGCGCCGGTCGTGATCGGGCGTGACCACCTCGACTCCGGCTCGGTCGCGTCCCCGTACCGCGAGACCGAGGCGATGCGAGACGGCTCCGACGCAATCGCGGACTGGCCGATCCTGAACGCGCTCCTGAACACCGCGGCGGGCGCGACGTGGGTCAGCGTCCATCACGGCGGCGGCGTCGGGATCGGCAACTCGATCCATGCCGGCATGGTCGTCCTCGCCGACGGCAGCACCGACGCGGCCGACCGCCTCGAGCGCGTGCTCACGACCGACCCCGGCACGGGCGTGATGCGGCACGCCGACGCGGGCTACGACGAGGCGCTCGATTCGGCACGCAAGCACGCGCTCGACTTCCCGAGCCTCGAGCAGCCGAGCGTCTGACGTGGCAAAGCTGCTGATCCGCGACCTGCGCCAGGTCGTCAGTCCCGCGGGCGGCGACGCTCCGCTCCGCGGTGGCGCGCTCGCCGAGCTCGACGTGATCGAGGACGGCTACGTGCTCTGCGACGGCGCCGCGATCGAGGCGGTCGGGCGGATGAGCGAGCTCGGCCTGATGGACAGCGACGTCGAGGACGTCGACGGCAGCGGGCTCTGCGCGATCCCCGGCCTCGTCGACTGCCACACGCATCCCGCCTTCGGCGGCGACCGCGTCGAGGAGTTCTCGCTCCGCGCAGGCGGTGCGAGCTACGAGGAGCTGCACGCGGCCGGCGGCGGGATCCTCTCGACCGTCCGGGCCACGCGCGAGGCGGGGGAGGATGGGCTGGCGCGGGCGGTCGAGCGCCATCGCGGCTGGATGCTCAGGGCCGGCACGACGACGTTCGAGGGGAAGTCGGGCTACGGCCTCGACCGCGAGACCGAGCTCGCCTCGCTCCGGGCGATCCGCACTGCCGGCGGCGTCCCGACCTTCCTCGGCGCCCATTCGACGCCGCCCGAGTTCCCGGACGCCGACGGCTACCTCGACTTCCTGCTCGAGGCGGTCCTCCCGGACGCGGCGAAGCTCGCCGAGGCGGCGGACGTCTTCCTCGAGCGGGGCGCGTTCGACGCCGACCAGGCTCGCCGCTACCTCGAAGCCTGCCGCGAGCACGGCCTCGCGCTCCGGCTGCACGGCGACCAGTTCACCGAGGCCGGCGCGATTCGGCTCGCGATCGAGCTCGGCGCCCGCTCGGTCGACCACCTCGAGGCGACCGGGCCGGACGGTGTCGCCGCCCTCGCCGCGAGTGGCGTCACGGGAGTGCTGCTGCCGGCGAGCGCGCTCTTCCTCGGCCGGCCGATGCCGCCGGGCCGGGCTCTCGTCGACGCCGGTGCCGCGGTCGCGCTCGCGACCGACTTCAACCCCGGCAGCGCCTTCTGCGAGAGCCTCCCGGTCGTGATGTCGCTCGCCGCGACCCAGCTCGCGCTCAGTCCCGCCGAGGCGCTCTCGGCGTGCACCGTGAACGCCGCGCACGTGCTCGGCCGAGCCGACCGCAGCGGCCGGCTTGCCCCCGGCTATGCCGCTGACCTTGTGCTCCTCGATGCACCCGACTGGCGCTACGTCGCCTACCACCTCGCCGGCGACGTCGTCGCGACCGTGATCAAGGACGGCACCGCAGTCCCCCAACGCGCGGCATACTGATCCGATGGCGACCAAGAAGCAGCAACGCCGCCGGCAGAAGCTGAAGCGCCACGACTACGAAGAGGTCTACGTCGACGAGGAGGGGAACGTCCTGCCGCCCGAGGAGGCGGAGGAGTTGGCCGTCGCCTCGACGCCGCGGAAGTCTGAGCGGCCGGCCAAGGACCGCCCGACGACTCGCGGCGGGCGCGTGCTCGAGCCGCCGTCGTGGCGCAAGACGCTCAAGCGCGGGCTCCTCTTCTTCCCGCTGATGCTGATCACCGTGATGCTCCTCGGCAAGGACCTGACCCTGGCGCAGCAGGTCTTCCAGACGATCGTGCTGATGGGGTTCTTCCTGCCCTTCAGCTACTTCATGGACTCGATGATGTGGCGCTCGTACCAGCGGCGGATCGCCCGCGCGGGCGACTCGAAGAAGA
>Ga0190270_10000531_pt1 | contig 16561 bp, 10 predicted proteins | sample Popmic320T_FD_133748 | JGI IMG/M metagenome (GOLD analysis project Ga0190270, IMG submission 133748) | Populus adjacent soil microbial communities from riparian zone of Weber River, Utah, USA - 320 T | ecosystem: Environmental > Terrestrial > Soil > Riparian zone | place: USA: Utah | collected...
ACTGCACACAAACATGTGCATGCTTGCCAGCGACAGCCCTCGACATCAGTCACCCGCTTCGCAAATCGCGTTTTCCACAGCTCCGACGCGAATCATTTCAACATGGTGAGAAATGCGGGCTAGACGTTTTTCCGTTCGTCCGCCAGCACCTGCGCAACGCATGCCGTGAGGGCCTGGGCGTAGGGGATGTGGAGGAACTCGTTCGGGCCGTGCGCATTGCTCTGCGGGCCGAGGACGCCGGTGATGAGGAACTGGGCGTCCGGATACTTCGCGCCGAGCATCCCCATGAACGGGATCGAGCCGCCTTCGCCGAAGGTCATCGCGCCCTTGCCGTAGTAGGTCTGCGACGCGCGCTCGACCGATTCTTCGAGCCAGGACGACACCTTCGGGGCCACCCAGCCGCCGCCCCCTTTTTCGGCTTCGAACGTGACGCGCGCGCCGTACGGGGGATCGTTTTCGAGCAGCTCCTTCATGCGTCCTTCCAGGTCGGTGGCGTCCATCGACGGAGGGATGCGGAGCGAAAGCTTGATCGAGGTCTTCGGACGGAGCACGTTCCCCCCCTGCACCAGGTCCGGCAGGCCGGCCTGGCCGATGTAGGAGAGGGCGGGGCGCCAAGTGCGGTTGAGGAGGAGCTCGAGGGGGTCCTTCGAGACCGGCTGCATGTCGCCGAGGAAGGGGAACTTGCTCCACACTTCATCGTCGAGGACGCGGGCGGTCGCCTTCGCTTCTTCGAGGCGGTCCGCGGGAACTTCGACGTGCAGCCACTTCGGGATGATCTGGCCCGTCTTCGAGTCCTCGAGGCGCTCGAGGAGCATGCGGATGATGCGGAAGCTGGAAGGAACGATGCCGCTGGCGTCGCCCGAGTGGACGCCCTCGGTGAGCACTTCCACGGTCAGGTTGCCGACGATCGAGCCGCGCAGCGACGTGGTCATCCAGAGCTGGTCGTAGTTGCCGCAGCCGGAGTCGAGGCAGATGACCAGGTTCGGCGTGCCGATCCGATCCGAAAGCAGGTCGATGTACGCCGGCAGGTCGACGGACCCGCTCTCCTCGCAGCATTCGATGAGCACCACGATGCGCGAATGCGGCAGTTCCTGCTGCTGGACCGACTTGATCGAGGCGATCGTGGCGAAGATGGCGTAACCATCGTCCGCGCCGCCGCGGCCGTAGAGCTTCCCGTCGCGCAGGACGGGCGTCCAGGGACCCAGGCCCTCTTCCCAGCCCACCATGGCCGGCTGCTTGTCGAGGTGGCCATACATGAGGACGGTGGAGGAGGCATCCCCTTCGATCTCCATGAAGATGACCGGGGTGCGGTCGTCGATCTCATGCACGTCGATCGTCAGCCCCTTGATGCCCTGGGCCTCGACCCATTTTTTAGCGAGCGCGACGGCCTGATGCATGTGGCCGTTGCGTTTCCAGTCGGGATCGAAGAGGGGAGACTGGTTCGGGATGCGGATGTACTGCTCGAGCGCCGGAACGATCGAGGAGGTCCACGTCTCGTTGACGAGCGTGCGATTGCGATCGGGGTTCATGTCGGCGGCGGAGAATAGCATCCCAAGGGCGATTCATGCGATGATGTCCATACATCCGGAAAATCTGACTGAAATCGGGTAACCTTGACGTGTCCAATCGGTCGCCTGGAGGTAACGCCTTCTTTAGGGAACGTCGCCTCCGCGAAAGAAACGTGGTAACGTGAGATGGGTCTAAAGTCAGCAAATCTGCAACGGTCCACCGAGCAATTACGCGAGGGAAAGGCTGCCGTGCTGGAACAGAATTCGAGCGAGGTTGCGCCCGCCGCCGCGTCACGCGGCCGAAGCGAGAACAAGCCGCAGCTCCGTGCGGGCGCGCCGGCTGTTCCTCCGTCCACTGCAGCGGATGATGTCGAGAGGCTCTACGTCGAGCATCGGACGCTGCTGCTGTTCGTCGCCTGCCGGAAGTTCCGCATTCCCGACACCGACGCAGAGAACCTGATCCAGGACGTATTCCTCTCGTTCCTGCAGACCGGCACGAAGATCGACAACGTACGGGCCTGGCTCGTCGCCGCGATGTGCAATGCGAGCCGCCACTACTGGCGTGCATCGGCACGCACGGAGTCGTTGCCGGAGGATTTCAACGAGCATTCCGATCCCCATTCGCACGGGCTGGCGGACGAGTTCGCAAAGAAGCTCACGCTGCGGCAGGCACTCGACTACCTGCAGCCCCGCTGCCGCGAGACGCTCTGGCTGCACTACTTCGAAGGCCGTTCGGCTGCGGACGTGGCGCGCGAGCTCGAGACGACGAATCGCTACGCGGAGAAGCTGATCCACAACTGCCTCAAACGCGTACGTGAGATCTACATCAGCATCACCGCCGTGAAAAGATAAGGGTGGGACGATGATCGAGCGGCACTACGACGACGAAGCGCTGATCTCACTGCTCGGCTCCAATCGCGCCGGAACCGACGCCCACCTTCCGGCCTGCGCTCCCTGTTCCACCAAGGTCGATTCCTTCCGCACCATCACCGACGCGCTGCGCGACGGTGACGTGTGGAACCAGCGCGAGCTGCGTACCGAAGCGGTGCCGGCCACGCTCGCGACGCTGCGTGCGTTCGCCGACCGGATGACGGACGAAGACGGCCGGGCCGAGGCGATTCTCACCGAGCTCCTGGCCGGCGCGCGCGAGAGCTGGCGCCCGCGGCTCGACGCGCATCCGGAGTGGCGCCATGCGGGCGTGGTCCGCAAGCTGATGGCCGCGAACGAACGGGCCATCGACACGATGCCGCCGGACGCCGTCGAGATGACCGCGATCGCCACGCATATCGCCGACCACCTCGCCACCTCTTCGTATCCGTCGGACACGGTGCACCGCCTTCGCGGCGCCGCCTGGCGCGATCATGCTTACGCGCTGTACTACACCGGCAGCTTCTCCAAGGCGGAGGCGGCCATCGCTACCGCGGAACGCCACTTCAACCTGTGCGTGGTGAACGAGTACGAGCTGGGACGGCTCGGAATCGTGCGTGCGCTCGTGTTGCGTGCGTTCGAACGCTTCGACGAAGCCGCGAACGCCGCGTCGGCCAGCACCGAAGCGTTCTCCCGCTTCGAGGACACCCACCGCGTCGTTTCCGCTCGCCTGGCCGAAGCGCAGATGCTCTTCAGCCGCGGCGATTTCCAGCGCGCCGAACGTCTCCTGCTCAATGCGGAGCGGGAGATCTCCGCAACCCCGCACGCTCACACGCATGCACTGGTGCTGGGCAGCCTCGGGTACTGCACCCGCAAGCTCGGCAACGTCGATGAAGCGATCGCCTACTACGAAGCGTCAGCGGCGCTCTTCGGCGACCTCGGCTCCGTCACGGAAGCGGCCCGAACCCGCTGGAGCGTTGCGGCCACCCTCGCGGATGCAGGACGGCTGACCGCCGCGCGGGAACGGATGACCACGGTCCTGCCGGAGTTCGAGCGGCTCGGAATGTCGAGTGAAGCGGCCGTGATGAGTCTCGAGATCGCGGAGCTCCTGGCAGTCGAGGAGCGTTACGACGAAGTTCAGCTCGTTTGCAGCTCCGCGATGGAGGTCTTCAAACGTGCCGGTACCGTATACACATCGCGTGCGCTCACCGCACTCGCCTTCATGCGGGAAGCTGCCGCGCATCGCACCGTGACTCCGGCCCAGGTCCGGACCGTTCGCGAGTACATCCGGCGCCTTCCTGCCGAGCCGAATCTGCTTTTCGCGCCTCCTCCAATCGGCTGAAGCCGCTGCAAACAGAAACTTCAGGGTAGGGATTCGTCTCTGAGAATCACTCCCTGAGGTAAGGGCGCCCTCCCGATAACGAGCCTTGGAGGGCATATGAAAGTGAATACTCGCCGCGTGGGCGTTGCTGCGCTCACGCTTGTCGTCTGTCTCTCGATTTCTCCTGTTGCGTCCGCTGTTCAGCCGGGTGACGCCTTCGTCGGTATCCGCGAAAAGATCGTCCGGATCCTCAAGAAGCTGAAGACGTTCGGCGGCCTCACCAGTTTCGAAGACACGATCGGGCCGCCGAGACCGACCCCGACAACGACCCCCTGAAAACCCTTCCTCCACCCGCCCGTACAATACGCGTCTCTCCCGCCGGTTCTCCCGGCGGGGGAGGCGAGAGGAAGGTCATGGGCGAGATTCTGGCGGTACGGGATATCAGGAAGACGTTCGGGGCGGTACGGGCGGTGGACGGGGTTTCGTTCGCCGTCCGCCGCGGCACCATCACAGGGCTCCTCGGGCGCAACGGCGCGGGAAAGACGACCACCATCCGGATGATCACCGGGATCTTCATGCCCGATTCCGGTGACATCCAATGGCTGGCCGGCGGCAGCGGCTCGTTCCGCGATCGGATCGGGTACCTCCCGGAAGAGCGCGGACTCTACAAGCAGATGAAGGTCATCGATCTCCTGCTCTTCCTGGCGGAGATCAAGGGAGTGCGCGCCCATCGCGACAAGATCGGCCAGTGGCTGGAGCGCTTCGAGCTCACCGACAAGCGCGACGCGAAGATCGAAGAGCTCTCCAAAGGCAACCAGCAGAAGGTGCAGCTCATCGGCACCCTGCTCCACGATCCCGAGCTGATCATCCTCGATGAGCCGCAATCGGGACTCGATCCCGTGAACATGGTCCTCGTCCGCAACCTCCTGCGAGAGCTCAGGCAGGAAGGGAAGACCATCCTGCTCTCGACGCACATGATGGCCGAGGCCGAGAGGCTGGCGGACGAGATCATCCTGATCCACGGCGGCAAGGTGGTCCTCGAAGGGACGCTCGACCAGGTCCGCGGCTCGTTCGGCAAGAACACCCTGCACATCGATTTCGAGGGCGACGGTGCGTTCCTGCGCGACCTCCCGCAGGTCAAGCGAGCCGCGATCGTCAACAACGCGGCCGAGCTCAGTCTCGCCGAGGGAGCAGATCCTCAGGCCATCCTGCAGGCGTGCATGCCCAGCCTGCGCATCCGCCGGTTCGAAGTCGCGTCCCCCTCGCTCGAAGAGATCTTCATCGAAAAAGTCGGGACCGAGACGCTGGCCCATGAGGAGGCGCGATGAACAAGATGTTTGCGGTGATGAAGCGCGAATACCTGCAGGCTGTGAAGAAGAAGATGTTCATCATCATGACTCTTCTCTTCCCCTTCTTGATGGCGGCGCTGGTGGCGATCCCCGGGTTCATCGCGGCCAAAGGGATGGGTACGAAGCGCATCGCCGTGCTCGACGGCACCGGCAAGCTGCAGGCGGCGTACACCCGGCCCAATGAAGTCGAGAAGACGAACGAGACCGCGCAGCAGGAAGCGCGGAAAGCGCTCTCCGGCCGCTCCCAGCCCGAGCTCCCGACGCAGATGAAGGTCGAGTACGTGAACCAGGCCGGCGCCGCGAATCCGGACGCCGCCCTCAAGCCGTACCTCGAGCGCATCACCCGTGACGACGACGCGCCGGACAAGCTGGAAGGCGTCTTCGTCATCCCGGCCAAAGCGGCCACCGACCAGGACACGCCGCTCACGTTCTACAGCCGCTCCTCGACCGATTTCATCGCCCAGGAGCGCCTCGGCAAGCTGGCCAACAAGTCGCTGCAGCGCTCCCGCCTGAGCGAGAACGGCGTCAGCCCCGAGCTGGTCGAGAACCTGCTCCGCGACCTGCGGGTCGACGCGGTCCAGCTCTCGCGGACCGGCGGCAAGAAAACCGGCGGCGAGCTGAACTTCGTGGTGGCCTTCATCTTCGGTGCCCTGCTCATGCTGCCGTCGCTCGTCTACGGGCAGGAGACGATGCGCGGCATCGTCCAGGAGAAGAGCGACCGCGTGGTCGAGGTGCTCATCTCCTCCGTCACTCCCCGCCAGCTCCTCACCGGCAAGATCCTCGGCGTGGCAGCCGTCGGTCTCACCCAGATCTTCGTCTGGCTGGCAATGATCGCCATCATCGGCGGCTACGGGGCCGCGACCATGTCGATGGCCGACATCAACCTCACGCAGTTCATCCGGCCGTCGGTCTTCCTCTACTTCTTCATCTTCTTCATCCTCGCCTACATGACGTACGTCTGCATCTACGCCATCGCCGGCGCGGTCTGCAATACGGAGAAGGAAGCGCAGCAGTTCGTCATGCCGATCATGATGGTCATGATGATGCCGTGGTTCCTGATGATGCCGATCGTGCTCAACCCCGACGCTCCGTTCGCGATCGGTTTTTCGCTCGCCCCGGTCTTCGGCCCGATCACGATGTTCGTCCGCACGCTGGTCACCGAGCCGCCGATGTGGCACGTGCTCGTCTCCATCGCGGTCTCCCTCGTCACCATCGCCGCATTTTTCTGGATCACGGCCAAGATCTTCCGCGTCGGAATCCTCTCCTACGGCAAGCGTCCGACCCTTCCTGAATTGTGGAGGTGGCTCAAAGTCGCGTAGGGCCTGTATCATCCCCGCTCTCAGTATCTTGAATGAGAGCAGGGGGACAAATGCAGGAACCCAGAACGCTCAATGACATCTACGCGGTGACGAGCGAGATCGCCCGTCCCGCCATCATGAAGTACAAGAGCGGCGACCGCTGGCTCGACGTATCGGTCCCGGAATTCCGCGACTCCGTCCGCTGGCTCGCCAACGCCCTCCACGAGATGGGCGTGAAAGCCGGCGACCGCGTCGCGATCCTTTCCGAGAACCGGCCCGAATGGACGATCGCCGACTTCGCGATCCTCTGTGCATCCGCGGCGAGCGTGCCGGTCTATCCGACGCTCCTCGGATGGCAGATCGAGTACATCCTCAACGACGCCGGCTCCGTAGCCGTCATCTGTTCCAACCAGGAACAGCTCGACAAGCTCCTCGAGATCCGCTCGCACGTCCCCTGTCTCAACAACATCATCGTCTGCGATCCGCCGGCCACGCTGCCGCCCGGCGTGCACTCGTACAAGGACGTGCTGGCGCGCGGCAAGGCCTTCGAGGAGAAGAACGGCCGCACCTGGTTCGACCGCTCGCGCGCCTCGCGCGGGCCGGACGACCTGGCCACGCTCGTCTACACCTCCGGCACGACCGGCAACCCGAAAGGGGCGATGCTCACCCACGGCAACATCACCAGCAACGTGATGGCCGTCCGTGAGTTCGTGCCGTTCCAGGCCGGCGATACCGCGCTCTCGATCCTGCCGCTCTCGCACATCCTCGAGCGGATGGTGGACTTCATCTACCTCTACAAAGGCGGCTGCATCGCCTACGCGGAGAACGTCACCAAGGTCGCGGACAACCTCGGCGAAGTGCAGCCGGAGTTCTTCGCCGCCGTGCCGCGCCTGTTCGAGAAGATGCGCGCGCGCATCCTCGACAACGTCGCCGCCGCCCCTCCCGCGCGCCAGAAGATCTTCAGGTGGGCGCTCGGCATCGCGGAGCAGCGGCTCCCGTACCGCATCGAGCGCAAGCCGATGCCGCTCGGGCTGAAGATCAAGTCCGCGATCGCCGACAAGCTGGTCTTCTCGAAGATCATCGCCCGTCTCGGCGGGAAGGTGAAGTACGTCGTCTCGGGCGGCGCACCTCTCTCCGCCGAGCTGGCGGCGTTCTTCATCGGCGCCGGCGTGGAGATCCTCGAGGGCTACGGCCTGACCGAGACTTCCCCCGTCATCGCCGTGAACCGTCCCAACGCCCGTCGCCTCGGCACGGTCGGACCGGTCATCCCGGGCGTCGAAGTGAAGATCGCCTCCGACGGCGAGATCCTTTCCCGCGGTCCGCACATCATGCTCGGCTACTGGAACAACCCCGACGCGACCGCGCAGGCGATCGACCAGGACGGCTGGTTCCACACCGGCGATATCGGCGAGATCGACAAGGACGGCTTCCTGCGCATCACCGACCGCAAGAAAGACATCATCATCAACGCGTACGGCAAGAACATCGCCCCGCAGCCGCTCGAGGCGCTGCTCAAGAGCTCCCCGTACGTCGGCACGCCGGTCCTCATCGGGGACGGCCGCAAGTACCTCTCCGCGCTCATCGTCCCGAACTTCGAGAAGCTCGAGCGCGAGGCCGAAGGCCTCGGCGTGACCGCGAAGTCGCGCGAGGAGCTCGTGCAGCACGACCGCGTCAAGGCGCTCATCCAGAGCGAGATCGACCGCTTCAACCAGAACCTCGACCGGCAGGAGAAGATCCGCCGCTTCGCGCTGCTGGCGCGCGACTTCACGATCGAGGACGACGAGATCACGCCGTCGCTCAAGGTGAAGCGGAAGAACATCGACAAGAAGTACAAGTCGACCATCGACCAGCTCTACAAGGACGAAAACCTGGTGGAAGTCAACGCATGACCTCTGTCGCAGAAGCCCCGTCGCTCAATACCCGCGCCTTCACGATCGAGCGGCAGGGCGACCTCGCGATCCTCTGGTTCGACCTGCCGGGGGAGAAGGTGAACAAGTTCTCCTCGGCCGTGCTGCTGGAGCTCTCCGGCGTGCTCGATGAGCTCGCGGCCAGCCCGCAGCTGACGAAGGTCATCTTCGCCTCGCGGAAGCCGGGCATCTTCATCGCCGGTGCGGACGTGACCGAGTTCACGACCGTGACGGGGATCGACCAGGCGAAACAGTACGTGCTCCTCGGGCAGCAGGTCTTCACGAAGGTGGCGAAGCTGCCGCAGACGACCGTCGCCGCGATCGACGGAGCCTGCCTCGGCGGCGGCTGCGAGCTCGCGCTCAGTTGCGACTGGCGCGTGATCTCCGATTCGCCGCGCGCGCAGATCGGGTTGCCCGAGGTGAAGCTGGGGATCTTTCCCGCCTGGGGTGGCACGAGCAAACTGCCGCGGCTGATCGGTCTCCCGGCCGCGCTCGACATCATCCTCAACGGCAAGGCCCTCGATGGGAAACGTGCGAAGAAAGCCGGTCTCGTCGACGACGTCGTCGAGCCCGGCATCGTGCTCGAGATCGCGAAGAAATACGCGGAGAAGGGGAAGCGCAAAATCCGGGGCCGCACGAAGTTCTACATCGAAGGCAACCCTCTCGCGCGCAACCTGATCTTCGGCAAGGCGCGGAAGGCAGTCCTCAAGCAGACGCAGGGCCACTACCCAGCGCCGCTCAAGGCCATCGAGGTGATGGAGTACGCGATGTCGGCTGGCGTCGAGCGCGGCATGCAGCGCGAGGCCGAAGAAGCAGCGACGCTGGTCAACAACAACGTCGCGCAGAACCTGGTCCGCCTCTTCTTCCTGATGGAGGAATCGAAGAAGGATCCCTTCACCACCAGACCTGCCGACGTCTCGTATGTCGGCGTGCTCGGTGCGGGGATCATGGGCGGCGGCATCGCCCAGATCGTGGCCGACAAGACCGACGCCGACGTGCGCATGCGCGACATCGCCATGAAAGCGATCGGCGGCGGGATGAAGGCGGCCGCGAAAGTGTGGAAGAAGAAGGTCGACCGCCGCCGCATGACCCGCGGCGAGATGGCGCGCAAGCTGGCGCGCATCACCGGCACGACCGACTGGAGCGGCTTCTCGCGCGCCGACGTGGTCATCGAAGCGGTGGTCGAGAACCTCAACATCAAACGGCAGGTGCTGGCCGAGTTCGAAGGCCTCGCCAAGCCGGGCGCAATCTTCGCGACCAACACCTCCACCATTCCGATCACGCAGATCGCCGCGCAGGCGAAACGTCCCGAGCTGGTGGTGGGGATGCACTTCTTCAATCCCGTCGACCGCATGCCGCTCGTCGAGATCATCCGCGGCGAGAAGACGTCCGAGCAGGCCATGGTCACGACCGCCGCGCTGGCGCGCAAGCTCGGCAAGACGGTCGTCTACTGCAACGACGGGCCGGGCTTCGTGGTGAACCGCATCCTCGGGCCGTACATGAACGAGTCGGGGTTCCTGCTCGAAGAGGGGAACACGATCGAGTCGCTGGACAAGGCCATGGTCGACTTCGGGATGCCGATGGGGCCGATGGCGCTGCTCGACGAAGTGGGGATCGACGTGGCCGCGAAAGTGGCCGTCATCCTCACCGAGGCGTTCGGCGCGCGGATGGAGAAATCGACGGTGGTCGAGAAGCTCTACGCCGAAGGCCGCCACGGCAAGAAGAACGGCAAGGGTCTGTACCTGTACGAGGACGGCCGGCGCAAAGGGCCCGATGGCAGCGTCTACAAGACCCTCGGCATCCGGAGTCCCCACCAGGCGGACGCGAAGGCGGTCGTCGAGCGGATGCTGCTGGCGATGATCAACGAGGCCTCGCTGATCCTCGACGAGAAGATCGTCGCCTCCGCCGGCGAGCTCGATCTGGCGATGATCATGGGCACCGGCTTCCCGCCGTTCCGCGGAGGCCTGCTCCGCTACGCCGACGCGCTCGGATTGCCGTACGTGGTCTCGCGCCTCGACGCGCTTTCGTCCCTCGGTCCGCGCTTCCGCCCCAACGAGCCACTCAAACGCCTCGCCGAGCGGGACGCGAAGTTCTACCAGACGTACGTCCGGTAAGCAGGACGCTTTCAGTCCGCGCACAGAGAACCGACCAAAGGCCACGCCGGCCCGCCGGAGGCCCCTGGTCGGTTCTCTGTGATGTGCGGACTGAAAGCGTCCTGCTTCCCGTGCGGCTACAATCCGCCCACGAATGAGCTCGCGCGAGCGGAAGATCGTGATCGCAGTGGCGCTCGTTTGCGCCGCGACCCGTTTTCTCGCGTTTGCGCGGTCGCTGTGGGAGTGGGACGAGGCGTTGCTCGTCCTCGGGATGCGCGACTACGACGTCGCCCTGCACCACCCGCACCCTCCCGGCTTTCCGGTGTACATCGCGCTCGGCAAGCTGCTGCGCCTCGTCATCGCTAGCGATTTCCGTGCGTTGCAGGCGATCAACATCGTCGCCGCGATGCTGGTCTTTCCGGCGGTTTGCTGCTTCGCCCGCGAGCTCGGCTTCCGCTTTTCCACCGCGGTCATGGCCGGCGCGCTCTTCGCCTTCTTTCCGAACGTCTGGTTCTTCGGGGGGACCGCCTTCAGCGACATCCCCTCGGTGGTCCTCGTCCTCTTCGCCGTCACGTATCTGCTGCGTGGCGCCGGGAGCCGCAACGCCTACTGGCTCGGCACCTTGCTTCTCGCGCTGGCGATCGGGATCCGCCCGCAGAACATCCTGGTCGGCCTCATCCCCGGCATCTACGCGACGCTCAAGCGCCGTCCGCACGAGATCGCGATCGCGCTCCTGATCGGGCTTGTGATCGTCGGCGCCGCATTCGGAGGGGCGATTTACGCCACCGGTTCGTACGAGCGGTTCGCCGATGCCATCCAGGGCCACAGTGAATACATTGCGCGCGTCGACTCCTGGCGCAATCCCGAGCGCCCCCCGATGTGGCGCCTGGTCGACCGCTTCTTCGTCAAGCAATACCAGTCGCCCGTGCTCGGCGTCATCGCCACGATCTTCGTGATCGTCTCGGCAGTCGGTTCGTGGCGGGAGCGCAGCCGGCCGATGCTCTTCAACGTGCTCGCGTTCCTCCCGTTCGCGCTGTTCGCCTGGGCGATGCTCGACCGCCACAGCGTCAGCCGCTTCTCCATCGCCTACCAGCCGATGTTCGCGCTGCTCGTGGCCGACGGCCTGCAGCGCACCGGCAGGCGATACGCACCCATCCTCGCGGCGGCGCTCGTGGCCGGGTTCGCCGTCTATACCATCCCCGCGCTAACGCCGGTGCGCAATGAAGTCACCCCTTCGATCCAGGCCGCACGCGCTGTCCCGCAGATGGTCGATCCGCGCCGCGCGCGTCTGTACGTCGGCCACACGATGTCGAAGTTCGTCGACCTCGTCTCTCCCGGCTTTCCCTACACGCGTATCGTCGACGACCGCGTGATGCCGCTCTCCTCCACGCGTCCCGCGTGGGTGCTGTCCGAGCTGACGAAAGGAGGGGAGGGAGGCTTCGTCTTCCGCCGGGAGCGCGGCAACCTCTGGAACATCGCCCGGCGGCACTACTTCGGGGTCAAGCTGCAGCCGCTGGAGAAACACGCGCGTTTCGCCTCCGGGTGGTATCCGGCCGAGACGACGAAGATCGACGAGTGGCGCTGGATGGGCGCGCGCTCCGTCACGCTGCTGCCGCCCGCGGGCGAGCAGACGCTGCTGCGCATTCACCTCTCACCCGCGGGCGAGCTCGCGAATCAGAGCCCCACCATCACGATCAAGCTCAACGGGGTGGTGCTGGACCAGCTCCGGATCAGCGGCGACTTCGACCGCGACTATCGCGTCAAAGCCGCCCCGAACGGTCTGCCCAACGTGCTGGAACTGTCCACGGACAAAACGGTGACGCCTTCGCAAGACACGCGCGTGCTCGGCCTGAAGCTGCGCGAATTGGGCTGGGGCCCGGCCTAGAATGCCCGCACATGCGTTTTCTACTCGCGTTCCTGACGTTCCTCACGATCCCCGCTACTGGCCAGAACTTCCGCGTCGAAGCGATCCGCGCCCACATGACCTTCCTCGCTTCCGACCTGCTCGAAGGCCGCGGCACGGCCACGCGCGGGCATCGCATCGCCGCTGAATACGTCGCCGCGCAATACGAGCTGGCGGGGCTCGAGCCGGGCGCGAACGGCAGTTGGTATCAGGATGTCCCGTTCGTCGAGACGGTCCCGGACGCCGCCTCGACCGTCACGCTCACGCGCGGCGGCGGCCAGCCGGTCACGCTCCGGATCTTCAACGAGTTCACGAGCTACGGCGACCCGTTGCACGGCGAGCGCGACGTGGAGGCCGAGATCGTTTTCGCCGGCTACGGCGTGACCGCCCCCGACCAGAAGTACGACGACTACGCCGGCATCGACGCGAGCGGCAAGATCGTCGCTCTCTTCAGCGGCGCTCCCTCGAGCTTCCCGAACGCCGTCCGTGCGTATCACAGCTCCACGCCGCGGAAGTTCGAGAACGCCGCTCGTCACGGTGCGGTCGCGATCGTCTACCTCACTTCCCCGATCGACGCCGGGCGCGTTCCCTGGGAGCGCACGGTCGGCTCCGCGAAACACGGCTCGATGAGCTGGACCCGACCCGACGGCACGCCGCACGGCATCCAGCGCACCGTCAGCCGCAGCGTCACGTTCAACCTCGAAACGACGCGCCAGCTCCTGGGCAACGACGCGAACACGATCTTCGAATCGCTCGACCGCACCCCGAAAGGCCGCGCGCTTCCCGTCCGCGCGCGCATCCACCTCGTCAGCACGCATTCCACCAGGACCAGCCCGAACGTCGTCGGCCTGCTGCGCGGCTCCGACCCCCAGCTCCGCGACGAGTACCTGGTCTACTCCTCCCACCTCGACCACATCGGCATCGGCGATCCGGTCGACGGCGACGCGATCAACAACGGCGCGTTCGACAACGCCTCCGGCATCGCGGCGATGATCGAGATCGCCCGCGCGCTCGTCGCCGCGAAGCCGCGCCGCTCGATCCTCTTCCTCGCCACGACGGCCGAGGAGAAGGGGATGAAGGGCGCCGACTACTTTGCGAACAACCCGACCGTGCCGCTCGACAGCATCGCCGGCAACATCAACATCGACATGCTCGTGATGACGCACGCCACGCGCGACCTCCTGCCGTTCGGCGCGGAGACGAACGACCTCGGCGACGTCGCACGCGACGTGGCCCGGCAGATGAAGGTCAAGCTCGCCTCCGATCCCTTCCCCGAGGAGATGATCTTCGTGCGTAGCGACCAGATCGCGTTCATCCGCCGCGGAATCCCCGCGATCTACATCGGACCCGGCTTCGATGTGGTCGCGTCCGGTGTCGACGGGCCCGGCGAATACCGCGACTGGCTGCGCACGCGGTACCACTCCCCGAAGGACGACCTGCAGCAGCCGATCGACTGGTCGGCGGCGCTGCTCCTCACCGAATTCGACTACCGGCTGGGCCTCGCCGCCGCCAATCGCGACGCCCGCCCGCGGTGGAAACCGGGTGACTTTTTCGGTGAGACGTTCGGCCGCGGCGGCAGCGCGCGCTGACACGAACCGCGAGCTGTGATATTCACCCCCGCGCAGTACCTGGAGACACCATGACGATGACTGCTGAACAGCGCCAGGTCGACATTGTCGACCGGCTGGCGGCCGAGGCTCGCAAACGCGTTCCCGCGGAGCATGCGGAGAGCGCGGAGCATTTCGTGCGCCGCTACTTTGCGCACGTCGCCCCCGACGACGTGATCTACACCTCCTTCGACACCCTGCTCGGCGGCGCGCTCTCCCTCTGGGAGTTCGGCGGGGAGCGCACCCCAGGCGTACCGAAAGTCCGCCTCTTCAACCCTTCGCAGGAAACGGGCAACTGGGGTCTCGAGCACACCGTGATCGAGATCGTCAACGACGACATGCCGTTCCTCGTCGATTCGGTCAGCGCGGAGATCAATCGCCGCGACCGCAAGATCCACCTCCTGCTCCATCCGATCATCACCACGCGCCGCGACCCGGGCGGCCGTCGCATCGAGGTCACCGACACCCTCACCGCGACCGCGGAGTCGGTCCGCGAGTCGTACATGCACGTGGAGATCGACCAGGAGACCGAGCCGGAAGAGCTCGAATCGATCCGCACCTCGCTCGAGAACATCCTCCGCGAAGTGCGCCTCTCCGTCATCGACTGGCGCGCCATGCGCGCGCGGCTCGCGGCCGACGTCGAAGAGCTCGAGACCGCCAAGCTGCCGATGCCGCAGGAGGAAGTCGACGAAGCGAAAGCCTTCCTCCGCTGGCTCGACAGCGGCAACTTCATCTTCCTCGGGCATCGCCGCTACGGTTACGAGACCCGCGACGGCAACGACTTCCTCATGCCGCAGCCGGAGACCGGCCTCGGCATCCTGCGCGAGATCCGCGACACGTCCGTCGACCGCGGCAACCGTCCGCTGTCGGCCGAGTTCAGGACGTTCGCGCAGCGCAAAGACCTGATCATCATCACCAAGGCCAACAGCCGCAGCCTCATCCATCGCCGCGTGCCGATGGATCGCATCGGCATCAAGCGCTACGACGACCAGGGAAACCTGATCGGCGAAGACCGCTTCCTCGGCCTCTTCACCTCCGCCGCCTACAACCGCAGCGTCCGCGACATCCCCATGCTGCGCCTCAAGGCGAAACGCACGCTCGACCGCGCCGGACTCGATCCGCATTCGCACAACGGCAAGGCGCTCGTCGACATCCTCGAGACCTTCCCGCGCGACGAGTTTTTCCAGGTCACCGACAACGAGCTGTTCGAGATCGCCCGCGGCGTCCTCCTCCTTCAGGAGCGGCAGCGCGTCGCCGTCTTCACGCGCATGGACGTCTTCGAGCGCTTCGTCTCCTGCTACGTCTTCGTCCCGCGCGACCGCTACACCGCCGAGTTCAAGGACCGCGCGCGGCAGGTGCTCGAAGAGGCGTTCAACGGCCGCGATACGGAGATCTACGACCACATCACCACTTCCGCGCTCGCGCGCGGGCTCTTCATCGTGCGCACCACGCCGGGCCAGGTTCCCGACGTCGACATCAAGCGCCTCGAGGCGATCATCGGGGAAGTCGCGCGCACCTGGAGCGATCGCCTGCTCGACGCGCTCTGCTCGAACCAGGGGGAGGAAGTCGGCATCGACCTCCACCATCGCTACAAGAAGGCGTTCCCGATGGCGTACGCGGAGCGCTTCACCGCCGAGGCCGCGCTGTACGACGTCGGCCACGTCGAGCACGTGCTCGCGACCGGCGAGTTGGTGGTCGACCTCTATCGCCACCGCACCGACCAGCGCCAGTTCCACTGCAAGATCATCCATTCCGGGCCGCCCGTGCCGCTGTCCGAGATCATGCCGCGGCTCGAGAACATGGGCCTGAAGGTGCTGGCGGAAGTGCCGTACGAAGTGCAGCCGCTCGGCGCGAAGGAAGTGGTCCGCATCCGCGACTTCAGCCTCGACGCCGAAGGGATGCAGGACGACCTGACGTCGATCAAGGCGAAGTTCCAGTACGCCTTCATCCGCATCTGGCAGCGCCAGGCGGAGAACGACGGCTTCAACCGGCTGGTCCTCGGCGCGGAACTGGAGTGGGACGAGGTGGTCATCCTGCGCGCGTACGCGAAGTACCTGCGCCAGGTCGGAGTCACGCTCACCGAGGGGTACATCCAGCAGACGCTCGCCAAGCACCCGCAGATCACGCGCAACATCATCCAGCTCTTCAAGAACTACTTCGACCCCGCCATTGGCGATGCCGGCATGGGGCGCAAAGGCGCCTCGCTCGGCATCCGTTCGCAGGTCGAGGACGCCCTCGAGCGCGTCACGAATCCGGACGAAGACCGCATCCTGCGCCTCTACGTGAGCCTCATCGAGGCGACTCTGCGCACGAACTACTTCCAGCGCGGCGCGGACGGCGAGCGGAAGCTGTACGTCTCCTTCAAGCTCGACTCCGGCGCCGTGCCGGAGCTGCCGCTGCCGCGGCCGATGTACGAGATCTTCGTGTACGCGCCGTGGATGGAAGGCATTCACCTCCGCGGCGGCAGGGTCGCGCGCGGCGGCATCCGCTGGTCCGACCGGCGCGAAGACTTCCGTTTCGAGATCCTCGGCCTGATGAAGGCGCAGATGGTCAAGAACGTCGTCATCGTGCCGATGGGCTCGAAAGGCGGCTTCGTGGTCAAGAATCCGTCCACCGACCGCGCCACGTTCCAGCAGGAAGGGATCGAGTCGTACAAGACCCTGCTGCGGGGCATGCTCGACATCACCGACAACCTGCGCGGTGACGAA
>Ga0190270_10000532_pt1 | contig 16531 bp, 15 predicted proteins | sample Popmic320T_FD_133748 | JGI IMG/M metagenome (GOLD analysis project Ga0190270, IMG submission 133748) | Populus adjacent soil microbial communities from riparian zone of Weber River, Utah, USA - 320 T | ecosystem: Environmental > Terrestrial > Soil > Riparian zone | place: USA: Utah | collected...
CGGTGGGCGCGGAGGGCATCGGCTCTCACCCGCCCTACTGGACGCTGAAGATGATCGCGGCGCGCAGCGACACGACGCCGAGCAACACCAGGGTGGGAACAGCGACCGATCGGACCGCCGACGCCGAGTGAACCGCGACCGCGATCCCGTTGCCCGTGACAGCGAGTCGCGCCGTGAGAAGTCCGGCAAGGCCGGGCACCAGGCCCGCGAAGGCGACGAGCCACAGCAACAGCCATGGGAAGCCGAACACGATGTCCAACGACCCGGTCTGGATCAAGGTGAGGACGAACAAGACGATCAGCGCCGCCTCGAGCAGGGCGTACAACCGTTCGGCCAAGGTCAGGGCATCGGCACTTGCCTCGGCGCCACGGCGATAGCGCGACAGCACCGTCAAGGCCGCGACTGACCCGGACAGAGCGGAGGCGAGGAAGACCCCGCCGAGGGTCCACGTGTCGCTCCACACCGGCTGATTGGAGACGGCCAGCAAGACGCCCGTGTAGCCGGCGATGAACAGGCCGAAAGCGGTTCCGACGACCATCACGCCACGTCCGAACGTGCCGTCCAGCAGCCTGACGGCACGCCGGGCGAGCCCGATGCGCACTTTGTCGTCGCGTACGAGCGCCTCCACGAATGCGATGGTCGCGAAGGCGCCGAACACCACCAGCGCCCAAACGCCGACCGACATCGGCGACCAGTACTTGAAGTTCAGCCCCGTATCGTCCGGCGTGGTGTTCCACATCATGTGCCAGAAGCGCAACGGCCGGCCGAGGTCGAGGATCAACAGCACGGGGCACGGCACCAGCGCGGCGAACGACACGTAATAGCCGAGTCGCGCCGCCGGCTCGTCCGCGGAGTCACCACGGAGCCGAAGCAGCGATGCGAGGACGTACGTCCCACCGGAGATGCCGGCGAAGAAGAAGTAGCCGAGGATGTACCAGGTCCAGTCGGGAGACCGGACGAAGTGGTCGAGCTCAGTGCCGAACATCGCCCTCGCTCCCATCGTCCTGGGCCGAGGCGATGCCCGGCTCGCGACGCCGGCGCAGCGCGATCAGGCCGCCGACCACGCCGAGGATCGCGGTCCCCAACGCGCCGAGATAGCCACCGGTGTTGTTGCGCCGAGGCAGCACCGCCTCTTCCTTGTCCGGCAGCTTGTAGGCCTCGGGCTCGTCCATCAGCAAGAAGAACGCGTTGAGCCCGCCGTAAATGCTGTCGTCGTCGCCGTAGAGCCGCGCTTGGGTGACGCCCTGAGCCTGCAGGTCGTCAACGCGCTGCTGCGCCATCTCGCGCAGCTCGTCGACCGGGCCGAACTGAATCGACTCGGTCGGGCATGCCTTGGCGCACGCGGGCTCGAGGTTGCTCTGCAACCGGTCGTAGCACATCGTGCACTTCTGCACGACGCCTTTGCTCTCCTCCATCTCGATCACGTCGTACGGGCAGGCCGCGATGCAGTCTCGGCAGCCGTTGCACACGTCCGGCTGGATGTAGACCGTGTCGAACTCGGTCCGGATGATCGCGCCGGTCGGGCAGACCTCCATGCAGCTGGCGTGCTGGCAGTGCTTGCAGACGTCGGACATCATCAGCCAGGCCTTGCCTTGGCCCGATCCGAGCGTCTCGTCCGGCACGTTGTCGATGAACTCCACGTGCCGCCAGTTTTGGGCGTCGAGGTTGCCGGTGTTGTCGAAGCCGTCACCGAAGGCCGGCTCGTTGCCCGACAGCTGGTTCCATTCCTTGCAGGCCACTTCGCAGGCCTTGCAGCCGATGCAGACGCTGGTGTCGGTGAAGAAGCCGTAGGACCGGCCCGGAGTGATCTCTGTCATGTCAGAACCCCATGACGTTCGGCGTGATCTTCGATAGGCCCCGTTCGGCGGCGTAGAGGTCGAGGGGCAGTGCCGCCAGTTCGTCGACCTCGGGCACGGCTTGGGGATCGCGCCCGAGGTCGACGTCGATCAGGTAGCGCTGACAGGTCGCGCAGGCCTCGATCCGCAGGTGCGGGAGGGTGGCTTCGCCGTCGCTGCCACGACCCACCTGCGGTCCGTCGCGCTGCTCGGCGTACACCGTGCGACGGCCTCCACGGCTCTCCCCGCAGGCGGCGCACGTACTGCCCGAGAAGGCCCAGCTTCCACCGCACCGCGCACACTGCAGCTGGCGACTGCCGTTGACCAGGGCGTCGCCGGTGTCGGCCCGAACGCTGACCTGCGGCGGTCCCCCGCAGTCGGGACACCGACGATCGCCGCGGGATGACGGATCGGCCGCGCAGGCGGAACCAGCGTCGACGGCCTCCAACGGGCCGCGCGTCGTCGACCGAGCCAGATAACGCTCGACGGGTTCGAGGTCCTCGCCACGCAGCCAAGCGGCGACGAGTTGCTCGGCGCCACTTCGATCGTCGATCGGCATCGTCATCAGCTGCTCGACCAGCGGCTTCGGCCCAGCCTCGGCGGTCGCCGACACGACCCGCGGCAACACCCGGTCGGCGGCCCACGCCGCGAGCCGCTCGGGCGGCGCGCTCCCGTCCGTGGAGGTGGTCAGGTCCGATCGCGCATCGGCCCAGGCCGTCTCCCAGACGTCGACCAAGGCGACGTAGAGCGTCAGGACGTCGGTGGCGAAGTCGTGCCGCGCATGGAGGTCCTCGGCTCGGCGGCGGGGCGCCGCCCAGGGAGTCGTCTCGACGCGGGGCATGGCCATCACATCTTCTCGATGTTGACGAGGAACGCCTTGAACTCCGGGGTCCGCGAGCTGGCGTCGCCGACGAACGGCGTCAGCGCGTTGGCGAGCCAGTGTTGGCCGGTGTTGATGCCGACGAAGCCCCAGTGGATCGGGATGCCGATCTGGTAGACCTTCTTGCCGTCGATCTCGAGAGCGCCGAGCCGCTTCGTCACGACGGCACGGACCTCGAGCTTGCCCCGCTTCGACGAGACCCGGACGTGGTCGCCGGTTTCGATCCCCTTCTCGACGGCCAGATCCGCCGGAACCTCGACGAACGCCTCGGGCTGCAGCTGGGTCAGCTTCTCGACGTTTTGGGTGACGTAGTGCTCGTGCTCGGTGAGTCGGTAGGACGTCGCGACATACGGGAACTCGTCCGACGTACCGAAGCGGTTCGGCCGCCCGGCCTGCTCGTCGTACCGATAGGCCGCCGGTGTCGCCGACACGTCCGGATGCAGCGGGTTGTCGACCGGCGACTCGACCGGCTCGTAGTGCTCGGGGAACGGCCCGTCGGCGACTCCGTTGCTGAAGATCCGACCGGTGCCCTCGCCAGTCATGATGAACGGCAATGTCGCGTCTGGGCCGGGTGGCTCGTCGTCCGGATAGTCGGGTACGTCGCCGACCCAAAGGCCCTGGTCGGCGTCCCAGACGATCCCGGGTCTTTCGGGATCCCACGGCCGGCCTTGCGGATCGGCCGAGGCCCGGTTGTAGAGCACCCGGCGGTTGACTGGCCAGCTCCACGCCCAGTTGGAGTAGAAGCCCATGCCCGTCGGATCGTTCTTTTCTGGATCCTGGACTCCGTCGCGCCGCTTCGTCAGGTTGCCGCTCTCCGGATAGTGCCCGGTGTAGATCCAGTCGCCGGCGGTCGTCGTGCCGTCGTCGAGCAGATCACCGAAGCTTTCGAGCCGCTTCCCGGTCGTGAGGTCACGGCCGTTGATCTCCTGCGCCAGCTCGTCCAGGCTCGGCTTGACCGGGTCCGCGTAGTCCATGGTGAGATTTCGGATCGGATCGGGGAACTTGCCGCCCTGCTTCTCATAAAGCGCACGGACCCGGCTGAACAGCTCGGCGAGAATCCAGTGGTCGTGCATCGCCTCGCCCTCGGGCTGGATGACCTGGTCCTTCCACTGCGACCAGCGACCGCTGTTGACGAAGGACCCGTCCTTCTCGATCCAGTGCGTGGCCGGAAGCACGAAGACCTCGGTCTGGACGTCGCTCGGGTTCATGCCAGGGGCGCGCCAAAACTCCGAGCTGGTCGTCGCAAAGGGATCCATCACGCACAGCCACTTGAGGTTGGACAGCGCCTGCAACACCTGGTTGGAGTCCGGCCCTATGCTCGTGGCGGTCATCCCGGAGAGCATCACCCCTTCCATATTTCCCTTGAGGGCGCTGTCGTAGATCGAGATCCACGAGGAGTTTTCCGCCGGCTTCGGGATGTAGTTGAAGGCGTACTCGTTGTCCTTGGTCGCGGTGTCGCCGTACCACGTCTTGAGCAGGCTGACCATGAATCGTCGGTAGCCGTCGCCGAAGTAGTTGTACGCGTTGGGCCGTGACCGTTTGGGGGCGCTCTCGTCGACGTAGTCGACCAAATCCCGCTGTCCGGGCGCCGGGATCCTGAGATAGCCCGGCAGGATCTCCCACGAGATCGCGTGGTCGGTGTTGCCCTGGATGTTGGCGTGACCGCGCTCGGCGTTCATCCCGCCACCGGGCCGACCCATGTTGCCGAGCAGCAGTTGGAGGACCGCTCCGGATCGGATGAGCTGGACGCCGGTCGTGTGATGGGTCAGGCCGACCGCGTAGACGATCGTCATCACCTTGTCGGGCGTGCCCATCTGGCCGACCAGTTTCGCCACCTCGAGGAACTGGTCACGCGGGATGCCGGTGATCCGTTCGACCATCTCGGGCGTATAGCGGCTGTAGTGCTGCCGCATCAGGTTGAGGACCGAGCGCGGATGGTCGATGTCGACCTTGGCGATGCCGTCGGCGTCGGTCTCATACGCCCACGCCGTCGTGTCGTAGGCGCCGGTCTCCTCGTCGAAGCCGTTGAACATGCCATTGTCGAAGGCATAGTCCGGGCTCACGACAAAGCCGGCGTTGGTTGCCCACTCGACGTACTCCTGGTGATACAGGTTGTTGCTCAGGACGTAGTTGATCAGGCCGCCGAAGTACGCCACGTCGGTGCCGACGCGGATCCGCACGTGCATGTCGGCGACGGCAGACGTACGAGTGAAACGCGGGTCGGTGTGGATCATCTTGGCGCCGCGCTCACGTTGCGCGCGCATCATCCACCGGAATCCGACCGGATGCGCCTCGGCCGGATTGGCGCCGTTGACCAGGATCAGATCGGCATGCTGGATGTCACGCCAGTGATTGGTCATGGCCCCTCGGCCAAACGTGGCGGCCAAACTGACCACCGTGGGGCCGTGTCAAACCCGGGCTTGCTGCTCCAGGTAGACCAACCCCATGCCGCGCATCACCTTGGTGGCGAAGTAGCCCTCCTCGGAGCTGAAGGCGGCGCCACCCGCGAAGGCGATGCCTTCGCAGCGGTTGACGACATTGCCGTCGGCGTCCTGGGCGACGAACGTGCGGTCACGAGAGGCCTTGATGTTGGCGGCCAGCCGGTCGAGCGCGAAGTCCCACGACACCTGCTGCCATTCGTCGGCGCCCGGCTCGCGATAGAGCGGACTCGGGACCCGGCGGCGCGACATCGCGAGCTCCAGCGAGCTTGCGCCCTTGGGGCACAGCGTCCCCTCGTTGACCGGACTGTCGGGGTCGCCCTCGATCTGCAGCAGCTCGACGTGGTCACCATCGGTCTGCTTCGTGTAGGCCAGCAGCGAGCATCCGACCGCGCAGTAGGGGCAGACCGAACGGGCAACGGACGCACCTTCGATCCGCAGGACTTGGCTGACTTCGGCGGCGCGGGCGGTGTCGAAGCCAAGCACCGATGCGCCGACCACCCCCGTTCCGGCCGCACCGACGCCGAGGAATCGACGTCGCGAAATTTCCTCCATCGCCGGTCTTCCTTCCTCCCGCGCGGGCTGCGGTTCGACCGTGATGCAAACGTTCGCTGTCGCTATTGTCCGCCCGATGATCGACGAACGTCAACAGTTCAACTCGCCGGCTCAGCCCTGCGCCAGGCGGAGGTCGCCGCGGCCACCAGGGTCACCGGGATTGCGCAGCACGTCGAGCAGAAGCGGGTGGGACGGGACGACGATTCCGTAGGCACCGCGCGCCGCCGCCTGCGCCCGTGTCTCGCGCCATCCGGCTCGACCCTCCGGCGTTGGCGTCGCCAACCAGCGGGCCAGATCTCCGGCGCCGGCTCGCGGGTCGACCCAGCCCGAGCCATCTGGTTCGCGCCGCAGGATCGGCACGTCGGGCAGCAGGTCCGTGAGCGCGTCGGCGCCCTCGGCGTCAACGGCGAGGGCGAGCCGCTCGTGACTCAGCCGTCGAACCGTTTCGAGGCCACGGGCCAGCTGGGCCGACGGCACGTCGGTCTCGCCGAGCACCAGCGTGACCCGGGCCTTGGCCGTCATCACGGCGAGCGCAGCTGCCAGCGACACCGTGTCGAGCGAGACATCCGGCCCGACGTCGATCCAGAGCGCGTCCGCGCCGGCGGCGTCGTAGGCCGACCCGTCGGCCAGCCACACGCCGAGTGCATTGGGCTCGGCGTCGAGGCGTACGCCCACTTTCACCGACGGCTCGACATCGACCATGCCCGCCACCGTACTCCCGCGATACTGGTTGCCATGGCCCTGCGGTTTCTCGCGACCCGACCGCATCCCGCGCTGCTTCGGCTGCCCTGGGATGTCTCGCTGGAGCATTGGGACGCCTCGCTCGACGTGCCCTTGGCGCGCGGCATCTCGCGGCACGTCGTCCGGTTCGTGCGCGTCGAGGGGCAGGTGTACGCCCTCAAGGAGACTCGGCCGGCGATGGCCGAGCGCGAGTACCGGATGCTTCGCGACCTGGGTCGGTTGGGACTCCCGGTCGTCGAGCCGGTCGGCATCGTGAGCGGCCGCGAGTCGGATGACGACGAGCCGATCGAGCCGGCGCTGATCACGCGGCATCTCGCCCACTCCCTGCCGTACCGCTCGCTGTTCTCGCACCGGCTGCAAGACGACACCCTCGATCGGGTCGTCGACGCGCTGGTCGTGCTGCTCACCCGACTGCATCTCGACGGCTTCTTCTGGGGTGACTGCTCGCTGTCCAACACGCTGTTTCGACGCAGCGCGGGTGAGTTCTCGGCGTACCTAGTCGATGCCGAGACCGGCGAGCTACACCACCAGATCAGCGACGGCCAGCGGGCGCACGATCTCGAGCTGCTGCGGGTCAACGTCTACGGAGAGCTCCTCGACCTACAGGCCGGCGGGCTGCTCGACACCAACATCGACCCGATCGTTCTCGTCGAGCGGATCGAGGACCGCTACGCCGAGCTGTGGGAGGCCCTGACCGCTGTCGAGGAGTTCGGCACCGAGGAGATGTGGCGGATCGAGCAGCGGATCGACCGGCTCAACGAGCTCGGCTTTGACATCGACGAGCTCGACATCGTCACCGACTGGGACGGCGCGACGGTACGGATCCAGCCGAAGGTCGTCGAGGCGGGTCACCATGCTCGTCGGCTGCAGGGGCTGACGGGTCTCGACGTCGAGGAGAGTCAGGCGCGCCGGCTGCTCAACGACCTCGATGCGTACGCCGCGGCGCATGACCGGCAGGCCGAGGACCAGATGATCGTCGCCCATCGCTGGCTGACCGATGTCTACGAGCCGCTGCAGGCGATGGTGCCGCCGGAGCTGCGTGGCGTGCTGGAGCCGGCCGAGTTGTTTCACGACGTGCTCGTCCACCGGTGGTTCTTGTCCGAAGCGGCCGGCAAGGAGGTCGACTTCTTCGAGACGGCCCGGTCGTACATCGCCGACGTACTGCCGGAGCGAGCCGCCACGGTCAGGGCGGCCGAGGCGTCGGGGGGCTGAGTGCGCTTGGCGCGGGGGTCCCCTGCGCCAAAACCCGATTGGCGCACCCTTCCCCAGTCGGCCCGCTACACCGATCGCAGCAGGTCCCTCCCGATGACGAGGCGCTGGATCTGGTTGGTGCCCTCGAAGATCTGCGCCACCTTCGCCTCCCGCATGTATCGCTCGACCGGGAAGTCGCGGGTGTAGCCGTATCCGCCCAGCACCTGTACGGCGTCGGTCGTCACCCGCATCGCGGCGTCGGTACACGTCAGCTTGGCGATCGACGCCTGCCGCCCGAACGGCCGCCCGGCGTCGCGTAGCCGGGCCGCGTGCAGATATGTCGCGCGTGCCGACTCCACGGCGGCGGCCATGTCAGCCAGCATGAACTGCATCCCCTGAAACTCGCCGATCCGTCGACCGAACTGCTCCCGCTCCCCGGCGAACTCCACCGCGACGTCGAGTGCCGCTTGCGCCAACCCGGTCGCGCACGCGGCGATGCCGAGCCGCCCCGAGTCGAGCGCCGACAGCGCCAGCCGCATGCCGACGCCCTCGTCGCCGAGCCGGTTGTCGACCGACACCCGCGCGTCCTCGAGGATCATCTGTGTCGTCGTCGACGCGGTCATGCCCATCTTGCGCTCGGGGGCTCCGAACGACATGCCCGGCGTGTCGGCCGGCACGTAGAACGCGCTGATCCCCGCGGTCCGATCGGCGCCGGTCCGTGCGAAGAGCAGGTAGAAGTCGGCCTCGCCGCCGTGGGTGATCCACGCCTTGACGCCGTTGACGACGTACGCGTCGCCGTCGCGGACCGCCTTGGTCGTGATGCTCGCGACGTCGGATCCGGCCTGGGGCTCAGACAGGCAGTAGGCGCCGAGCAACCCGCCGCCGAGCACGTCCGGCAGCAGCCGAGTGCGCTGCTCCTCGGAGCCGGCGTGCGCGATGCCGTAGGCCGACAGCGTGTGGACGCTGGTCCCGACGCCGACGGCGAACCAGCCGGTCGCGACCTCTTCCAGCATCTGGAGATAGACCTCGTACGGCTGCGCGCCGCCCCCGTACTCCTCCGGGTACGACAGCGCCAGCAGGCCCGATGCGCCGAGCGTCGCGAACACGTCGCGCGGAAAGCGTTCGGCGGCCTCGTCCTCGGTGGCTCGCGGCGCGAGCTCCTTGGCGACGAGCTCGCGGGTCAGCTCGAGCAGGTCGTAGGCCTCGCGGGTGGGCAGCAGTCGGTCCACGGGCATGGGATCTCCATCGACAGCGGTTCCGGCCTAGTACTGATGACCGTACTACAGTACTCAACAGCGTACTCGACTAGGGTGAGGTGGGATGGCCATCGACCGTTACGCCGACCTCCGCGACCGGCTCACCGCCTATCTCTTGGCGCATGGATTCGCCGATCTCACCGTCGAAGACCTCGCCCGCGAGCTTCGGTGCTCGAAGTCGACGCTCTACCAACTCGCACCGAGCAAGAGCGAGCTCGTCGTGCTGGCGGTGCGGCACTACTTCAAGCAGGCCACGGCGGAGGTCGAGGCCAAGGTCGACCGGGCACCGGTCGGCGATCGGGTCGGGACCTACCTCGATGCGGTGGCCAAGGCGCTGTCGCCGGTCAGTACCCGGTTTCTAGACGACGTAGCGGCCTTCGCACCGGCTCGCGAGGTCTACGAGCGCAACACCAATCGGGCGGCCGAGCGGGTTCGCGGTCTGATCAGCGAGGGCGTACGCCACGGCGCGTTTCGCAAGGTGCACGCCCACTTCGTCGCCGACGTCGCGACGCAGACGATGCTCGACATCCAGCGCGGCGGCATCACCGGACGGATCGGCATCAGCGACTCACGGGCCTACGCCGAGCTCCGCGCCCTCGTCGACCACACCCTCCGCGGCTAACCCAAACCCCTCGCGCCGACATTGCGCGTCCCACCCACTCCTTCGCGCCGACATTGCGCATCCCGCCCGCTTCTTCGCGCCGACATTGCGCGTCCCGCCCGCTGATCCGGTAGGGACGCGCAATCTCGGCGCTAAGGAGTGGATGTCGCGCGGCGTCGGGCGATCTCGTAAAGCACGATGCCGGCCGCGACGCCGGCGTTGAGCGACTCGAGCTCGGAGGCCATCGGGATCGCGACCCGGACGTCACAGGTCTCCGACACCAACCGCGACAAGCCCTTGCCCTCGGCCCCGATCACGAGCACCAACGGGCCGTCGGCCAGGTCGAGATCGGGCAGCGCCACCTCGCCGTCAGCGGCGAGGCCCGCGATCATCAAGCCCGACTCGGCGTACGCCTTGAGCTGCCGCGTGAGGTTCGTCGCCCGCGCCACCGGCACCCGGGCCGCGGCACCGGCCGACGTCTTCCAGGCAGCGGCCGTCATGCCGGCGGCACGCCGCTCGGGTACGACGACACCGTGCGCCCCGAACCCGGACGCCGAGCGTACGACGGCGCCGAGATTGCGCGGATCGGTCACGCCGTCCAACGCAACGATCAGCGGCGTCTCCTCGGCGTCGGTCGCGGCCTGAGCCAGGTCGTCGGGATGCACGTAGTCGTAGGCCGGCACCTTGATCGCGAGCCCCTGATGGACCGCGCCCGCAGTCATCCGGTCGAGCTCGGCGCGACTCACCTCGGTGATCGCGAGCCGCTGCTCGGCCGCCAACCGGAAGGTCTCACGCAAGCGGTCGTCGCGCTCGGTGTTTTCGGCGAGATAGACCGACTGCGCCGGCACCCCTGCCCGCAACGCCTCGACGACGGCGTTGCGTCCCGCGACCCATTCGTCGCCGGCGCTGGACTTGCCGCTTCGCTGATCCCGGTCGCGCCGGGCAGCCGTCTGCTTCGCGCGTCGCTGCGCCGGATGACCCGTGCGGTCCTTGGCCTTCGGCGTCGGTCCCTTGCCTTCGAGTCCGCGCCGACGACGCCCACCGGATCCGGCCGGCGGATTGCCCTTGCCGGTCTTCTTGACCGCGCCGCGGCGACGGCTGCTGCCCGGCATCAGCGTCCGACCGTCCAACGCGGCCCGGACGGCGTGTCCTCGACCTCGACACCAGCCTCGCGCAAGAGGTCGCGAATGCCGTCGGCGGCGGCGAAGTCTTTGCGGGCCCGGGCCTCCTCGCGCTGCGCCGCGAGACCCGACACGAGCGCGTCGACGGCGCCACGCAGGTCGGCGTCGCCGGATCGCGCGTCGGCCCACGGCTCGGCGAGCGGGTCGATTCCGAGCAGGCCGAGCATCCGTCGGACCGAGGCGAGATTGCCGCGGAGTGCGGCCGAGTCGCCGTCGGTGAGCAGCTTGTTGCCTTCGCGTACGACCTCGTGCAGCGCGGCGAGGGCAGCGGGCACACCGAGGTCGTCGTCCATGGCGGCCTCGAAGTCGGCGCACGTCATACCTTCGGCCGGGTCGACGCCGCCGGTGACTTCGGTCGCGCGTTCGACGTACCCCTCGATCCGCCTGAAGCCGGTGGACGACTCGGCCAGCGCCTCATCGGAGTACTCGATGATCGACCGGTAGTGCGGCGCAAGCAGGTAGTGGCGCAGGTCGATCGCGCGGATCCGCTTGACCATTTCGTGTACGAGCAGGAAGTTGCCGACCGACTTGCTCATCTTTTCGCCGGTCAGGTTGACCATCGCGTTGTGCATCCAGAAGTGGGCGAACGGCCGTCCGGCGGCACGCGACTGGGCCTGCTCGTTTTCGTGGTGCGGGAACCGCAGGTCGAGCCCTCCGCCGTGGATGTCGAACTCGTCGCCGAGGTACTTACCGACCATCGCCGAGCACTCGAGATGCCAGCCCGGCCGACCGAGCCCCCACGGCGCCGGCCACGCGGCGGTGTCGGGCTCCTCGCCCTTCTTGAAACCCTTCCACAGCGCGAAGTCACGCGGGTCGCGCTTGCCCCTCGAGTCGGCGTCGGCGGCCGGCGCCATGTCGTCGATGCGCTGGTTGGACAGTTCGCCGTACGCCGGCCACGACCGCACGTCGAAGTAGACGTCGCCGGACCCGTCGGGCGCGACGTAGGCATGGCCCTTGACGATCAGCTCGTTGATCAGCTCGACCATCTCGGGGATGTGGCCGGTGGCACGCGGCTCATACGTCGGCGGCAGGCAGCCGAGCGCTGTGTACGCCTCGTGCAGCACGCGCTCGTTGGCGTACGCGATGCTCCACCAGGGCCGGTGCTCCTCGGCCTCCTTGGCGAGGATGCGGTCGTCGATGTCGGTGATGTTGGCGACCAGGGTCACCTCGTAGCCGCGGTATTCGAACCAGCGCCGAAGGACGTCGAAGACAACCTCCTTGCGGATGTGGCCGATGTGCGGCGGCCCCTGCACGGTCAGGCCACAGTGGTAGATCCCGACCTGACCCGGGCGCACGGGCTCGAAGTCGCGGATCTCACGCGTGGCGGTGTCGTACAGCCGGATAGTCACGAGCGCCAGCGTATCGACCCGCACGTCCGCCACACTTTCCCTGCTCATCCGCTACACCTTCCCCGCTCATCCGTGAGTTTGGTCCAGTCATCCGTGCGTTCTGATCCGGGACCAACGTCGTGCCTCACGGATCGCGGGGTCGAAACTCACGGATCGGCGGTGAGGGTGAGGCGGAGGCGGTGGTCGGCGGTGAACAGCCGGGACGCGGCGCCGAGTGCGACCAGCGTGGTGGTCGTCGCGGCCGCGCCGAGCACCAGGAACATCACGACGGCCTGCACCTTGACGGCATCCGCCGGATCGACGCCGGCCAGGATCAGTCCCGTCATCGCGCCGGGCAGGAACACCAACCCGGTCGCCTTCGTCGTCTCGATCTGCGGGGTCAGTGCCGACCGCAGCGCGGCCCGAACGTACGGTCGCGCCGCTGTCCGCGAGTCCTGTCCGAGCGCCAGCCGCGCCTCGACCTGATCCCGCTTATCGCCGATCTCCTCGAGCACTCGACGTCCTGCGAGCACGGTCGCCGTCATCGAGTTTCCGACCATCATGCCGGCGAGCGGCACGACGGTTCGCCCATCGACCGGGAACACGTCGAGCCCGAACAGCACCCCCATCGTCACGACAGCCGCGACCCCGAACGCGCCCAGCGCGAGCCATCGCAGCCCCGGCACCTCCGGCGCTCGTCGAGCCGCGACGTCTGAGGCGTACCCCACCATCGCGGCCACCCACAGCCACGACCACCAGATCGACCGGTCGGCGTCGATGACCAGCGCGAGTACGCCGCCGACCAGCGCGAGTTGGACCGCCATCCGTACCGACGCGACGATTAGATCGCGTTCCAGTCGCAGCCGGAGCAGCGCCGAGACCCCGACCGCGACCCCGACCAGGATGACCGAGACGGCCAGCCCCGCCCACTCGATCATGTGCGCCTCCCGATCTCGTAAATGGCATCGGCCACCCGCTCCAATTGGGCCCGGTCGTGGGTCACCCAGACGATCGTCGTACCGCCGTTCGCCAAGGCTCGGGCGGCCCTCTCGAACACGAGCGCCGCGTCCTCGTCCAGACTCGACGTCGGCTCGTCGAGCAGCAGCGCCTCGGGTCGGGTGACCAACGTGCGGGCCAGACACACCCGCTGCAACTCGCCGCCGGACAGCTGAGCAGTGTCGCGATCGATCAGCGCCGAGTCGAGAGCAGCCTGCTCGAGCGCCGCCGCGTAGGTGCCGTCGGTGTCCGGCGCCGCCTCGGCGAGGTTTGCCCGGACCGTACCCGGAAACGCCGTCGGCCGCTGAAACACCATGCCGACCCGACGTCGCAGGGCGAGCGGGTCGAGGTCGGCGACGTCAGAGCCGCGAAAGCGCACGACGCCGGAATCGGGCAGCGACAGCCGGTTGACCAGCCGTAGCATCGTTGTCTTGCCGCTGCCGGACGGACCCGCGACAGCCGTGATCCGACCGGCGGCGAACGTCGCACTGAGATGATCGAGTACGCGTCGTCCGGACCGCGTCACGACGACGTCGTCAAGCTCGATCGCAGGTTCGCTCTCCACGCGCGTCATGCTCGCACGCGGCCACGATCGGCGATTTGATTGAGCTTGCGACGCTACGTCGGGTAGCCGGGCGACGACTCGGGCTGCCTCGGCTCCGCTCCGGGAGGTACTGATACGACGTACCCGGCCCGGATGATGACGCAATATCCCAGAATGAGCGGGTCAAAACCCCCAGATCGAACCCCACCGGCTAGCGTGGCACCTGTGAAGCGACCGCGACTCGGGGCGAGCGCCGGGCTGGTGCTTGCCCTGGGCGCCACCGGGATCGGGTCGACGCCGCCCGCCGCGGCCGCCGACGACCCCGCCGCAGCCGACCGAATCCACGCGACCGACGGCACCGCAGCGGCACCAGAAGGCGCGGCCCGCGACGTCGTCCGCCACCTCGACCTGCGGCGCTGGTCGACCGGCGGTGCCTGGCGCACCGGCCGTCGCGAGGGGGTGCGAGTGGCGGCCGCCGCGATCCGGATCGACCACCGCATCGGCATCCGGCGCTACGCCGACCCATGGGGCGACGGCGACCCACACCGCTACGGCTTCGCCCGGTGGACCTCGCGCTGGATCCGACCCGGCTTCGGCCTCACCGAGCTGATCCCGTCGTGGAACGCCACCACGCCAAGGCACACCTGGATCGAACTCGCCGTGCGCGGTCGCACCGGGTCGGGCGCGACCGGGAGCTGGGACGTCCTGGGCCGCTGGGCCGCCGGCGATCGGTCCTTCCACCGAGCGTCGCCGAGTCGTCAGCCCGACGACTTCAGCCGCGTCAACGTCGACACGCTCGTGACCGATGCGCATCGGCGCTACGCCGCCTGGCAGCTGCGCGTCACGCTGCTTCGAAGGGTCGGCGCGACCGCGTCGCCGACGGTACGGTCGGCCGGAGCGATCGCGTCCCGCGTCCCCCGTGGCGGCACGGTCCACGCCAGCGCGACGACGATGCGCCGCACCGTTGAGCTCGACGTGCCGCGTTGGTCGCAGATGGTTCACGAGGGCGAATACCCCCAGTACGACGGCGGCGGCGAGGCCTGGTGCTCCCCCACGTCGGTCGCGATGGTGCTGGGCTACTGGCACCGGTTGCCTAAGCCAAGGCAGTACGCCTGGGTCAACGACGCCTACCCCGCCCCCTGGGTCGACCATGGCGCGAGGTACGCGTACGACTACCGCTACGAAGGCGCCGGCAATTGGCCGTTCAACACCGCGTACGCCGGCACTTTGGGTGTCGACGCCTACGTCACCCGACTCCGGTCGCTGCGCCCCGCCGAGCGTCTGATCCGCCATGGCATCCCGCTGGTCGCCTCGATCGCCTTCGGCCCCGGTGAGCTCGACGGCGCGCCACTCGAGTCGTCGCCGGGCCATCTGCTCGTGATACGCGGCTTCACCCGCGACGGTCGCGTGATCGTCAACGACCCGGCCGCGGATCACGCGCGGGGTGTTCGCCGCGTCTACAAGCGGCGACAGTTCGAAAACGTCTGGCTACCGACCACCGGGGGCACCGTGTACGTCCTGCGGGGCGGTCCCTCGTGAGCGGGCGGCACGTCGACTTCGGTTGGCTCGACCTCGACGCGTCAGGCGCCGAACGCGAAGGGGTCGTCAGCGACGGGACCGGGCTGGCGCTCGGCACGCCGGCCGGCCAACGCGACTATCACGACCCCTTCGGCGACAGCGGGCCACGCGATTACGACTACGGCTTCTGGGTTTCGCCGACACTGCCGGCCGCATTTCCGGCGACGTCGATCGTCGCATCGTGGGCGGCCGAGACCCCGGGCACGTCGTGGGTCGGCATCGGTATCCGCGGGCGGACGGCCTCCGACGCGTCGTGGTCTCGGTGGTTCGTCATCGCGCGTTGGGCCGCGACCGACGACGAGATCCACCCGACCAGCGTGCCGGGCCAGTCGGCCGACGGCATCGCGGTCGAAACCGACGAGCTGCTGATCGAGCCCGACGAGGCGTGGGAGAGCTATCAGGTCCGGGTGATCCTGTTCCGCCTCGTCGGCACCGACGATCGGCCCCGCCTGACCAGGCTCGGGCTGATGACGTCGGCGGTGCCGCGCGGGCGCAAGGCGGATCTGCCACCGACCAGCGCGCCGATACTGCCGGACGCGATCCAGCTCGACGTGTCGACGTACTCCCAACAGCTGCATCGCGACAACTATCCGGCCTACGACGGCGGCGGTCAGTCGTGGTGCTCGCCGACGTCGATCGCCATGGTGTTGGACCACTGGGACCGGCTGCCGCCGCCGCACGACTACGCGTGGGTCGAGCCGCAGCAGTCGGACCGGTTCGTGCCGTACATCGCGCGCGCCTGCTTCGATCACGCGTTCGGCGGCGCCGGCAACTGGGCATTCAACACCGCGTACGCGTCGACCCGAAATCTGGTGGCCTTCGTCACCCGACTGCGGTCGCTCGCCGAGGCGGAGGCGTTCATCGGGGCCGGGATCCCGCTGATCATCTCGCTCGCGTTCGAGGAGGACGAGCTCACCGGCGCCGGTTATGACACGAAGGGGCATCTGATGGTGCTGATCGGGTTTACCCAGGAGGGCGACCCGATCGTCAACGACCCGGCGTCCCATCGCATCGAAAGCGACGCGGCAGTCCGGACGACCTATCGGCGCGACCAGATCGAGGCACTGTGGCTACGGTCGTCGGGCGGCGTCGTCTACGTCATTCACCCGCTGGAGTTTCCGCTGCCGCCGCACCCACCTGAGCGGAACTGGTGACGCCGCTGCATCGACGGCTCGGTGCGCTGGCGCGATTGGCGCAGGCCTCCCCAGTACGCGTCAGTCGACGGAGACCTCGACGCTGTGCCAGCCGGTGGCGCCGTCGGGGACGACATCGGCCACGTCGCCGGTCTGCGTGTCGCCTTGGGCGTCGGTGGCCCGGACCGCCAGCACATGGTCGCCGGGCTCGGCGTCCCACTCGACGACCCACTGCACCCAGGTGTCGATGGACGGATCGGCCGCCAGCCGGGCC
>Ga0190270_10000533_pt1 | contig 16504 bp, 14 predicted proteins | sample Popmic320T_FD_133748 | JGI IMG/M metagenome (GOLD analysis project Ga0190270, IMG submission 133748) | Populus adjacent soil microbial communities from riparian zone of Weber River, Utah, USA - 320 T | ecosystem: Environmental > Terrestrial > Soil > Riparian zone | place: USA: Utah | collected...
CGTGCCAGTTCAAAGAAGGAACGAATGCAGCTTCGTTGGGTCTTGACGGCACTGAAACATTTGACGTGATTGGACTCGAGGATGGAGTTAAACCACTAAAGGAAATTAAGTTAGTAATCAATCGTGCATCGGGAGAAATAGAGGAAATTCCTGTTATCCTTCGCATCGACACACCAATCGAAATTGACTATTACCAGCACGGTGGCATCCTGCCTTACGTGCTCAGACAACTGTTAGCCGGCACCACCGATTTTTAACCGAGTGCGGCAAGCTGGCCGCGCATTCAGATTAACGTAACGCAAACTGTTAGTTTGCGGACCTTGGCAAGATGTCCATGAGATGCGACCGTGCTTGTTTGCGACGGTCCGCAAACTAACAATTTGCGTTACGTTAAATCGTCGTGAAGCAACAACCCCTGCGATAAACTCAAGTTTGTCGCTGCAAGACAGGAGATAAACAAATGTCATCCGTACAACCAGTCGAATCAACTACGCCGCGAAAATACCAACTTTTGATCGATGGACAGTGGGTCGATGCCGAGTCCGGCAAGACGTTTACCACGCCTAATCCGTCAACCGGCGAGACGCTTGCCGAAGTAGCGGAAGCTGATAAGGCAGACATCGATAAAGCCGTGACGGCAGCGCGCCGCGCTTTTGAAGGCAAGTGGTCCAAAATAAGCGCGCGGGATCGTGGACGGCTGATGTATAAGCTGTCGCAACTTATCGAAGAGCGCACAACTGAACTGGCCGCACTCGAAACCGCCGACAATGGCAAGCCGATCAAGGAATCAACCTACGTCGATCTGCCGCAAGTCGGCGAAAACTTCGAATACTTCGCCGGCTGGGCCACCAAGATCGAAGGCGAAACGATTCCGGTTCCGGGTCAGATGTTCAATTACACGTTGCGCGAGCCAGTGGGCGTTTGCGCACAGATCATTCCCTGGAACTTCCCGCTCCTGATGGCCGCATGGAAACTTGCGCCAGCACTGGCCGCAGGTAATACCGTTGTGCTTAAGCCGGCCGAACAAACACCCGTGACGGCGATGGAGCTCGGCAAATTGATTCTGGAAGCAGGCTTCCCTGAAGGTGTTGTGAATATCGTTCCGGGATATGGTGAAACCGCCGGGGCAGCGCTCGCCGCACATCCAGGCGTCGATAAAATTGCGTTCACCGGTTCGACCGAGGTCGGAAAGTTAATTGCCAAAGCTGCGGCTGAAAATTTACACAAGGTTTCGCTCGAACTTGGCGGCAAGGCGCCGAACATTGTGTTTGCCGACGCCGACATCGAGCAGGCAGTCAGCGGCGCAATGATGGGAATTTTCTTTAACCAGGGCCAGGTCTGTTGCGCCGGCTCGCGTCTCTTCGTTGAAGAGGGGGTCAAGGATCAGTTTATCGAGCGGTTGAAAGAGAAATCCGCGAAGATTGTCGTGGGCGATCCGATGAACAAGGCCACGCACATGGGCCCGCAAGTATCCGAAGAGCAACTCAGCAAAGTTAAGAGCTATGCCGACATTGCGCGGTCCGAAGGCGCAACTGTTGTAGCCGGCGGCGAATGTCCAACACTCGAAGGCGCTTTCCAGAAAGGTTACTTCTACCAGCCCACGATCTTCTCGGACGTCACCAACAAGATGCGCGTGGCGCAGGAAGAGATCTTCGGCCCAGTGGTTTCCGTGCTCACATTCAAGGACGAAGATGATTTGATAAAGCAGGCGAATGACACGATCTACGGTCTCTCCGCCGGCATTTGGACACGCGACATTACGCGCGCGCACCGGTTCGCGAAGGAGATTCGCGCAGGCGTCATCTGGATCAATACCTACAACATGTTCAATGCCGCTTCACCGTTTGGGGGTTACAAGCAATCAGGCTACGGCAGGGAAATGGGCAAACATGCACTCGATCTCTACACCAACGTGAAGAGTGTCTGGGTTGATTTGTCAGGCAAGCCGATTGGCTGGTTTGGGAATTAAGTTCACACCGGCTTCGTTGCTGTAGGCTAGTATCGTCGGGGCAAGTTTGGCTCAAACTTGCTCCGACGCGTTTTATTAGACCGGCTGTACACGATCATAGACATCACTCAGCGGCAGTTTGCACTTGATGGACGGTAGTTCAATATTTTCTTCGAGTTTAGCAACTTCCGACATCAACCATTGATTATCAGGTTGTCGCACATACTGCTCAATTCGGTACTTGTCCTGAGAAACCAACAGATACTCTGCCAGAGATTCCAGCCTTCGGTAATGGGCAAATTTCTCACCTCGGTCGTAGCCCTCGGTGGATTTAGAAATCACTTCTATTATTAGATTAGGATTAACCAGGGTATCGCGTTGCTCGTCATCGAAATGCGCGTCTCCGCATAATGCAACCACGTCAGGATACGTATACAAGCCGGTAGCGCTAACTCTAAGCCTCATGTCGCCTGAATAGACTTTGCAAGCCTTGCCTCTTAACTGAACATGGATGGAAGCAAAGAGGTTTCCTGTTATAAGGTTATGCCTTTCACTTGCCCCAGCCAACGCGAATATTTCACCATTGAGATACTCATGCTTTTCTTTAGCGTCGCGCTCAATAGCAAGGTATTGCTGCGGTGAATAGGTTGGAGTGGTTTGTGACGACATGATGCTCTCAAGCCTGAGTATTACCACACAAAGTATGTAACGCGCTAGGCGCACAATTCTAACGGCGGCTGCAAGCCGGTCGGAATGGGCGAAGGCTGTGGACGAGCGACGATTTGGGGCGCGCCCAGATTCACGAATGAGATTAAAGCGGGCGCGATCTGGCAACTGGTTGGAGGGTCCGGTTAGTCGGGCGTGTAGCAACCGATTTGTCGACATCGACTACGTGCAATAGCCCAGCTCGCGGCATACTTCTCGAGCCACAAGGCGTCCGGGGTTAACAACATTTCGAAGGACGTCCAGAATCTCCCCAAGGAGCGTGTCACTGATGAACTCATCCAGCGCGCTTTCCGCTGCCTCAAGTGCTGTTTCCAGAGCTTCGCCCGCAAGGTCAGCGCCGCCGGTGGCCAGCGAAATACCCATGCGAAGGAGAGACTGACAGACGAAGCACTCGTTCGCAAACTTGGATACCGCTGAATGGAACATTCCCCTGAGCTTCTTGCCCCACTTGGCAAAGAAACCAGCATGCACGGTCGCGCTTGACACCTCACGGTTCAGCAAGATGTCCACCTCCACATTGGGCTCAAGCGGGCCGACCTGACTAACGAAGGTGACGGCGCTACCAGTATCGATTCGCCTAGCCTCTTCGCCGTTCACCATAACCTGTCGGATTTGATCGGGAGCCTCGGCCACGACTACAATCACGTGCGATTGGGAAGTAGATGGTCTAAATATGTGCCGAATGCCCGCTTCAACCTCTGATTCGCCTTCAACGCTGAACTGCGCGATCTCGCCCCACGACCTATCCGAAATCACCGTTTGAATTCTTGCCATTTCACCGCCTTTCATCGTCGACAGTGGCTAGGCCCAGGCCCTACTCAACGCTAGCTAACTGTGCATATCTGGTTTCCGGATAAAACCCAGAAGCCGTTTCCTTCCCGTATACATCGCCGTCAGTCCAAAGCAGGTGTCTCGTTAGGCAGCAACATCGATATACGATGAGTAACTGCTCGGCTCTGGGATTTCGTAGCCTTCTTCCCGCAAGCACTCGAGGTGGAAGTGAATCGCTTCTTGAATGTTCCGCTCCACCTCCTCTTTGGTTTTTCCAGTCGAGCCGCAACCCGGCACGTCTGGTGAGAATGCCGAATAGCCTGTTTTCTGTTTCTTCGACGACGATTAGATATTTCTTCATAGCACTAGACCACGCTGTTGAGCGAGCTCAGCGCTCCACTGGATTTTCACGCCCGGTCAGTATAGCATCGCTTTGACGGCCCCCAGATCGATTAGCTTTGAAAACGAATCGCCATCTAATTGGACCAATACGGAAAACCGTTCCGGCCTTGCCGGCATCATTTAAGAGTCGCAGTTGTTTCCCCTGGCAGCAGTTTTATGCGGCGCTCTCCCAGGCAAACTTAAGTCGAGAAAAAGGAGACGCTTATGCATCTAATGAAACGACTCTCTGCGGCATCGCTGATACTGACAGCGATTGTTCTGCTGACGGCCTGTCCCAGCCAAACCACAATTTCCAAAATCAACGCCGACCCGGCGCGCTATAGAAACAAAGAGGTGGCCATCGTCGGTGTTGTTCGAGACAGCTACGGAGTTCTGGGAACCGGTGCTTACGAAATTGACGACGGCACTGGCAGGATTTGGGTTGCGACACGTCGAGGCGTTCCGTCGCGTGGCGCACGGGTAGGCGTCAAAGGCCGCGTCTACACAGGGTTCAACTGGGGCGGCCGGAATCTCGGCACGGTTCTGGAAGAGTCTGATCGGCGATCAAAAGACCGATAGCATTCAAATTCCTGTGGGCCGGGTTCAGTTTTCTCTGTGCGTCCTCAGTGTTCTCTGTGCCTCTGTGGTTAACAACGGCAAATACACCACAGAGACACAGTGTTCACAGAGGGGGCACAGAGAGATTTCAAATAAGCCATTACTAATGTTGAGGAAGGGCCGCTCGGAAGCGTCCCATCTATGGGCGAAAAAACAAGCGCGCAAACTCCCAACGAGCGTCTCATTGTAGAAAGCCTTGACCGCGAGTTTGCGCGTTTGCATGTACGCTCGTGTGCGATAGTCGAGAAGATGACCGATGAGACGCTCTACTCCTCCAATCCCGGCGCAACGTCTGTTGGTGACAGTATTCTCAGGTGCGCCGCTGAGATAGAGCAGACCTTTGGTGGAGTCACCGCGAACCTCTGGGATGATCCTTTTGAGTGGACCTTGCCGGAGCAGCTCTCGACCAGGTCAAAAGTCCTGGAGCACCTCGGCGAAGTAGAGGCACTTCGCCAACGCGCATTTACCAGTTTTTCAGACGACGCGTGTTTGTCGAAACATGTGGCGACACCTTCAACAGGAACACAACCCTTAATCGAACTGCTTTTGAAAACATTATTACGGGCGTCTGATCATCAGAGTCAGGCCAGGGCGACACTCAGGTAGTGATGCAGTTCGCTATCTGCGCGTCGCAGACGAGCAAAGCTACTGGGTTCTGTATTGAGCCGCCCGGGTTTATTATCTAGTCAAGCTTAGTCAGGTTGTGCAAAGAACTGGTTGCGGCGACCCGGGGGTGGCCGGTGAGGATGATTCGCCAATGTATTGTCCACAGTGCGGACAGCTACAGGTTTCAGAGAACGTTCGATTCTGCTCGCGATGCGGGTTTCTGCTCGAGGGCGTAACCGCGGTGGTGGCTTCAGGCGGTGTTGTGCCCCCTCGTTATGTGCAACCCGTTAACAGAGGACTTTCCGCGCGAAGCAAAGGCGTACGCCAGGGCGCGCTGTTAATGCTCAGCACGTTGCTGGTAGTTCCCATCCTCGCCATCATCACCACCAATTTCAACTTTAACCCTGAGCTCTTCGTGCCTCTGGCTGCGATCGGATGCTTTATCGGTGGATTGCTTCGAATTCTTTACGCTTTGATGATGGAAGACGCGAATCCACCAATCGAGGGCGGGCAGGTGGGCGCCTACGCACCAGCTATGAACCCTCAACTTGATACAGCCGCGCGACAATCTCTGCCTCCGGTAAATCAAGCAGGAAATTGGAGACCGCGTCCAAATACTGCCGAGATATATCAACCACCCAGTATTACCGAGAACACAACTCGACTGCTGGATAAAGACGATCCCAATACCCGATAGTTCTTATCGTGATTTTTCGTGTGATTTAGTGGGTCGTCTTCTATTGGCAAAGGTAGGATCCACGAACAATACGAAGACGAACGAAAGAATCGCTGCTGCAAGAGGTCTTTGATGGAGAGCGTAGCCATGAGAATGATCAACTATGAATGCAAGATTACAGAACCGAGCGCGGTGGCGCCGGATGCTGGAGGCATCTCTCACCAGGATCGTTCAGCATCTACTCTCCGATTTGTTCTAGCATCCGGCGCTACCGATCTCGGTTCTGTAATGCTTTGCAGTCAGTAAATTCTGACACCACTCTAACTTCTCGTCTTGAGACCCTAAGGTCAAGTCAAATAGGACTTCGGGTTGGTAAGGAATGATCGAGGCTACTCCAACTACGTCGACGCTGAGCGAACGATTGCGAGAACGCATTCGCAGCGAAGGTCCAATCACGTTTTGCGATTGGATGAAGGCAGCGCTTTACGACGAAAGTGAAGGTTACTACTGTCGCCCAAACTCAAATCCGTGGGGCAGGGAAGGCGACTATCGCACCAGCCCTGAACGTAGTGCTTTGTTCGCAATGACCTTCGCCAGATATTTCGCTGCGCTTCATGAGAGCCTTGGTAGACCGGCAAAGTGGATCATTGTCGAGGCGGGTGCCGGAGAAGGAAGTTTTGCCGGCGGCGTTTTGAAAACACTTCGCGATTTCTTTCCGGAAGTCTTCTCGGCGACCCATTACATTATTGATGAAATCAATTCAGAGGCGCGGGCCGTAGTGGGAGAACGCCTCAAGGTTTTTGCCGATCGCATTGAGTTTGGGAGCCTTCGCGAAACCCAGCTCAACCCAAACGTAGTCTTCTCCAATGAGCTCTTCGACGCCTTCCCGGTTCATCGCGTAATCTTGAGCAACGGAGAGCTTCGCGAGTTCTACGTTGACATTGGGCTGGACGATAACTTTGTTTGGAAACTGGGCCCGACATCGTCAGAACGAATCGTTAAGTATTTTGAAGAAAATGAAATCCATCTGGTCGAAAGTCAGGTCGCTGAAGTGAATCTGACGACGGAAGACTGGTTAAGGCACGTATCCCGAAAACTGACTCGAGGCTATCTAATCACAGTCGATTATGGCCTGGATGCCAACGCTCTCTACTCACCAACGGAGCGCATGGAAGGAACGCTTCGAGGTTTTAGCAGTCATAGACATGTTGAAGATCTCCTGGCCGATCCCGGTGAACAGGATCTGACGGCTACCGTAAACTGGACCTTCGTGCAACACCTCGGCGCGAAGCTTGGTTTACGCACCGTGAATTTCGAGCGGCAGGATAAGTTTCTACTGTCGGCAGGGTTGTTAACGCAGTTGCAGTTGGAGTCGGCGCGTGCCGCCGATGACGCGGAACGGCTAAGTCTAACCACGGCGGCCCGTGAGATGATTCTGCCCGGGGGAATGGCAACAAGTTTTCAAGTGCTGGTGCAGGAGAGAGAGCTCGTAGGGGAAGGATAGGAATCTGTAGTGGACTACGATCTAGTTGATGTGAGTCACCCGGTAGAAGCCGGCATGATTACGTACAAGGGGCTCCCAGCTCCGATTGTCACTGACTATCTCTCGCGAGAAGATTCGCAGGCGCACTATGCACCCGGCACTCAGTTTCAAATTGGCAAACTTGAAATGGTCGCCAACACCGGCACTTACCTCGACAGCCCATTTCATCGTTATGAAGACGGGAAGGATCTTGCTGCCCTTGATCTGTCTTCATTGGCGAATCTCGATGGACTAGTTGTCCGCACTGTTGCCGCATCGCATCGTGGCATCCCGGTTGAGAACATCAAGGACCTTGACGTCAGAAACAAGGCTGTTTTGTTTCATACCGGCTGGGACAGTCGTTGGAGAACGGATGCTTATTCCGACGGGACACATCCTTTCCTCACGCGCGACGGAGCCGAATATCTGGCGGCGGCCGGCGCTTCTCTCGTAGGAATCGACTCTTACAATATCGATGACACGGCCGCACTCGATCGCCCAGCGCATTCGATCCTGCTGGCACGTGGGACTCCGGTAGTCGAGCATCTTTGCGGTCTCGATCAACTTCCCGACCAGAACTTCAAGTTCTTTGCTGTGCCTGTGAAGGTCAAAGGCTTTGGCACTTTTCCCGTGCGTGCCTTTGGGATTGTGCCGAAGTAGGACAGGCATTCCTGCCTGTCACAGATCCGTTAAGTGGGCCTTGCACAATTAGTCAATGAACGCGTTCGCGAAGCGGTATCAGAACCGGAAGCGGACCGGGGTCCCCAACCCGGCAACCCGGTTTTGGGGTGGTGGATGCGACCGGGTCATCGGTGCTTACAAAATATCCAGCGTCTATTTATCAACCGTCGCCTTCGTAGCTCAGCGGCCACCCGGTCGCTATCGCTTCCGGTTCTGATACCGGCGTAACAGGCCTTTGAGCAAAGCACGTTAAAATGGTCTGACAAAGATTAACAGACTTATATTCACTGACAGGCAGGGAATTGCCTGTCCTACCTGGAGGACATCATGGCACTGAGTCAGTGATTGCTACCGGAATACGATCACGAAATGGCCTGATCAAACGTGGCACTTTGCGATGCAGCAGGATGCAACTGCTATGGTCAGACATTCGCCGCATACCAGCGTTCATAGACTCTGTCACAGTGAATTCGCTGGAGCTAACGGCGCCGCCAACTGTGGAACCCCAAAGACTCTCCTCAATCCCGGTGCATCCAAGCCAAGCGGCGAATTTACAGTACTGATACCTGCATCAAGCGTGGAAACAGTTCCAAGGGCGATTGAATGGTCGTGAGTAGTGAAGAGTTAGTTATTCAGGCTGCGAGGTTTTTCTTGGCCAAATTAGCTTTATCCTTTAAGTCAGCACCGACTAAGTGCGATGTCTGCGTCAATGGCAGGCGCGGTGCTTCCGCATTCACAGTGCGAGCGATGGCCTGAAGTTCAACCGTCCGGCCATACCGGCAAACGGGATGCGCGCAAATTTCAACCGAACGGCTACAGCCTTCTTTGGTTATCAGGATGATCTGAGCAGTGATTCTCCGCTGTGCATCGACGGCCTGTTGCATGACGTTATGAATAGCTATTAGGTCCTCGGGAGACACAACGTCGAACAAGCTCCGCTTCAACATCTCGTCTTCAGTGAAACCCATCAACCTTTCTCCGGCGCGATTTACCGATGTGAACCTACCATCCAAATCACAAGTAAAGATGGTAGCGTCCGAATAGTCGAAAAGAGCCAGGTATCGCCTCTCACGTTGGTCCTGTAAAGCCCCAGCGCGGTCCTGATCCACTACGCGCCAGACCGAGCGTTCCAAACCAGCCGCTGTCAATTGGTCCCGAATCAAACAATCGATGATCCCGTTTCGGATTGCCAAGAGCACCTCGCCAGCGTTGTTTGAGGTTATCAATATTACGGGTATGTTGCAGCCCAGGCTGCGCAGCCGGCCGACCAGCTTTAGACCGTCGCCGAGAATCGAATCAATCAAACAAACGTCGTAATTATTGCGACTAAGCGCGTCCAGTATAGACGAGTCATCTGTCGCTGTATGGATCGTGAATTGGCTACCCTGCAACTCAGGTAGCAAGCGGCGAACGCATATGGGTTCGTCCATAGAGTGATCAAGGAGAAGAATTTTAATCATTGTGTTTACCGATCTGCGGAATGGGATCTGATAAATATTTCAAGTCGGATTTTTCGAAGCGTGTAATTAGTCCGAGTGCCCTATGTCATTCCTGCATCGGGTTACGCGACAACCGTGGTGGAAAAAGCGAAGGCGCGCATCTCGCCCGGGCCAATTTCGTCACTTCACTTCGCGACCGGCCAAAAGGCGCGGCAATTCGATGAATCGCACAATTTGTGCCACGCAAAAAGCACCATGAAAACTCCGCAGAAGTAGATTTCGCCGTCTGCCGTTAACGGCATACTGTTTGCCAAAATCGAGAGCGACAACTTCTGCGATATCGTCGTTGACACGGCGACGAGCGAGCTGTCGAAGCACGAGCCTTAACAGACCAGCCCCAACGAGCAGCACTTCTCACAGCGGTGCCAAGCCCGGCACGAGAGTTTTGATTTTCCAGAACGGAAGAATTGGTGCAAACCAATCGACGTTCGAGCCTTTCTTGCATCCCGCCTCTCACAGCTTTAACGAACAGGAGTAACGAAATGCGCCTTCAGGCTCAACTCTATTTCCGCTTTTATCGTTTGCTATTAATAATTGCGTTCGTTGCTGCTCTAATGTTTAGTCAACTGATTAGCTCGTTTATGCCTGCAAATCTGGCGTTTGCCGAGGCCGGCACACGCAACACCAAAAGCTTCTCTGCGCGTAACTCGATTGATTCGAAGGTTACCACTCACGCCCTCACCCTCGAACCGCCCAAAGCAACGAGACCCGCCAAACGTATTCCCAACAATGCAGCCACGCCTGCCTATACAGAAGCAATGGCGGCGTCGGATTCCAAACTTGCGGCCGTTTTCGGGGGCTTGGGTGCAGTTGCCGCTGGCAACAGTTTCGAACCGCCAAGCCTGGGTAGCTCGTACCCCTTATATCGGGGTGACCTGATTGACCATGACGGTAAGATCCGGCGCGGACATCTCTCGTACGCGATGCACCTCTATGGCAGCGCCGATGGAACTGGCGACGTCGAGCTTTACGTTCCCCTCGGTTTCATCTCGCACAGCAGGACACCGACGCCCACCGACGCTGCCGTCACTTTTTACTATCCGCGACTGGGCAGTTTCATAAACGTCACTCTGGCGGTCTTTCACGTTGCAAATTTTCACTTGAGTTACGAAGACGAGCGCGTTTGCATCGGGACCATCGGCGGGCGCGGTGGGTCGCTCAGCTCATATCGCCATTCGCATTTAGAGTTTTATCATGGCGATACCGGCCTGCCGCCTGCCAGCGAGCGTGAGACATTGCGAATCGATCCTGCCGCCGTTTTCCATCCATCACAAACAAACACGAGCGCAATGTTCCGTAGCAAGAAATGAAACATAATCCCAGCTTCGTGAGAAGAATCTGAATTGATCCCACGTGTGAGCGTTACTACCAGCCGCGAACGATTCCTCCATTTCAGCTTTCCGCATTATCCCAGCGCCTCTCTTTTGCCAAACGGCGTCAGTTCGCTCATTAGCACGTACTGACTTCCAGTTGGCGCAAAACGGCGAATTCGGCTTCCACTCCCGGAGTGCGCCAACTGGCGCGTTGTGGGCGCCTTCTATATAATCACTCGCGAATCCGGCGTATTGGAGAAGCTCTTCGCGTATCGCTTAGGGCAAACCTCCCGCAGTTTCTCTCCCGGCTATAGTTGACGCCCTCCCTTTGTAAGCTGCCCCAGTTTTTTCGGCCGAAACACTATGAAAGCTCTCGTAGTTGATGACAACGACTTAATGCGCAGCAACGTCTCGGACGCGTTGCGAGGCGATGGTTGGGACGTCTGCCAAGCCCAATCGGCGGAGCAGGCGTTTGAAATGTTGCACGCTGAAACCTGGTCGCTGGTATTTTGCGACGTGAAACTCAGCGAGAAGAGTAACGAAGAAGGTTATGCCGTTCTGCGTCGCTTTACTGAAGAGCAGCCTGAAGCACAGATCATATTGATGACGGGCCACGGCTCAGCCGCGGGCGCCCTTGATGCAGTCTCGTCCGGCGCCTACGACTATTTAATGAAGCCGTTTGACATCGAGGAGCTGCTGCGAATTTCCCGCGCGGTGAGACGCGGTATAGAAAAACGCAACCGCCGCAGTACCAGCGGTGACCTTGGCACTCCTAATGTATATAGCTCAGACATCGATCTAATCGGCGTTTGTCCGGCTTTTGTAGATGTCATGAAGATGGTCGGCCGAGTCGCTCCGACGAGTTTACCGATTCTGGTCACTGGCGAGTCCGGTACCGGCAAGGAAATAGTTGCCCGATCCATCCATGCTCGAAGTCCTCGTGTCTCCCATCCATTCATTGCCGTGAACTGTGGCGCTATGCCTTCCGAGCTAATTGAATCCGAACTGTTCGGGCACGTGCGAGGTTCTTTTACAGGCGCCACCGCCGACCGCCGCGGCCTTCTGCAAGAAGCAGACGGCGGCACAATCTTTTTGGATGAGATTACAGAAACCACTCCGGCATTTCAGGTGAAGCTTCTGCGGGCATTGCAGGAAGGGGAAGTGAGGCGAGTGGGAGCCAACAATACTATGCGCGTTGATGTTCGCCTTATTACGGCCACCAACCGAGATATCGAGCAGGAAATGCGCGAGGGACGATTCCGTCAGGACTTGTTGTACAGGCTTAACGCCGTAACCTTGCACCTGCCGCCACTACGCCAGCGTTCTGAGGATATTGTTCCGCTCGCCAGATATTTCATTCAAAAGATGGTTCCCGCAGGTAATCCACCAATCGGGCTCTCGCGCGAATCAATTGAAATGCTGGGAAACTACGATTGGCCGGGAAACATACGGGAGCTTGAAAACGCCATCGTGCGCGCGACCGCCTTGTGCGATCAAATCATCCGGCCCGAAGACCTTCCCGAGCGCATACGACAGTTCTCCAAAACGCGGGCCGGCGACTTTGAAACCAGACTAAAAACTGATGTACCGGATAACGGAGAAGTACTTTCACTTTTTGAGATGGAGGGCCATCACATCTTTCGAGTCCTTAAGCATACCAAGGGGAACAAGCAGGCGGCCGCGCGCTTACTGGGGATTGATCGCACAACGCTACAACGGATGATAAAGCGACATCAGCTGACTTCGCTTGCGCGTGATGGCAAACCAAACGGCCTGCTGGCCTGATGAGGACAATACGCAATCGCACGCTGATCAGTTTAGGCGGCCACGGAAGCGTTCCCTTGCTGGCGTCCATGAGCGCCCATTCGTTTCACACTTTGGACGATTTCCAAAATCTGATCATTATCGAAGGGTTTCGCAACTACCCAATCAACCTGTGCCGCGTGGCGTTCGACTGAACCCACGGCCTCTCCCCAGCCAGTGATAATCGCCAAAGGCGTTTGCGTATCCTGTGCGCGCACTGCACGCGCCAGTTCCCACCCACTCATTCCCGGCATGCCAAGGTCAGTGAATATCGCATCAAAATGAAACTGGTTGAACAGTGATAGCGCTTCCTGCCCACGTTCGGCAAAACTGACCGAGCATCCCTCGCGTTCGAGAATGTCTCTCAGAAGCTCACGCATATGCGCTTCGTCATCAACGACGAGAATTCTTGTGACGGTCAAATTTTGGGGAGGCGTTGCGACAGCAAATGTCTGCGTGGCCTGCCTCGCTTTGGTAGCACCTCGAGCAATCGGTAAACGAATTACGAAAGAGCTGCCGCACCCCAGTTCGGATTTAACTTCGATCGCACCTTCATGTCGCCGAATGATGCCATAGCTGACTGCCAGGCCGAGTCCCATACCGGTGTTTCCTTTGGTGGTGAAGAATGGATCGAAAACGCGAGAACGCACTTCATCTGACATGCCGGCCCCCGTGTCGTGTAAGAACACTTCTACGGTGCCGTCTTTTTCGATGGACGCGAAGATCAGATTTCCGCCTGTCGGCATTGCGTCGACGGCATTGAATACGAGATTGACTAACACCTCGCGCAGCTCTGACTCGTCACCCAGCACGAGAATATTCTCGGCCGCCAGCTTCAATTCAAAGTTGATATGGATGCCGGAGGCTTCTGCACTATTTTTCCAGCGGGGCTGCGTTATTTCCCAAACGTCCAGCAGAAGCTCGTCAACCGACAGTGGAGCGAAGTCGTGATCTCGACGCTGTCGCGCGAAGTCCTGAATTCGCTTTATCGTTTTGGCGCCATCCTTGGCGGTCTTAACGATTATGCGCAGGCCATTCTCGATTTTTTCGGGATCGTTGGTAGTTAACAGAAGTTGGGCCCGACCGAGAATACCGGCCAAAGTGTTGTTGAAATCGTGCGCCACGCCGGAAGCAAGTTCCCCAAGTGCCGAAAGTTTTTCGATTTGCGAAAACTGATCCTGAATGCGCTGCTGCTCAGCGATGTAGTGACTGAGTTCTTCAACGTGACGACTCGCTAGCGCAGCCTGCTCGGCGGCAGCCTTAGCTTTGGCGGCCTCGGCATCTGCTTTAGCAGCCTGCGCCTCGGCCTTCGCTTCTGCCGCGGCTTTGGCGTTGGCAGCCTCCGCCTCCGCCTTCACAGCGTCAGTGGCAGCACTCATGGCTGCGAGGTTTTCCAGGTAGGTTCGATAGGTGAAATAAACGATGGCGATTATCGGCAGGGTCGCGATGATCGCATAGAGTCCCGCCGCACCCGTAACTTTGGCGATAATGCCGGCGCCGGAAGCTCCCGCGAAATAAGTTATCGAGGTCCAAAGATATTTTCTTCTCCACGTGGCCCAAACGGGAGTGTCCGTTTTCAAAGCCGTGTGCACGGCAGCGATGGCTGAATTGGTCCCATATTGGACCAGACCCATCACACACAAGGCAACGATGAAAGTCGCGGAAAACTCACCAGCAGGCAGTGCGAGCAAACTGCCGAAAAACAAACGCAACGTCAGAGCGGTCAGAAACGTGGAGCACGCCATCATCGCTGCGTTGAACAAACTCGTAAACATACTCATCGGCTTTTGGCTGAAACGCGAAGCCGAAAAATGCTCGGCCGCTGCCAGCAGCACTGCCACTTCGCCGCCGTAAAGCAGCAAAGCCAGAAAAATAAATGTGTCTGATACGGAAATCTGGCCGGTAGTGTTGGGGATGGGCACGCACAAACGGGAACCTACAACTACAGTGACCGCCGCAAGTAGTGCCAGGCGCAAATCGAGTAGGGCGACCGGCGTGTGGGAACCACAGTACACGCAAACGATCGCGCCCAAAGCGATAACGATCACCATATAGGGTTTTATGAAACGAGTTCTGGTCATGTGAGTAAATCCTCGAGAATATTTCTACTCTCTGTTGGGACAAAGTCGGTTCACTTCAAACTGTTTCCTCGTGTTGGAGAAAAATCGTCTCGTATCGGTCCCGCAAACGATAACCGGCGCCGGACAACAAAGCCTGCGCTGCGTCATTCCTTTCATTCACCAGGACATGCAGCGCCTGGGTGTGTTGCAAGAGAATATTCCCCAGGTCAGTCAAGCAGCGTCGCCCAAGGCCCTGGCCGCGCATTTGCGGATCGATGTAGGCCCCTTCGATGTAGGTTGACTCGGCGAGAGCAGAAGCCACGTCTGCTTTGAAAATCAATGTCTGACCTTCCCTCCAAACCCACACCCGACCTCTTCGAATTCGCTGCGCGCAGCGTTCAATAAAACCTCTCGCATCCTTTTCCCGAGGGTCGACGCCACTTTCGTCGAAGGCGAGTTGTGCATGGATCGGTACGATCAAGTCCAGGTCAGCCAACGTGGCCAGACGTAGTGCCGATGGAACGCTCGTTGATCCCGAAGCGGCAGTTAGTTCGAAAAGCAATTCGGTCAAGCGAAGGCGACATGGCCGCTTCGCGATCGAGAAGTAGCTCCAAAACCGATTAATTTGCTTTTCTTCGCCTAAAATCATGTGAATAGCTGGCGAGCGTTGCGCGATCTCTGCGAAGGCCGCCAATGCGGCATCTGCACGTGTGTCGACGAACGTCGCGTGGCCGATAAGTGCAACGCCTGTCAGTTCACCGGTTTCATCGCGACAACCATGGAAACTGCCGCGATTGGCAGAACTGACGAGGCCGTTATCACGAATAAGTCCGCTCATCACCACCGTATGCGGCAAACGTTGCGCGAGAAATTGCATCACTTCGTATTGATCGTCAGCTTCAGTGAGCAGATACGCGGGAGAGCAAGCCTGCTGAATTGGAAAAGGCGCTGTCGGGGCTGCCATATATTTTCCTTTTGCCTGTGAGTACATCAACGTCACTCCTTAAGCGTGTTTTGCGGTGAGACGCAACACGAGGGAGAAGAAAGAGCCGTTTAGTAGTTCAAACAATCGACACCCGTATCAACTTCGGATGTCATGGCGTCTGTATAATCGCCACTCGTGGACGCAGACAGAGCCTGCGCGATGGAATCGGCGCCCAGAAAACTATCCGTCACCAGGACGCCGTCGCTTATGAAAATGCTATCCGTTACCAGGACACCGGATCGCAGAAAAATCGTTCCGCTGCCAAGCATCCCCCCGTTGCTCAAAATAATGTTGTCGGTAACAAGCACACCGATCGTGAGCTTCGTATAATCGGTAACGAGCACTCCATCCGTAACGAGCACTCCGTCTGTCACCAACACACCCAGATCGTAAATCTCTTGATACTTCGTGATCAGATCCAGGCCGGTTGCGTAGCTGCGCCCGAGAAGAAGCCCTTGCGCCCAGGTGAAGGTGTGCGAGGCAATCGTGGTTTGGGGCACGGGTAAGGCCGTCGCTGTCAATAACGGCGTGCCGAGCGGTATAAGTGAACTTAGGTCAGTGCGCACCACTTTCGCCACGCGCAACGCGCCCTCGATGTTGACCGCACCGGCCCCTTGCTCCAGAAGGTTGTATCCGGCCAAGGGCTGCGCCGTATACATCAAGATGGCCTTGATTAAGTTCGGCGTTAGTTTTGGGTTCGTTTGCAACAGCAGCGCCGCTGCGCCGGCTACAACCGGGGTGGCCATCGAGGTGCCATTGAGATACATCATGCGCCGCGCATCCACTGGACTTACTGCGGCATCAAGCTCAGGGTGCGTGAGAAGCAGCAGATTATTAACGGCAGCGGCGTCCACCACCTTGTTACCGGGCGCCACGAGGTCAGGCTTGATCAGGTTGTCATGGTGTCTAACGCCA
>Ga0190270_10000534_pt1 | contig 16491 bp, 17 predicted proteins | sample Popmic320T_FD_133748 | JGI IMG/M metagenome (GOLD analysis project Ga0190270, IMG submission 133748) | Populus adjacent soil microbial communities from riparian zone of Weber River, Utah, USA - 320 T | ecosystem: Environmental > Terrestrial > Soil > Riparian zone | place: USA: Utah | collected...
GCAACGTCTCGGCATCATCATGAACGGCGTCACCGGGCGCATGGGCATGAACCAGCACCTGATCCGGTCGATCGTGGCGATTCGGGCGCAGGGCGGCGTGCCGCTGAAGAACGGCGACCGGGTAATGCCCGATCCGATGCTGGTCGGCCGCAACGCCGACAAGGTTGCGGCGCTCGCCAAGGCGCACGGCAACCTGCGCTGGACCACCGATCTCGATGCCGCACTCAAGGACAAAAAGGACACGCTGTTCTTCGACGCCGCCACCACGCAGCTTCGCGCGGAGCTGCTCAGAAAGGCGATGAAGGCCGGCAAGAACATCTATTGCGAGAAGCCGGTCTCCGAGACGCTCAAGGACGCGCTCGATCTGGTGCGGACCGCGAAGAGGGTCGGCATCAAGCACGGCGTGGTGCAGGACAAGTTGTTCCTGCCCGGCCTCCTCAAGCTCAAGGTGCTGATCGATTCCGGCTTCTTCGGGCGGCTGCTCTCGGTGCGCGGCGAGTTCGGCTACTGGGTGTTCGAGGGCGACTGGCAGCCGGCGCAGCGGCCGTCATGGAACTACAAGAAGGCGGAGGGCGGCGGCATCATCCTCGACATGGTGTGCCACTGGCGCTACGTGCTGGACAACCTGTTCGGCGACGTCGAGAGCGTGATGTGCCTCGGCGCGACGCACATCCCGAAGCGCGTCGATGAGAACGGCAAGACCTACACCAACGACGTCGACGACGCGGCCTATGCGACGTTCCAGCTCGCGGGCGGAGTGATCGCGCAGATGAACATGTCGTGGTGCACGCGCGTGCGACGCGACGACCTGGTCACCTTCCACATCGACGGCACCCACGGCTCCGCGGTTGCGGGCCTGCAGAAGTGCTGGAGCCAGCCGCGGGTCAACACGCCACGCCCGGTGTGGAATCCGGACGTGCCGCAGCCGATCGATTTCTTCGAGACTTGGTCGGAGGTGCCGGGGCTTGGCTACTATGACAATGGCTTCAAGACGCAGTGGGAGATGTTCATCCGGCATCTCTACGACGGCGTGCCGTTCAAATGGACGCTGCTCGAAGGCGCCAAGGGCTTGCAGCTCGTCGAGGCGGCTCACAAAAGCTGGAAGGACCGGCGCTGGATCGACATTCCGGCGTTGAAGGTGTGAAGGAGACTTTGTGCCAACCCTGAATCTCCCCACTGCCGGCGGCACGCTTTCGCCCTACACGACGCGGCCGCCGCAGGCGTTTCCGCCGGCCGAGCAGCCGTTCAACCGCATCGCCTACGCGGCCGCGCACGTCGTTGCCGATCCGCTCGCTGAGCGCGACCCCTGGGTCGAGGCGGCGATCGACTGGGACGCGACGATGAACTTCCGCCGCCACCTCTGGTCGCTCGGCTTCGGCGTCGCCGAGGCGATGGACACCGCGCAGCGCGGCATGGGGCTCGACTGGCCGACCTCGCTGCGGCTCATCCAGCGCACGCTCGAAGCGGCGCGGGACTATCCCGGCGCGCTGATCGGCTCGGGCGCCGGCACCGATCATCTCGCGCCGGGCGACAGCGTGACGATCGACGACGTGATCGCCGCCTACGAGGAGCAATGCTCCGCGATCGAGAAGCTTGGCGGCCGCATCATTCTGATGGCGAGCCGCGCGCTGGTGAAAGCGGCCCAATCGCCCGACGATTACGCCAGGGTCTATGCCCGTATCCTCGGCCAGGTGAAGGAGCCGGTCGTCATCCATTGGCTCGGTGAGATGTTCGACCCCGCGCTTGAGGGCTACTGGGGCCACAAGAACCACATGCAGGCGATGAACGTCGCGGTGGACATCATCGCCGCCAATCCCGCCAAGGTTGACGGCATCAAGATTTCGCTGCTCGACAAGGGCAAGGAGATCGCGATGCGCCGCCGCCTGCCGCAGGGCGTGCGGATGTACACCGGCGACGACTTCAATTACGCGGAGCTGATCGCGGGCGACGAGCAGGGCTATTCCGACGCGCTGCTCGGCATTTTCGATGCGATCGCGCCGGCGGCGGCCGCGGCGCTCGGCGCCTTCGCGCGCGGCGACACCCAATCATTCCACGACATTCTGGCGCCGACCGTGCCGCTGTCGCGCCACATCTTCAAGGCGCCGACCCGCTTCTACAAGACCGGCGTTGTGTTCATGGCCTATCTGAACGGCCTGCAGAATCATTTCATCATGGTCGGCGGCCAGGAGAGCGCGCGCTCGACCTTGCATCTCGCCGAGCTGTTCCGTCTCGCCGATGCCGCCGGCCTGCTGGCCGATCCGGATCGCGCCGCTGCACGTATGCGCATCACGATGGCGATGCGCGGCGTGATCGCGTGATGCGCGATCTTTCCCAAGACACCAAGCTGCTCGCCGTCAATTCCGCGACCGTGAAGGCGTGGACGCTGCCGCAACTGGTCGACGGCTGCCAGCGCGCGGGAATCACGGCTATCGCGCCGTGGCGCGACATCGTCCAGGCCGTGGGCATCGACAAGGCCGGCAAGCTGATCCGCAACGCATCGCTGGACGTCTCGTGCCTGTGCCGCGGCGGCACGTTTCCCGCTGCCGACGAAGCCGGACGCCGTGCTGCGCTCGACGACAACCGCCGCGCCGTCGACGAAGCCGCCGGTATCGGCGCCAAATGCCTGGTGCTGATCGCGGGCGGATTGCCGAAAGGGTCGAAAGATCTCGCCGGCGCGCACGAGCAGGTGCGCGACGGCATCGCGGCGCTGCTGCCCTACGCGCGCGACGCTGGCTTGCCGCTGGCCATCGAACCGCTGCATCCGATGACCGCCGCCGACCGCGCCTGCGTCAACACGCTCGGCCATGCCAACGATCTCTGCGACGAGTTGGGTGAGGGGCTCGGCATCGCGCTCGACGTCTATCACGTGTGGTGGGACCCGGCGCTTCCGCAGCAGATCGAGCGCGCCGGCCGGCGCATCCTCACCTACCACGTCTGCGACTGGCTGGTGCCGACCCGCGATCTGGTGTTCGACCGCGGCATGCCGGGCGACGGCGTCATCGATCTGCGCGGCATCCGCGCCATGGTCGAGGCGACCGGCTACTTCGGCCACATCGACGTCGAGATTTTTTCGACGCTGGACTGGTGGAAGCGCGAGCCCGACGAAGTGCTGCGCATCTGCAAGGAGCGGCACCGCACCGTGGTGTGACGGCGGCGTGCCTGCGCTCCCCGGCTATTGTCCGCAGTTCCAGACCATTCCGATCGGAGTCTGGGTCCAGCACGGACCGAAGCTGCCGCCGTTCCACTGGCCGCGATAAATTCCGGGATACCCCCATCCATATCGAAGCTGGGCGGCGTAGCCGGAGTACGGCCGGTAGTACACGTAACGCTGTTCGTATTGTTCGCGCGCGCGATAACGCCTGTTCTGAGCTCTCCAGTCGGTCAGGGCGGGCGGCTGCCGATAACCTGGGAGAAATCCGTGGCCGCGCCAGCGCTGCTTGGCGGGTGACTTTGAGCTTGTCGCGGCTTTTGCGCTTGTCGCGGTTCGCTTTCCGTCGGTCTGTTGCGCAATCGCCGTTACGGGCAACAGCATGGATGTTGCGACGGCGGCGATCAGCAGCGTCCTGGTCAGGGGCGTCATCAGAATGTCTTCGCTCCCGGCAACGCACCCAAAGCGGCATTCGCCACCTGGCGGTCTTCCTCGCCGGTGCCGGAACCGATGCCGATGCCGCCGATCACGTGGCCGCCGACGATGATCGGTAGCCCGCCGGGCAGGTTGACGCGCTTGCCCTGTGTGGCGATGGCGAGCTTGATGTCGACGCCGGCCGGGATGTCGCCGGTCGGAATGCCGTAGGACGCCGCCGTCATCGCCTTCATCAATGCGGTGTCGTAGGACAGCGCGAATGCGCCATCCATCCGCGCGAACGCCAGCAACTGGCCGCCCGCATCGACGATGGCGATGCACTCCGGAACCTTCATGTCCCGCGCCTTCGCCATCGCGGCGTTGAGGAGCTTCATCGCCCCGTCGATGGTGAGCTTCAGCGACGCAGCCGTATCCGCCATTGCGAAGACCCCTGTGATTGCCCCGTTCGTGCGATGGTCGCACACTCGGCGTGACATATGAATACCGCGGCGGCGACCGGACATGGTGGCGTGAGGCGTCGGGTGCTAAGCTCCGTCCCACAAATTTGGGAGTGTCCGATGGTCCGCTTGAAGTTCGCGCTCGCCGGGTTGGCTTTTTGCATTGCCTCCTCCGCCAGCGCACAGAATTACCCCAACCGCGCGATCACCATTGTGGTGCCATTCGCGCAGGGCGGGTTGACCGACGTGCCGGTGCGCCTTTTTGCGTCGGTCGTGCAGGAGAAGCTGGGCGTGCCGGTGGTGGTCGAGAACAAGACCGGCGGCTCGGGCTCGGTCGGCGCCACGCACGTCCTGCGCTCGGACCCGGACGGCTACACGCTGCACGCCAATGCGGTCGCCGACACGCAGAACCTCCATTACATCAAGGTGCCCTACAACGCGGTCGAGGACTTCGCGCAGATCGGCAAGATCGTCGAAGGCCCGCCGCTGGTGCTGGTGATCGACGCCAAGCTGCCGCACAAGACCGTCGCGGAGCTGGTGGCGGACGCCAAGGGCAATCCGGAGAAATACAGCTTCGGCACGTCGGGCCCGGCAAGCTCGCCGGTCATCGCGCTGAACCAGCTCAACGCCGCGGCCGGCACCAAGATCCAGGAGGTGCCATACCGCGGCTCCGGGCAGGCCGCGACCTCGGTGGTGACCGGCGCGATCCAAGGTACCTTTACGTTTTTCTCCAGCGCCAAGCCGCTGGTTGACGGCGGACAGCTTCGCGCGCTGGCGGTGGCCGGCCCGCGCCGGATCGCGGACTGGCCCAACGTGCCGACCATGGAAGAGGCGGGCTTCAAGGGCTTCGACCACAACGGTTTCGTCGGGCTCGCCGCGCCCGGCAAGACGCCGCCGCAGGTGGTCGCATTTCTCAGCAAGGCGCTGAACGAGGCGGTCAACACCGAGCTGTTCAAGAGCCGCATGGCCGCGCTCGGCATGACGGTCGTACCTGTCGCGGAGAACACGCCGGCGAACTTCAAAGCCTTCATGGCGGCCTCGACCATCCGGCAGGGTGAGCTCGCCAAGCTGGCCGGGGCGCCGTCCACCGAGCCGCCGCCGGCGCAGCGTTAGCGTGCGGCCTTCGACAAGCCGAGAGAAACCATGGCAAAAATCACGCGCATCAATCCGAGCAACATTTCCAAGCCGTTCGCCAGCTACTCCCACGTCGTGACGGCGGAGGGCGCGCACAAGCTCGTGTTCGCCGCCGGCCAGGTCGCGGCGGACGTCGACGGCAAGGTGCTGCCGCCCGACGATTTCGACGCCCAGGCCAAGATGGTGATGCAGAATCTCACCAACGCGCTGGCCGCGGGCGGCGCGAAGGATCTCGGACGTCACCAAGATCACGATCTACATCTGCAATCCGCACGACGTGCCCAAGGCGCGCGGCATCCTGCAGAGCTATTTCGGCGAGCACCCGCCCGGCAGCACGCTCTGCATCCTGCGCGGGCTCGCGAATCCGAATTTCCTGCTCGAGATTGAGGCGATCGCGGCGGTGTGAGATACCGTCGCCGCGCACTTTGAAAGAGCATCACAAATGAAGCAAAGAAAACTCGGCTCGCAGGGCCTCGTGGTGTCCGCGATCGGCCTCGGCTGTTCCGGCATGAGCGGCGAGTACGGCGTGCCGGACGACGTCGAATCGATCAAGACCATGCACCGCGCCATCGAGCTCGGTCTCAACTTGTTCGACACGTCGGACGCCTACAGCGCCGGCAAGAATGAAAAGCTGGTGGGCGAGGGCATCAAGGGCAAGCGCGACAAGGTCGTCGTCGCGTCGAAGTTCGGTAACGTGCGCGGGCCGAACGGCGAGCGCGGCGGGGTCAACGGCAAGCCGGAGTACGTGCCGGTCGCCTGCGAAGCGAGCCTGAAGCGGCTCGGCATCGATGTGATCGATCTCTATTACATCCACCGCATCGACAAGAGCGTGCCGATCGAGGAGACGGTCGGCGCCATGTCGCGGTTGGTCGAGCAGGGCAAGGTGCGCTATCTCGGCCTGTGCGAGGCTGGCGCGGAGACGATCCGCCGGGCCCACAAGACCCATCCGCTCACCGCGCTGGAAAGCGAATACTCGCTGTGGACGCGCGACATCGAGATCGGAATCCTGCCGACCTTGCGCGAGCTCGGCATCGGCCTCGTCGCCTATTCGCCGCTCGGCCGCGGCTTTCTGTCCGGCGCATTCAAGAAGCGTGACGATCTCATCCCGGAGGACCGCCGCCACGCGCACCCCCGCTTCATGGAGGGTAACTTCGAAAGAAACCTGAAGCTGCTCCCCGCGGTCGAGCATGTGGCGAAGGCCACCGATCTCACCATGGCGCAGGTCGCGCTCGCCTGGCTGCTGGCGCGCGGCGACGACATTGTGCCGATCCCGGGCACCAAACGCCGGACCTATCTGGAGCAGAATGTCGCAGCCACCGAGCACACGCTCGACGAGGATTGGGTCGAGACGCTCGAAGGCGCGTTCCCGCGCGGCCAGGCGGCCGCCGGGCTGCGCTATCCCGAATTCCAGCTCAAGGGCATGGGAATATAGCCGTTTGGGCGGGCCGCGTGTTATCACCGCGCCAACAACACGACCGACAGGAGGAATTCATGAGTTTCCAGTCGCCCAAGCTGACCCGGCGCGCCTTCAACGGCGGCCTCGCCGCCGCGGCCGGTCTCCTGGCCATGCCGGCATTCCTGCGCGGCGCGTCGGCGCAGCAGGGCGGATATCCCTCGCGCAGCATCCGCGTCATCATTCCGACCGGCCAGGGCGGCGGCGCAGAGCTGCTCGCGCGCGCGTTCGACCAGGCGTGGTCGAAGCTGCTCGGTCATCCATTCGAGTATGAGTTTCATCCCGGCGCCGCCGGTCAGGTCGGCTACACGCTGTTCGTGCAGAAGCGCGACAAGAACGGCCACAACCTGCTGTTCGGCAACATGGGCCCGGAAATGATCATGTATGCGACGCAAAAGCCCGCGTACAAATATCCGGAGGACTTCACCTACTTCTGCCGCACCGACATCGACGACTCGTGCGTGTTCGTGCGGCGCGATTCCAAATTCCAGGATCTCAAGTCGCTGGTCGAGGCTGCGAAGCAGCGGCCGATCAACGTCGCGCTCAGCCGCCTGCCGCATCCCGCGACGCTCGGCATGATCGCGCTCGGCGAGACGACCGGCGCCAAGTGGAACTTCATCCCCTACGGCGGCGGCAATCCGACCTTCACCGCGATGCTCAGCGGCGAGACCGACGTCGGCGCGCTGCCGATCGCCAACATTCTGGCGCTCAAGGAGAAGTTCAAGGTGCTCGGCGTGTTCAACAACACCAACATCTTTGCGTCGCAGACCGAGAATGCGCCGGCGGTGAACTCGGTGTTCAACAGCAGCATTCCCGAGCTGTCGTCGTCGCGTTCCTGGGCGGTGCACGCCGAATGGGCCAACGCCAATCCCAAGCAGTTCGAGTTCCTGGAGCGCACCGCCAAGGAGGCGCACGCCTCCGCGGCGTTCCGCGACCAATGGAAGAAGCAGGGCAATCCGCTCGAGGCACTGGTGTGGGGCGACCGCAAGACCTGCCATGAATACGCCGAAGGCATGGTCAAGCTTGCGCAGCGCTACGAGAAGCAACTCACCGCGAAGGGCAAGTCCTGACGCCGGCGCTCGGGGCGGCGCATCCATGAGCAATCCGGATTCGGCGCCGCCCGAGCCACAGGTCCGCGTCCCGATCGGCGCGGACTTCATCATTCCGCTGCTCGCCTGCGGACTCGCCGTCTACTACTTCATCTCGACCACCGAACTGGTTTGGGAGGCGCGTGCCACCGGCACGGTGATCGGCCTTGTCCTGATCGCGCTTTGCATCGCGCTGTTCGTCAAGTTCGGTCTTCGCATCGCATCGGGGCAGGCGAGCCTCGGCATCGGCGATCTGTTCAGGAACGACGAATTCAACCGGCAACGCTTCGGCCTGATGGCGATGATGACGCTCTATATCGTCACCATCTATTGGGTCGGTGCGACCGTCGGCCTGTTCTTCCTGCTGGTCGGCTGCATGTGGGTGCTGGGCGTGCGCAGCATCAGGACGCTGGTCGGCGTCGCGCTGATCTCCGCCGTGCTGGTCCACCTTGCGCTGATCACGCTGCTCGACAGCAAGCTGCCGCGCGGCCTGCTGTTCGGTCAGTCCGGCCCGGCGGCCACGGAAGAGCCGGCCAAAGCGGGCAAGAAGCGATGAAGGATGGCATTCTTCTTGAGCTGTTCGTCCGCTCGCTCGGCCTGTGGTGGGTGATCCTGCCGGGCATGCTGCTCGGCACCATCGTCGGTATCCTGCCCGGGTTCAGCGCGCAGAACACGCTGATCATCCTGCTGCCGCTGACGCTCTACATGGACATCAACAGCGGCATGGCGTTCATGATCGCGCTCTATTGCACGACGCAGCTCGGCGGCGGCATTCCGGCGATCCTGTTCAACATGCCCGGCGAGGGCGGCGCTGTCGCCACCACGCTCGACGGCTATCCGATGACGAAGAAGGGCCAGGCGCAACAGGCGCTGGTGCTGTGCTTCTCGGCGTCGGCGTTCGGCGGGCTGATCACCACCGCGCTGACCATGGCGACATTGCCGTTCCTCGCCAAGATCGGGCTGTATTTCCGCAGCGTCGAGATGGTGGTGGTGATCGTGTTCGGCCTCACGCTGATCGCCGCCATCGCCGCGCAGGACATGCTCAAGGGCATCATCGCCGGGTTTTTCGGCCTGATGATCGGCACCATCGGCGTCGACCCGGTGTTCGGCACGCCGCGTGCGACCTTCGGGCTGCTGGAGCTGTACGACGGCGTGCCGCTGATCCCGGCGCTGATCGGACTGTTCGCGATCTCCGAGGCGTTCGCGATGCTGGAAAGCGAGACCATCGTTCGCAGCGAGCACATGACTCAGGCGAAAAGCGCGCGCTGGAGCGACACGCTGGAAGGCCTCTGGATGACCGGCCGCTATTGGTGGCAGACGGTATGGACGTCGATCATCGGACTGATCATCGGCATCCTGCCCGGCGCGGGCTCCACGGTCGCGGCGTTTCTCGCCTACCACTATTCGAAGCTGCTCTCGAAGACGCCGGAGCTTTACGGCACCGGCCATCCGCCCGGAGTCATCGCGCCGGAGTCGGCCAACAACGGCGTGACGTCGGGCACGCTGGTGCCGGTGTTCGCGCTGGGAATTCCGGGCGGCACCACCGGCGCGATCATGACCATCGTGCTGACATACCATGGCATCGTGCTGGGGCCGCGGCTGTTCATCGATAACGCGCAGTTCGTCTACGGCGTCTACATGCAGATGCTGGTCTGCTACATCTTCATGGCGCTGATGATCCTGCCGCTGGCGCGCTACATGAGCCGCGTGGTGTGGATCCCGACGCGCTTCCTGGTGCCGTTGATCCTGTCGCTGGTGACGATCGCGGCGTTCTCCGAGCGCGAATACGTGTTCGACATGGGGCTGGCGCTCGGCTTCGGCGTGATCGGCTACATCGCGCGCAAGACCGGCTACGAGGTCACCGCCATCCTGATCGGCGTGCTGATGGGGCCGCTGTTCGAGCAGTATTTCCTGCGCGCGCTGCGCGTCGGGCAAGGCGACCCGATGATCCTGTTCTCGTCGAACCTCGGCAACGTGCTGTGGGTGATGGTGGTGGCGGCGCTGGTGCTGCCCTACATCCGCAGTCGCAGCCAGCAGGGCGTGCTGGCGCAGACCCAGCGCGCCGGACACGAGTAAGCGCGGCGGTTTGCCGCCCTTATGCGGTTGACGCCGCCGCCGGTTGCTTATCGAATGCAGGCACGCCGGACTTCAGAGGAGATGCCGATGCGAACGCTCCGCGCCCTGCTTGCCGCCGCCGTGCTGGCCGCCGTGCCGCTCGCCGCGCAGGCGCAGACCAAGATCACCATGGGCAAGGTCATCAGCGGCAACGGACTGCACATCCCGACCTACATCGCGATGGACCGCGGCTTCTACAAGGACGAAGGCCTCGACGTCCGCTTCGTCTCGCTGACCGGCAGCGGGCTGATCAAGGGCGCGCTCACCGGCGCGATCGACTTCATCCCGATCCCGTCGGGCGGCGCGCAGGCCGCGTTCAGCGGCGCCGAGATCCGCTACGTGGTCGGCCAGTCGCTCGGTTCGCAGTGGCTGATTGTCGTGCGCCCCGAGATCAACAAACCGGAAGACCTTCGCGGCAAGGTGTTCGGCTATGGCCGCGTGGGCGCGGCGGACTATGACGAAGGCGCCGCGGTCATGCGCCGCTCGTTCAAGATGGAGGTCGGCAAGGACTACAAGGTGATCTCGTTCCAGGGCGAGCCGGAGAAGATCGCCGCGTTGATTAACGGCGACATCCAGGCCGGGCTGATCTCGGTCGCGCACGCGCCGAAGGCCGTTAACGCCGGAATGAAAGTCTTGATCCGCACCGGCGACCACATCCAGCGCGCCGGCGGCACGATCTGGACCCTGAAGGCTTATGCGGACAAGAACCCCGACGTGATGCCGAAGGTCACCCGCGCCATCGCCAAGGCGGTGACGTTCTATCGCGACAACAAGGAAGGCTCGATCCCGACCCTCAAGGAGCATCTCGGCCTGGATAACGACAAGGACGCCGGAATCGTCTGGGAGCAGACCCGCAACACGTTCGGCGCCGAGTTGCCCAAGGATCTATTCCGCGAAATCTTCGAATCCCGGCTGCAGGACATGATCGCCGCCAAGCAATGGCCGGCCGACAAGCCGATGCCCGATCCGGAGCAATGGCTGCTGCGCGCGCAACTCGACGGCACGCTCAAGGCGATGAACTACGTGCCGACCAAGATCGACCGGCCCACGAATTAGTAGTCCGCCAGGTGGGGCCAATCCAACCGGCATGCCAGCTTGGTTGTGACGGGCTGGGGGACTTCGCCTAAGCTACGCAGAAGGCTCGGTCGGCCGAGAAGTTCAAGGGAGGGCGTTCCATGCGGGTGCTTCGTTGTGCGGCGCTGGCCGCGGTGGCGTGTGTTGTCGTTTCGTCGAGCGCACGGGCGCAGACCGAAATCACCATTGGCAAGATCATCGGCGGCATCGGACTTCACTTGCCGTCCTACATCGCGATGGACCAGGGCTACTACAAGGCCGAGGGCCTCAACGCGCGTTTCATCGAGCTCGCCAGTCCGCCGATGATCCGTGCCGGCATGTCGGGCAACGTGAACTTCGTGCCGATCCCGTCCGGTGGCGCGCAGGCTGTGCTTAAAGGCGGCGCCAAGCTCAAGTACGTGGTCAACCAGTCGCTGTCCTCGCAGTACGTGTTCGTGGCGCGGCCCGAGATCAAAAAGCCCGAGGACCTGCGGGGCAAGACGATCGGCTTCGCCCGGCCCGGCGCGGCCGATTACGACGAGGGTGCCACCGTACTCTCGCGTTACTTCAAGATGCAGCTCGGCCGCGACTACAAGGTGCTTTCGCTGCCGGGCGATCCCGAGCGTGTCGGCGCATTGCTCAACAAGGACATCGACGCCGCGATGGTGTCGACGGCGCAGGCGATCCGCGCCGTGCAAGGCGGCATGAATATCGTGCTGCGCACCGGCGATCATCTCCAGCGCGTCGGCGGATGCTTCTGGGTCGCTGAAGACTGGTACGACAAGAACCAGGACACGGTTGCGAAGTTCATGCGCGCCATCGCCAAGGGCGTGATGTACGTCCGCACCAACAAGGAGGGTTCGATTCCGACCATCAAGAACTATCTCGGCATCCAGACCGACGAGCAGGCCGGTCTGGTCTGGGATCAAGTGCACAACGCGTATGCGGCGGAAATGCCCGCGGAGCTGTTCCGCGAGATATTCGAGTCGCGCCGACTCGATTTGATCGCGGCGAAGGAGTGGCCGGCCGACAAGCCGCTGCCCGATGTCGAGCAGTTCGTGCCAAGGGCGCTGCTGGAGAAAACCCTGAAGGACATGAACTACGTGCCGGCCACGATGAAGAAATAGCCGGCGCACTTTATCGAAGCATGAAAGGACAATGCGCCATGCCAGCGCGCCTTGCCGCGATATGCGGCGCCATGATCGCAACGCTGCTCGCCGCCGCAACCCCGGCCTTCGCTCAAAGCTACCCGTCCGGCCCGGTGCGCGTATTGGTGCCATTCGGCGCAGGCGGCGCCACCGACGTGGTGGCGCGGGTGTTCGCCGAGCGGCTGCAGCAGCGCATGGGCCAGTCGTTCACGGTGGAGAACCGCGCTGGCGCGGCCGGCCAGATCGCGGCGGCGGCGTTCGCCCGCTCGCCGAACGACGGCTACACGCTGATTTTCACCACCGCCGCGCCGATCACCGTGGCGCCGCTGATGAACGACAAGGTGCAGTACGATCCGCGCAAGGACTTCATCCCGGTCGGCGTGGTCGCGATGCAGCCGGTCTGGATCGTGGTGAACGCGGGCTCGCCGCTCAAAGCGCTGGGCGACATCGTTACGCGGGCCAAGACCGAGCCCGGCAAGCTCACCTATGGCACCTCCGGCGTCGGCACCGAATTGCACCTGGCCGCCGAAGCGGTGGCGCGCTCCGCCGGCATCCAGATGGTCCATGTGCCATTTCGCGGCGGCGGTGAAGTAATAACCGCGCTGCTCGGCTCGCAGATCGACTTCGCGGCGCTCTCCACGGCGTCGATCGCGGGCGCGGTGAAGCAGGGCACCTTGCGGGTGCTGGCCGTCTCGTCGCCGAAGCGGATGACCGACTTCCCGGATGTGCCGACCTTCGCCGAGCTGGGCCACGGCGGCGCGACCATGGTGCCGTGGTGGGGCCTGATGGCGCCGGCCGGCACGCCGCAGCCGATCGTGGATCGGCTGACGCAGGAGCTGGAGGCGGCGACCAAGGACGCGGCGGTGCGCGAGCGGCTGAAGGCGACCTTCGTGCAAATCGAGTTCGAAGGACCGGCGGCGTTCCAGAAGCGGCTCGACGCCGAGACCAAGCTCTACGGCGACGTCATTCAGGCAGCAAAGATCAGGATGGAGCCGCCGAAGTGAAGCGCAGCACCGACAAGATCCGCACCACCCATGCCGGGCGGCTGCCGAACTCGCCGGGCTGCGACGACCTGCCGATCCGCCTGTTTCGCGGCGAGACGATCGATCCCGCGGTGCTGGAGGCCGGGCTGGAGCATGTGGTGCGCCGCCAGCTCGACATCGGCGTCGACATCGTCGGCGACGGCGAGTTCTGGAAGTCGCGCTCGTTTTCCTACTACAGCCGCCATCTCACCGGCGTCGAGACGCGCGCGCTCAGGCCGGGCGAGCCGGTGTCGACGCGCGTGTTCACGCGTGAGCGCGACGAGTTCGCCGGGTTCTACAAGGACCTCGACGCGACCGGCACGATCTTCCACGTGCCCGGCGAGAAGCGGATGCCGCCGGAAACCGTGAAGATGGTCGCGACCGGCCCGGTGAAGTCGAAGGGCACCACGGCGATAGCGCAGGAGATCGATACCTTCAAGAAGGGCATCGCCAGGGCGGGCGGCGCCGTGGACGAAGCATTCATGTGCGTCATCGCGCCGGGCTGGCTCGATCACTTCATCTACAACGAGTATTACAAGACCGACGAGGACTACATCTTCGCGCTCGCCGAGGCACTGCGCGAGGAATATCTCGCGGTGGTGGACGCGGGCTTCATCCTGCAGATCGACGATCCCGGCGTGGTCGACTGGTGGGACATGCTCAAGCCCGCGCTGAGCGTCGAGCAGTACGTCGACAAATTCGCCAAGGTCCGCATCGAGGCGGTCAACCACGCGCTCAAGGGCATCCCGCAGGACCGCGTGCGCTATCACCTGTGCTGGGGCTCATGGCACGGGCCGCACACCCACGACCTGGCGTTCGAGCACGTCGTCAATCTGATGCTTCAGGTCAACGCGCAGTGCTATTCGTTCGAGGCGGCCAACGTGCGTCACGAGCACGAATGGAAGCTCTGGAGCGACACCAAGCTGCCCGACGGCAAGATGATCCTGCCGGGCGTGGTGAGCCACTCGACCAACCTGGTCGAGCATCCCGAGCTGGTCGCCGAGCGTATCCGGCGCTTCGCCGGCGCGGTCGGCCGCGAGAACGTCATCGCCGGCACCGACTGCGGCCTCGGCGGCCGCGTCCACGCCGAGATCGCCTGGGCCAAACTGGAGGCGCTGGTCGCGGGCGCCAAGCTTGCTTCGCAGGCGTTGTGGCGGTAGCGCTTTGCAGCAGCAAGGTGACCGAACAAAATCGCATAATGGAAAAACGATGGCCGGCGACGACAAGAAAACCAAAGCCGCTCCCGCTCCCAAAAGCGAGCCCCCCGCCAAGGACAAGAGCGCTGCAGCCACAGACGCATCCAAGGCCAAGAGCGCTTCGATAGACTCATCCGAGGCCAAGGGCGCTGAAACGGCCGCCGCGCCGGCCGCGGCCAAGGACGGCGAGAAACCTGCCGCCTCATCCTCGAACTACAGCCGGGGCGAGGGGCAAAAGCCGGTTTCTCAGGCTTACAAGGACAACTGGAACGCGATTTTCGCCAAGAAGAAGAAAAAGCGATAACGCCCCACCGCCCACGTCGGGCTGAAGAGCGATCCGTGATTCCCTGGTCCCTGCTCGATACGGCCCACGTGCCCGGCGGCGAGTTGCGCCTGATGCGGCGCGGCGCCGAGTTCTCCATCATGCTGGGCGGCAACCAGCTCATGAACAGCCGCGTCAGGGGCAGCGAGGAGGCGCTCGCGACGATCGCCTGCGAACGAATCCGGTCCCGCGCAACGCCGCGGATCCTGATCGGCGGATTGGGCATGGGCTTCACGCTTCGCGCCGCGCTGGCCGCGCTCGGCGCAGATGCCCGGATCGTCGTCGCCGAGCTGGTGCCGGCCGTTCTGGCATGGGCCCGGGGCCCGATGGCCGAGCTGTTCGGCAACAGCCTGGCCGATCCGCGCGTCAGCGCCCGCGAGGCGGACGTCGCTGACTTGATCCGGTCCGGCTCAGCGGCGTTCGACGCGATCCTGCTCGATGTCGACAACGGTCCCGAAGGGTTGACCCGAAAGGCCAACGACGCGTTGTATGACCTCGATGGATTGCGCGCCGCCTGCGCGGCGCTGCGCCCCGGCGGCGTGCTGGCCGTGTGGTCGGCGAAGCCGGACCTGAAATTCAGCCGGCGGCTGCGGCAGGCCGGGTTTGAGGTGGACGAGGAGAGGGTGCGCGCCGACGGATCGCGCGGCGGCGCGCGGCACGTCATCTGGATCGCGGCCCGCGCGGATGGCAGGCGTCAGGCGGCCAGCGTTTGATGGTTCTTTCCAACCTGGCGGCTCAATGACGCTGGCGGGACGGCGAGGGTCCGCTATCCCTGCTCCGTTGGACAAGCTCGCAGCGTGAGATCAAGGCAGGAAAGGAACGAAATGCTGCGGCAAAAGCTTATTAGGCAGGGGAACTATGGAGAGACCAATGTTTTTGCGTCGAACGATCCTCGCCGCTGCTGCCGTCGCGGTTGTGGCCGTAACATTCGCACCGACCGAAGCGTCTGCCCGTTGGCGTGGCAGAGGCTGGGGCTGGGGCGGCCCTGCTGTCGGCTTGGGCCTCGGGCTCGGGCTTGGCCTGGCGGGAGCGGGCTACTATGGCGGCTACTATGGCAGTCCGGCCTATGCCTACCCGGCCTATGGCTATCCCGCTTATGGCCCTGCTGGTGGGTGCTGGCGGCGCGCCGTCGTTCACACGCCGTATGGTCCGCGAACACGTCGGGTGTGGGTCTGCGGTTAAGATCATTCAGTCCGACCGGATCGGCAGCGGGCAAAGCGATTGCGCGTCCTTGAGAAGGACCGGACACCTAGTATTGGCACAGAGCGGATATCGCGTTGATGGTGCGCGATGTCTGCTTCGTGCCAACAGCTGCCGTCAGCTTAAGTAACAGCTACGTTAGAAATTCGACACCGAGCGTGCGGGGCTGTATCCACGTCGTCCTGCAAGTGCGCCTCGTTGGATCTCCCTCGATGACGAGATCGAAGCTCGCCGGAATCCCGGACGTGCTGCTGGCCGCCAGCGAAAGGCCCGCGCCCCTCTCCGAAATATCAATGATCGTGCACCGGATAGGTGGCAGCTTAGCCGAGATAACGATCTCGGCCGGTATCTGGCACGGCGTGCGCGGATACTTTCGGTTCGAAAGGCCGGAACGTGCCAATAGCGCCCGTACAAAATAAAAACGCCGCCAAAGGCTGCGAGCGGCAGGACCACCGCCAAGGACCAGAAGGCGCGTTGCCCTTCCAAAAATGGCAGCGCGAATACGATGATCGCTATCATCGCGGCGACCATGAGCAGCAGCCCGCCTAGTCCGTCCGTCCAACGCATTGAAATTCCCCGCGACATCCTGCCTAGAAGGCTCAGTTGCCCCAAGCTGCCGCACCATGGAATTCACAGCTACAAATCAGGCCAGTCCTCATTCAAGGTAGACCACTGAGGTCGGACCAAGCCAGTCAACTTTGGGTCAATATCCGGCGTGGCGGGCCCTTTGACGCGCTGGA
>Ga0190270_10000535_pt1 | contig 16491 bp, 22 predicted proteins | sample Popmic320T_FD_133748 | JGI IMG/M metagenome (GOLD analysis project Ga0190270, IMG submission 133748) | Populus adjacent soil microbial communities from riparian zone of Weber River, Utah, USA - 320 T | ecosystem: Environmental > Terrestrial > Soil > Riparian zone | place: USA: Utah | collected...
ACACAACTCAGTCACGCGATTCACGACAGAGGCGGATACCTTTGATCTCTCCATCCTCTGCGAGTCAGCCCGCTGGGGCGACGGAGCCTCTGCTCCCATAAGGACTACATCCGCTTGAACTGGATGGCGCCCCGGCGTACCAACTTCCTGAATCACCTGAGGACACGTGGCCTTGCCGACTGAAACACTATGAAGCCCATCCGCCACTTGATTCTAGCCGGTCTCCTTTGCACACCTGCGCATGGAGCCGCGGTTTTTTACGAGGAACTCCCGTATTTCAGTGCCGCCGACAGCCCGTTCTACGCCGGCATCCAGTCCGGCGCCATCTACCTGGAGGACTTTGAGGATCATCAGCTCAATACTCCGCACATCACCTCTTGGGATTGGCCACGAGTGGTGGGGATAGTGAATGACATTGAGATTCCGAGCTATCAGCAGGGCCGGTCTCACCGGCTGCTGGGCAACGTCATCACCACATTCTCCGTTGATGCCGACGATGGGCTCAACGGGGATTTCCGCGGACTGCTCGGTGACACTTGGACCACGCTCGATGTGGTCACCGGGCAAATCTATGGGCGCATGGAGTTCCGCTTCAGTCCCGACGACGTCGGGCGCTACCCTACTTACGTCGGCTTTGTCGTCACGGAGGCGCTGGACCCGTTCAGTGAAGTGGAATTTGGCACCTCCACCTTCACCGGTCCGGAGAGTCCGGAAGGCGGCTACGATCCGCTGACTTGGGAGCCAGACATCACGTTCCCCGGAGACACGCGGCAGCACCGGTTCTTCGGCATCCACGTCCCCAGCGGAATCTGGCGCCTGAACATCGACAACGTCCGCCAGATAGACCACCTCCAGTATGGCTATGCCATTCCGGAGCCTGGTGCCGGTGTTTTGGGTGTGCTGGTTGCTTTCTCTCTTTTCCGGCGACGGGCGCGCCAATATGGCCGGCGGCTCTCGCGGCCCGGTGACACCCGGAACACCGGTGCGGAAGCCCTCACACCACCGCGCGGAGACCATCGATGTCCGGGCGGTATAGGGATGGTGACTGACTCATCGGTGAACTCACCGCGACGCATTCGAGTGAGCAAGCGAACGGGCCGGCGCGGTGATGGCATCCACGGTGCGCGCGGCGGCTCCCCGGTGGCTCTCGAGAGCCTGCCGACCCCGGCCGGCGACTGCCGCGGCCGCCGCGGGATCGGCGAGGCATTGCCGAATGGCCGCGGCTAGAGTGTCGATGGACGCCACTTGCGTGATGCCGCCGGCACTCTGCAGAAGTTTCATTAGCGGGAGAAAGTTTTCCATGTGCGGGCCGGTGATCACGGGCACGCCTGCCGCGATGGCTTCCGCCGGATTCTGGCCGCCAGTGGCGAGGAAGCTCTTGCCGGTGAGGACCACGGTGGCGAGCGCTTGCCAATCGCGGAGTTCGCCGGTGGAGTCGATGATGAGGGCATCCGGCCGGAAACCGGCCCTGTCTAACTCAGAGCGGAGCGCCACAGCAAGGCCATGGGATGCGAGATCATCAGCGACTTCCGCGCGCCTTTCAAAGTGGCGGGGCGCGACCATCAGGACGAGCGATGGATAATCCCGGCGCACTTCCATGAAGACAGCGGCGAGGGCTTTTTCCTCGCCCTCATGTGTGCTGGCCGCGAGCAGCACAGGAGGAAGCGGATCGCCCCAGAGTTGCCGGAGCAGACTGCGAAATTCCCCGGCGCGCTCACCAGCAGAAGTCGTTGCGAGGTCATACTTGATGCTGCCAGTGACCGCGATGCGTTCCTGCGGCACGCCGATTCCCGCCCAGCGCGGGATGTCGCTTTCGTCCTGGACCAGCACGCGATCGAGCATGGAAAAGACCGGGCCGGCGAGCCACCGCCACCGGCGATAGCGGCGCTTGCTGCGCGGGGAGAGCCGGGCATTTGCGAGGATTACGGGGACGCCGCGCTTTTGGGCGCGCCGCACAAGGTTCGGCCACAGTTCGGCCTCCATCAGAATGTAGCGCTGCGGCCGGATGAGCGTCAGCATCCTCCGCGCGATCCAGCCGCAGTCGAGCGGGCTTTGAATAACCGTCAGGGTCGGCGGCGCGTCTTTCACGGCGACGGCATAGCCGGTGGATGTCGTGACCGACAACACCAGCGGGCGATCCGGCTCGCGGCGAAGAATTTCGGCGATGAGTTTGGCCGCGACATTGACCTCGCCCACACTTCCGGCGTTGATCCACCATGCGCGCCCCCGCTGGCTCAGCAGGCGCAGTTTTACTTCCCGTCTGAAAAATCCAAACCGCTGCCAAAACAGGGCGGCCCGGCCGCCGCGCCGCTTCGTTTCGACGGCCATCACCGGCACTAAAATCAGCAGCGCCAGCGGCAGCAGCAGATTATACAGGAGCAGAGTCAGGCGCAGGCGCATCGGCGGGCGGGACTTGATAGAAAACGAGAAGCGAATCGCCATAGCGGCGTTCATCCACGGCTTCCCACACCGTGCCCGGAGGACGTTCATGACTGCCTTTGGCGAAGGTCTCCAGAATGAAGAGCCCGTCCGGCGCCAGCAGGGCCTGCAATTCCGCAGAGCCCAGCAGCAGCCGGTGCCAGTCGCGGTCGTCACGTTGTTTCGCGTAGGGAGGATCGGCGAAGATGAGATCGAACTTCTCCGCCCGGGCATGCTTCAACCACGACTCCACCGGCGCTCCCGCCACCGTGCCGCCCATGAGCCGGGCTTTGACGAGGTTCTGAGAAATCACCGCGCCACTCGCCCGGTCGGACTCGACGAAGACCACTCGTCTTGCCCCGCGACTCAAAGCTTCCAGCCCGTAAGATCCGCTGCCGGCGAATAAATCCAGCACCGCCGCGTGTCTCACGCGGTCGCCGAGAATGGAAAACACCGCCTCGCGAACCCGGTCCGCCGTGGGCCGGATCACCGTTCGCGGCACTGCAATGGGAATGCCGCCGGCACGGCCTGAGATAATGCGCATCTCTCCGCATAAACGGAACGCCCCGTTCCCGCAACGGCAGCGACACAGGATCACTGAACGGGGAAGAGTTTCTCACTGGCGGCCGCGTTGGGCCTGATGTTTGGAGGCTCATCCCGCCTCCCGAATTTCGTTTGCAAATCAAAACCCGCCACCTACGATCCGCCTCCCCTCCGCCGGCCTTCAGAGGACTGCGGCTCTCTCTCAACTACTGGAACACATCATTATGGGCTCTCTCAAAAAAAGACGGAAAACGAAAATCAACAAGCATAAGCGCAAGAAACGCATGCGGGCGAACCGCCACAAGAAGCGTTTGCGCTATAAGTCCTGAGGTTTCAGCTTCGGGCTTATGAAAGCCGCGACACCGCCACTGCAGCCGGAAGGCACGCGCCGGTGTCCGCCCATAACGGAAAGTTTTCAGGCGGGCAGGTATATCCTGCCCGCCCTTCTTTGTGCCTTAGCCGGGGCGTCCGCGGCGCCGTCGAACGAGGCGGGTGTGTGGCCTGCGGAGTCAGAGCGGCAAAAGGATGCCGTGCTGCGGCCCGCCGGCGTGCAGAAGGCGAAGGCGCTGGCGCTTTTCATCAAGGCGAACCGGGTGCTCAATGAGCGCGGCGCGAAGGATGCGCTGCCGCTGTTCAAAGAGGTGATGGCGCTCGATCCGGCGGACGCCAGACTCGCAGGGCGCGTGGCGTCGATGGCAGCAGCGGCAGGTCAGCCGAATGAAGCGCGCGACATGCTGGAGGAAGCGGTAAAGCGGAACCCCGGCGTGGAAGGTCCGGCAGTGGCCCTTGCCCGGTTTTTGATCGACCGCCAGCACGAGGGCGTGCAGTCGCACGCGGAGGCGCTAACAATGGTGCGGCAACTTTCCACCAAATTCCCCGGCTCTGCGGAAGTTTGCCGGCTCGCTGTCAGGATGGCTGTGAACGATCAGCGCCGCGATGAGGCCCAGGCCGCGGTGCGGCAGACGCTCGAACGCGGCAGCCGCGATCCGGCATTCTGGCTGGCGATGATGCCGGTCGCGCGCGAGGCCTTTCCGCTCGATGACCCTGACACCCGCGCGATGCACCTTGCGATTGTCAGCGGCTGCGTGGAAAAAGCGGCGGTGCTGGCGCCGGAGGATGCCGCGGTCCTTGAAGCGGCGGCGGATTTTTATGCGCGGCTGAAGATGCAGGACAAGGCCGCGGCTTTTTACCGGAAGCTCACGGCGCTGCAGCCGGGGAACCTGACCGCGCGCCGCAAGCTCGGCCAGTGCCTTCGCCTGACAGGTGACACTGCCGGCGCGCGCCAGTTGTTTGAAGACTTGCTGCGCATCGACGATGCCGACGCGGTGGCGCACCGTGCGATGGCTTCCATGCTGGAGGCCGCCGGCCAGCCGCAGGACGCGTTGCGGCACCGCATGGAACTGTTGCGCATCGATGGCGGCACTGCCGAAGAGTATTTGAAACTGGCCGGGCAATTACACGACGCCGGGATGGCTGACGAGCGGCGGCTCACGCTGGAACGCGGCTGTTTCGCGCACCCGCATTCGGCGCGGGTGGCCATCGCGTACGCCGGCGCGCTGCACCGCGCTGCGCGGATTCCGGAAGCCACCGCCATGTTTGAAAAGGCGGTCACACTTGCCTCGAAACACGATCCCGATGCGCTCGACGACGCTTACTTTTTGAGTCGCGCAGAGTGCGCGCGCGACGCCGGAGAGCGTGAAACCGCCGCGGTGCACTTTCGTAAAGCCATCGACAAATCGCCGAAAGGCAAACCCGAACGGGCGGTGCCAGCCTATTGCGGCCTCGCCATGCTGTGGCTCGAATCCGGCGTAAAACTCGAAGAGGCGCGCGAGTTGCTGCGGCTCGCCTCGACGTTGAAGAAAGACGATGCCGCGGTGGCCCGGGCTCTGGCTCTCTACGAGCAGAAGAAGGCCGTGCGCGATTCCGGATCGGTGAAGAACACTCCTTGAACGCCGCCCATGCCGGAACTCGCCGAAGTCGTTTATTATTCGCGCCAGTGGGATGCCGCGCTGCACAAGCGCATCCTCCGCGTCCATGTGAATCCGAAGGCCCGCATCTTCCGCGGCAGCGATGCAAAAGTCATGGCGAAAGCACTCACCGGCCGCGAATACCTTCAGCCGTTCACGCACGGAAAGAACATGCTCTTCCGCTTCAGTGGCGGCGTCTGGCTCGGCGGACATCTGGGCATGACCGGCGAACTGCTGGCAGAGCCGCCGGATCACGCGCCGCAGAAACACGATCACCTCGTGCTCTTCACCGGCGATGCCGCGCTCGTCGTGCGCGACCCGCGCACGTTTGGGCGCTGGCGCATGGATCGCGGACAAAAGCCGCCCGCATGGTGGCAGGCGCTTCCGCCGGAAATCATGGCCAAAGCATTCACCGCCGCTCACGTGGAGAAGTTCCTCCTCCGCCATGCCCGCGCTCCGCTCAAAGCGCTGCTGCTCGATCAGTCAGGCTTTCCCGGCATCGGCAACTGGATGGCCGATGAAGCGCTCTGGCAACTCCGCGTCCACCCCGCCACACCCGCCGGCTCCGTCGATGCCGCCGCGCTGCGAAAGGCGCTGCAATCGATTACAAGGGTGGCGGTGCGCACCATCGGACGCGACTGGTCGGATCCACCGGGCACGTGGCTTTTCAAGCACCGCTGGGGCAAGGGAACAAAGTGCCCCCGCTGCGGCACCGCTCTGACACGCGCCGATTTTCGCGGCCGCACCGCCTGCTGGTGTCCGAAGTGTCAGGCAAGGGGGAAAGAGGATTAGAGCCTTAGAGAGTTAGAGAGTTGGATGTCTGCTTCCTCTAATCCTCTAAGGTTCTAAGGCTCTAACCCTCTTCCCTTGAATCTTCGCCACCGCCAGAGCCGCCGCGGCCATGATAGCGGCCGCGAGCCAGAAGGCGTACTCGTATTTCCCCGGCTGAAGATACAACACCCATCCCGCAATGAACGGGCCGAGAAATCGCCCGAGGCTTCCGGCGCCTGACATGGCTCCCATGGTTTCGCCCTGCGTCTGGACGGTGCCGCATTGAGAAGCGAGCGTATTCAGCGTCGGTGTGGCAAGACTGTTGCCGATGGATGTGAGCGCCATCACCAGCAACAGCGCCGGCACAGCCGTGGCGAGCGGCAGCAAACCGAGACTAACCACCATGCATGCGGCCCCAAGCAGCGCCAGCTTCGCCTCATTGCCGTTCTTCACGATGCGGCGGATGAGTCCGCCCTGAATAAAAATGGCGATGATTCCGATGAATCCGAACAGCAGCCCGATCTCTTTCTTGCTGAACTCTAACTTCTTTCCCGCCCAGATAACAAACGTCGCGGTCATGATCGAAAACGCCGTGATCATCAAAAAATTGCTGGAAATCACCGCCGGGAATGAAGTGTGTCCCATCTTTCGCACGGTGGCGCGGATGGACGCATGCGCGCGCGGCTCGCCCCGTTTTTCCGGCGGCAGGGTTTCCGGGAGCTTTTTCCAGCAGAAGAGCGCATTGGCGAGGCTCATACCGGCCGCGATGTAAAACGGCAGCGATGGTCCCAGCGGAGTATCGCTCGTCAGCCCGCCGATGATCGGCCCAAGGACAAACCCGATGCCAAACGCCGCGCCGATCATTCCCATCACGCCTGCCCGTTTTTCCGGTGCCGTGATGTCCGCGAGATAAGCCTGCGCCGTGGAAAAGCTCGCTCCGCAAACTCCCGTCACCACCCGCGCCGCAAACAACAGCGCGAGGCTCAACTTCCCATCCATGCTCAGCACCGGATTGGCCGCCTGGGCAATGATGAGATATCCCAGCATCGACCCGATCAAACTCGCAATGATGACCGGCCGCCGGCCCACGCGGTCGGAGATCCGCCCGAGAATTGGCGAAAACACAAACTGCATCAGACTGTAAATCCCCATCAGCCACATCGCCTGCATGTCCGATGCTCCAAACTGCTCCTGCGCGAACGGCTGCAGAATCGGGATGAGAATTCCAAACCCGATCAGGTCGATCAGCACCGTCAGGAAAATCGCCAGATGTGCCGCGCGTTTTGGGTGAGGCGCCGGCTGGCTGCCAGGATCGACGGCAGGCGGCGCAAAGTTGGGATCGGGGGAATCATCAGACATGCCGAAAATGGAAAGCGCCGACTCTCCCCGCCCTGACCCGCCGCGCAACACGTATCCGCTCATCGATCCCCCCGCCACTCTGCCTCCAGGTGTCATTCACTTTAGAGGCAACAAGGGAGCGACGATCCCACTCTCACGCGGAGCGGGTTTTCATGGCAAAGAGAACGCGGCGATGGCCAGGGCGCGCCACAGCATTGTGATGATGATGACCACCACGAAGGCGGCATCGAAGGCGGATAAGACAGGCTTCATTGCAGATGGAATTGGGGCCGGGTCTTGCTGGAAGCGTGCCCGCGCGCACCAGATGAACATGGCACGTTCGCTGCACTGTTAGTGAGCATGACTGCCGCCGAGTTCTGCGAACAAATACTGGATTCGCCGCTGGATGTGGACCGATGGGAAACCATCGGCGTTGCCCCGGTCTTTCGGAGTGAACTGGAAAGGATGCTGCCCTCGAATTTTGCAGTGACAGAGGACGAAACCCGGTCTGCTGTTGTCGTCGCTCGCACCGGAGACGACCTGCCCTCCTCCGCCGTCAAGCCCGCTCGTCGCGCACTGCCGGCGTAGGGACGAAACCGTCAACGTTTCGCCGCTATCCGAAACGCCATGAGACCAGGCCATCGAGCGGCATGATATGGATCGTGCGCATGACGGGTCATGCATGGTGCAAGCCACGAGGAGCGGGGGCCAGCCGGAATATCCGCGGCACCATCCCTGCAACATTTTGAGGGGAATCTCCTTCAACAATGCAAAACTATCACCTTTCCCCGGACGGCGACGCATGGAAACTCACCAGCGAAGACGGAACCATTACTGTGCAAAACTTCCCCACCAAAGAGGAAGCGGTAGAGTCTTGCGCTGCCTTCATGCAGGAGCGCACCGGTTCGTTGAAGATTCACCGGGCCGACGGCAGCTTTGAAGAAGAGCGGACTTACCCGCGCTCCGCCGATCCGGTGGAAACGAAAGGATAGTATGGACAAAGCCAATTCTCACAAATATCTCGGGAACGTGCGGAAGTTCCTGCGCCTCGACAAGCTTCCGCCGGTCGCCCGCAAGGTTATCGTGTTTACGGTGGGCGGACTGTTCTTGATTGCCGGGGTGATCATGCTTGTCACGCCGGGCCCGGCCCTTCTCCTCATTCCGCTGGGGTTGATGATCCTCGGATTTGAATTCAAGTGGGCTGAGACCGCTGCGCAAAAGCTGATCGAACTCTGGCGCCGGACGCGCCGGAAATGGAAGAATCGAAAACGCCCTTCCCACGCGCACTGAAACAAGCACGGGTGACATTGAGCCGATGGCCCCTCTTCTCCAGTTGGTAGCTCCACCGGGAATCGAACCCAGATCTGGAGTTTAGGAAACCCCCGTTCTATCCGTTGAACTATAGAGCCGATTGAAACTGAACGAGTTACGTGTCACGAAATGGCTATAACTGAAAAGTTACAGGAATAGTTACAGGTTGCCCGTAGCCGTCCGGGCGTTTTCCTACACGTTCACGCCTCCGGATTCCAGGGGTTATTTCACTGCATCGCACGCCCCGTTAGGACTAGCAATTCGGGGCTGATTAGCACTCGCCGTCGTTCGTTCCATTGTTAAGGGGGCGGCCTTCTTTGCCTATTGGCGAAACCGCATCCGGAGAGGCAATATTCGCGGCGGGGCGTGTCGCGGTAATCACTTCGCCTCGCGCACGCGCGCACGTAACGGACGGCCCTGACCGGGGGCCGGGCATCGCACGAAAAAGGGTGGTCAACCTAGGGGAGCGAGGGGGCGGGCCGGAACTTATTTGGCGTGTAATCGAAAGGAGTCTCTTCTCTTCCGTGTGGGGTAGAATCAAAAAAGATGCGTCCCAAAAAAAATAAAAATCATCCCGGAAATAACATATTCTAGGGCATCGCGCACTTGAGCTTGTGAAAACCGGTGAGTTACGGCCTCGCGTGTATCATGCGGGATGCAGCGCCGCGCCGCTGTCGAAGGCAATTAGATCAGGAAGCGGAGAGGAGTCGAAGATACAGAGGCCCAAAAGCCGCTCGGCAGGCAGGGGGCCTTGAAGAGAGGGAATCAGACTGCAAGGATCGGCGTGGCGAGTGACAAAGAAGGGGGCGGACGCTTTTACCGATTGCACGCTCGGAGGACTGATTATTTGATGCTCAATGGCGTCAAGAGACGAAATAGAATCTTTGGTTTCATTCCTCATCGCGGTCAAAGACAACCCTAGCCCGCTCTGGATTTATCGCGGTCAATCGAATGCGTCCCACCCGCTCAAACCGAAGGCCGGTCGGCCTGGCTATTTTCAGGCAAATCCGTTGGATCGGGATTTGAACTACTTTTACGAGTGGTGTAAGCAATCCGCGCCTTATGGTAGCGTGCTGCCAGAATCACTTTTTGAGCGATTAGCGCTCGCGCAACACTACGGATTGGCGACGCGGATGTTGGATTGGACAACTAACCCGCTGGTCGCTCTATACTTCGCAGTAGAAGTGGAAGATGAAAAAGATGGCGTCGTCGTTTGCTACTCACCCACCGGATATTTTTACCCGCACCTGAAGGAGTTTTGGCAGGTGGAGGCCGTCGTGAGGTACGATCCGCCGCCGTTCGATGCCCGCATTCGAGCGCAGAGCGGGATATTTACCTACCATCCCTTCCCCAGTCATGAACTTGTTGAAGAACCCAAAAGTATTAACTTTCGCCGGCTTGTCGTTCCGTCGAAAGCGAAAGGCGCAATTCTAACTGAACTTGCAGAAATTGACATCACCAGGCGGACCCTGTTCCCCGGATTGGATGGATTGAGCCAATGGATGAACTGGCAGCTTAAGAGTGATTGGGACCGAGGATGGATTAACCCCGGCCCGGTGAAATTCCGAAACTAGTATCGCGTTGGGGGCGCGCCCGCGCGGCCATCGTGAGGCTGAGAAGTAGTCGCTCTTTTTGTGACCTCAATATCCACAAGCCGCTTGTCGAGATCGCCCGTGCGGCTCCCGGGCTTCTGTTGAAATAGTGGCTGCCGCGGTCTATCTTCCGCCATGCTCCGAAATGTCAGGCACGAAAGTTTTGCGCAGGCGTTTGCTGTGTGTGGAAACGCCAGTGAGGCTTGGCGACAGGCCGGCGGGAAAGGATGGAATGCAAACGTGGTTGGCTCCCGGTGGTTGGCAAAAGTTGACATTGCGGCGCGCATCGCCGAAATCAGAGGTGAGATGGAACAGGGTTTCAAAATGACGCGGGAGCAATGGTTGCAACGACTCAAGGATAATGCCGATAGCTGTAAGGCGGCAAAGGACCGCAGCGCAGAGCGCCAGGCGTTGCGCGAAATCGGCCTGGCAATGCCGGCATGGTATCCGGCAGGACGGCAGGAAATCGCCGTGGAGACCGTACCACGCGGCCCGTCTCTTGAAGAACTTCTAAGCGACCCCGCCACCGTTGAGAGTTTGGCGCGAGTTTTGGGAAAAAGTGAGATAGGCCGTGCCGCAATGCGGGCGATGCTGGAAAAGTTCGCGGCTTGAGAAAAACTGCTCACGATGCCGATTCTGAAAAACGTCCGCCATGAACAATTTGCGAGGGCTTTCGCAATTTGCGGGAATGCTGCCGAATCATGGCGACGGGCCGGCGGCAGGGGAAAAAACGCGGATGTTCACGGCCCCGCGTGGATGGGAAAAAATGGTATCGCTGAACGCATCGAGGAACTACGCCGGCAAGCGGCGGACGAATCGGACCTGTCGCGCCGTGACCTTACCGGTTGGCTGTCGCGCGTAATCAACGGCAGAGTGAAGGTCTCGCCGGAGCAACTGCGCGCCGCGGAGATTCTCGGCAGAATGTGCGGGTGGAGCACTGTGGAGAAGGTGGAAACGAGCATTACCGTTCGGCTGACGCGCGCGTGGGTTGAATAGGCCGCCCTAAACCACGATAGTTTCGGACGATGCCGGAACGCGCCAGCGGCCAACTGGTCACCCGCCAGTTGCAGTGTCGATCCGGAGTGGTGTGCGGGCTATGGCGTCGATCTCCTTGTAGAGCATTTCCAAATCGGCCGTGTATGATCGAAGCCGGCGCAGAGGTGCTCCAACGTTTTGCGCAACCAAACGCAGTTCCTGCCACTCCTCTAAACTCTTAAGAAGCCGCTCGCGTGGTGTAGTGTCGCCGTGAATGAATGCAGGGTCCAGGGTGGACGGAAGGTCCGCCTCTGACAATTCTTTTTCTGTTGCAGCGATAGACGCCTCTGCTTGGGCAGCCATCTCCTCGCACCCGAGAGAGCTTATCTGTAAGTTGCTCGACCGTGAAGCTCATGTCCTGAAAGTTCACGAATTCTTGCGAGAATTTCCACATGCCTCTGCCTGCTGCGGTGCCAATGCGAAGCTTTTCTTGCAGAATCAATTCCGGGAGTGCCGAAAGCGTGGCAGACAATCCCATGAGCTTCACTTGCTGGGCAAGAGCGGTGGCGGAATGACTTAGTTGCGTGGTGTTCTGTCTTAGCTCCTGCCGCTGGAGAAGGATGGTAACGATAATCCCAAAGAACGCGAGGCCAGCAAAAAGGGAATTGATCGCGCCAAATATATCGCCAAAACCTCCGGACTGATCGGGGTATCCATACCAACGAATCACGAGGTTCGGGCACAGAAGCCACAAGCCAACAATGAGGCAAAACACAGTAATGAGACTGACGGTGCGTAAAATCGGGTGCATGGTGCTGGTGCTATAGGGTCTCGCATCGCAGCGCGCAACCCTGGCGGAAAGCTTGTGCGGGTGGAGAGCGGACGTTTTTGGGCGTGTGGCAGTGGCCTTTGGAATTGGTAACGCTCGACAACGGACGCTCGAATTTGGACGCCGTTACGACCGCCCTGAGCGGTTCAACGCGGAGTGCGGCATTGTCAGCCCGAAGTTGCGCTCCCGTCCTATGGACGCTAAGGAGGCGATTGCAAAAGAACGCCGGGACAAACGCACAAAATGAATATAGCACCACTTGAACCAGGGCACTGGACTACTTTGCCGTTTCCGTTCAGCGAATTAGGGCAGGGGAAACTAAGCATCACCATTGCCGAAACCGGCGTGGATTACGATGATTGCTGGCTATGGGTTGACCGGAATGAGGGTGACGATACCCTTTTCTCCGTGGTCATCGTGATTGATGGTCTTAAGGGCGAGGATCAATACAGCTTCCTCCAGTTGCATGTGAGGCTGTCGCCTGAATACGTGGCACGCCTCGCGCCCCATCCGCCGATATCCGATGAAGCCTTCCGTTACCATCTAGAAATCCCTGAGGCGTTTCTGGTTGCTCCTTCTCTAGACCAGTGAGCGGCTCAACGTAGTAGCGCCTGCCCTCGCGCCAGTAGAGGGGAATTGTAACCACCCCTGCGGTGTGGAAAACTTTGTCCCGCATCTGAAATCAGCAGGGGCCGGGCAAGGGCGGATTAGATGACGGGACGATTACCCCTCCGCACAGTGCCTATTTTTTCCCCTCCGCGGCCTCTTTCCGCACCTTGCGAATTAGTTCTTGAGCCTTTTTATCCATTCCTTGGGCGTCCCACATTAATTGTTCCGTCACATCCGCCTGCTTTTCTCTTCCGTGTGCCCTCAGTTCCTCAATCGTGAATAACTGCGTCAATTCCGGCGATTTCCTAAGGCAAGTCTGGATGGCCTGTAACTCCTTCATTTGCCAATCAGTCATCCTCTCTAATTCGGCAATTCTCTGCAAGTGCTCATCGGACGAATCACGAATTTTAGCTTGAAGCTCTTCAACCAACGTCCGCAAGGAATTACATTCGCCTGTCAGTGTTTCAATCCTCGCGTCTTTCTCCGGAACGACTTTGGCACAGGAAACGAGAATGACAGCGAAAAGAGGGACGGCGATCTTCATTCGTTCAGTCTGACCGGCCCGCCCTCCATCGTCAATGCGCACCTGAATGCCGTTCCCGCTCGCAGCCCCGGCCCTGTCATGGCCGGAAAATTCGCGCCCACCCGTTCACCGGTGCGGCGTCGAGTTCAAACTCGACCACTTTGCCAGGAGGGACGGCGAAAACTATGTCCACGGAATCGGAAGAGAACCCCGGCCCGGAGGATTCTGCCCTGATTACTTGCCAGCGTTTACTGAGGCGTGAGGCGTGCGAGGTCGCCCACTTAACTGGACAAGGGATCAAGACATCACGGGGACCATATCGCGGGGCTATGCGGATGCCGAGTAACTGCGCGCAACGCGACCCGGAGGGGCTGTAATGAATTAGCTGGGCAGGGGGAGGGGCAACGGTAGCGGGCGAATGGCTGGAATCCTTGCTGGATAAAGGATTGAGCCCGTTGGCCGAAGGATTTTCCATGGAGGGAAAACCGGTCTGTGAAGCGCTCAGGGGGCCGTTTTTCTTTCTCAGGGGACCGTTTTTTCGCGCCCGGTTGCTCTTCCATAGACCGCCGTGCCTATAGGGGAGAATGTTTCCTTCCTCGCCCATGTAATCGAATTGCCGCTTCGTCATCCAGCCGGCCTTTTTCTGTTTTCCCATATACGCTGCGCTGCCTGCGGGACTTGTCACCGGTGCGCAATAGAAGCAGTATCCTTCTTCTTCCGGTCCCTGTGCTCCCGCAATCCTCAACCACTTCTTGCGAAGCGCCTCCAACAGCTTCTCCGGCGGTATATGGTCGAAATACCCGTGAAGGTGCCAGCCGGCGTTCCTGGCGTTTTCCACGTGAACGTTCCAATACCACAGGTAGCCGTATCGGCGGCACGCTTCCTCCATGAAAGCGTCGAGTTCTTCAAGCACTTCAAGAAGCATCTTGCCGTTTTTGATCCGGTGCGTTTCCCTCCGCTCATTCCATGTCTTTTTTGTGATCTTCTCTCCAGGAAACTCCGCGACCTGATACCGGGGTTTCACTTTCGGAGTTCTCAACGAGAACCAATGGACCGGAGGATAGAGCCTCAGGTTGCCGTTGTGCCCTTTTAACGTCTTTGGCGTCCAGCCGTTTCGCCGCCGCTTCTTCATGGCGCTCGTGAGGTCGCGCCGCTCCGTTTCGGAATCAAACTGCGGCAAGCTGTCTAATCGCTGGCCCGTCTGCCTCCGGTGGGTGCGGCCTTTTAGTTGGCAGGGCGGGAGGCGATGAATTCGTCCAAACTTTCGCGGTCCAGAACGCGCGCGCCCCCAACGCGATGGCTTCTGATTTTGCCGGCGGCCATCAGTTCGTATAACAGAGAACGGGACAGGCCGGTGTACTCCGTGGCGCTGTAAATTCTCATCCAGCGGGGCAGGAAACCACGGGCAGGGTTTTTGTTGGCTTCGGCTAGGTGTTGGTCTTTTTCGTTTTTGAGCATTTGTCTGGGGCGGCCCGTTGGTTTGCGAGCACTCCCACGTTATCCGCTGACCGCCGCCCATATCCAAACCTGGGGGCTTCCAGAGTTCCGCCGGAAGTCTGGAAAGACGCATTCTTGACGGGCCTATGCAGATTCCAAAAGCGCGCGAAATCCCTCAAGCAAAGCGGCAGAAATAATAGATTTTGCGGTTCCGGGATCAATGCCCGCAACTTCTCCGGTGCCGTACTTCATCCCCTTGTCTGCTTTCTTCTGGCTCTTCGTTTTAGCGGTCTGCGCTCTGCCGGGCAACCATTGGAGCCAAAAATTCCAGTCGGGGATTTGATGTTCGAGACATGCCAGCGCAAGGGCGCGCCACTGCTCCACGGTCTCTTTCGCCAGTGGTGGAAGGCTGCGGGCTGCCGCCATGTATGGGGGTTCGGGCTCAATATCTCCCGCGGCGGCCATTTGCAGGAAATGCGGATTTGGGCCGCACCTCCGCAATTCTTCCAAATGATCGAATGAGTGCCGGGCAAAATTGGCCGGTTTCCCTGCGGCATAGTCCACCTTCCCTTTCCGTGGAATGTCCGCATTGTTCTTGCCTACTTCCCGACTGGCAAAACCCTTCGCCCACGCGTTGCGCAACGGACCTGACTCGGGACCGCCTGGGACAAATGATGGCCATTCTTTGGCGAGCGCCATCCATTCGCGGCTGTGCGGGTTCCGTTCCAGTGCGCGAATCGCCTGACGGATAATCAGCCGGAGATACAGCCCATCTTTTTCATCGCCTTTTGCTTTCAATCTGTCGGCGAGTGCAGTGACTGCCGCCAACGCGCGGTCGAGCGGGTTCAACAAATGCCACGGGTGAGCCGCTGCCATTTTGGCTTCTTCTGCTCTGCGGGCTGCTGCCGCTCCATCCACTGGCAGCACGGATTCCTTTTCCCATTTTACTTGCACCGATCCATCCGCGTTCAAAATGACTTGATCCGCCCGTAGAGTGCAGCCGCGCGCTTTCGTTGGCGGGCGTGACTTCTTCTTTGCAGGCATAGCGCAATCGCGGGTTCAGTCGTTTTCCCCCGGCAAGAAGGCCGCGGCATTGAGATGAAAGCGGCGGGAGAGTGCGGCAATGTGGCCGGCGGTAAGCTGGCGCTCGCCGCTGAGGATGCGTGAGGCGAGGGAGCGGCTGACATCGAGGAGGCGGGCGAGGTCGGCCCCCGTGAGGCTGTTGGCTTCCAGGAGATGGCGCAGCACGTCCAGCGGGCTGGCGGCGGGAGCAGGCGCGGGCTGGTGGTCGCGTTCCCAGGCTTCGATGAGGTCGCACAGGATGGTGAAGTAATCGGACTGGTCGCGATTGAGACGATGGCCGGCGAGGGCATCAGCCACGGCGACAGTTTCGCGGTAATGGGTGCGGTCGCGGATGGGCCGGGGCAGCAGGACATTGCGGCAGAGCGCGCCGTAATCAGTGGGCAGGCTGGCGAACGCAGGGACGGCGGCGGAGCGGGTGCGGGCGGCGGTTTTCATAGTTCGGATTTCCAGCGGTCTTTGGAGTAATCGGCGTGAGTGAGGAAACGGAGGATGTAGGCAATGGCGCGGTCGTAATGCAGGGCGGTGATGAGGCGGTATTTGTTGCCGCCGAGATTGAAGACGATAACATTGCGCCCGCTGGCGACGCGGACGGGATCGGCATGGGAGTAAGTGGCCCGCACGTCGGCGAGGGATTGCCAGCGTGCGGCGCGCACCGTCTTTCTCCAGGCATCCAGGGCGCTGACGGCATCCGGGTAGGTGCGGCCAGCGGCGAGGAGGGCGGATTCTTTGATGATGCGCACGCGGAGCAAGGAAACCCGGTGTTGTCAATTTGTCAACGGACGCCAGCGGACGCAACCGGACGAATCAAATGGCGGGCAGATGCTCCACGGCGGCACGCTGCGCGGCGGTGTCGAGATGGACATACTTCCGGTGGACGGCATCGCTGCTGTGACCGGCCATCGCGCGGCGCACGTCGGCGGAAACATTGGCGGCGGCGAGACGGCTAATCATGCTGTGCCGCAGCGCGTGAAAGCCCTTGCTGCGAAAGCGCCGGCCTTTGCCCTTCTTCTCATCGCCCAGGGCGGAACGGATGCCGGCCTTTTCCATGAGGCGGCTGAACGCATTGGAAAGCCCGCCAGCGCTGCCGGTTTTCCT
>Ga0190270_10000536_pt1 | contig 16485 bp, 15 predicted proteins | sample Popmic320T_FD_133748 | JGI IMG/M metagenome (GOLD analysis project Ga0190270, IMG submission 133748) | Populus adjacent soil microbial communities from riparian zone of Weber River, Utah, USA - 320 T | ecosystem: Environmental > Terrestrial > Soil > Riparian zone | place: USA: Utah | collected...
ACACGGCCACAATAGACACGCTCGTACCTATTCAGCAGAACCCGTTGTTTCCGATTCCCGAGCCGACCGTGAAGGATCCCGCCGCCATCGACCCTCTACGCCTTGCCGCCGGCATCGCGCCTTTCATTTCGACGGTCTCGACGCCCGTCAAGAATCACATCTTCACCACTCGAGTCGATCATAGATTTTCGGAAACGCATAACGGCTCGGTGCTCTATCAATTGGGCCGTCTGAATAACCTGCGACAACTCGGCGGCGGTAATCGTCTGGCGGAATCGCTGCTGGGGAAAACACGCGGCACAGATGCGGTTTCCTACACCGGCAACCTCGTCTTTTCGCCAACTGTCGTAAATCAAACGCGCGTACAGTTCTCACGTCTGACACCTTCGGTGACCGCAGGTGGCGGCAGAAGACCCGTGGTCCTGATCACGCTTGACGATCCTTTGCCCTCATCGGATCCTGCCGGACGGTCCGGCACGCTCGTCGCGGGTTCGTCGACTTCCGGCGCCACGGATCGCAGTGAATCGCGCGTGCAGGTACAGGAGGTGCTCGCCTGGATTGTGGGCCAACACTCGCTCAGGTTTGGCGGCGACATACAACACGTGCGCTCGACCTTTATAGATCTGTCAGATGTGTCCGGGACTTTCACCTTCGAGAATGCTGCCGCATTCCTGGCAAACACGCCGAGCCGTTTCCGGCAAAACTTCCAATCGGAATCAACGCAAAAGAATACCTATGTGGGGTTCTTTGTTCAGGACGAGTGGCGCGTGCGATCGAATCTGGTGCTGAGCTACGGCCTGCGTTACGAGACTGAGACAATCCTGCCCGATGGAAACAATTGGGGACCGCGTGTCTCTGTTGCTTACGATCCGACCGGAACCGGAAAGACTGTAATCAGGTTCGGGGCCGGCATCTTTTACAACCGCGCGTTGCTGCGCACCATCGACGATTTCACACTCGGCGCTCAGCAACTGTTCTTCGACACCAGCACTTTAATTGATCCGGCCACGGGACAGGTGGGAAGCGCGGATTTTCGGCGCGCTTTTATTGCCGCGAGCCTGCGCTTCCCGCGAGTCCTAACGGTTGACTCACCACTGGTCGGGCAGTTTGGAGTCTTGAATACAGGGTTCTCACGGCGGCTTGATCCGGCGTTGCGGATACCTGAAAGCTATCAGGCTAACGTCGGCATGGAGCGGGAGATTGGCCGTAGCTTTGTTTTTGAAGCCAATTACACATTGAATCGCGGTCTGCACCTTTGGAGAGAATTCAACGCAAACGCACCTGTGCTCCCGTCAGGTTTTAAAGATTTTGCCGAGTATCTGGCCTCGCGCGATTTCATAAACTTCCGCGGGCTGCTAGGCGGGCGCCCTCTATATAACGCTTCGACCGCCGGCGATATCGTGAGGTTCGTTCGTAATCCGCCTGACCCGACAAACCCGAATTCGATTGTGCGTATCACTGAATTCGGCGTGCCGGTTTCGGTGTTCAATCTCAACAGCTTCACTTCGACGACCGCTCTGGAAGTCGCGCTGGCCGCGCTAAACCGTTTGCGGCCGGATCCGGGTCGTGCCGAAGTTGAACAGCTCGTTTCCGCGGGCAACAGTTACTATCAAGGCCTTACGCTCGAACTGCGCAAGAGATTCAAAAAGACCAGGGGCCTTAGTTTCTCGTTCCGCGCCGCCTACACGCTTTCTCATCTAGAAGACGATGGCATCGTAAATACTTCCGACGCGCTGGTAGTGGGCGACTTCGCCGGCGAGAGATCGCGCAGCTTGCTCGACCGCCGTCATCGCTTTGTCTTCTCAGGAACGTTTGACACTCCCAAGTATCTCGGCAAGCTGCGGCTCTCGCCGATACTGCGGCTCGCCTCCGGCGCCCCATTCAATATTTCGATCGGCGGCGTGGATCGAAATCTCGACGACGTCGGAAATGACCGGCCGGTATTCACGGGTGATGTGTCCCTACTGCGTTGGCGTAGTCCCGCCGACCCGATTGACCCCGCGATATTGAACTTGTTTTCGTTCCCGACTATCGGCCAGACCGGAAATCTTCCGCGCAACGCCGGCCAGGGGCCGGGCCAATTCTTCCTCGACCTGAATGTCACTCGCGAGTTCAAGCTAAACGAGCGTTTGCGAATTCGCCCGGTGGTGGAGTTTGATAATGTACTCAACAAGACGGTCTACAGCTTTGGAAGTGAATTTATAAACTTCAATGCGGTCTCACCCACAGCCACACCTGAACAACGACAAGCGTTCCTCGATTCATTCCTTGTCACCACGCGCACACTTCGACCGCGCCAGGTTCGCCTCGGTGTCCGTTTCGATTTTTGAACGTAAAGCAAACTGTTAGTTTGCGGTCGCCCACGCCGCATGCTTGATTATATTTAGAGGTTACCAACTAACAATTTTTTTGCGCGGGATCTCGCGGCTCAGGCCTGCTTGTATGGAGAGGCCAAGCAAACTAACAGTTTGCTTTACGCCGGTGGCGCGAGGTTGCGGAGAAAAGTTGCCAGGCGCGCGTGGTCCTGCGTGTTCGCTTTGGTAAAACGCGATCCAATCAAGTAGGTCGCGCCCGACCCAACCGCGGTTTTGCTGAAGTAGATCGCGGCGGCTTGCAACGCGACGGCGCCTTCGGGCAAGCGCAACTCCAGGTCGAATGTGTTGTCTTTGGCTCTGAGATAACGGTCGATGTTTCTGGCGGAGACGACCAGGGCCGCCCCGGTCTCGCTGATGTTCTTTGTCCGCCCCACCAGCATCAGACGTTCCGCGCCGGCGCCGCTGGCGAAAGAGGCGGGCGGCCTGAACGTAATCTTCACTTCCAACACCACTGCACGACGCCGGTATCCGCGTCGGCTTGCATCAGTAGCTTTCATGAAGCGCAACCTGCCATGTCAGGCAAATCTGTCAGGGTAAGGATTACTGCCAAAGCCTATCACATTTGATTGATTGGAGAGCAGGATTGTGATTGGGCGCCAAGGTGTTTGTCATTTCAAACCTGCCTGTTGGTTTGCGATGCCTCGTAAAATAGTTAAAGGTTGGGAAGGAGGGCTTGCCCCCGCTCCCAACCTCTAACTGTTCCTGGGTACTTTTAAAGTCCGAAGTTCAAATCTTCAGAACAATTGGACGCGATACCACTTCGCGCTCAACGCCCTGTGATAAACTTCGTCCCTTCAAATGGTCGATGATTCATCACAATCGGAGCACGTCAACGAAGTCGATACGGCCTTGCTCGACGCCGAGCTCTTCCTTAAATACAAGGCCCCGGAGCGGGCTGTCAGCCGGTTGCGCAGCGCGCTTGAGACTAACCCGCGCTCAATTCCTTTGCGCGAACGGATGCGCGAGATCGGCATTTCCCAAAACTTGAAAGATGAAGCGGCGCGGCAGTGTCTGGCCCTCGCCAGTCTGTATATCGAGCGCGACGAGTTTGACAGTGCCTATGATCGTTTACTTGAAGCGAAACATCTTGACGCCCGGATCAACATTGCCGGTGGACTGGAAGCGATTCGACGGGCGCGTCGTCCTGATCTCAAGCCTACCCCAACTTCCGCTGCCCAAAGGAGTGACAAGCGTTATGTCACGCTCGCAGGCGACATCGCGATCATAAATGTCTTCGACGCCATTCAAGTCGTCGAGAATGCGAAGCTCAACGGCGCCCTGATGCTCTCAAAAGAAAGACAATTGGGACGCGTCTTATTCAATGGCGGAAAGATTGTCGATGCTGAAGCCGGAGGCGTTACAGGTATTGAAGGCTTTAGAAGAATCGTTGAGATCACCAACGGCAATTTTGAGTTTCAGAAATCAGAACAGGAATTCCCCACCCGCATCCAGGCCGCCAGCAACACCAACCTTATCCTCGATACGCTCCGACAACTCGACGAAGCAAAGCAATAGGTAAGTTGTTAGGTCAAATTGCCTTCATGTTGAAATCTCGCAGTCAACCCGCGGAACAGCCTCTTTAAAGATCGGTTCCGAACATTGGCCGAGAACAAAAGCTCATTTAAGATAGAAGCGCGCTTCTATAATATTCTTCCCAGCTTCTACATGGTCAGCACGATGCCGCTTTGAGATCAAGAGCGCGAAGTGATTTAGATTTAAGGCAAAACACCCTTGAGCGACCCGGTCATCAAGCAACGAGAAATTTGCTCCGTAGGAGCCAGATGTTTATAGCCAAGGTAGTAAACCCAGCCCTTCGTCTCGTGGCAGCTCGATTGTAAAAGTGCTGCCCTTGCCCAATTGGGACGTCACGGTCACTTCGCCTTCGTGCGCCAGTGCAAGGTGCTTGACGATTGCCAGGCCCAATCCCGTCCCTCCCATTTCACGCGAGCGCGCGCGGTCTACCCGATAGAACCTCTCAAACAGTCTTTCCAAATGCTGCGACGGAATACCTTCGCCGGTGTCTTCGACGATGATACGGTCGGACTGGCGGCCGCCGGCCGACGACGGAGGACCGGCGCCAGATGGTTCTTCAGGCAACCTTTCGTACTTTATGGTTACCTGGCCGTCGTCTCGGTTGAACTTAATCGCATTGTCCACCAGGTTGGTCAACATCTGTTCGAGACGCCGCGCATCGGCGTAGACCGTTGCATCGACTGCGACAGCGTTGCTCACCGATACTCCTTTGGCGCCGGCTCTGGCGGTTAGGGATGAAATGACATCATTCACAATCGGGTGGAGTTTGACCGGTGCCGCATTGACCCGAACGTTGCCCGCTTCGATTGCGCTCAACTCGAGGATGTCGTCAATCAGGTGCTGCATCCTCGTGGCACTCTTGCGAATGATGGGAAGAAAACGATCGCGGGCCACGGCATTTTCGATGGCTCCGGATTCAAGAGTCTCAACGAATGCGAGAATCGCCGTCAGCGGAGTCCGCAGCTCATGAGAAACGTTGGAGAGAAACTCCTGGCGCACTTGTTCCAGCCGCTCGATCCGCGTGATATCAACGAAAACGCCGAGTGCTCCGTGGGTCGAGCCGGCGGCCAGGTTATCATTAGGATTCCCGTTAGCGCTGCCCAGCGGAACCACGCGGAGATCAAAGATCCGGCGCTCTGGTCCATAGGTCTGGATTTTGACTCCGCTGCGTTCGATTCCTTTCAGCGCATCGAGAAAGGCGTCGTAGATGTCGGGATTTCGCGTCAACTCCGTCAGACGCTGCCCATCGAGTGGTCCGCGCGTGGGATTGACCAAACGGTGCGCAGCCGGGTTTGAAGCAACTACTCGCATGTCTTTGTTTACTACGAGCAGGCCTTCGCGCATTCCCACCATCGTCGCCTCAAACAGTTTTCCGAATGCGAAAGTTTCAGCGGGGGTGTCGTCCGTGAGATGCGCACCTTCACGAAGCCTTTGAGAAGTTCTCCTGCCGTGGACCACAAGGGACAAACCGATTGCCAGGACAAGCGCCGCGGCAACTGCACGCACGGTGAGGGATGGGATGAATAAGGCTACAACGATAAAAAAAGCGCCGGCGGTAATTAGAAATGCGGTGCGCCTGGACATTAGCGTCTCGGTGTCAGGAACCGTGGTTTAGTGATTAAGTCTTAGCCCGGAGGGCTATCCGGGCTGAAGTCAAAATCCACCAAAACTGTTTCGTACGTATTCAGCCGTCGGCTACCCTCCGACTGTTGTGCAGCCGACAAAGCGGTAGCCCACGCCCACCACTGTCTCGATGCAATTCCCACAATCACCAAGCTTCTGCCGTAGCCGTCTGATGTGAACGTCGAGCGTGCGCGCGTCGCCGTAATAACTGTATCCCCAAACGCTGTCCAAAAGCTGCTGGCGTGTGATGACCCGATCCGGGCTCCGTGCAAGTACCGATAGAAGCGTGAACTCCTTGTTCGTCAGCTTAACTTTGGCGCCGTGGCAAACCACTCTGATGTCGTCAAAGTCAATGAGCAGATGATCGTCTTCGTAACTCTTTCCTTTGTTCTCGTCCGTACGACGCATGACGGCTCGCACGCGAGCCAGTAATTCGCGGATTGAAAAGGGTTTTGTAATGTAGTCGTCTGCGCCCAGGTCAAGACCGGCGACGCGATCGGATTCAGAAGCCTTCGCCGTCAACATGATGATGGGAGTACGACGCGTGGCGGGCTCGCGTCTAAATCTGCGACACAACTCGGTGCCGCTCATGCCTGGCAACATCAAATCCAGGACGATCAATATCGGCGGTTCCTTCTCATTAAGCGCGACCGCCAATCCCACTTCTCCCGTGGCTGCCATCGCACACGCCCAGCCTTCCCGTTCAAAGTTGTATTTCAAACTTTCAGCGATGTCAGGATCGTCTTCGATAATGAGGATTGGTCGCTGCATGTCACACCACAATCAACCGGTACGGCACTGTCTGTGCAAACCCAAGCACGTGAGCCGCGCGAAGCGAATGAACGGCACTTTCAAAGGAACCTGGGTACACCCTGACTAGGTGCTCAGAAAAAGAGCGGGTCACTTGTAGTGCTTTATAAACGCCGCTTCGGCCATGTAAACGGTCAGCTCGCAGATGTCGGTTACGTAGTCGCCGATTCGCTCCAGGTGTTTGGCGACGAACAGCAGCCGCGCGTTGCGCGTGGCCGTACCCGGTTCGGTCCCCATCAAGTCGATCAGCTTATGGAAAACGTAATTGTAGAGATCGTTGATCTTTTCGTCGGTCTTAATTACCTCGCGGGCAGCGATTGCATCGCTCGAAGTGAAGGCATCCAGGGCAGCTCGCAGCATCACGAGCGCGTGTTCCGACATGCTTCTAAGGTCGGCAACCGCGGCTAACTCCGGTTCATTGTTGAGATCGATAGCGGCGCGCGCGATGTTGCAGGCGTGGTCGGCTATTCGTTCCAGGACGGGCGCCATCTTGGCAACTGAAATAACGAAGCGCAGATCTCGAGCTGCGGGTTGTCGCAAGGCAATGATATCGATGCACTGGCGGTCGATTTCGACTTCCAGCCGATCGACTTTGTCGTCATTCTCGAGCACGACCCGCGCCAGGTCGCTATCGCGGTCCGTGAGCGCGTGCATCGCTCGGTCGAGCGCCGTTTCAGTTTCTCCGCCCAGCAACAAAACCTTGTCGCGAAGCGAATCCAGCTCGTCGTCAAGTAGCCTGTGGTAATCCATTTCCTTTACTTCACCCAAACCTTCCAGTGATGTAGTCTTCGGTCACTTTCTCATCGGGATTGGTAAACATCTTGCCGGTAGGGTTCACTTCAATCAGTTTACCCATGAGAAAGAATGCCGTGTTGTCGGAGACACGCGCTGCCTGCTGCATGTTGTGTGTGACAATCACGATGGTGTACTGCTTCTTCAGTTCAACAATCAACTCTTCAATCTTTGCTGTGGCCATCGGATCCAAAGCGGATGCAGGTTCGTCCATAAGCACCACGCTGGGCTCAATCGCCAGCGCCCTCGCAATACATAGCCGCTGTTGCTGGCCACCTGACAAGCCGAGCGCTGATTGCTGTAAGCGATCCTTAACCTCATTCCAAATGGCCGCGTGTTTGAGCGCTTGCTCTACACGGCCTTCCAACTCGCTCTTGCTCGAAGTCATCCGGTTGATGCTCAAGCCATAAGCGACGTTCTGGAATATCGACTTGGGAAATGGGTTTGACTTCTGAAAGACCATTCCAACTTTCCTGCGCAAATCAACGACGTCAGTGCCAGGCGCATAAATGTCCTGCTCGTCGATTAAGACTTCGCCCTCGACCCGCGTCCCGGGAATGATGTCGTTCATCCGGTTTAGCGTGCGTAGAAACGTCGACTTGCCACAACCCGACGGACCAATAAAGGCAGTCACTATGCGTTCCTGAATCTTGATGTTGATATCAAACAACGCCTGTGACTTGCCGTAAAAGAAATTAAGGTGATCGACCCTTATTTTGGCCGGCAGATTGGCGGTGTCCGCACCTTCCTGCCGACGGGAAGTCACAGGCTTTGGAGATAACGTTGTTGAGACTTGTGCTGACAATCTAATCTACCTCGTAAAGCAAACTCTTAGTTTGCGCCGTTGTAAAGCAAACTGTTAGTTTGCTTAGCGGTTAGATTCCATTCACTTTCGCCTTATGCAATCCGCGGTGCTCTAACCGTAACGTCCGCAAACTAACAGTTTGCGTTACATACTAACCAAAGTGACCGGTGATGTACTCCTCGGTCAGCTTGTTTGAGGGATTCTCAAACATCTTCTTGGTGGATGCCACCTCAATAAGCTCGCCCAAATACATAAAAGCCGTCGAATCCGACACGCGTGCAGCCTGCTGCATGTTATGAGTCACGATCACCACTGTGACATCACGCTTTAAGTCAGAAATCAAACTTTCAATCTTGGCGGTGGCAATCGGATCGAGCGCGGAGGTCGGCTCGTCGAACAGCAACATCTCAGGTTCCGTTGCCAGCGCGCGCGCAATACATAACCGTTGCTGTTGGCCGCCTGAAAGTGTATAGGCCGACTCGCGCAAGCGGTCCTTTACTTCCTCCCAGAGCGCCGCCGAGCGCAAGGATCGTTCTACGTGGTCGCGCAGTTCCTTGCCGCCTGTCCCACGCAAGCGCAGTCCGAAAGCCACGTTTTCGAAAACCGACTTCGGAAATGCATTCGGCTTTTGAAAGACCATGCTCATACGCATGCGCATTTCCAGTGGATCGGTTTCCGGGCCAATCAGGTTGATTCCGCTCGGCTGGAGAATGATCTTTCCTTCGTAACGAGTTTCCGGATAAAGATCGTGGATCCGATTGAAGCAACGCAGCAAGGTAGACTTTCCGCAACCTGATGGGCCAATAATGGCCGTCACCTTGTTGGCTTCAAAGACCATATTGATGTTCTTGAGTGCCTGGTGCTTGCCGTAGAAGAAGTTGAGATTTTCTACCTGAGCCTTGATCTCGGCGGCATCATCGACACTTGGCCCGCTCGCCTCGACAACTTCGGGGCTAACTTGAGTACGAGCAAATTGTTCTCTTGTGGACATTACAATTCAGCGCTTCCGAATCCCATTTCGGGGCAGTAGCCTGACCTCCGGTGTCCGAGACACTTCAGTTTGTCGTCGTGCACCAGGGCGCTTCTGAATCTCAACTAGCCTCAGGCCTAACAGCGACAAACTGAAAGTGTGTCGGACTTCACCACTTGATGCGCTTGCGAACGCGGTAGCGAATCATTATCGCCACTGCATTCAGCAGCAACGTCACCACAATCAGTACCAGCCCTGCGCCGGCGGCATTCAAAACGAAGTCCTGGTCTGGTCGCGAAACCCAATTGAACATCTGTATCGGCAACACCGAAAACGGCGACCACAACCACTCGAGGGATACGAATGGCGGTTGCGGCTTAATTGGGGGCGGCGGTAGGAACGCAATGAACGTGAGTGCGCCGATTGTGATCAGCGGCGCAGTCTCACCAATAGCGCGAGACAGCGCAATGATAATTCCGGTCATCGTTCCGCCGAGCGAATAAGGCAGAAGGTGGTGCCTTACCACCTGCCACTTTGTTGAACCAAGCGCGTAAGCAGCTTCACGAATTCCTTGCGGTATTGTCCGCAGCGCTTCTCGCGTCGCCACGATGACAATCGGAAGTATCAGGAACGCGAGAGTTAAGCCGCCGGTTAAAACGTTCGTGCCCAGGCGGAATTGATAGACCAGGAGGCCGAGCGCCATCAGGCCATAGATTATCGAAGGCACACCGGCCAGGTTCGCTATGTTTATCTCAATGAGATTCGTTAACCAGTTTCTGCGCGCGTATTCCTCCAGATAGATTCCGGCGGAAACACCGAGCGGGACGGCCGCAAAGGCCGTTACCAGCATGATCAGTAATGTTCCTACCCACGATGAGAGAATTCCGGCGCGTTCAGCAAAGCGCGATGGAAACGACGTGAGGAAGGTCCAGTTTAGACGCGTCGCGCCGTCCATAAACAGATCGACAAGCAAGGCAGCCAGGGTGAGAATCCCCACGAGCGTGCAGATAATGCCAAGAATATTGAACAGAAAGTCCTGTCGCTTCCGTTTGGCGATGATGGCTTTGAAGTCGCTCAACTCAATACACCTCTCTAAAACGCTTGCGCAGTATGTAGCCGAGGATATTGAACAGGAGCGTCATGATGAAGAGGGTGACGCCTGCGGCGAAGATCGATTGGTAGCCAATGCTGCCGTGCGGAAGATCGCCGAGGCTGACCTGCACGATGAAAGCCGTAATCGTGGCCGCAGGCTCGCGTGGATCGATCGTCAGGTTAGGCTGCATGCCGGCGGCGATAGCCACAATCATGGTCTCGCCGATAGCACGTGAAATAGCGAGAATGTAAGAGGCCACGATGCCAGAGAGGGCCGCCGGGTAAACCACCTTGATGGCCGTGATAATCCGGTTCGCGCCCATCGCGTAAGCGCCCTCACGAAGTGACATCGGAACGGCGCGCATCGCGTCTTCGCTTAAAGAGCTGACATAGGGAATGATCATGATTCCCATCACCACGCCGGCGCTCAACATGTTAAAGGTTGGCAACCCTGGAATCAGCTTTTGCAGCAGTGGCGACATAAACTGCAACGCGAAATAACCATATACGACTGTAGGCACCGCACTAAGCAGCTCGAGGGCGGGTTTAATGATCTCGCGAACTGTCGGCGGAGCGAATTCACTCAGATAGATAGCGACGATTGTGCCGATGGGCAGGGCCACTGCGAGCGCGACGGCCGTAGTGACCAGGGTTCCGAGTACGAGCGGCATAATGCCGAATCGCGGCGAGGCGAATAGCGGCGTCCACAACGGCGCCGTTAAAAACTCCTTAAGTGGAACGTGTGCAAAAAAAGTCGACGACTCGTAAACGAGGATGCCGACAATTCCCAGCGTAATTGCGACCGACGAAAAAGCAGCCAGGAAGAGCAACGCTTCAATGAAACGCTCTTTTATTCGCGACAGGCGTCTACGCGCGGTCGGCGTTTCCGAAGGCGGCTGGTTTACAGAGAGGTCTGCGGCAGCCGCGACCGGATGTTGAAGGTTAGGTATCTCGTCCATGCATTGAATAGCTCCGTTTAGATGGTGCACTTGTGCACCCCGGCAGCGGACAAGTCCGCTCTCTAAACGGAGTGGGGTTGAAGTATCAGATCCTCTACTCCCGGCGCGGTTCAGTAATGCCTTTGACGAAAACGCACAAAGCGACACTAAATATCGTTTAGTGTCGTTTCGTGGATTTCGTTGATCGTCTCTCTACGTTTTTGGCGTCCGTTTCAGGAGCTCTTCAATCGGAAGCCCTATTTCGGGAGCGCCACCAAATCCTGATCCTGTCTGACTGTTTCGAAGGCGATCGGTTGTCATCGTGTAAGCCGTATCGGTAAGCGGAACGTATTTGACCTCAGTCGCCAGCGTCTTCACGTTCTTCAGATAGAAATCGACAAAATCCTTCACCTCGGGTTTATCAAGCGACTTTTTACTCACATAAATAAAAAGCGGCCGCGACAGCGGATTGTAGGTTCCGGCCAGCAAATTCTCCGGGCTCGGCAATACTGGCTCTTTTACCTTGTTCTTCTCCCATTGGATCGCCACTGCTTTCATACGAGCGCTGTGTGGCGCGTAATAAGCGTAGGGAATATAACCAAGCGCAAACTTGTTTCCTTCAACACCCTGCACCAGAACGTTGTCGTCTTCACTCGCGGTGTAATCTCCGCGGCTGGATTTAGCTTTGCCCACAACTGCTTCGGTGAAGTAATCAAATGTGCCTGAGTCGGCGCCTGCCCCGAAGAGCGCGATCTTTTCATTGGGCCATTCGGGACGCACATGGTTCCAGTGCGTAATCTTACCCTGTGCAGCGGGCTCCCAGACCTTCTTTAGATCCTCAACGGTTATCGAGGTGACCCAGGTGTTTTGATTATTGACGACCACCGTCAACGCATCGTATGCAATGGGCAGCTCAATAAACTCGATTCCGTTGGTTTTAGCCTGGGCCATCTCTTCAGCGAGTATCGGGCGCGAAGCGTCAGCAACATCAATTTCGCCGCGGACAAACTTCTTAAAACCGCCGCCAGTGCCGGAGATGCCGACAGTGACTTTGACCCCGGGCTTTTCCTTTTGAAACTCCTCCGCGACCGCTTCTGTAATCGGGAAGACCGTGCTGGATCCATCCACCTTGATAACGGCAGACTGGCCGCCCGGCCCAGTGCCCCCGCCGCCTCCACAGGCGAATCCCATCAGCGCAACTGAAGCCGCGGCGAGCAACGCAATCCATCGAGAGGTTTTCCGGAAAGACATGAGTTTCTCCTATTGCTTGATTTTCCGTCAGAGATCCTAGGTGCGGGGTGTTACATCGATCTGAACTTCAAGTGAACTCCACGTAACAAAAGCACCGCGAATGACTATTGCGACGTTGAGCCCTTAAGCACCAGCCGATATCCCACATTTACCATTGTGTCGATGCTTAGATTGCAACCTGCGAATTTGTTCCTCAGCCGGTAAATATAGACATGGAGGCTTTCCGTTTTGATAGGTTTGTCACTACCCCAAACGTATTCCCACAGTTCCGAAGCGGTTGCAATCCTGCCCGGAGTCCGAACCAAGCGGGACAAGATGAGAAACTCTGTGCGAGGGAGGGCAATTGATTTGCCGCAACACGCTACGTAGTAATTCTCGTGTTCCACGCGCAGATAACCGTCGTCAAAAACATCTACTGATGATCGGCTCTTCCAGCGCCGAGCGGTCGAATTCTCTGAGAGCGGGATGTCAGACCTCGAGCCTCTTCGAACTGCAGCTTTGCTCAATTGCACTACTCCTCACCTTCCGGGGTCCTCGTGAATGCTGAAAAAATCGACACCCACAACCAGGTGAGCCCCAAACCACCAGTGCGGCACGCGCGGACTTTATTTCACCTGAGTGAACGCGGTGTGAATTAGATGTTAAATGTATGTTAACGAAGGTTGGCTTGGTTGGGGCGAGTTCGGAAACGAGAGGACACGGGGAGGTGAGACAAGACTGTCAGTGTGTCATTTACTAAGTTCGAAATAGTGAAAGCTTTAGCCATTAGTTTTCAGGAGGCACTAAAGTTCTTAGTCGGTCGCTTAACTCATCCCGCACGCTCCTGAAAGCAGCGAGCCTTACTTGCTCCTCGCCTTCAACCGCCGCCGGGTCCTCGATGCTCCAGTGAATTCGCTCAGTCTTACTGGGGAAGATAGGGCACTCCTGATTCGCATTGTCGCAAACGGTGATCACGTAATCGAACTCGTGTCCTGAGAACTCGTCGATAGACTTCGAGCGATGCCCGGAGATGTCTATACCGATCTCGCGCATCACTTCAATAGCTTCCGGTCTGACGTGAGTCGGGGAGACGCCGGCACTGACCACTTCAAATCTCTCCCCGGCCATGTCGCGCAATAAGCCTTCGGCCATTTGGCTTCTTGCCGAGTTGCCAGTGCAGAGAATCAAGACTCGTCTTCGATCATTCACGATGATTGCCTTTCGGATATATAAACCGTTCTGGCAGCGGGTGCTCGTTACGAGACGTTGCCGGCGGTTTCTACCGGTTGCACGGGGGCTGGTTGCACTCTGCCGGCGAAGTATCGGCGCTGAAGCCAAAGAGAAACCGTCACCAGCCCGATCAATACCGGCACTTCGACCAGCGGACCGATCACCGCCGCAAACGCGGCGCCGGAATTAATACCGAAGACCGCGACCGCCACGGCAATCGCCAATTCGAAATTGTTGCTCGCGGCAGTGAACGATAGCGTCGCAGCTTTTTCGTAGTTCGCGCCGATTCGCTTGCCCATGTAGAAACTAACCAGAAACATCACTACGAAGTAGATAAGCATGGGTATGGCAATGCGTATCACGTCGAAAGGAAGCTGCACAATCAAGTTCCCTTTGAGCGAAAACATTACGACGATGGTAAACAAAAGCGCGATGAGCGTGAGCGGGCTGATTTTCGGAATGAATACGCCGTGATACCACTCTTTGCCTTTGGCTCTAACGAGCACCAGGCGAGTCAGCATCCCAGCGATGAACGGAATCCCCAGGTAGATGAAAACGCTTTTGGCAATTTGCGCGATGCTGATGTTGACTATGCTGCCACGCAACCCGAAAACGGGTGGCAGGACCGTTAAGAATAGCCACGCATAAACACTATAAAACAGCACTTGAAACACGCTGTTAAAAGCGACGAGACCAGCGGCGTACTCATTGTCGCCACGCGCAAGTTCGTTCCACACGATCACCATCGCGATGCAGCGCGCTAGTCCAATCATTATCAAACCGACCATGTACTCCGGGTAGTCCCGCAGAAAGAAGATCGCCAGCGCAAACATCAAGACTGGTCCTATGATCCAGTTTTGAATCAGCGACAAGCCCAGTATCCGCCAGTCGCGGAACACTTCACCCAGGCTTTCGTAACGCACTTTGGCAAGTGGCGGGTACATCATCAGAATCAGTCCGATAGCAATCGGTATGTTGGTTGTCCCCGATTGAAAGCGGTTAACGAAACCCTCGACTTCCGGTTTGACGTAACCGATAGATACCCCGACGCCCATCGCCAAAAAAATCCAAAGTGTGAGGAAGCGGTCGAGAAACGAAAGCCGTTTACGTTCTAGCGGAGAGCAGCCTTCGATTTTTGCTATCGCTGGATTGTGCATTGAAACGATCGCTCCGACTTCTCCGATATCGAGTTTGTCTTTCAGAGTGCGCGGAATGGAAGCCTCAACCGAGACAAATAATGATCAAGTTCCTGCGACCAGTGGGCTGGGCTCTCAAGTGTGCCGGTCATCGACCTGAGCACAATCCACGCCTGCGAACTGTCTTGGTTTGGAACTATACAGGGCGAGTCGAACCGTGATCCGCCTCGCTCACCATTGGTCGCACTCGGGACCTCGCCGACTACCAGGTCGTATGAGCGTCCGCCTTTTCATGGATCAATGTGTACCTCGATCAGTAGCCGAGTCGTTGCGAAACGCCGGACACGCAGTGGAGTTGCTGCGGAATCACCTGCTAATCAACGCGAAAGACTCTGGCGTCATCGCCTTCGCGCAGAGTCTCAACGCTGTACTAGTTACCCTCAATGGTGATTTCTCTGACATAATTAATTATCCTCCGGCAAACTTCGGCGGCATCATCGCCTTGCAGTTGAGAAACCACCCGGAATCATTTTCCCCAATCGTCATGCGCTTGCTCACGACCACAGAGGCCTGATGGGTTGTCACCACGTCCTACTCCACAATCGTGTAGCCGCCCGCGTCAAAGACCACGATCAGGAAATCACGTTTGCCCGACGTTGCTCGAGCGACTCCCTCGGGCTTCAAGATCTTTTCGAATTTGTTCATCTCCCGAAGCAGCGGCTGCTTTTGATCACCGTTCCATTCCCAGAGACTAAAATCCGTTGATTGCTGCTCCTCAGTGGCGCCACTGAGTATTCGGAATACTTTTGCCCGCCCGTCATATTCAACGCCCCTGATGCCGAGGCCACCGACGGTCACCCGGATCGCTTTGCCGCCTTCCACTTGCAGATTGTCCATGAAAAATGCACCTCGTGGGTCGCGCAACTTCAGCGGCACCAGCAAGGCTTGTCCGTCAACCACGGGTGAGCGCATTCCCAGCAATAGCCTGCCGTGCCGCGGATCCCAGGCAAGCCCTTCGATATTGATCCCGCCATCCTTGCTCTTCCTGTCAGACTCCCCGCGGAGTTCGGCAACATTCTCCACGAGAAACTTCTTCAATCCACCTATCGATGTCACTCCCTCTACGCTTTGACTGCGAGGGTCAAACTTGAATCTGGCTAGCCCGGTTGAAGCAATGGCCTTCGGTCTCGACTGAGAACTGACGACGTAGAAATATGTACCATCCGTGGTTATACCTTCAATGTCTTCAATGCCGATGCCGAGTGAGATTGCTTTAATCTCGCCGGCTTGTTTGCCATTTTGATCGAGGCCCATCCAGAAAACTTGTCCCGGTCGCCCATTGTCAACGAAGAGAACTCCGTCCGTTCCGGGCACAGCGGCAACGCCTGAGGCTTCAAACGTGCCGCCCACGAAAGGCGTCATGCGTTTCATCGCCTCTCCGCCCTGGTCTGCTGGTGTTCTCGCCAGAGACAGATACATCAAAAAAACAAAGCCGAGGACAGGCAAGAGAAACAACAAGTGGAAGGTTTTAAGCTGTGAAAACATGTGTCTTATTTTATTCATTAGCACAGTGTAGGGGTGCAGAGGATATCAGATGAGTTATTGCGGCTACCATCGTTCCCCCGAACGCCGCACCTGTTGTCGGAACCGTTCCAAAACCTGCCAAAAATACCAGTTGTAACTTACCGTTCAGATGAAGTTCAGATAGACATCGGCTAATCCGTTGGGCTATATTGCGGCTCTTCGTAATCAGCATTTCAACAGCGGGGTTAATCTCTAAATGGGTATGCTCAGCTTTCTGCCTAAAGAGGAACAGTACTTCGACCTCTTCCTTCAGATGACGGTCTACATTTCCGACGCCGCGCGCGAGTTAAAGGAGATGCTCGCCGACAAGAATTTTGATTATGCGGAGTATGCGAAGCGCATCAAAGGCCTCGAACATGCCTGCGAT
>Ga0190270_10000537_pt1 | contig 16484 bp, 10 predicted proteins | sample Popmic320T_FD_133748 | JGI IMG/M metagenome (GOLD analysis project Ga0190270, IMG submission 133748) | Populus adjacent soil microbial communities from riparian zone of Weber River, Utah, USA - 320 T | ecosystem: Environmental > Terrestrial > Soil > Riparian zone | place: USA: Utah | collected...
GCCTCGATGGAGATGGACCAGATGCTTAACAATCGATAATCCCAGGCCCAGACCCCCGTGAACCCTTGTGGTCGAGCCATCGGCTTGACGAAAGCGATCGAAGATAAACGGCAAAAACTCAGGCTTTATGCCGATACCGGAATCACTGACGGAAACCTGAACATCGTTTTGTAAACGCTGGACCTTTACCCGCACCTCACCGCCTTCCGGCGTGAATTTGACGGCGTTGGTCAAAAGATTCCAGAAGACTTGCTGCAACCGGTTGGCGTCGCCCGAAACCAAACACCCTTCCGGATCCATGTCTGTTTTCAGGTTAATACCCTTTGCTTCACACGATGGCCGGACGCCTTCGATAGAAGCTTCCAGTACCGAACAGATGTCAACCAGCACAGGATCGATCTGCAGCTTGCCGGTGATGATGCGCGAAACGTCAAGCAGGTCATCGATCAATTGCGATTGCGAACGTGCATTGCGCTCGATCGTTTCCAAAGCTCGCGCCAGCTGAGGCGGCTCGAGTTTGCCGGTTCGTATCAGATGACTCCAACCCAGAATGGCGGTCAGTGGTGTTCGCAATTCGTGTGAGAGCGTCGCCAGAAATTCGTCTTTAGTGCGATTTGCCTGCTCAGCTTCAGCGCGTGCCGCTTGCTCGCTGATCAGCAGTTCGGCGCGTTCTGCTTCCGCCTGCTCGCGCTCAGCGATCTCCTGCTGTAACGCGCTGGTGTGTAGCTGCGCATCGCTATAGAGCGTCGCGTTCTCGTAGGCGATCGTCACCTGCGTCGCTAGGGTCGCCGCCAGCCGTTCATCTGCTTCGCTGAAGTCGGAGGCATTGAGCTTATTAAGCAAGTAAACCCAGCCGCACACGCGCGAAGCAGAATATATCGGCGCCCCAAGGAATGAACGTACTGAATAGGAAAGGTCGCCCGTATCCCGCAACAGTTCGTCCATCTCATTCAGCCTCACCGGACGCTGCTCGGTCACCAGGTATCTCAAAGCCTTCTGAGCAACCGCAGGAATGCCGTTGCTGGAAACATGATCTTCATTGGATGAGCAACGGAAGAAGTAACGAAGGCCTTCCCCATCGCCATTGAGAACTCCAACCGCGGCTTCCTGCGAATCAACGATCTGCCTTGCAGAGCGGCAAAAGTTCTCCAGGACTTGCCATGGATCGTGTTGAGAAGCTAACTCCTGGCCCAGCTCTATGAGCATATTGAGCCGGGCGAGGTTTGCATCTTCAAGCTGCTGGTTCTTCTCCTGGAGCAACTCAGCCTGATGCTGGATCTCCTGGGTCTTCTTAAATAACTCGACGAATACGGCGACCTTGGAACGCAGGATGTCCGGCTCGATTGGTTTAACGATGTAGTCGACTGCGCCCAGTGAATAACCTCGGCTCAAATGGCGGCCGCCGGTGCTGTCAGCTGTCAAAAATATTATCGGGATGTTGCGGGATTTATCTCGACCACGAATGAGCTCGGCAGTATCTAATCCGTCAATTCCCGGCATGTACACGTCCATGAGGATGACGGCAACTTCGTTATTGAGCAGGTAACGCAGTGCATCTTCGCCTGATGCCGCGCTAACGAGGTTCCTATCAGGGGCCTGAAGAATAGTCTCCAGCGCCAACAGGTTTGTTGGGCTGTCATCGACCATCAGGATGTTGATTTTTTCTTCAGTTTCCATGCTAAACCGCTATTGCAGTGCCCAGGGTGTTAAGCCGCGAAGCAATTTCATGCAAAGGCAAGATCCAATCAGGGTTACTGCGAGCCAGCGCCGCATCCGGCATCGTTCGGTGCGCCGCTGTCAACGGATCTTCCACCATGGTCAGGCCACCATGCGACTTTATCGCGGCCAGGCCTTGTGCGCCATCCTGATTGCTCCCGGTGAGAATTACACCAATCGCCCGTTCCTTATATTCGTGAGCGGCCGATTCAAACAAAACATCGATCGAGGGACGCGCAAAACTGACGGGCGCATCAGTTGAGAGAGCGAAGCTCGTCGCTTCAATCAGCAGATGATAGTCACGAGGCGCAAGATAAACATGGCCCGGCAGAATAGGTTCCTTGTCTTCCGGCTCGGAAACGGGCACTGGACAATTGCGGCCCAGGTGTTCACACAGGCCGGTCTCCAAATCTTTTCCGCGATGTTGCACAAGGACCACAGGCACAACGAAGTCAGGGTCTAATCCGGACAACACGGCCTCCAACGCCTTAAGCCCTCCGCGCGAAGTCCCAACGACAATTATCTCACCAGCCATAACGCCCACTACATCACTTTACGATAGAGCTTGTCAGTGTCGTTCAGATGTTGATAGAAATGCGCTCTCGGAGTGAACTTCAAACTTTCTTTGTTCCCCAGTCCGAAAACGCCAAACATACTCAGACTGTCGTAGAGCAAGTTATGCACCCGGGCCTGCAGGTCCTTGTTGAAATAAATCATGACATTGCGACAGAGGATCACCTGAAACTCGTTGAACGATCCATCGGTAGCCAGATTGTGTTGCGAAAACACCACGTTGTTGCGCAGCCCGGAATGAAAAATGACACTGTCATACTGGGCGGTGTAATAGTCGGAAAACTCGTGCGCCCCGCCGGCCTGAAGATAGTTGACCGTGTATTCTCTCATCGCCGAGAGGGGGAAAATCCCGTCACGCGCCTTGCGTAGAACCGCCTGGCTGATATCGGTGGCATAGATGCGACACCTCTCGTAGAGCTTCTCCTCCTGCAGCAGGATCGCCAGCGAATAAACTTCTTCACCCGTGGAACAACCAGCTATCCAGATCTGCACCGTGGGATAGGTCCTCAGAAGCGGCACAACCTGCCGGCGAAAGGTGGAATAAAAACTTGGATCGCGAAACATTGAGGTGGCGTGGACGGAAAGACCCATCAGAAAACGCTCGAGGCAAGCGGCATCGTGCAGCACTCGCGCCTGAAATGCGGAGACCGTCTCGATCTTCTCCCCGCGCATGAGGTCGAGGATTCGGCGCTTGATGGAAGCACGGGAGTAGTCGCGGAAATCGAAACCATGCGCGCGGTAAAGACCCTCGAGCAACAGGTCGATCTCGATGTCTTCAAGTTCTATCTCTTTAGGTGCCGGGGTACTCATACACTTCCTGGCTCCGATAGGAGCTAAATGTCTATAGAGCTGGCTTGTAAAATTGGACCCTCGCTCCGGTAGGAGCGAAATGTGCCATGGACCTCTCGCTCCTATCGGAGCGAAGAGATTTTAAAAAGCCAAATGCTATAAACTTGTCGCCCCGCCGGGGCGAAAAACTATCCCTCCGCTAAAACCTGGATTACTGAACCTCCTCCTGCCGGTAGAGCCAAACGCGTAGCAGCGACAGCAGCTGGTCGATATCCAGCGGCTTCGAAATATAGTCTGACGCGCCTACTTCCAAACAATGATCTCGGTCGGCCTTCATTGCTTTGGCCGTGAGCGCGATGATCGGAAGTTGTTTGAACTCATCCATCTGTCTGATAGCCGTGATGGCTTCGTAACCGTCCATTTCCGGCATCATGATGTCCATCAACACGGCTTCTATATCCGGGTTGGCTTTCAAAAGATCGATGCCCTCCTGGCCGTTCTCGGCGTGGACCACCACCATATTGTGTGACTCCAGCGCACTCGTCAACGCGAAGATGTTTCTCACGTCGTCGTCAACAACGAGCACTTTGCGGCCGGCCAACACGGGATCGCTGCGGTGAAACTTGGCCAGCATCCTCCGCTTGGTCTCCGGCAAATCGGCCTCCACGCGATGCAGGAACAATGCAGTCTCTGCCAATAACCTTTCAGGAGAGCTTGCTTCCTTGACGATGATCGCATCGGCCACTTTCTTCAAATGCAATTCTTCCTTCCGCGTTAACTCCTTGCCGGTGTAAATGATTATCGGAAGATCGTAGCGTCCCAGATCAGTTTGCAGCTTCTCGATCAGTTCGAAGCCGCTCATGTCGGGAAGTCGAAGGTCAAGCACCATGCAATCAAATCTTTCGTCCTTGAGAATGCTCAACGCTTCCTCGCCAGTGGCGACGGCCGTAGTTTTAACGTCACCGTTTCCGATTAATTCCACGACGCTCATCCGCTGCACGTCGTCGTCTTCAACCACCAGCAGTTTCCTGACACGTTTCTCGGTGAAGTCCCTGATATCGTCGAATGCTTTACCCAGATCCTCGTGCGTCACCGGCTTTTGCACGTGGTTGAACGCGCCTTGTTGCAGGGCGCGCTGGCGTTGCTCTTCAACCGTAATGATGTGCACCGGAATGTGACTCGTCTGTGGATCGTGCTTGAGACGATCCAGCACGGTCCACCCGTCGCGATCGGGCAGTCGTATGTCGAGTGTGATCGCGGAAGGTTTGTATTTGAGAGCCAGCGCGAGGGCCACAGCCCCGTTTGTAGCGACCAGGCCTTTGAAGCCTTTTTCGCGGGCCAGATCGAGAAGGATTCCTGCAAAAGTGATGTCGTCTTCAACGATCAGCACCGTGCGGTCGCCACTCTCGATATCGTTGCGATCGTCGAGAATGGCTGCCGACTCGCTCGAAAGAAGCGCCATCGCTTCGGAGTCGAATGATTCCACCGGCGTCCAGGCGGCTTCAAGACCTCTCTTCGCTTTTTCTCGAGGCTCGCGGGGCGCTGAAGTGGTAGCCCCCGCCGGCAAATAGTTGCGAGGGAGATAGAAGGTGAATGTGCTGCCCTCGCCGGGCGTGCTCATTACACGAATCTCACCACCGAGCAATCGCGCGATTTCGCGGCTGATGGACAGGCCCAGTCCGGTGCCGCCGTATTTGCGGCTGGTGGTTCCGTCTGCCTGTTGGAAAGCCTCAAAGATGATTCGTTGCTTCTCGGTCGGTATGCCGATGCCGGTATCGCATACAGAAAAGGCGACGACTTCGCCTGCACGGTTCAGCGACTCGAGGTGGTAAGTCTCATCTCCAGGCGCCGGCGCAATGCGAAGCGCCACCCGCCCTTCTTCTGTAAACTTAAATGCATTCGAAAGCAGGTTCATGAGTATCTGCTGCAACCGCTTGTCGTCAGTGCGCACCTGCGGATCCATCTCCTCAGCGCGTTCGATAACGAAATCGAGGTTCTTGTCCTGCGCCAGTTGATAGAAGCTGCGCTGCAATTGTCCCGCTACTTCGTCGAGAGAAACATCGGAGACCTCGATTCCCATCATTCCCGATTCGATCTTCGACAAGTCGAGAATGTCGTTGATCAACGAAAGCAGGTCCGAACCTGAGGAATGGATAGTCTGCGCAAACTGCACTTGCTTATCTGTCAGGTTTTCGTCGACGTTTTCCGCGAGCTGTCGCGACAGGATCAGCATGCTGTTGAGCGGCGTGCGCAGCTCGTGTGACATGTTGGCCAGGAATTCCGATTTGTATTTCGATGTAAGCGCCAGTTGTTCGGCCTTTTCTTCCATCTCCCAGCGGGCTTCTTCGACCTCGCGATTCTTGGCTTCCACTTCGGCTTTCTGGCGCGCCAGCAATGCAGCCTTTTCCTGCAGCTCTTCGTTGGTTTGCTGCAACTCTTCCTGCTGGCTCTTCAACAGATCTTCCGACTCGCGCAGCGACTCCGCCTGCTGCTCGAGTTGTTCATTGGTTTTCTTCAGCTCGTCCTGCTGGCTTTGGAGTTCTGCCGCGAGTGACTGCGACTGCTGCAGCAGATCTTCAGTACGCGTGTTGGCGGCGATTGTGTTCAGCACGATTCCGATACTCTCAGTTAACTGATCAAGGAAGGTGAGATGGGTGTCGCTGAACGTATTGAAGGTTGAGAGTTCGATAACAGCCTTCACGTCACCTTCAAACAAAACGGGGAGCACCACGATGTTATTCGGTGGCGCTTCGCCGAGACCGGAGGCTACGTAAACGTAGTTTTGCGGGACGTTTGTTACCAGAATTCTTTCGCGCTCCAGCGTGCATTGGCCCACCAGACCCTCGCCGGCATGGAATTCATTGGCGAGGTTCTTGCGCTTCTTGTAAGCATAGCCACCCAGGAGTTTCATCAATGGCTGACCGTTTGAACTCGTGTTCACGTAAAAGACGCCCTGCTGCGCATCCACCAGCGGGGCTAGTTCGGAAAGCACCATCTGGGCCACCGTCGTCATATCTCTTTGGCCCTGAAGCATTCTGGTGAAACGCGCCAGATTGGTTTTCAGCCAATCCTGCTCCATGTTTTTCTGGGTGGTTTCTTTGAGATTGAGAATCATCTCGTTGATGTTGTCTTTGAGGGCCGCGACCTCACCCTGCGCCTCGACCGTAATCGATCGCGTCAGGTCGCCCTTGGTCACCGCCGTGGAGACCTCGGCAATGGCGCGGACTTGTGTGGTCAGGTTTGCCGCCAGGCCGTTTACGTTGTCGGTTAGATCGCGCCAGGTGCCGGCGGCGCCCGGAACGTTTGCCTGCCCGCCGAGTTTGCCTTCGACGCCTACCTCACGGGCTACGGATGTGACCTGATCCGCGAAAGTAGCGAGCGTGTCGGTCATGTTGTTGATGGTGTCGGCCAACTCGGCAATCTCACCCTTGGCCTCCACGGTAAGTTTGCGTTCCAGGTCGCCGTTGGCTACCGCGGTAACGACGCGAGCAATACCACGGACCTGGTCCGTCAAATTACTACCCATGGAGTTCACGTTGTCGGTCAGGTCTTTCCAGGTGCCGGCGACGCCGCGTACATCGGCCTGGCCACCCAGTTTGCCTTCCGTTCCCACTTCACGCGCCACGCGCGTAACTTCAGAAGCAAACGAATTCAACTGGTCCACCATGGTGTTGATGGTGTTCTTCAGTTCGAGGATTTCGCCCTTAACGTCGACTGTAATTTTCTTCGAAAGGTCGCCGTTCGCGACCGCCGTAGTTACGTCAGCAATGTTACGGACCTGGCCGGTGAGGTTGCTGGCCATGGAGTTCACATTGTCGGTCAGGTCTTTCCAAGTTCCGGCAACGCCGCGTACATCAGCCTGGCCGCCGAGTTTGCCTTCAGTTCCGACCTCGCGCGCCACGCGCGTAACTTCCGAGGCAAACGAATTCAACTGGTCCACCATCGTGTTGATGGTGATCTTTAACTCGAGGATTTCGCCCTTAACGTCCACCGTGATCTTCTTGGAGAGATCGCCGTTTGCTACGGCGGTCGTGACATCGGCAATGTTTCTTACCTGACCCGTCAGGTTGCCGGCCATGAAGTTCACATTGTCAGTAAGATCCTTCCAGGTTCCGGCCACGCCCATAACCTGCGCCTGCCCGCCCAATCGTCCTTCCGTTCCCACTTCGCGCGCCACGCGAGTAACTTCAGAAGCGAAAGAGCTGAGCTGATCGACCATCGTGTTGATGGTGTCTTTCAGCTCCAGAATCTCGCCCTTCACGTCTACCGTGATCTTCTTTGAGAGATCGCCGTTAGCCACGGCCGTAGTGACTTCAGCGATGTTGCGGACCTGACTGGTAAGGTTACCGGCCATGAAGTTCACGCTGTCGGTAAGGTCTTTCCAGGTGCCCGCTACGCCGCGCACATCGGCCTGGCCGCCTAACTCTCCTTCAGTGCCCACCTCGCGGGCCACACGCGTCACTTCCGAAGCGAAGCCGTTGAGCTGGTCCACCATCGTGTTGATTGTGTTCTTTAGTTCGAGGATTTCGCCGCGAACGTCTACTGTAATCTTCTTGGAAAGGTCACCGTTCGCGACTGCGGTGGTCACTTCCGCGATGTTGCGCACCTGGCCGGTAAGATTGCCCGCCATCAAATTCACTCTGTCGGTAAGGTCCTTCCACGTTCCCGCAACGCCCTTCACCTCAGCCTGGCCGCCGAGTTTTCCTTCTGAGCCTACCTCGCGTGCTACACGCGTAACTTCTGAGGCGAAGCCGTTGAGCTGGTCCACCATCGTGTTGATAGTGTCTTTGAGCTCGAGAATCTCGCCCTTCACATCGACGGTAATCTTCTTGGAAAGGTCGCCGTTGGCCACCGCGGTCGTTACTTCGGCGATGTTGCGCACCTGGCCGGTAAGATTGCCGGCCATGAAATTCACATTGTCGGTCAGGTCTTTCCAGGTGCCCGCGACACCGATCACCTGGGCCTGGCCGCCGAGTTTTCCTTCCGTACCCACCTCGCGCGCCACCCGCGTAACTTCAGAAGCAAAAGAATTCAACTGGTCCACCATCGTGTTAATGGTGTTCTTGAGTTCGAGAATTTCACCCTTAACGTCAACCGTGATCTTCTTTGAAAGGTCGCCATTTGCGACTGCTGTCGTTACGTCTGCAATATTTCGCACCTGGCCGGTGAGGTTGCCGGCCATGAAATTCACATTGTCGGTCAGGTCTTTCCAGGTGCCCGCGACACCGATCACCTGGGCCTGGCCGCCCAGTTTTCCTTCCGTACCCACCTCGCGCGCCACCCGCGTAACTTCAGAAGCGAACGAATTCAACTGGTCCACCATCGTGTTGATGGTATTTTTGAGCTCGAGAATCTCTCCCTTCACGTCAACTGTAATTTTCTTGGAAAGGTCGCCGTTTGCTACGGCGGTGGTAACTTCCGCGATGTTGCGTACCTGACTGGTCAAATTGCTGGCCATCGAGTTAACGCTGTCGGTCAGGTCTTTCCACGTGCCGGCCACACCCTTAACCTGCGCCTCACCACCGAGCTTTCCTTCGGTACCTACTTCGCGCGCCACGCGGGTGACTTCCGAAGCAAAGGAGCTCAACTGGTCCACCATCGCGTTGACGATCTTGACGGTTCGCAGAAACTCACCCTTGAGTGGGCGTTCATCAACCTGAAGCGCCATCCGTTCCGAAAGATCGCCATTCGCGACCGCCCCGATCACGCGGGCCATCTCGCTGGTCGGGCGCGCCATGTCGTCAATCAATAGGTTGGTCGAGTCGACCAATCGCAGCCAGGAACCGGAAGCCGCGGGAACCGAGGCGCGGTGCATTATTTTTCCTTCCTTACCCACGACCTTGCTGACCCGTTCCACTTCCTTCGTGGTCCTGTCACTCAGCTCGATGATGTCGTTGAAGGTGTCGGCAATCTTTCCCGCCTCGCCGGTCCACTCGCCGGGAAGACGCACCGAAAAGTCGCCCTTCTTAAAAGCCACCAGGGCTTTCAGTAACAGTTTCGTGTTAAGGGAATCTCTTGTCAGGGTTTGAGTTGGCATGTTTACCTTCCGAGTTTGTTTAGAATCCGAAGGGAGGTTTGGCTAAGAAAACGAACACCAGAGGCTGGCAAGCTCTACTTTGAGAACGCAAGCATCCTCGCAACACAGTCAGGGACCGTGCAGTTATCGTATGGGAAATAGAAAACTGGGGGATGCAGAAACAATCTAAATGTTGCTGCTGGAGGATATTCTATACCGAGCGCGCGGGGATATGTAAACCCATTTGAGAAGGAGATTCTTAGACAAATGTAGTGAGAATTGGAGCAAACGGTTTATGAGTTAGATGGCGGTTTCAAGTTCAGACCGAACTCAAACAGAAAAAATTCAATTGCTTCTGCGCAAACCTCAAGATTATTAGCAACACAGTGCATCCGCTCCAGATAACTGGTGTAACGGAGAACAGCGTTGGAATTGTTTAATTCTAGAGAAGCCAGCTCTTGAAAATTATCTTTATTCGCCACCTGAATAATGCGGCGGTCAAGTATCAACGCTGCATGGCCGTGTACTGGAACATCTAGGAAGTTTAGAAACTTTGTATAGGTCGAAAGGCCAATTCCCTTAATTAATTTCACCTCCTTGTAATGGGTGTTCCACTCAGTTACTGGTTTAGTGCGGGCCTCTGAAAGCAGTTGCGTCAGCGCCTCAAACCCTACGACGAGATTTTTGACGTTGTTACCACGCATTCCGCGCGTATAACCCCATACAATCGTGGCCATTAGGAACTGCGCGAGATCCGGTTTGTGTGCAAGGCCGCGGAGGTCGCTTCTAGACAAAGTAATCGTGTCCGACTTGCCAAACGTGTCAAAAATAGAGCGAAGCGCATCACTAGCTTTGTTGTTTCCCTCCATGTGCCGCTTCCACGTCGAGCGTTTAGACGTAGATGTTTGGTATTGGCACCGGCATGTTCGCGATGAGGTCTCTAAACTCGGAAAGTTGCATCATTTGGTTATATCCGGCAGCGCGTTGAGTATACGCCTTTAGAGGGTGTGATCAAGACTAGCGGTGGGGCTTGCGTTGTAAGAGTTCACAGCAGCATAATTTTCGCATGACAGAGAAAGAAATGGTTCTGAAAACGATCCGCGAGTTGCCGGATAACTGCTCGATCGACGAGATCGCCGACCGCATTGAGTTTCTGGCCGCAGTGCAGAAGGGTCTAGACGAGCTCGACCGTAGCGAAGGAATTCCGCACGAAGAGATCAAGAGACAGTTGGCCTCATGGCTCACAAGCTGATATGGTCTCCGGCCTCCCGCGATGACCTGCGCGACATTGTCTCCTTCATTTCACGCGACAGCCGTCGGCGCGCACAAACGTTCGGGTATCGCCTCATCGCAGGACTGACAAGCTGCAGGACTTTCCCGAGCTTGGCCGAATCGTGCCCGAGTATAATCTCCCAATTATCCGTGAAATAATTGTACGGTCTTACCGAGTCGTTTATCGCGTCGATCATGAGCAGAAGCTCGTCGAGATTGCACGGGTATGGCATGCAGCTAGAGGCACGCCGGAGTTGTGAGGACAGTCGCATGACGGGTGGGTGGAATCACTATTATCTAATCCACACTGTTTGTACATTTACAAACTCGCGAATACCGAATTCTGCCAGCTCGCGTCCATAGCCGGAATGCTTTATGCCGCCGAACGGTAGACGCGGATCGGAAGCAACCATGCCGTTTATGAAAACGCAGCCGGCCTCGAGTTCCTCGATGAAGCGTTGTTGTTCCCCGGCGTCGGTAGTCCACGCCGATGAACCCAAACCGAAAGTGGTCGCGTTAGCCAGGTTAATTGCTTCGTCGATGTTGGCGACACGGAAGAGCATGGCGACTGGACCAAAAACTTCATCGCAATACGCTGGAGCATTCTCAGGGATATTCGCGAGCACGGTGGGCTCATAAAAGTTTCCCTCACCTTCGATCCGCTTTCCGCCTGTTAAAACAATCGCGCCCGCCGCTACCGACGTTTGTACCTGTTCATCGACGTCTTTCAGAATCTGTTCCGTGGCGAGCGGTCCGATGTCTGTTGATTCCTTTAGAGGATCGCCAACGCGCAGAGCTTTCATCGCTTCAACAAACCGATGTTCAAATTCATCGTATACGTCGGCAGCCACGAGGAAACGCTTTGCAGCGATGCACGACTGGCCGTTGTTGATGGTCCGCGCTTTCACACCGGTCGTTGCAGCTTCTTCCAGATTTGCTGAAGGCATGACGATGAAGGGATCGCTACCGCCGAGTTCAAGTACGGTTTTTTTGATTTGTTTGCCGGCGATGCTCGCCACGCTGCGACCAGCCGGTTCGCTTCCCGTCAAAGTGGCCGCGACCACGCGTTTGTCTTCCAGCAACTGAGCAACCGCTTCTGGTCCAATCAGCAGAGTTTGGAATGCGCCCTCAGGAAAGCCTGCACGTTGAAATATCTCCTCAATTGCCAGCGCACATTGCGGGACGTTTGACGCATGCTTCAACAAGCCGACGTTGCCGGCCATCAACGCAGGCGCGGCGAACCGGAAGACCTGCCAGAAGGGGAAATTCCATGGCATTACCGCGAGCACGGGACCGAGAGGTTGAAAATGGACGTAGCTGCGCGTCGCATTAGTCTCGACTATTTGATCGGCCAGGTGATGCTTTGCGTTCTCGGCATAGTAGCGACAGACCCACGCGCACTTTTCAACTTCACTAACAGCGCCGCTGATCGGTTTACCCATTTCCGTAGTCATGAGCCGGGCAAAACTGTTCTTATCCGCTTCAAGAACGTCCGCCGCGCGAAGCATCCATGCCTCGCGTTCAGAAAACGAAGTTTTTCGATAAGTTATGAAGACATCACAAGCCCGCGCTAGCTTTTCCTCGATCTGGGAAGCATCGAGTGGCTCGAACGTCTTGAGTGTTTCTCCTGTGGCGGGATTGATTGAAGCAATCGGCATAAGGCTCCTTGTTCACCTATCTTATATAGGTCTCAGAGTATAGATGAAGTGTTATCGCCCGAAACGAAATCTTGAAAGAATTCTTGTATCCTGTTCCAACACATGAAACGTAAACAGACGCTCGACAAATTCGCGATTGCCGCAGCGCTTCAGGAGATTGCCGCGCTGCTGGAGATGAAGGGCGGCAAAGACCGCTTTAAGGCGCGTGCTTATCAAACAGGGGCACGCGTAATTAGCGGCCTGAGAGAAGATATTGGCGACGCAGTTCGGTCGGACCAGCTCACTTCTCTGCGCGGGATCGGTGATGCCCTTGCTTCTCAGATTAAACAACTTCACCTCACCGGAGAGTCGTCAGTGTTAAGTGGTCTGAGAAAGGAATTTCCCCCGGGCATCGTTGAGTTATCAGGAGTGCCGGGGCTCTCCATCAAAAAAATCCAGGCTCTTCATGAAGCACTCGGCATCACTTCGATCGCGGAACTAAAAGCCGCAGCCGAAGCCGCCAAGATCAGAAACATCAAGGGGTTCGGCGCCAAGACAGAACAGCAACTGCTCGAGACAATTGCGAATCATCGTAAGCGCGCTAACACTGAACGGCCTCTGCATATTCACCACGCCTTCCGCACAGCGGAACAGATTTCGAATTACCTTGAGACAGCCTCGGGCACCGCAGAGATTGCGATCGCCGGATCGTTACGCCGCTGGAAAGAGACTGTGGGCACGATTCGGTTTGTCGCAAAGACAGCAAAACCAGAATCGCTGATCGAATCCTTTTTGAGATTTCCTTTGATCGTCAACATCGAAGAGCAGGCCAAAACGAGCTGCAAGGTGAAACTTGCAGACGGCGCAAAGGTTTCGTTGGTCGCAACTAGGCCCGCCGATTTTCCACTGACCTTGTTTACCGAAACGGGCGCGGCGGCTCATGTGGCGAAGGTTCAGCAGATTGCCAGCGGCGAGTTAAAAATCAAAGCCATGCGGAAAGCGGTGGCAAGAAAACGAAAACCGTCTTCGGAAATAACCAGCGAGGAAGACATTTACCGGCGGCTGGGGATGCAATACATTCCGCCGGAACTGCGAGAGGACGAAGGTGAGATCGAGGCTGCGCTTGCCGGTAAGCTGCCGGAAGATCTGCTGAGAACAGAAGACATCCAGGGCATGGTCCATTGTCATACAACTTATTCCGACGGCAAGCACTCGGTTGAGCAGATGGCCCTGGCCGCCGAATCGATGGGCATGAAATACATCACCATCACCGACCATTCCCCGACAGCGTTTTATGCCGGCGGCGTTACGCTTGATCGACTCCAGCGGCAGTGGGAAGAGATCGATGAAGTGCAGCAGAAGGTAAAGGTCAAGCTACTTCGTGGAACCGAGTCGGACATTGTTGCCGATGGGCATCTCGATTATCCGGACAAGATTCTCGAACAGTTTGATGTCATCGTAGCGAGCATACACTCGCGCTACAAGATGGATTCGGCAAAGATGACGAAGCGGATTGTCACCGCGATGCGCCAGCCGGTGTTTAAGATTTGGGGACATGCGTTAGGACGTTTGATACAGCGCCGTCCTCCATTCGATTGCGACATCGAAAAGATTCTCGACGTGATTGCCGAATCGCGAGCTGCTATCGAGGTGAATGGCGATCCTTTCCGGCTGGACATGGAGCCACGCTGGATTCGCGAGGCACGCAAGAGAAAGATCAAGTTTGTAATCTCAGTCGATGCGCATTCGACTGGAGCGCTTAATAACCTGAAATACGGCGTGGGCATCGCTCGAAGAGGATGGGTGAGACGCGCGGAGGTTTTGAATACACTCAGCGTCAAAGGCTTTCAGAAAGCAGTAAAGCCCGCGTAGGAGTTTCATCCAGAGCTATGGCGGCTTTTAGCGAACGATCCATGGAAGCCGCGCTTTCGCATCGAATTCGTCGTTTAATTTTCTGAGACGGTCTTCCAGGTTTTTCTTCGCTTCCTCCGCCCGGATTGCAGATGGAGTGAAGCTTTTCCTTTTGGACCAATGCTCCCATGTCTCCAATGCCTTAGCATGCGCTCCGCTTTCCGTATGAATCTGTTCGGCATGGATCAGCAGCCTGCGCTCCAAAACCCGTGCGATATCTCCCGGCTTATCTTTCTTTGCCTTTGAGGAACTGCTGCCCGCCATCTGGTCCGTACGAAGGAACCCGGCCTTCTTAACGATATTTAATAGCTCTTGTGCCGAGGCCGACAGCGCCTCCGTTTGCCACGATTGTTTCGCCGTTCCGATGGCCACGATTTCAGGCCAGAGCTCACGATGGACAAATGTCACTTTCCCGGAAATGAGTTTAGTGATCAGCACGTCTGGGTGATCTTCCAGTTGCTCATTTACCTGAAATATTTCCTGGGCCAAAGGATGAGACCACCAGGAACCAGTGAGCGGACCGCCCGTGATTACGCCGCACACGCTGGGAAGTTTGGTATCGGATTCCAGCAAAAGGCCATAGCTCAATATCTTGCTAAGAACGTGTTTGAAGTGTTTCGCTGTGGCTATCGTCACGAGTCCGATACTAACTTAGAATACGGATTTCGATAATGCGTTTCGGGAGTTGCCGACGTGAGATTCAAAGACCTCATGGACAATCCGAATTTCATCTCAGGGATTCACAATTATTGCGATCGTTGGTGTGAGCGCTGTAATTTCACGGCGCGCTGTGCGGTCTACGCTATAGAAGAGGCCGATCCGGACATAAACCCTGACCGTTGCGACATTCACAACGCTAAGTTCTGGCAAAAGTTGTCTTCAATTTTCAAAGAGACGCATGAAATGATTTCGGAGTGGGCAGAAAAAAATGGATTAGACCTTAGTGAAGAAGCGCTGGCGCCCATCGGGGAAGAAATTGAGAAGCAGCGGCGGCACACGCATAATCATCCGTTGGCGCAGGCCGCCGAGAAATACGCGTTCGCCGTGCGCGAGTGGTTTGCCAAGGAGTTTGAACACCTCCAACCGATTTCCGATATGTCGCCAAAGTTGGCGGATGCTGGCGAACCTGACAGCGCCATCAGCGATTATGTCGAGGTGATCCAGTGGTATCAATTCTTTATCGCAGCAAAGACGATTCGCGGATTAATGTCGCGAATCGATGAAGATGATTACTCTGATAGAAAAGACTCGCGCGATTCCGACGGTTCAGCAAAGGCGGCGCTAATAGCAATTGACAGGTCGATAGGCGCCTGGAAGGTAGTGTCTGATGCGCGGCCGGACGACGCTGATGCAATTCGCGGCTTTTTGTTTCAACTCGAAAGGTTGCGTTCCGAAGCGGAACGCGAATTTCCCAATGCCCGAGACTTCACACGTCCAGGCCTCGACGAATCAACTCTTGATCTGGTGCAATAGAAGCCGTAAAACACGCGCGAACCTACCATGATGAGCTGTCTTTTCTGTGGAATCGTAAATGGAGAAGTGAGCGCCTCAATAGTGTTTGAGGATGAAATCTCGATTGCCTTTCTCGATCATCGTCCATTATTTCCTGGCCATAGCCTGCTCGTTCCCAGAGAGCATTTCGAAACTCTGACTGACTTGCCGAGTGAGCTTGTCGGCCCTTTCTTCATAAACGCGCAGCTTTTAGCGCGGGCGGTCGAGAGTGCACTTGAAGGCGAGGGTTCCTTCGTTGCCATGAACAATCGCGTAAGCCAAAGTGTTCCGCATTTACACGTGCATGTGGTTCCGCGACGCAGAAAAGACGGGTTGAAAGGGTTTTTCTGGCCGCGCAATAAATATGTCGACGAGGCGCACATGCAAGCGGTACAGAATTCGATTCAAGCGACAATCGCTCGGATTCAAAAGCAGTAGGAACTCAGTCTTTCACGTGTTTGCAGGACGCGAATTCAATTTGGAAGTGCAACAGACGGTTGTTGGCTGCTTAGCCCCAGCGGGGCGATATGTTTATAGCCCCACGTCACCCACTAGGCTCGCGCTCCGTAGGAGCGCAACAACTTACGGCGCACTGGTCGGCCGGAAACAACATCTCGCTCCTCACGGAGCGAAGAGTATTTAGGCGTGATTTGTTGCTATAAACATCTCGCTCCCCTGGAGCGAAAACGAGTTCCACGGTTGCACTTGTACGTTGAATTCAACTGAGTCAAACAGATAAAACATGCGCCGAAGAATTCATAACCAAAGAATTTGCGTGATCGGAAACTTTCTTAAAAAACAAAACCCTTCAAATTCCTCGATAAACTCACTGTCAAGGAGTTTTTCGTCATCATGGAAAAATAAAACACATAAAAAATTGATCTTAAAAATGCATTCGCGTATAACTCTCTCCGTCACGAGGGTCACGGCCTTCGAGACCGACGAAGGGATCGGCAACCGATGTGGTGACACACGGAAGAGGGAGTTAGCAGGCGGCTGTTGATTCTATTGACGCCCTGAGCCGAAGCCGAAAGGCTTTGCTAGGGAAGGCTGAGAGGTCTTCTCAAGCCATTCGGATA
>Ga0190270_10000538_pt1 | contig 16459 bp, 19 predicted proteins | sample Popmic320T_FD_133748 | JGI IMG/M metagenome (GOLD analysis project Ga0190270, IMG submission 133748) | Populus adjacent soil microbial communities from riparian zone of Weber River, Utah, USA - 320 T | ecosystem: Environmental > Terrestrial > Soil > Riparian zone | place: USA: Utah | collected...
CTGCGCTACTCGAGGGGGAGTGAGCCGCTGCAACGCTCATGCTGGGTGGATCCTCCTGTGCAGTGGACGAGATGCACTCAACGTCGCAGGCGGTCGCGGTAGCGAACAGGCGGCGGGCAGGTGAGCGGGCGTCGGGTTCGCCCGCGGCCCGAGTGCGGTTGACCGCCCGGAATCCCGGGTACATCGGACTTGTCGAGTAGAATGAGGTGTCGGGCGCGCCCCTTTCGCGCCTTCTCACCACGACTCCGCGTCTCCTCGATGCGGAAGGGAGGCAGCATGGGAGTCAAGGAAGAGAAGGTCGAGCTCGACGGCGAGATCCTCGAGGCCTTCGGCGGCGGGATGTTCAAGATCGCCTTCGAGAACGGCCACGAGGCGATCGGCTACACGTCCGGCAAGATGCGCCGCTACCGGATCCGGATGGCGCCGGGCGACAAGGTCAAGGTGGAGCTCTCCCCGTACGACCCGACGCGCGGCCGCATCGTCTACCGGGAACGCTGAACGTGCTCGGCGGCAAGATGCGCTGGTTCAACGAGGACCGTGGCGACGGCATGATCGAGTGCGAGGACGGCGAGGGGTACCAGGTGCTCGCGGCCGACTTCGTCAGCGCGCCTCCGGTCGGCCGCTGCGCCGGCGTCGAAGTGACGTTCCGCGCCGCAGAGCCGGGACACGCGGTCGAGGTGGTCGTGCTGAGCGACGACGGCGCAACGCGGCGCGCCCGCTTGCGCTCGCACCGCGTCATGCGCGGCCCTTCCTGATCTGAATGCGGGTGAACGACGACAACGAAGTACGGCTGATGTTCCACCGTGCGCTGGCCGGCGATCCCGTCGTGCTCGACGTGCGGTTGGAGAAGCTCGTCGGCGAGATCCTCGAGCTCGCCGAGCAAGTCAAGCGCGAGCAGCCCGAGAAGTATGCCGCGGTCAAGGTCTGGGAGACCGCTCCCGGCCAGATCTGCTTCCTGCTCGAAGACGCGGCCTAGCGCCGACCCCTCAGACGTCGAGCGAGTGCTTCTGCTTGGCGGCTGCGCGCTTCTCGCTGCGGCGTTCCTTCAGCGACTTCTGCGCGGGCTTCTTCCCCGTCTTTTTCGGCTTCTGCTGACCCTTCATGCCGGGAGTGTCGCACAGCGGCGTCAAAGAGCAAGCTCGGCCGAGACGAGCCGCGCGCCGGCGACCATCGCCTCGAGCTTGCCGAGCGCCCGCTCGCGCGGGAGGTACTTCATCCCGCAGTCGGGTGCGGCGACGAGCCGCTCCGGCGGCAGCACGTCGAGCGCCCGCCGGATCCGGGTCGCGACGACATCCGGCGTCTCGACCTCGACCGCGCCCAGGTCGAGCACCCCCAGCACGATCGTCTTGTCCGGCAGCGCGCGCAGTAGCTTCGGCTCGAGGTCGGGCTGCGCAGCCTCGAGCGAGATGTGCGTCGCGCTGCACTCGGCGAGCTCGCGCAGGAACGGGTAGCCCGGCAGGCGGTCGTGGACGATGTGGGCGTAACCGAAGCAGGTGTGAAGGACGGTTTCGCCGCCGATTCCGTCCAGGGCGCGGTTGATCGCCTCGAGCGCGTACTCGCGCGCCGCCTCCGGGCGCGCCTGCAGGTACGGCTCGTCGATCTGAACGACGTCGGCGCCGGCAGCCCTCAGGTCGCGCAGCTCCTCATTGACCGCCTCGGCATAGGCGAGCGCGAGGCTCCTGTCGTCGGCGTAGTGGTCGTTCTGTGCCTGCTGGGTCATCGTGAACGGCCCGGGAACGGTGATCTTGATCCGCCGGTCCGTGATCGAGCGAAGAAACTCGACGTCGCGGGTCTCCACCGGCCGCGTACGCCGCACCGGCCCGACGACGCGCGGGACCGGGTTTTCGTGACCGGTGCGGTCGAGCGCGACGCCCGGCGTGTCCAGATCGACGCCCTCGAGCGCCGTCGCGAAGCGGTTCGAGTAGCTCTCGCGCCGCATCTCGCCGTCGGTGATCACATCCACGCCGGCCCGCTCCATGTCCGCGACTGCGAGCCGCGTCGCGTCGTCCTGCGCCGCCTCGAGGAACGGTTCCGGCACCCGCCACAGCTCGCGCGCGCGCACGCGCGGTGGCAGCCGGTCGCCGAGACGCTCGCGGTCGATCAGCCACTCCGGCTGCGGATAGCTGCCGACGACCGTCGTCAGCAGCCCGCTCACGACGGGCGCTCCACGAGCATCGACTTGTACTCGCTGCGCTGCAGACTCCCCCACGGCACCAGCTCGACCGTCGTCCGGACGAGCAGCACCTCGCGCAGGCGGTCGCCGATCGCGTGCGCGAGCGCCGGTGCGGCGACCGTCCCGGCGGCGAGCTCGACGCTGACCGGCAGGGGCGGCTCCTGCTTCACGCCCGCCTTTTGCGGCCGGACGAGGATCTGGCCGCTCACATCGGGTGCGAACGCGCTGACGACCTCGCGCACGGCCGCCGGGAAGACGTTGACGCCGCGGACGATCAACATGTCGTCGGTGCGCCCGATGCAGCGAACGCGTGGGCCGGTACGGCCGCACGGGCACGAGCTCGCCCGCACCTGAACGTGATCGCGGGTGCGGAAGCGGAGCAGCGGCGCGGCGCGGTGGCGGAGATGCGTGAGCACGAGCTCGCCGGTCGCACCGTCCTCCAGCTCGAGCGCGGCGCCGGTCTCCGGCTCGATCAGCTCGGCATGGACGAAGCCGCGCGCGCCGAGATGCATCCCGTCCTGCTCCTCGCATTCGCCCCAGAGCGAGATGCCGATATCGCCGATGCCCATCGCCTCCGTCACCTTCGCGCCCCACCCTTCCTCGAGCCGATCGCGGAAGGCCGGCTCGCCGCCGCCAAGCTCGCCGGCGACGAGGACGCGCTCGACGCTCGAGTCGCGGAGATCGTGGTTCTCGGCCAGGTACGCGGCGTAGGAGGGCGTCAGAACGGCGGCCTCCGGCCGGAGCCGCTCGATCGCGTGCACGAGCCGGTCGGTGTTGCCCGTGCCGACGGGGATGTGGCAGAGGCCGATCCGGTCGAAGGAGGCGAGCGCCGCGCCGGCCACGAACGGCCCGGCGTTGTACGTCGAGACGATCCGCTGGCCGGCGCTGATCCCCGAGGCGGCATAGCTGCGCGCGGAGCCCGTGACCCAGTTGTCGAGGTCGCCGGCCGTGAGCGGGATGTAGCTCGGCTCACCGGTCGTGCCGCTCGTCGAGTAGATCCGCAGGAGCTCGTGCGGCTCCGCGCAGAGCTGCGTTCCGAACGGGTTCTCGGAGGTGCGCGTCGCCCGCAGCTCGTCCTTCTCGGTCAGCGGCAACTGTGCGATCTCGGCAAGCCCGACCGTCGTGTCGTGCCCGGCGAGCTTCTGCCGGTAGAAGGCTGAGCGCTCGAGCAGGTAGGCGAGCTGCTCCCGGAAGCTCGCGCCGTCGACGGCGAGCTGCTCCGGCCAGGGACGTGACTCGACCTCAGGCTCGAGCATCGGGCTCGTAGCGGACGGCGTCCTCCGCCGCCCGGGCGAGGGTGAACCCGAGCGGCTGCTCCTGCTCCTCGGCAAGGTGTGCGAGCAGGCTCGCGGTGCGGGCGAGGATCGGTACCGACTTCACCGCCGCCACGGGAAAGCCGAGATCGAGCAGCACCGCCGCGATCGGCATCGAGACGTTCATCGGCAGCGGCTTGCCCCACGTCTCCGCGACCGCTTCGCGCAGCTCGCGGGCAAAAGCCACGTTCGGCCCGCTCACCCCGCGCTCGTCCGCCAGCTCGAGAATGCGCTCCGCGCGCGGGTCGACCGGGCGGTGCACCGGGTGGCCGAAGCCTGGGACGCGGGCGCCGTCGGCATGGAGCTCACGCGCGACGTTGCCGGCCGAGCGGCCGGTGGCGATCGAGACGACGAGCAGCTTCGCGCACTCCTCCGAGGTCCCCAGTAGCACCGGCCCGGCGCCGAGGATCCCCGCTGCGACGGCGCCCTGCAGCGACTCGGGATCGGCCGCGAGCGTCATCCGCGCGGCGACGTTCGACGGCATCAATCCGTGCTCGGCGAGCGCGACGAGGACGAGGTCGAGGAACTCGCGCTGCTCCTCGGTCGGCTCGCGACCCGTCAGCAGGAGGTGGAAGTACTCGGTGAAGCCCACGCGGCCCATCAGATCGCCCGACAGGTCGCGGCCCCGCACCTCGACGCGGTCGGGATAGGCCTGGCTGATCGCAGTCACGGCCGGCGGCCGCGGCTCACCCACTCTGCGAGCGCACGTAGTCGATGTAGCCCCGGACGTCCGCCACCGGCTCCGAGTACGCGTCGCCGAGCGTCGACTCCATCCGGCCCATGTACTCCTCCGTCCAGTCCGGGAACGGATAGTCGATCGCACGCAGGAACTCGAGCGTGGCCGCGAGCCTCATGTCCGCGATCGAGGGGGCGTCGCCGCCGATGAACGGGCGGTCGCCGAGGAAGAACGTCCGGTAGACCTCGAGTGGACCGGCGAGGGCGGCCTCGGCGTCCTTGGCGGCCTTCGCCTTGGCATCGTCGTCGGCGTCGGACGTCGCCACCTCTCCGGGGTACTGGCCGAAGCCGAGCGTCGGGTACGTGGCGCGTGCGAGGAGCGGATAGAAGCTGCCGATCAGGTAGAACATCGCGCTGTCGACCATCGCCCGCTCGCCCGGATCGGTCGGGTAGAAGCGGTCGAAGCCGTGCTTGTTGCAGAGGTACTGCATGATCGCGCAGCTCTCCCAGAGCGCGCCCTGCGGCAGCCCCTCCTCCTCGAGCAGCGGCGTCAGATCGGCCGGGTCCTTGGCGAGGAACTCGGGTGTGCTCTTCTTCCCCCAGACGTCGAGCTCGTCGAACTCGAGCCCGGCCGCCCGGACGAAGATCCGCACGGTCAGGTTGTTGACGCTCGGCTTCAGGATGCTCAGCGTGTTCGTGGCCACGGCTTCCTCCTAGCGGTAGGGGTTCTTCGGCGAGCGATCGTCCGAGAGCGACCGCGACTGCGCGGCGAGCAACTCGATCGCGTCGGCCAGATGAGCCTGATCGATGTTGTAGTCGCCGCGCTCGACCCGGAGCTCGTGCGCGGCGAGCAGGACGTCCGTGTGCGTGTGCCCGTGCGGCGGCTCGAAGCGGTACGAGGCCAGCTCGATCAGAAGCCCGAGCGGGTCTTCGAAGTAGATCGAGTCCATGAAACCGCGGTCCTTGACGCCTCTGTGACGGATCCCGCGCTCGTCCAGCCGCTCGACCGCCTGCCGGAACGTCGCCTGGGAGAGCGCGAACGCGACGTGGTGGACGGCGCCGATGTCCGTCGACGTCCGCGTCGGGTCGGGCGCGCGGTCCTCGTTCGTGAAGACGGTGATCAGGCGGCCGTCGCCGGGATCGAAGTAGAGATGACTCTCGGACTCGTTGTCGAGGTTCGGCTGCTCGAAGACGAACGGCATCCCGAGCACGCCTTCCCAGAAGTCGATCGACGTCTGCCGGTCGGCACCGACGATCGTGATGTGGTGGACGCCCTGGCTCTGGAGTTTTCGCATCTGTTCTCGCTCGATCCGTCGGCGTCGAGTTTCTCACAGCCGTCCGCACCCCCGAAGCGGTCTTGACAACCTCGTCGCCTCGGCGGGAGGATTGACCGGCACGGGGTTGGCGTGTTGGCACGAGTCTGCGGCTGGAGGTGTGTGGGGGTGCAGCTCGGTCGCGGGAAGAAGGACCCGAACACCGTCGCCGGTGCCCCGTTCCCTCCGGCCGTCGAGCACTCCGACGGGCCGGACCATCCGCGACGCGACGTCCCCACAGCCGACGAGAACGGCGACGCGTCGCCCGACGCCGGCGAGACCGACGAGGAGGAGAGCACATGATCGAGCAGCGGTTGCGCAAAGGCCGCCTCGACGGCGTCAGGGTCAAGGGCGCCCCCTATCCCCCGGTCCCGCCGGGGAAGAAGCGTGACCGCCAGCCGCGTCCGCGCTTCCCGGTGAAGCGAACCGGCAGGCCCCGGCCGCTGCACGAGCCCAGCTCGCACGCCGTGATCGCCAAGGCGGGCGGCCGTGACCCGAACGGCAATCGCGACCCGGTCGTGTTCCACGGCTACCACCCGTCGAAGGGGCTGACGAAGTCGCTGACAAACGCAGCCGACATGAGCGGCTCCGACAGCAAGCGGGACGTCGTGATGATGTCCGGCAACTGGTTCTGCGACGTCCCGAACGACGGCGGCGCGAACTGGAAGCGGCTCGATCCGACGACGATCTTCCCGGAGGATCTCGGGAGCGGCTTCTGCTGCGACCAGGTCGTCGTCTACGTGCCGCGCATCGACCGCTTCATCTGGTTCCTGCAGCACGGCGCCGACGCGGCCGGCCAGGGGGCGTTCCGGATCGCCTCGGCGTCGTCGGCCTCGGTCAAGAACGACCCGACCGCGTGGACCTACTGGGACTTTGTCGCGGGGAACTTCGGCTACCCGACGCAGGACATGGACTACCCGGATCTCGCCTTCTCGACGACGTTCCTCTACGTCAGCACCGACGTCTTCGGATCCGGCGGCCGGATCGTGCTGAGGATCCCGCTCGAGGAGCTGCGGGCGGGCGGGACGATCAACTACGGCTACACCGACCCGACGAAGTCGAAGAGCGCCTGGGGCGCCCACCTCGTCCAGCAGACGCGCGCGCAGGCCGTCTGGGTCGGTCACCGGGACAACACGACGCTCGAGGTGTTCACGATGCCGGACGCCGGCAACACCTACTCGTCCTTCACCGTCAAGGTCGCCACCTGGCCGAACGGCAGCCACAGCTCGTCGGGCCCGGACGGGAACGACTGGCTGACGAAGCTGCGGGACTTCCCCAACTTCGCGGTCACCGGGGGCGTCGAGCGTCCGAACGGACACGTCGTCCTCGCCTGGAGCGCGAGCAAGGGCAAGGGCGGCGGGACGGGCTTCAACTTCCCGAACACGCACGGCCGCGTGGTCGAGCTCGACCTCGTGGCCCGCTCGGTCGTCAGCGAGATGCAGATCTGGAACCCCGACTACGCGTTCGCCTACCCCGCGCTCGCCGTCAGCTCGAAGGACGAGGTGGGCGTGATCCTCGGCTGGGGCGGCGCATCGAACCACGCCAACTGCGCGATGGGGATCATCGGCGACTTCGTGGTCTGGTTCCAGAACGGGAGCACCCGTACCGTCAAGCGCTACGGCGACTACCTGACGACCCGTCCGGCCGAGCGGAACCGGCGCTTGTTCGGCGGGTACGGCTACTACGTCACGAGCGTCTCCGGGGACGCCAACTCGTGCACGTATCACCCGATCTACGTCCGCTACGGCCGCGCCTCCGCGTGAGCTTCGATCAAGGGAGGGAGACATGAGCACCCAGGAGCACCAGCCGCTGACGACCGGGCAGCGGTGGACCCTCGTCGCGGCGGCACTGTGCGCGGCAGGCGCCGTGCTGCTCGCGGCGCTGCCGATGGACTGGATCGAGGAGGTGTTCGGCGTCGAGCCCGACGGTGGCAACGGACTGCTCGAGTTCGTGCCGATCGTCGTGCTCGCCGTCGCCGCGGTGGCTCTCTGCCTCCGCGTCGCACGAGCGCGACGGCGGCCCGACATCTCAGCCGCCGACGTGACCTGAACCGCGGCCGCTGCGACATGCTTCCGTGAGGGTGTCCTTTTCGGCGCACGCCGTTCGTCGTGTGTACGACATCCCGACAAGGAGGCAGCGATGAAGTACATGCTCCTGATCCATCAAGGCAGCGCCCCCACTCCCTACGACCAGGATGCCTGGGGACGTCTCTCGGAGGACGAGCAGCAGGCGGTCTACGCCGACTATCAGGCGCTCAACGAGACCCCTGGAGTCAGCCCCGGCCTGCAGCTGCAGCCGCCCGAGACGGCGACGACCGTGCGGGTCGAGAACGGCTCGACGCTGACCACCGACGGGCCGTTCGTCGCGATCAAGGAGGCGCTCGGCGGCTACTTCGTCTTCGACGCGGACGACCTCGACGCCGCGATCGAGGTCGCGTCGCGTGTGCCGGCGGCCCGGATGGGCGGCGCTGTGGAGGTGCGCCCGGTGGTGGAGTACTAGCGATCCTCGAGCAGGTCTTCCGCGACGAGTGGGGCCGCGTGCTCGCAAGCCTGATCGGCTTCCTCGGCGACTTCGACCTCGCCGAGGAAGCCGCTCAGGAGGCGTTCGTGGTCGCTGCAGAGCGCTGGCCGCGCGATGGTGCGCCCGCCAACCCGGGCGCCTGGCTCGTGACCACGGCCCGCAACCGCGCCATCGATCGCATCCGCCGCGACCGGACGCTGGCGGCGAAGACGCGTCTGCTCGAGCTGCCCGAGACGACGGAGGAGCCGGTGGACGAGACGACGATCGCGGACGAGCGGCTGGAGCTCTTGTTCACGTGTTGTCATCCCTCGCTCCAGCTCGAGGCCCAGGTGGCGCTGACGCTGCGAACGCTGGGCGGGCTGAAGACCGAGGAGATCGCCCGCGCATTCCTCGTGCCGGACGAGACGATGGCGAAGCGGCTCCTGCGGGCCAAGCGGAAGATCAAAGCCGCGGGGATCCCCTTCCGTGTCCCGCCGGATCATCTGCTTCCCGAGCGCCTCGCCGCGGTCCTCGCCGTCGTGTACCTGATCTTCAACGAGGGCTACGGCGGCCGCATCGACCTTGCCGCCGAGGCGATCCGGCTCGGGCGGGCGCTCGCCGAGCTGATGCCCGACGAACCGGAGGTGCACGGGCTGCTGGCGCTGATGCTGATGAACGACGCCCGCCGTGATGCCCGCTTCGCCGACGGCAGCGTCGTCCTCCTCGCCGATCAGGACCGGTCGCTCTGGAACACGGAGCAGATCGCCGCGGGACGAGCCGGGCTCGAACGAGCTCTGGCGCTCGGCGGGCGCGGACCGTACGTCCTGCAGGCGGCGATCGCGTCCCTGCACCTGGAGGAACCCCAGGACTGGCAGGAGCTCACAGCCCTGTACAGCGAGCTCGCCCGGCTCACCGGCTCGCCGGTGGCCGACCTCAACCGGGCCGTCGCGATCGCCGAGGCGGGCGACATCGAGGCCGGGCTCGCGCTCGCCGAACGCCTCGAGCTCGAGCGCTACCACTACCTGCATGCGACCCGGGCGGAGCTGCTGCGTCGGCTCGATCGCGCCGACGACGCGCGGGCGGCCTACGACCGCGCCCTCGAGCTCGTCCATTCGGACGCCGAGCGCCTGTTCCTCGAGCGCCGGAGGGCCGAGCTGCAGGGCTGAGCTCCCGATCGAACCTCAGAGCTTGCGTGCGAGCTCTGTCCGCGAGCGCACGCCGAGCTTGGCGTAGACGTGCGTGAGGTGGCTCGCGACCGTCCGCTCGGCGAGGAAGAGCGTCGCGGCCACCTCTGCGTTCGTCCGCCCCTCCGCGACGAGGTCGGCCACGCGCCGCTCGGCCGGGGTCAGACCCTCGCTCCGCGTCCGCCCTCCGATCGCCCCCAGCTCCCCACGGGCGCGCTCGGCCCAGCTAGCGGCCCCGAGCTCCTCGAAGCCGGCCAGCGCGAGCTCGATCGCCTCCCGGGCCTGCCGTTTCTCCCGCGCACGCCGTCGCGTGACGCCGAGCGCGAGGTGCGCCCTCGCACGACCGAAGCGGTCGCCAGCCGCCTCGTGCTGCTCGACGGCTTCTGCCAGCAGGCTCACCGCCGCCCCGACGTCTCCCCCCGCCGCCGCGACGAGGCCGCGGCAGCGGGTGGTGTGTGCCAGCGCCCAGGCGCGATCGAGCCGCCGCGCAGCAGCCTCCCACGCATCCAGGCGGGCGATCGCCTCGTCCACGAGCCCGAGCTCGAGCAGCGCCTCGACCTGCTCGGCCCGCCACAGCTGCATCGTCGGCTCCGCGCCGTCGGCCGCGTCCGTCATCTCGTCCGCCGACCTGAAGCAGTCGACGGCTGCGGCCGGAGATCCGCTCCAGTACTCGACCATCCCGAGCAGCGTCAACGGCCCGTGCAGGCGCACCGCGTGGAGCTCCGACAGTCGGCAGGCCTCCTCGGCAAGCTCGCGAGCCCGCGGGAGGTCGCCGCGGTGGGCGGCTATGAGCGTCAGCGGGAACAGGCTGGTCGGCGATGCGACCTCGTCGCGCACATACGGGCCGTTCAGCTGCCGCGACTGCAGCGCGTGCCGTTCCGCGAGCGCGTAGTTCCCGGTCCGCAGCTCGACCATCGCCAGGTACCAGAGCGCGTAGGCCGCCATTCGCTCGTCCCGCTCGCTCCAGTCCGCGTGGAGGCTCTCGAGCAGGGCGCGGGCACGGTCGAAGTGAGCCGACCAGAGGAGTACGTGCGCGAACGAGAAGGCCGCGTCAGCGCCGGCCTGCGACACCTCGCCGCGGACGAGCTCGTAGGCCTGCTCGGCGAGCTCGAGCGACCCGAGCCTGCCTGCGTTGAGCTGGATCAGGGCTAGCCCGCCGAGCGCCGACGCGCGCAGGGCCGCGTCGCCGACCTGCTCGGCCAGGTCGACCGCCGCAAGCGCGTGCTCCTCCGCTGCGTCGAGTCCCTCCCGGAAGCGGACGTCCAGGCTCAGTCGCTGGTGGATCGACGCCCGCAACGCGGCCGGTGCGCCAGGCTCCAGCAGCGCCTGCTTCAGCAGGGGCACCGCGTGAGGCATGTCCTCCGCCTCGGCGAGCAGCACGAGCGCCTCGGCCCGGTCGGCCCCCGGCGCGGCCCGCGCGGCGAGCTCGGCCGCCAGCACCCGCCCGCGCTCGACGTCGCCTGCGGCGAGATGAGAGCGCGCCGCTGCAGCCAAGCGGCGATCGAGGTCGGCGCGGCGCTTCGGCGGCGTCAGCCGCATCGCGTGCTCGCCGAGCTCCGCCGAGACCATCGGTGCGCCCTGCGCGGCCGTTGTCCTGGCCGCAGCTTCGAGCAGCGCAGCGAGGTCGGCATCCGGCCGGTCGGTCGAGAGCGCGAGGTGACGCGCACGGGCAAGCGGATCCTCGACGATCTCCGCCAGACGACCGTGGACGCACTGCCGCTCGCCGGCCAGGAGCCCCTGATAAAGGACCGAGGCCAGCAGCGGGTGCGTGAGCCGGACCGAGCCGCCGACGAGCTCGATCACATTCGCTGCGAGCGCCGGTTCGAGTGCACCAGGCTCGATCCCCGCGCCGGCAAGCTGCGTCGGCGTCAGACGCGCATCCGCGGACGCGAGCACGAGCACCTCGCGCGTCGGGGCTTCGAAGCCCTCGAGGCGGGCGGAGACGAGCTCCTCCAGCCGTTCGGGGACGGGCAGCGGCTGCGTCGGATCCGGCACCGCGCCGTCGGCGCCGTGCGCCCGCGCGAGCTCGAGCGCGTAGAACGGATTCCCGCCCGACACCGCGTGCAGCCGGAGGAGCGTCGGCCGCGGCAGGCCGCGGGAGAGCACGCTGCGCAGGACCTGATGTGTCGCGCCGACGCTGAGCGGCCCGACCCGGATCCGCTCGACCCTGTCGTCGAGCGCGTCCTCGACCGCGGTCGACTGCTGCGGCTCGCCGAGCCGTCGCGTCCACAACAACGAGATGTCGGCCTCCGGCAACCGCCGCAGTGCAAACCCGACTGCGCTCGCCGACGTGGCGTCGAGCCACTGCAGGTCGTCGATTGCGATCACCAGTCCGTCCTCTGCGAGCAACTCGAGAGCGCTCCGAACCGCGACTCCGAGCGCCCGCTGGTCGACGCCGCCCCCGGGTGCATCCTCGATCAGAAGGGCGACCTCGAGCGCCCGGCGGCGGGGCGCCGTCAGGGCCGGCAGCACCTCGTCGAGCATCACACCGTCGAGCAGGTCGCCGAGGCCGGCGTGGGCAAGAGCCTGCTCCGACTCGGCGGGCCGCGACGAGAGCACGCGCCACCCGCGGCCGCGCGCCTCCTCGACGGCGGCGCGCCAGAGCGTCGACTTCCCGATCCCGGCATCGCCTTCCAGGGCGATCGCGATCGGGCCTCGCACCGCGCCACGCCGGTCGAGAAACGCAGACAGCGCGCCGGTCTCCACGTCTCTGCCCACGACCTCGACTGCCATGTTCGTGCAGCCATCGTGACAGGAGGAATCGCGAAAGTCAGCCGGATTGACCCACTTCGCGGGTCGGGACACGCTGGGCTCGCGTGGTCGCGCGGGCCTCGTGCCACCAAATGAACTCGTAGGCGTGCAGAGCGAGCCAGACAGCTGTCGCGAGGGCAAGTGCTGCCAGCGCCGGGACGGCCACGGCGACCGGCAGCAGCGCGACGAAGACGACGGCTGTGAGCGAGCGGCCGCGGCTGAGGGTGCGCGCGACGCGGAACCGGATCGCGGAGTACGTGAGCAGGTAGAGCGCCGACCCGCCGAAAAGCCCGAAGGCGGGGATCAGGTCGAGCGGGTCATCGACGTGCGCCAGCGTCTTCTTCATCGCCAGCGCGACGAGGACGATGCCCGTGACCAGCGGCAGGTGCAGGTAGCTGAACACGTCGCGGGCGACGGCGCTGCGCTCGGTTCCACTCCGCTCGGTGAGCATCTGGTGGGCGCGGATCGAGAAGAAGTCGAAGTAGGCGAGCCACATCGACGTCGCGACGATCAGCCCGAGCACCGCCGTCAGGACGACACCGGCGGTGATCCCCGTGTCCGACGCGCCGACCCCCATCGCGATGAACGCCTCGCCGAGCGCGATGATCATGATCAGGGCGTGCCGCTCGGCGAAGTGGGCCGGGTCGACGCGCCAGCCGCGCACGCCGCCGACGAGCGGGCCGAGGTAGTCGACCGCGAGCGCGAGCAGCCAGAGCGCCGGCTTCAGCGCGCCGTCGGCGAAGCCGGCACCGATGATCAGCCCGGCAGCGACCGCGGTGGACGGGGTGAGCCGGAGCACGGCAGCAAGCAGATCGCGGTCACCGCGCGCCGAGAGCGCGAAGAGCGCAAGGTGCATCAGCCGCACGATCAGAAAGGCGACGCCGAAGAGGACGCCGTCCGAGCCGAACGCGTCCGGAACGGCCAGGGCCGCGAGGAACATCGCGATGATCGCGACCAGCATCGCGCCGCGGACGGCTCCTTCGTCCGGGTCGACGAAGTTCGTCAGCCACGCGTAGCCCGCCCAGGCCCACCACACGGCGGCGAGGACGAGGACGCCCTCGCCGAGCCCGCTCCAGGTCGGATCCGCGGACATCAGCGTCGTCACCTGCGTGAATGCGAACACGAAGACGAGATCGAAGAACAGTTCGATCGGGGTGACGCGGTGCTCGTGCTCGGCCGGCTGCTCGCTCACAGGCGGACGCTACCGCGGCGGCGTTGACACGAGCCGCGCGGTGTGAACGCGATGGGCGGGTGGCGACCAACCGGCTGAGCCTGATCGCAGACACACTCGGGCGCAGCCCGCGGACGATTCGCTGGATCGACGAGGGCTACGACTTCGAGGTGGCGATCGTCGACGACGAGTTGGTGTTCCGCTTCCCGCGGCGTGCCGGCGTCGAAGAGCCGCTCCAGCTCGAGATCGAGCTGTTGCCGATGCTCGCTCCCGCCCTGCCGGTGGACGTGCCCGTCTTCGAGCATGTCTCGCGCGAGCCGCTCTTCGTCGCCTACCGCATGCTCCGTGGCACGCCACTCGTGAACGAGGACGGCGACGGCGTGCGGGCATTCATCGAGGCGCTCCATGCGTTCGACGCATCCGGGCTGGGGATCGAGCGGGCCAAATGGGTCGACGCCTACCGCAACCAGTGCGCCGAGTTCGAACGGCTCGTGCTCCCGCAGCTCGAGCGCAGCCTGCACGCACAGGCGCAGCGGCTCTTCGACGAGGTGGAGACGCTGGTGGGGTTCAGTCCTGCGCTGCTCCACGCCGACCTCGGCCCCGCACATCTCCTCGTGCGCGACGACCGCCTCGCCGGCGTCATCGACTGGGGCGACGCTCGTCTCGGCGATCCCGCTCTCGACTACGCCTGGGCGCTCAACGGCCCGTTCGCCGACTGGGAGGTCGATCCCGACCTGCGCCGCCGGGCCAGGTTCTACCACCGGCTCGGCCCCTGGTACGAGGCGCACTACGGGCTTTTCACCGACCAGCCGGCGCACACCGAGCGCGGGCTCGCGGGGATCAGAGCCAGGCTCTGAGCCGCGCGGCCTCGTCCTCGACCTCTGCCTTGCCTGCGCGCGACAGCGGCTCGAACGGCTCGGCGACGACGCGCCCCTCCTCGACGCGCCACATTCCGGCGACGAACCCGTCGACGAGGAATGTCTGCGCGACGTCGCCGTTCATCTTGATCACGGTCTTCCGGTACTCCTCGGGGAGCATGCGCGTCCTGTCGGCGAAGGCGAGCAGCACGTTGTCCCACTTCGGCAGGAAGCGGACCGGCGCGGGGACTTCCGCGTCCGGCAGCGGCGCGCCGGGGACGTCGAAGAGCTCACGGCCGTTCTCGTCGCGAAAGCGGAGGAGCTCGAGCACGTCGATCGCCCGCTGGATCTCGGCCACGCGCATCATCGACCAGGCGACCATGTCGCGTCGCGATGCGGGCCCAAATGCCGCGAGATAACGCCGGAGCATCTCGGCGCGCGCCTCGAGCGGGTCGTGTGCCTCGGGCTCGTCGACCGCTGCGAAGCGGCCATTGTTCTGCCCCTGCCAGAGCGCCGCGTCGGAGTGGTGGAGCACGTGCCCGGCGACGCGGGCGTTTTGCCAGGCGCGGCGCGCCTGGATCCCGGTGAGCCCGTGCTCCTGCTCGAGATACGCGAGCGCCTCCTCCGCGGTCACCGAGCCTCCGGCGGCGAGCTCCCGCATCGACGGCGCGAGCCGCTTCGCGCCGCCCGACTCCCAGGGGAAGTTGGTCTCGCTCATCGCCGAGCGGAACACCGCGTAGTCGCGCGCGGTGACGAAGTGCAGCGTCCCCCGCATCATCGTCGCTCGCAGGACGGCACGCTGCGCGAGCAGGCGTTCGAGGGACGCGCGCCGGAAGCTCGTCGCCCGCGTCCAGATGCCGATGTAGGGCGCCTGCGGCGACTGCGCCTGCATGCCGACGAGGTGCTCGATCATCGCCGTCGGCGAGAGCCGTTTCCGCTTCAGCAGCAGCTGCCGGGCGAGCGTCGCGCGGTTCAGCTCACGCAGCGTGAGGACGCGCTCGACCACGCGTTTACGCTACACGACGGCATCGCAGGTCCCCTGCAGCACAGGAGGTACTCCATCGTGATCGAGGTGCAGCGAGTCGACTACATCCGCGTCCCCGTGACGGACATGGAGAAGGCCAACCACTTCTACGGCGAGCTGCTCGGTCTCCCGAGGAACCCGCACTTGCAGCACGAGGACTGGGTCGAGTACGAGGTCGACAACGTCACGCTCGCCGTGATGACACCGCACACGCACGACTACGAGTTCACACCGTTGCCGCCCGGAACGCTTGCGTTCCGCGTCCCCGACGTCGCCGAGGCAAAGGCGAAGCTGGAGGAAGCCGGCGTCGAGGTCAACGAGATGTGGGACTCCGGCGTCTGCCAAGGAGCCGGTGTCCGCGACCCGGACGGCAACGCCATCCTCCTCCACCACCGCTACAAGCCGTACGAGGAGACCTGATCGCTCACGCCCAGGGCAGGCGGTCCCAGTACGAGGGCCGCTCACGCCGCGACGGCTCGAACCCCACGTACGCCTGGTCCGGGTCGGATGTCTCCTCCTTCGCACTTGCGCCGTAGGTCGCCGCGAGCTCCGACACCGGGTAGAGCACCTCCCAGGGCTCCGACCGTCCACCGGCCATCAGGATCACGCACGGCCCCTCTCCGGCGCCCACGAAGATGTGCTCGGTCCCGGCGGGGGCGTGGAAGAAGTCCCACGCGCGGAGGATCCGCTCCCCACCTTCGACGAGCAGCCTGCACTCGCCCGACAGGACGAGGAAGTCCTCCTGCTGGTTCTCGGCGTGGTAGAGGCCGTTCGGCTCGCCCGGCTCGAGGACGTGGAGCTTGATCCCGAACTGCGGGAACCGCGCCATCGGCGTCTCGAAGATGCAATCCGCCCCGGACGATCGCTTGTCACCGCCGTCGTTCTCCGAGTTGAGCCAGTGCGCCTCGCGCACGTTGACGACGAACCAGCCCTCGCCCGTAGGCCCGAGGCCCGCGCCGGAGTCCCCTAGCTGCGCCTCGTCCACGCCGCGAGTCTAATCCGGTGACCGCCTAGCCCGCTGCCGGCTTCTCCCAGACGGAGACGTGCCGCGTGCTCTCGCTCGTGAACGGCTCACGCGTCCAGCCGCTCCAGCGCTCCCGCAGCCTTAGTCCCGCGATCCGGGCCATCAGATCGAGTTCCGAAGGCCACACGTAGCGGAAGGGAATCGACCGCTCGCGGAACCCGTCGTCCTCGGCGGTGAAGTGGTGCGAGACGAGGCCCTGGTTCGCGACGTCGAGCTCGTCGACGCAGTGATAGCCCTCGCGGTAGCGGCTGACGACGACGGTCTCCCCCGGCAGCAGCCGCCGAACCGAGGGTATCCCGACCTCGATCACGAAGGCTCCGCCGGGCGCGAGATGGGCAGCGGCGTTCTCGAAGCAAGCAACCTGCTCGTCCTGCGTCGTCAGATTCACGATCGTGTTGAAGACGAGGTAGACGAGCGGAAACGATCGTTGGACCTTCGTCGTCGCGAAGTCGCCGATCGTGACAGGGATCTCCGC
>Ga0190270_10000539_pt1 | contig 16448 bp, 14 predicted proteins | sample Popmic320T_FD_133748 | JGI IMG/M metagenome (GOLD analysis project Ga0190270, IMG submission 133748) | Populus adjacent soil microbial communities from riparian zone of Weber River, Utah, USA - 320 T | ecosystem: Environmental > Terrestrial > Soil > Riparian zone | place: USA: Utah | collected...
CATGGTCATGCGCTCCTTGGCCGGCAGGAGCTCGAGCTGGCCCTCGTCGCGCAGGCGGCGAAGCTCCTGCATGCGATCGAGCCGCTCGGAGATCGTCCTCCAGTTCGTCAGAAGGCCGCCGAGCCAGCGATGGTTCACGTACGGCATGCCGACGCGTTCCGCCTCCTCGGCGATGGAGTCCTGAGACTGCTTCTTCGTGCCGACGAAGAGGACGGAGCCTCCGCGCTCGGCGATGTTGCGCACGAAGGAGTGCGCCTGCTCGACCAAATCGAGCGTCTGCTGCAGATCGATGATGTAGATGCCGCCCCGCTCCGTGAAGATGTAGCGGCGCATCTTGGGGTTCCAGCGCCGCGTCTGGTGGCCGAAATGCACTCCGGCCTCCAGGAGCTCGCGCATGCTGACGACGGACAAGCTGATCCTCCTCGGTTGAATTTCGCTACTGCCGGCGGAATCGGATGGAACCGGGGTGGCCCCGGCACCGCCACCCGAGCGCATCCGCCGGGTCGGGTGACAAAAACCGCTGCATTCTAGCCGAAGCGACCTTTAGCCTGAGCGGCGTGACTGGGGTCGTGAGGACATCCGCATGGGACCTCGCGGTCGAGAGCCTCGAGGAGGCGCTCGCAGACGGCGTTGTCCCCTCGCTCGAGCGCCTCGGCCGGCTCGGACAGCTCGGGACGCTGCCCTCCTTCGTCGCGAGCCTGGACGGCGACGAGGATCCCGGCGGGCTGGCGGAGGATCATGCCCGCGAGCGGGAGAGCCTTGGCCTGGCGCCCGCGGAGGTCGCGGGGGAGCTCCTCGTCCTCGGCCGCGTCCTCGATCGCCACGGCGAGGGCGAGGCGCGTCGCGCCCTCGACCGCTGCGTGGTCGCCTACGTCGAGCGCGTCACCGGCGAGCTGGCCGAGCGCGCGCGGCGAGATCCTCTCACCGGCGTCCTCAACCACCGGGCTTTCCATGCGCGACTGCTTGCCGAGGCTGCGCGGGCGCGGCGCTATCGGAGTCGCATGGCACTCCTTCTCTTCGACCTCGACAGCTTCAAGGAGACGAACGACCGCGAGGGGCACCAGGAGGGCGACCGGCTTCTCCGCGCATTTGCCTCGGCGCTCGCCGGGACGGCCCGCGAGACGGACTCGGTCGGCCGCCTGGGCGGCGACGAATTCGCCGCGCTTCTGATCGAGGCGGGGCCGGAGACCGCGGGCTCCTTCCTCACCCGCCTGCACGAACGCCTTCCGGAGGAGATCTCCGCGAGCGCGGGCGCTGCCTTCCTCCCGACCGACGCAACGGAGCCCGAGGGCCTCATCGAAGTCGCCGACCGGCGGCTCTACGAGGACAAGCGGGCTTCGTCCAGGGCCGCCTGAAGGTCGGGCGGAAGCGGCGACTCGGCCTCCACCGGCTCGCCGGTTAACGGATGCGGGAAGGCAAGGCGGGCCGCATGGAGGAACTGGCGCGCGAGGCCGAGGTCGCCCTCGACGCCGTAGACCGGGTCACCCGCCACGGGCAAGTCGATCGCGGCCAGATGCACGCGGATCTGGTGCGTCCTCCCCGTCTCGAGGGCCGCCCGGAGGAGGGCATGCCGGCGCATCGTCTCGACCACTTCGAAGTTCGTGACGGCGTCCCGCGGGGTGTCGGTGTCCAAGGAGACCCGCGTCGGGTCGTGCCGATCACGGCCGATCGGCGCCTCGATGCGCCCCCGCTTCGAGCGCGGCCGGCCGCGCACGAGGGCCAGGTACTCGCGCACGAGCTTTCGCCGCCGCAAGAGCTGCTGCAGGCGGCGGTGCGCTTCGTCGGAGCGGGCGACGACCAGCAGCCCGGACGTGTCGCGATCGAGGCGGTGGACGATCCCCGGCCGCTGGGCCTCCTTCCCGCCCGCGACCGCGTGCCCGAGGAGCCCGTGGACGAGCGTGCCGCTCGCGTGGCCTCGAGATGGGTGGACGACGATCCCTGCGGGTTTGTCGACGACCAGCAGGTGCGCGTCCTCGAAGGCGATGCGCAGGTCGAGCTGCTCGGCCTCGAGCGTCGACGGCCTGCGCTCCGGGAGGCTCACCGCGAGCACGTCGCCCGCCGCCAGGCGGTGGCTCTTCGGCTCCGGCGAGCCGTTGACCTTCACCCGGCGCTGGGAGAGAAGGCGCTCGGCCGCCGCACGCGAGCCGACCTCCGCGAGGCCGGAGAGGAAGCTGTCCAGGCGCTCGCCCCCCGCCTCCGGCGGAACCTCGACTTCGATTTGCGACCCGTCGCTAGCCAAGCGTCTTCGGAGCGGTTCGCCCCGAAGGAGTGCGCCTGATTCGCGGCTGCCGCTCCGCCGCGACGAGCGCGAGGAGGAGAGCCGCGACGCCCACGACGATGAACGTGTCGGCGAGGTTGAACGCCGGCCAGAAGCGGAGGTCGAGGAAGTCCGTCACATGACCGATCCGGAGCCGGTCGACCAGGTTGCCCATGCTTCCGCCGATGAGGAGCCCGAGTGCGACCGGAAGGATCGGATGGCGGGCGCCCGACTTCGCGAAGTAGAAGAGCATCCAGATGACCGCGCCGGCCGTCAGGAAGGTGACGGCAGAGGCCCAGCTCGAGAAGAGGCCGAATGCGATCCCCGGGTTGTTCACGTGCCGGATCCAGAACGGCCCGACGACGTGGACGGACTCGCCGAGGCCCAGCTGCGTGACGACGATCTGCTTCGTCAGCTGGTCGGCTGCGAGCGCCGAGAGCGCGACCGCGGCGAGGCCAAGCCAGTGGAATGGACCGGCCGTCAGCGAGCGCTCGACCATGGAGATCGGAACGCGCCCGTCCGTGGCCGAACCGACGCGAACGTCGATCAGCCGCGGTGACGGGTTGACTAACCCCTCTCTTCGAGGCGCTTGCAGTCGATACACCTATTCGCGTACGGGATCGCGTCGAGTCGGTCCTCGGCGATCGGTTTGCCGCAGCGCTCGCATGTCCCGAAAGTCCCGCTTTCGATCCGACCCAGCGCCTCGTCGATCGCCGTCAGCACGTGCCCGGAGTTCTCCTCGAGCGTGTAGTCGATCTCGCGATTGAGGGTGGCCGTCGCCGAGTCGGCGAGATGGTTGTCGTCGTAGGTCTCCTCCTCGGTCTCTTCCTCCAGCGAGCCTTCCACGTGGAGGTGCTGGATCGAGGCCGAGACGAGCTCGCGCTCGTTCAGCAGGAGGTCCCGATAGCGGTCTGTATTCATGCGTGAGCCATTCCCCGCGCCACTTGGCTGAGTATAACGAGGTGGTCTGCGGCCGAACTCAGGCAGCCTGATGGGCAGCCCGGCTTTCCTCGGAGTCGCTCTCGAGGCGCTCGAGCGCGGCGAGCAGGAAAGCGCGATAGTCGGCCCGGACGCCGGTCTCGACCTCCTGCAGGCGGCGAATCTCGGTGCGAATCCGCTCCCTCTCGCTCTCGGCGCCGCTGGCGATGTCGCGCGCGGCAGAGCGGGCCTCCGCCACGATCACGTCGGCCTCGCGACGAGCCTGCGCACGCATGTCGTCGGCCATCCGCTCGGCCGATAGCAGCGTGTTGCGAAGCGCCTGCTCGAGCTCCTTCTGGCGGGCGAGCTCGCTCTCGAGCTCCTCGAGCTCGTCGCGCAGGTCGGCGCGCTCGCGCCAGACGTGCTCGAAGCTCGCGGCCACGTCGGCAAGAAGCTCGTCGACGGCGGTGCGGTCGTAGCCCAGCGGCCGCCGGCCCAGGTCGACGTGACGGATTTCGACAGGAGTCAAGGACATACCGGTTTCGACCTTCGCCGGAGACGGGTGTTTCCCTCCCTAGTTCGCGGCGCCGATGGCGATGAGGACGACGCGGTACACGACCGTCAGCATGAGGATGGCGACGATCGGCGAGAGGTCGAGCCCCAGCCCCGCCACGGAGAGCTGCGGGAGCATCCTCCTGAACAGGCGGAGGTATGGATCGACGACGTCGTACAGGAAGCGCTGCACGCGGTTCAGCCAGACGTTGTAGGGCAGCGGGACCCAGGATGTCAGGATGTAGGCGATGATGCAGAGTAGGTAGACGTAGTACAGAACGGTGACGAAGTTCTGTGCGGTGCTCACCACGTCTGCCAGCAGCATGGACGGAAACCTAGCGCCACCGCCGGTCGAAATCGCGGCGGAGGCGAAGATTTCGGCCGATCTAAGACTGGTTGTAGAAGCCGCGGTCGATGAGCCGCGCACGCTCTTCCGCGGAGACCTCGACGTTCCGCGGCGTGAGCAGGAAGACCTTGTCCGCGACGCGCTGCATCGAGCCGTTGAGCGCGTACGTCAGCCCGCTCGAGAAGTCGATCAGCCGCTTCGAGAGCTCTGAATCGGTTCCCTGCAGGTTGACGATCACCGGCACGGACTCCTTGAACTTGTCCGCAATCGACTGCGCGTCGTTGAAGCTTCTCGGCACGACCAGATGCACGCGGACGGACGCGGAGGCGACGGCCTCGAGCGGCCGGCGTCCCGGCGCCTGCCGGATGACGGCCGTGTTCGTCGCGGACGCGTCAGGCTCGGACCAGTCCTCGAACTCCTCGCGGCGCTGCCTGCGCGGCGAGAGCCTGCGCACGTTCGCGCTGTCGCTTCGGTCGTACGTCCGCTCGAGCTCCTCCTCGGCGGCGTACGCCTCCTCGTCCCAGTACTCGTCCTCTTCGACGATGCCGAAATAGACGAGGGCACGGCTCCAGACCTGTCCTACACCCATGACGGGGGCAAATCTTAGCGTCCGAACAGCACGGAACCCACCCGAACGAGCGTCGCGCCCTCCTCGGCGGCCACGCGGTAGTCCTGCGAGGTGCCCATCGAGAGCTCCGGAAGGGTGTGCTCCCGGGCCAGCTCGCGCAGCTCGCGGAAGTACGGGCGGGACGCCTCGGGGTCTTCCGCGAGCGGCGGCATCGTCATGAGTCCGCGAACCTCGACTCCCAGGCCGCGCGCTTCGTCCAGGAACACGCCCAGCTCCGCGGGCGGCACCCCGGATTTCGTCTCCTCCCCGGACAGGTTGACCTCGACCAGCGCGGGGGTTGTCAGGCGCTTGGCCGCCGAAAGCGAGTCCAGGGAGTGGACGAGCTCGCAGAGCGCCGAGACGTCGCGCGCTTTCCGGGACTGCAGGTGCCCGATGAAGTGCCAGCGGAAGCTCTCCCCGAAGCGCGCGTGCTTCGCCTCGAGGTCCTGAAGGCGGTTCTCCCCGACGACGGCGACGCCGGCCTCCGCGAGCGCCTCCATCTCCTCCGTGGAGACGTACTTCGTCGCCACGACGACGGTGACCCTCTCGCCCACCTCGTCCTGGATCCGCGCGTAATTGGCGCGGATCTCGTCAGCGGATATAGGCAATGACGCCTTGCCGCCCCGTGCGGCCCCGGTCGCGGCGGTGCGAGAAGAAGAGCTCGGGCTCGCAGCTCGTGCAGTGGCCGGTGCGCTCGACGGTCTCGATCCCGGCCACTCGCAGGTCACGCTCGATCGCCTCGGCGAGATCGAGATTGGACCCCTGCATGACGTCGTCGCCGAAGCGCGCGCGGAACGGCTCGCCGACCTCCTCCCCAACCTCGTAGCAGCAGGGGCCGATTCCCGGCCCGACCGCGGCTGCCGCCGGGCCGGCCACCGCAGCGACGCCGTTCTCGAGGATGCCGTCCACGAGCCCGCGCCAGCCGACGTGCAGGACGACGAGGCGCGGAGTCCCGTTCCGGCGGGCGAGGACGACGGGGAAGCAGTCCGCCGTGAGGAGGCCGAGGGCGCGCCCCGGCTTCTCCGTCCAGAGTCCGTCTCCCTGCTCGAACTCCGTGCCGGGCGTGACGACACCGCGGCCGTCCGCCTCGAAGACGCGCGCACCGTGGACCTGCCAGGCCATCGTCGCGGTCTCCGGGTCGGCGCCGACGGCTTTGCCCAGAATGCGCCGATTTTCGACGACTCTGTCCGGCTCGTCGTCCGTGAGGATGCCGAGGTTCAGAGACTCGAAGTCGCCCTCGCTCACGCCTCCCTGACGCGTCGAGAAGGCGGCGAAGTACCCGTAGCCGAGATCCGGCTCGAAGAGCTTCACGCGTGCTCCGCCGGTGTGGCGATGAGCGCCTTCGCCGCCTCGATCTCTGACTCCCGGCCGTCGAGCTCCCCGTTCACCTTCCGGCGCAGGAGCTCGTCGAGGATCGCGCCGACGCGCGGCGATTCCTGCAGGCCGAGCTCGGCGAGGTCGTCGCCGGAGATCTCGAGGCCGACCTGGCGGAAGTCGCCGAAGTAGCGCTCGAGCCGTGAGCGCGCGGACTCGCCGGCGAGCGCGTAGGCGAACAGGGCTCCGTCGGGGTCGTGTGGCTCGACGATCGCGCGCACGGCAGCGGGCTCCTCCGTTTCGGCCAGGAGCTCGGGCAGCCGCGGGCCGACCGAGACCGCATCCGCGATCCGGTCCGCATCCCGGCGCCGGAGCTTCAGGCGCTCGAACCACTCGTAGAGCTCGTCCGGCGGAAGCCGCCGCGCGAGCACGGCGAGCCGAAGCCTCCACGCCGGCGTCGCCGGGACGAGCTCTTCCCGCGCGCGGTCGATCTCCCCGATGAGCCGCACCGACTCCTCGTCCGCGGCGAGGTGAGGATGGATCGCGCGGTCGATCCCGAGCTCGGCGAGCCGACGCACCGAGTCGTCCACCCGCTCCTCGGATAGAAGAGCCTGCAGCTCGTCGCGGAGGCGCGACGAAGAGAGCTCCCCGACGAGGTTCATCTCCACGCACGCCCTCGCGAGGGCCAGCGTGTGGGCGTCCATCGCCAGGCCGTAGCGGTTCTCGTAGCGGATCGCCCGGAAGATCCGCGTCGGGTCGTCGATGAAGGACAGGTTGTGCAGCACACGGACGACGCCTTTCTCGAGGTCCTGGAGCCCGCCGAAGTGGTCGACGAGCCGGCCGAAGTCCTCGCCCCGGAGGGACGCCGCCATCGCGTTGATCGTGAAGTCGCGGCGGTAGAGGTCCTGCCGGATCGAAGCCTGCTCGACGGTCGGGAGCGCACCGGGGCTGTCGTAGAACTCCGTCCGCGCGGTGGCGACGTCCACGCGGCCTCCTTCGTGGACGACGATGGCCGTGCCGAACCGATCGTGCGGGACGACGCGGCCGCCCAGCGCCTCGGCGAGAGCCTCGCCGAACGCGATGCCGTCGCCCTCGACCGCGATGTCGACGTCGAAGTTGGGCTCGCCCATGAGGACGTCGCGCACGGCGCCGCCGACGAGATAGACGCCTTCGAAGTGCTCGCTCACCGCCTGCACCGCCTCGAAGACCGGCCGCAGGTGCTCGAGCGCGTCGAGCTTGTCCGCGATCACGACGACCTCGCCCGCGGCCTCCTCCCCGTGCGGCTCCTCGAGCGCGCGGAGGACATCGGACCGCGTCACGACTCCCACGACCTCCCTGTCGCGGAGGACGGGCACGCGGCCGCTCGTGGCTCCGGAGACGAGCCGCATCACCTCGGCGAGCGGCGTGTCCTCGCCGCAGGTGACGACGTCCGAGCCCATCACGCTCTTCACCGGCGCGTGCGAGAGCCCGTGGCCGATCGCCTTGTCGAGGTCCTCACGCGTGACGACGCCGACCAGCCGGTCGGGCTCGCCGACGAGCATCCCGCTCTGGCGGTGGCGCTGGCACAGGACCATCGCGTGCGCGACGGTGTCGTCCACGGAGACGAAGCGAGCCGGCCGCGACATGATCTCGCTCGCGGTCAGGCCGCGGCGCACCGCGTTCGGGAGCGCCTCGAGCACCGCGGCGCGCGCGTCCTCGAGGGAGCCCCGGTAGGTCGCGGACGCTGCCTGCGAATGGCCGCCGCCTCCGAGGGCCGCCGCGATCGCCGAGGCATCGAGCTCGGCCACCCGCGTCCGGACGACGCAGAAGACCCGGCCGTCCATCTCGACAAGGCAGACGAGCGCGCGGCAGTCGGTGAGATCGACGATCTTGTGCGCAAGGTTGGAGACGCCCTCCACGTATTCCGGCCACCGGAGCCCGGCCACGAGCACCTCGTAGCCGCCCGCCTCATGCGGCTCGAGACCCGCGACGAGCGCGTCGAGGAGCGCCCGCTCGCGCTCGGCGAGCGGCGTGTGCAGGTACTGCGCCACCATCTCCTGGCTCGCGCCGTGCCGCATGCACCAGGCCAGGGCCTCCGCGTCGCGGACCGTCGTTCCCGCATAGGCCAGGGAGCCCGTGTCCTCGTGGATGCCGAGGGCGAAGGCAGTCGCCTCGATCGCGCTCACCTCGACCTCGCGCTCGGCGAGGATCGCGACCATCGTCGTCGTGAGAGCCCCGTCCTCCGAGCGGACGGCGTTCTCGGGCCGCACCCAGTCGAGCTCCTCGCCCGCATGGTGGTCGAAGAGGACGACCTCGACCTTGGGACTTCGCGCAGCGGTCTCGAACTCGCCGAGGCGCTCGGGATGCGACGTCTCGACGACGATCAGGCGGTCGACCTCGGACGGGTCGACCCGCCCCGGCTCGGCCACGTCCAGCTCCTCCGCGTGCAGGCGGTAGAAGTCGCGCACGTTGCGGTTGAGCGATCCGGAGAGCGCGATGACGGCATCCGGGTAGAGCCGCCGCGCGGCCAGCATGGCCGCGAACGCGTCGAAATCGGTGTTCGCGTGGGTGACGATGACCTGCACGCAGCAAAGGTTAGACCGGCGTCCAGCGAATCCCGTCCTTTCCGGTGATGTGACCCTGGACGGCAGGGATGAGCATGGCTTGCAACACACGATTCACTGCCTCCGGGGATCTATGGATTCGCGCCAAAAGACGTACCCGAAACTTCGCCTTTTTCTCGCTGCGCTCGCAGTAGCGCTCATCACGATCGCGCCTGCAGCAAGCGCGCCGAGCGCTCCCAATCTCATTGGGCCGCCGGCCGGTGCGACCGTTTCGTTCCTCCCGGTCTTCTCGTGGAATCCCGTGTCAGGGGCCGACAAGTACAACTTCGTCCTCGCCGCGGACTCCGCCTTCAACTCACCGGTGTACCAGGTGCTCGGGACGAAGAACACCCGCGTCACCCCCGACAAGACGGAGGCGAACGGCTCGTACTGGTGGCGCGTGCAGGCGGTCGGCGCGAACGGCGACACATCGCCGTGGTCGGAGGCGCGTTCGATCGAGAAGCTCTGGGCCGATTCGCCGGCCCTCACGTCTCCCGACGAGGGCGCCACGATCTCGTTCCCGGCCGAACCGCTCGTACTGCGCTGGGACCCGGTACCAGGGGCGGCGAAGTACAGCGTCGAGATCGCGAGCGACGAGGATCTCAGCTCACTCGTGACCTCCGGCGGCAATCCGGTGGTCATTCAAGCGACCAATCTCGCTCCCCCCATTCTTCTTTCCTCCAGGCCGTACTACTGGGCGGTGACACCCCTCGACGCCCAGGGCAATCCCGGCGAACAGTCCGAAGTCCGATCCTTCACGTGGGAGTGGCCCTCGACGACCACGCCGGTCGTTGAAGACATCGTGGACGACACGGAGCTCTACGATCCGAAGTTCTCCTGGGATCCTGTGACCGGCGCGGCGCGATACGAGGTCGAGGTCAACTCATCGTCTGACTTCTCGTCAGGGTCAAAGGTCTGCTGCGCCGACAAGCCGATCGCCACGACTCTGACCCCGAGGGAAGTCTTCGTGAACAACACGTACTACTGGCGGGTCCGAGCGCTCAATGCGCGCACCCCCGCAGATGCAGGTGGCTGGAACGTCGGGCCGCCCTTCACGAAGACCTTCGACAACTACCCGGCCCTCGACGAGGACGCGATCAAGAACCTCCGGATGCGCGATACCGACGATCCGGGAACGGACAGCGACTCCGGCACCCCCGGCTATCAGACCGAGCGTCCGATTCTGACGTGGGATCCCGTTCCAGGAGCAGCGAGCTATCAGGTCAACGTCGTCCCGTTCAAATTTGACGCGATAGCCGGCGAGTTCATCTGCGACTGGGGCGCGACCACCGGCAAGTGGCTCGTCTCGACCACCTCGACGTCGTGGACCCCGCTCGGCTCCGGATCGACTGCCACTCCGCCCCTGACGCCGAACATCCCCATTTCAAAGGACACGGCCGGCCTCGTCGAGGGCCAGACATACTGCGCGAGAGTCCATGCTCGCAGCGGGCGTGTGAGCCTCAGCACGGCGATCTACGGCGACTACACGTATCTGGACGACGGCACCGGCGCCTCGTTCACGTTCACGTCCTACCCGAGCGGCGGTGCATGCTCACCGGATTGCAACGTTGGCTACCTCGGCACCGACGACTATCTCCTGCCGATCCGCGGCGAGACAGTCGGCGCCAACCCACTGCTGGTCTGGAACCCGATCGCAGGCCGGAGCTCTTACTGGGTGCTTGTTTCGAAGGATCCGTCGTTCTCCAACGTGATCGACTACGGCTTCACGCGCATTCCCGCGTATGCGCCGCGCCTCGGCGGCACGCCGAAGACCTACGACGACGAGACGACGACGTACTACTGGGTCGTCCTTCCGGCAACGGGTTCGAATGGCAGCGGCGCGCCCGGCAGTCCATTGCCCGGCGCCCCGGCGACTTTCGAGAAGCAATCGACTCCACCGGCGCTGATCTCACCCGATGCAGGCACGAGCTTCCCAAGCCAGCCGACGCTGCGCTGGAGCCCTACGCTCGGCGCGAAGGATTATCACCTCCAGGTGGCGACCGAGTCGACGTTCGCCTCTCCGATCGACGATCTCAGGACCCCCTCGACCGAGTACACAGCCCTGAAGACGTATCCCGCCGCCAAGACGTTGTACTGGCGGGTGCAAGCCGATGTGGAGAACCCGACGAGCTCCGGAAAGGGGCTTACCTGGTCCGACTGGGGGACATTCCAGATCGACCTCCCCAAGCCCGTGCTCGATCCTGCAACGCCGACGGTTGGCGATTCGAGCCTGCCGGTGCTTCGCTGGTTCCCCGTTGACGGCGCAGTCTCCTACAGCTTGCGGATCCACGAGCCCAACGACAACACGCCCAACACCTACACGGGCTTCCCGTCCACGGCCGCGTCGTTCTCGAAGATCACTGGCACGGGAATCTTCACATGGGAGATTCGGGCGGACTTCCCGAACGCGCCCACGGGTACCACCCCCGGGCCCTGGTCTGATCCCGCCGACTTCACCCACACGATCAAGGAGCCCACGAACCCGGTCTCGAGCGCCGGCCAGAACCGCCTCGTGATGAGCTGGGATGCCAAGACAGGCACGAAGCAGTACCGCGTCCAGGTCTCGAAACGGGAGGACTTCAACCCCCTCATCGAGCAGAAGACCACCGACAACCCCGACTACGCGCCCCCGCTGACCTCGTCGTACTACATCGCGGGCGGCACTTTCTACTGGCGCGTCGCGGCGATCGACGGCGATGGGAACGTGGGCACCTACGCCAACAACCCGGCCCATTTCACACTCCCCACGGCTTCGGGCGGCGGAACTGGGCCGAAGAACTTCAAGGTCACCTTCACGGGCCGTCTCGTCAAGAACCGGACAACAGACATCACCGTCAAGGTCCGCGATGCCACGACCCTGAACGCGGTGCAGGGCGCCCTCGTGCAGGCCAGCGGCGCCGGCATGCCCACCGCGCTGCGGACCACGAACTCGAGTGGCGTGGCCAAGTTCCGACTGCGACCAACGAAGCTGAGCAAGGTCACGTTCCGGATCACCAAGGCCGGCTACGTGACGGCCTACATCAAGCGCAGGGTCCACACGCCGTAGTACCGCGGGCGGGCCGACGTCGCCCCGACGGACGGCGACGCATGAGCATGCGCCAACCCCCCTCTTGGGGGACGTGACGGCAGGCAAGTGCGACGACGATGAACGCAAGGAATGAGTCCCGTGGCGGCCGGGGGTCGAACGAATTTTGGGCCGAACGACGTACTCCAAACTGCGCATCGTCCTCGCCGCGCTCGCCGTGGCCCTCGTCACGGTCGCGCCTGCCGCGAGCGCTCCGGATGTGCCCCAACTCGTCGGGCCGAACGACGGCGACACCATCGCCTTCCTCCCCATCTTCTCGTGGGATCCCGTCGCCGGCGCCGACAAGTACAACTTCGTCCTCTCGGCGGACTCGGCCTTCAACTCGCCCGTCTACCAGGTCAACGGCACGAAGAACACGCGGACGACCCCCGATGTGACCCAACCGAACGGGACGTACTACTGGCGCGTCCAGGCGGTCGACGTAGACGGCAACACGTCGCCGTGGTCGGAGACACGCCAGATCGAAAAGCTTTGGGCCGACAGCCCGACCCTGACCACTCCCGACGACGGGTCGGTCATCTCCTTCCCTGATGAGCCACTCGTACTCCGCTGGGACCCGGTGCCGGGAGCCGCGAAGTACCACATTTACGTCGCCGCGGGCGATGATCCGTTCGGGCAGCAAGCCTCAGGTGACCCTGACCCGTTCGAGACGCAGGCGACCAATGCCGCCCCCGCTCTTCTGCTCCCGTCAAACACGTACTCCTGGGCGGTCGTTCCGCTCGACGCGAGGGGAAACGAAGGCGAGCCGTCCGAGACCCGCGCATTCACCTGGGAATGGCCGTCGACGACCACGACGGACGTGGTCGACGTGGTGCCGGACACCGAGCTCTACGTGCCCGAATTCACCTGGGAGCCGATCCCCGGTGCCGCGAAGTACGAGGTCGAGATCAACTCGGTCTTCGACTTCCCGGCTGGAGCCTCGAAGGTCTGCTGCGATTCGGCGGACTGGCCGATCGCCACGACCTTCACGCCGAAGGAGACCCTCCCCAACAACACGTACTACTGGCGCGTGCGCGCGATCAACGCGCACGGCGAGGCCGGCGATTGGAACGAGGGACCCTCGTTCGTCAAGACATTCTCCAACTACCCGCTCCTGGACGAGCTCGGGATCAAGAATCTGCACATGCGCGACACAGACGATCCCGGCACCGATGTCGACCCGGGCACGGCTGGGTACCAGACCAACCTGCCCATCATCGCCTGGGATCCCATTCCTGGCGCGTCGAGCTATCAGGTGAACGTCGGGCCGTACGATGCCGGCACCGACCACTGCGACTTCGGAGACGAAGGGGCCACACGGTGGCTCTCGAACACCGCGAGCACATACTGGACTCCGCTTGGAAAGTCGCCGGCCTCGAAACCCTTCCCCTCGGGCCCGACCCCGTCGTCCGACGGCCGCAACCTCGTTGTCGGACAGTCCTACTGCGTCCAGGTTCGCGCCAGGGGCGGCAGAGTCAACCTCAGCGCGCCGGTCTGGGGCGACTTCACGCAACTCGACGACGGCACCGGTGCGGCGTTCACGTTCAGCGGCTTCGCAGACGGCAACGCCTGCGCTCCGAGCTGCGGCGCGGAGTACATCGGGGCCGACGACTATCTCCTCCCGCAAAGGCTCGAGGATTCGCCCGTTGCCCAGACCGCCCAGCCGCTCTTCATCTGGAATCCGATCGCCGACAAGCAGTCCTACTGGGTGATCGTCGCGAAGGATCCGTCCTTCACGACCATCATCGACTACGCGTTAACCCGAGTTCCCGCGTATGCGGTCCGAACGAAGAGCTCGCCGCTCACCTATCCGGACGAGACAACCCAGTACTACTGGGTTGTCCTGCCCTCCTCCGACACCGACGGAAATCCCGCCGGCAACATTCCGTCGCAGGGCAACTACGCCGACTTCGAGAAGCAGACCGTCGCGCCCACGCTCCTCGGGCCTGACAACGACACGACGTTCGCCCTCCCGCCGACCTTCAGCTGGACATGGGTGCCGGGCGGGAAGAAGTACCACCTTCAGGTCGCCACCGAGCCGACATTCGCTTCGAGCACGAGACAGGACGACATCACGACAGCCGGGACGGAATTCACGGCGCAGAAGACGTACCCGAGTGCCAAGACGCTGTACTGGCGCGTGCAGGCTCAGGACGAGAACAACAACGGCCTCACGTGGTCGGAGACGAGAACGTTCGAGGTCGACCTCGAACAGCCGACGCTCGATCCCGCGACGCCCACGCTCGGCGATGCGAGCCTGCCGGTCCTGCGCTGGTTCCCGGTTCCGGGCGCAGTCTCCTACAGCCTCAGGATCCACGAGCCCAACGACACGACGCCGAACACGTACACGGGCTACCCCTCGACGGCGGCGTCCTTCGAGAAGATCACCGGCACGGGGCTCTTCACCTGGGAGATCCGGGCGGACTTCCCGAAGCTCACCGGCGGTACGACCCCAGGCCCGTGGTCGGACGACGCCGAATACACGCACACGATCAAGGAACCCACGAACCCGGTCTCGAGCGCGGACGCGAACCGCCTCGTCCTGAGCTGGGACGCGAAGACGGGCACCAAGGCCTACAAGGTGCAGATCTCCAAGCGGGAGGACTTCAACCCCTCCTTCGAGACGAAGACGACGGACAATCCCGACTGGGCGCCGAGCCTGACGAATTCGAACTACACGTCCGGCGGGGACTTCTGGTGGCGCGTCGCCGCGATCGACGGCGACGGCAACGTCGGCGCGTACGCGACCAATCCTGAGCACTTCCAGCTCCCGGCGATGTCCGGCGGCGGCAGCTCGAGCGGCCCGAAGCAGTTCAAGGTCACGTTCACGGGCCGGCTCGTCAAGAACCGGGCGCATGACATCACGGTCAAGGTGCGCGACTCGGTGACGCTGAACGCCGTCCAGGGCGCCCTCGTGCGCGCCTACGGCGCGGGCGTCTCGTACACGCAGAAGACGACCAATTCGAGCGGCGTCGTCAAGCTTCGGCTCAAGCCCACGCAACTGCAGAAGGTCTCGTTCCGGATCACGAAATCCGGCTACGCGCCGGTCACGATCTACCGGCGTGTCTTCAGGCCGTAGCTAGCCCGCCGCGGCGATGACTTCGATCTCGACGAGCGCGCCGGAGGGCAACGCTGCGACCTGGAACGTCGCGCGCGCCGGGGGCTCGGCTCCCATGTGGCGCCCGTAGACCTCGTTCATCGCCTGGAAGTCGCCGAGGTCGACCAGAAAGATCGTCGCCTTGACGACGTTCTCGAGGCTCGTCCCGGCCGCCTCGAGGATCGCGGAGAGGTTCTTCATCACCTGCTCGGTCTGCTCGGAGATCCCGCCTTCGACCATGTTGCCGCCCGGGTCGACCCCGAGCTGGCCGGAGACGAACACGAAGCCCCCGTTGGCGATTCCCTGGGAGTACGGGGCGCCCTGGAAGGGAGCCGGGGCCTCGTCGGTGCGAATCACGCGCTTCGTCACGAGATCTCCGTTCGCTCGATGTGAGCCCCTACGGCGCGCAGCCGTTCGTCGATCCTCTCGTAGCCACGGTCGATCTGCCCGATGTTCCCGATCGTCGACGTGCCCTCGGCGCAGAGGCTTGCGATCAGCATCGCCATCCCCGCGCGGATATCCGGGCTCTCCATGCGTTCCCCGTACAGACGGGCCGGCCCGTTGACCACGGCTCGGTGCGGGTCGCAGAGGATGATCCGCGCGCCCATGTTCACGAGCTTGTCCACGAAGAACAGGCGGTTCTCGAACATCTTCTCGAAGATGAGCACGGTGCCCGCGGCCTGCGTTGCGACCGCGAGCGCGATCGACGTGAGGTCCGCCGGGAACGCCGGCCACGGCCCGTCCTCGATCTTCGGGATCTGAGAGCCGATGTCGTCATGGATCTCGAGGTGCTGGCTGCCTGGGACGCGCACCGACGAGCCTTCGACCTCCCACTTGACGCCGAGGCGCTCGAACGCCGGCCAGATGGCGACCAGATCTTCGGCGACGACGTCCTGGATGACGACCTCGCCCTCGGTCACCGCCGCGAGGCCGATGAAGCTCGCGACCTCGATGTGGTCGGGGCAAATGCGCCATTCGCCGCCGCGGAGCGATTCGACACCGCGGAGACGGAGGACGTTCGAGCCGATCCCTTCGATCTCAGCGCCGAGGGTGACCAGGAAGCGGCAGAGGTCCTGGACGTGCGGCTCGCTGGCCGCGTTGCCGATCACCGTCTCGCCCGGAGCAAGCACCGCCGCCATGACGACGTTCTCCGTCCCGGTCACGGAGGCCTCGTCGAGAAAGACCTGGGCTCCCTTCAGGCCGTCGGTGCGCATGCGGTAGACCTTCTCGGCGCTGATGTCTGCACCGAGCACCGTGAGCGCGTGGATGTGCGTATCGAGCCGGCGGCGCCCGATGACGTCGCCGCCCGGAGGCGGGACGATGGCCTGCCCGTGGCGGGCGAGCAGCGGGCCCGCGAAAAGGATGGACGCGCGGATGCGGCTGCAGAGCTCCTCGTCGAGCTCGAACTTCGAGATGCCCGCGCCGGTGATGCGAACCTCGCCGCCGCCGACGCGCTCGACGTCGGCGCCGAGATCGGCGGCCAGGTCGAGCATCGTCTCGACGTCCGTGATCGCCGGGACGTTCGTGAGCGTGACGGGCTCGTCGGTGAGCAGGCAGGCGGCAACGATGGGCAAGGCCGCGTTCTTGTTTCCGGCTGCGCGGATCGACCCCGAAAGCGGCCGCGCGCCCTCGATGACGAAGGCCTCCAACAGGGCATCGGTTACGCCTGTGTGCTGCATTTGACGGTAGTCCTGTCCTCGGAGAGGCGAAC